>OGJK01000021.1_pt1 | contig 154851 bp, 146 predicted proteins | sample 1571961 | NCBI WGS metagenome assembly OGJK01 (sample SAMEA2582120, study PRJEB24529) | metagenome | biome: Human gut stool | place: China | collected 2011 | reverse complement strand
TCGATTTTTACGCATGTTACTAAATAAATTGTGTCAACTTATTTAGTACACTACAGTTTTGTTCAAAACGCCAAGGCGTTTTTGAAAGAGGCTTTACGTATTCTTTATGTTGCTGATTATTAGCATGATATGATTTTCTGAAAGATGGGATTCCTTATTTTTTATCATTCAATAAATTAGGATTTACTCCTGCAAATGGTCAGATATCCATCACTCTAAAACGGGAATGTTTGGACCGGATGTCGATATTTTCGTATTTTTGCAATGATTTATAGGGGAGGGCCCATTTTTCTGTTCCTCCTAATTTATTTTACTGATATGATCCAGATTTTAGTGATTGATGATGAAGACCCCATTCGTAACCTGCTGGCGCGCATGATTGAGCTGGAAGGCTACAAGGTGTGGAAAGCGAGTGACTGCCAGAGTGCATTGAAACTGCTGAAAGCCCAACCGTTTGATGTGGTGCTTTGTGACGTGTTTCTCCCCGATGGAAACGGAGTAGATTTCATTCGGGAGATAAAAAAACATCGTCCGGAAGCGGAGGTGATTCTGCTTACTGCTCACGGCAATATTCCGGATGGGGTGCAGGCCATTAAGAATGGGGCATTTGATTACATAACCAAGGGAGATGACAACCGCAAGATTATTCCGACAATCAGTCGTGCAGTGGATGAGGTGGAGAAAAAGAAAGGAAAGGTCGCTCCTCTCGTATCCTATTCGTTTGAGTCGATTATCGGAAGTTCCAACGGACTGAAGCAGGCGGTTGCACTGGCCCGGAAAGTGGCCGATACAGATGTACCGGTACTGCTGACGGGTGAAACCGGCACCGGAAAGGAAGTGTTCTCCCACGCCATTCATTACGCGAGTCCTCGTAGTCAGTATCCTATCATGGCCATCAACTGTTCGGCTTTCAGCAAAGACTTGTTGGAGAGTGAGCTCTTTGGTTACAAGGCCGGAGCCTTTACCGGGGCCATGAAAGACAAGCCCGGTCTGTTTGAGGTGGCAAATCACGGTACGGTTTTTCTGGATGAAATCGGTGAAATGGCTTTCGACCTTCAGGCACGTCTGTTGCGCGTACTCGAAACCGGAGAATATATAAAGGTAGGCGACACGAAGCCGACCAAGGTAGATGTGCGTATTATTTCGGCCACTAACCGTGATCTGAAGAAAGAAATCGAGAACGGAAATTTCCGTGAAGACCTTTATTTCCGTTTGTCGGTGTTTCAAATCCACCTTCCTCCATTACGCGAGCGGAAAGAAGATATCGAAACGCTGGCGGAAGTCTTTCTGAAACGTTTTTCTGCAAAGCTGAAAAAAGAAATTAAAGGGATGACTCCTGAGGTAGTACGCATTTTGAAGGGGGCTGAATGGAAGGGAAATATCCGTGAACTGAAGAATGTGATGGAGCGTAGTGCCATCATCTGTGATGAGGAAGTGACTGTTCAGGATTTGCCGATAGACCTGCAATGTGCTGAGATTTACGAAGAGCAGGGGGGAGAAGAATTTGAACTGGCGGTAATTGAACAGAAGCACATCACGAAAGTCCTGCAATACACCAAAGGCAATAAAACGGAAGCGGCACGCTTGCTGAAAATCGGTTTGGCTACGCTTTACCGTAAAATTGAGGCATATCATATTCCCGTATAGAACTGTTTTATCGTTCTGATATTTCAAAATAATAGTGGGCCTTCTCATTTTGAGAAGGCTTTTTTTGTGCCTTTTTCTTTTACTATTTCTATAACAATTAGATTATCAGCTGATTATGAATTTTCTTTAAATTGTGGCATACCCTTTGCCCTACGTATGCCGTGAATTTAACTGATTGTTTATCGAAAAAAAGAAAAAACTATGGAACTATTTACAATGGGATTTTTAATCTGTTTGTTGAGCGGCTTCGCCTGCTTCTGGCTCTTTTATAAATGTATTGACTGGTTTGAAAAAATTTGAAAGGAGAAAGATTTATGTATACCGCATTATTTATTGTGAGTGTAATCATGTTCGGCTATTTGATGTATGTTCTTGTGAAGCCGGAGAAATTCTGATAAAGTAGATATTTATATAAATAAGGTATTATGAACACAGAAATTTTAGGTGTTATAGCGCAGATTGTTCTGATGGTAGCGCTGAGCTATCCGATTGGAAAGTATATGGCGAAAGTATATAAAGGTAAAAAGGTTTGGTCGGATTTCATGAAGCCGGTGGAGAATATGATTTTTAAGTTCTCTGGCATCAATCCACAGGAAGAAATGAACTGGAAGCAGTTTTTGAGAGCCTTGCTGGTGGTGAATCTGTTCTGGTTTATCTGGGGTATGATTCTGCTGGTAGTCCAGGGCTATCTTCCGCTCAATCCTGATGGAAATATCGGTCAGACAGCACATCAGGCTTTCAACACTTGTATCTCTTTCATGGTGAACTGTAATGAACAGCACTATAGCGGAGAAAGCAATCTGACTTATTTCACACAATTGTTTGTTATCATGCTTTTCCAGTTTATTACAGCTGCTACCGGTATGGCAGCTATGGCAGGCATTATGAAAGCTTTGGGTGAAAAGACTACCAAGACAATCGGAAACTTTTGGAACTACCTCGTTTTGAGCTGCACACGTATTTTGCTGCCGCTTTCGCTGGTGGTAGGTTTTATTCTGATTACGCAGGGGACTCCGATGGGATTCGACGGGAAAATGGAAATTACCACTTTGGAAGGGGCTACGCAGAATGTGTCACAAGGTCCTGCTGCCGCCATTATTCCTATTAAGCAACTTGGAACGAACGGAGGTGGATATTATGGTGTGAATTCTTCACATCCGTTGGAAAATCCTACCTATTTCTCTAATATGGTAGAATGCTGGTCTATTCTGATTCTGCCTATGGCTATGGCATTTGCCTTTGGTTTCTATGTGAACCGCAGGAAACTGGGGTACAGCATTTATTGTGTCATGCTGGCTGCATTCCTTATTGGCGTATGTATTAATGTACCTACAGAAATGGGAGGTAACCCACGTATTGATGCTATGGGTATTGCACAGGATAACGGAGCCATGGAAGGCAAGGAAGTACGTCTGGGGGCCGGAGCTACCGGTTTGTGGAGTGTGGCTACCACGGTGACTTCCAACGGTTCGGTAAATGGCATGCATGATTCTACCATGCCTGTTTCTGGTATGATTGAAATGCTGAACATGCAGATTAACACTTGGTTTGGCGGTGTAGGTGTGGGTTGGATGAACTATTTCACCTTTATCATCATCGCTGTGTTTATCAGCGGTCTGATGGTGGGACGTACGCCTGAGTTCCTCTACCATAAAGTGGAAGCCCGTGAAATGAAAGTGGCCTCGATTGTAGCTCTCCTTCATCCGTTTGTGATTCTGGTGGGTACGGCACTGGCAGCCTATCTGTATGTGCATGCGCCGGAATTTGTAGAAAGTGAAGGCGGATGGCTGAATAATCCCGGATTCCACGGCTTGAGCGAAATGCTGTATGAGTTTACTTCAGTAGCAGCCAACAACGGTTCTGGTTTTGAAGGTTTGGGCGACAATACTTGGTTCTGGAACTTCTCTTGCGGTATCGTGCTTATTCTGAGCCGCTTCATTCCGATAGTAGGTCAGGTAGCCATTGCCGGTTTGCTGGCACAGAAGAAATACATTCCGGAAAGTGCCGGAACATTGAAAACAGATACCGTGACTTTCGGAGTGATGACATTTGCCGTGATTTTCATCGTAGCTGCTCTGTCATTCTTCCCGGCACATGCTTTGAGTACAATTGCAGAACACTTTAGTTTATAAGAGAAAAATACTGACATAAGCCCATCGTATTACCCAGGGGAGTCTTTAGCCCCTGGCGGATACGGTAATAATGAAAGAATAAAAGATATGAAAAATAATAATAATACTTCCCTGTTTCAGAAGGATCAAGTAATGGAAAGCTTGAAACAGTCGTTTGTCAAGCTGAATCCAAAAATCATGGTGAAGAACCCCATCATGTTTACGGTAGAAGTTTCTACACTAATCATGTTGGTTGTTACAATCTATTCGGCCACTAACACATCACAAGGTTCATTTATATACAATCTTTGGGTTTTCATCATTTTGTTTCTCACCTTGCTGTTTGCCAACTTTGCAGAAGCCATTGCCGAAGCTCGTGGTAAGGCACAAGCCGACAGTTTGCGAAAAACACGCGAGGAAACTCCTGCCAAACTGATTGTTGATGGTAAGGTAAAGACAGTGAGCAGTTCTCAATTGAAGAAAGGTGATATCTTTGAATGTGAGGCTGGCGATGTGATTCCGGCCGACGGTGAAATTGTAGAAGGACTGGCTTCCATTGACGAAAGTGCCATCACTGGTGAGTCTGCTCCGGTTATTCGCGAGGCAGGGGGTGACAAGAGTTCAGTTACCGGAGGTACGAAGGTACTGTCGGATCACATCAAGGTAGTGGTGACTACACAGCCTGGCGAAAGTTTCCTGGACAAGATGATTGCGCTGGTAGAAGGGGCAAGTCGTCAGAAAACACCGAATGAAATAGCCCTGACCATTTTACTGGCTGTATTTACATTGGTGTTTCTGATTGTCTGCATCACGCTCAAACCAATGGCTGACTATTCTCATACCGTGATTACGATTGCTGCTTTCCTTTCTTTGTTTGTGTGTCTGATTCCAACCACCATCGGAGGACTGCTGTCTGCCATCGGTATTGCCGGAATGGACCGTGCTCTGCGTGCCAATGTAATTACTAAGTCGGGTAAAGCGGTAGAAACCGCCGGTGACGTAGATACACTGTTGCTGGACAAAACCGGTACCATTACTATCGGTAACCGTAAGGCTACTGCTTTCTATCCGGTGGCAGGTCTGGACAAGCATGCTTTCGTAGAAGCCTGTCTGCTGTCTTCTGTTTCCGATGATACGCCAGAGGGAAAATCTATCATTGATTTGGGACGTGAACAGGGAGTCCGGATGCGTACACTGAATACAGAAGGTGCCCACATGATTAAGTTTACGGCCGAAACCAAATGTTCCGGTATCGACCTGAAAGATGGAACGGAAATCCGTAAAGGTGCGTTCGATGCCATTCGTCGTATTGCACTGGAAGCCGGCAATGAGTTTCCGAAAGAAACAGAGGATATCATTCAGAAGATTTCAGGAAATGGCGGAACTCCGTTGGTGGTCAGCATCAACAAGCAGATTGCCGGTGTCATTGAATTGCAGGATATTATCAAACCGGGTATTGAAGAACGTTTCGAACGTTTGCGCAAGATGGGTGTGAAAACGGTGATGGTGACTGGTGACAACCCGCTGACTGCAAAATACATTGCTGAAAAAGCCGGAGTGGACGATTTCATTGCAGAAGCTAAACCCGAAGACAAGATGAACTATATCAAGAAGGAGCAGGCTGCCGGCAAACTGGTGGCTATGATGGGTGACGGTACAAACGATGCACCGGCATTGGCACAGGCCAATGTAGGAGTAGCCATGAACAGTGGTACGCAGGCTGCCAAAGAAGCTGGTAATATGGTCGATCTGGACAATGACCCGACTAAACTGATTGAGATTGTAGAAATCGGTAAGCAGTTGCTGATGACTCGCGGTACGCTCACCACTTTCTCTATTGCCAACGACGTGGCCAAGTATTTTGCCATTATTCCGGCCTTGTTTATGGTGACCGTTCCGCAATTGGCTCCGTTGAACATCATGGGGCTGCACAGCCCTGAAAGTGCCATTCTTTCTGCTATCATATTCAATGCTATCATTATTCCGATTTTGATTCCGCTGGCATTGAAGGGAGTGGCCTATAAGCCGATAGGAGCGAGTGCATTGCTTCGCCGTAACCTGATGATTTATGGAGTGGGCGGTCTTATCGCACCTTTCATCGGAATTAAATTAATAGACTTATTTGTAGGATTATTCTTCTAATAAAAACAAACAGACAGTTATGAAAAACTTTATAAAATCAATTCGCATTACCATTGCATTTTGCATTCTTTTCTCAGTATGTTACGTGCTGATTCTATGGGTGTTCGGACAGTTTTTCGGTCCAGGAAAAGGAAACGCGGAAACAGTTACTCTGAATGGAAAGGTAGTAGGTGCTGCCAATGTGGGACAGACCTTTACAAAGGATATTTATTTCTGGGGACGGCCTTCGGCAGCCGATTATAAGGGAGATGCCTCTGCAGGTTCCAACAAAGGTCCTACGAATGAAGAATATCTGGCAGAAGTCGAAGCACGCGTAGATTCTTTTTTAGTGCATCATCCTTACTTGGAGCGTAAGGATGTACCGGCCGAGATGGTGACTGCCAGCGGTTCCGGACTAGATCCGAACATCACTCCGGCTTGTGCGTATGTACAGGTGAAACGTGTGGCCGAGGCACGTGGTATGAGTGAGGAAACAGTGAAGGCTATTGTCGACAAGATGGTTGAGAAACCCTTCCTCGGCTTGTTCGGAACAGAAAAAATCAATGTGCTGAAACTGAACGTGGCTTTAGAGGAAGCAAATCCCACAATGAAATAAGTGAGCTAAAAAAAGAGACAATCTGTCTTTCATAAGTGGACAGAAAGAAAAACTCAATAGGTAATATAATAAAAAATTAAACTCGAAAAAACGTATGAAAAAGATGATGAAAGGATGCCTGGCAGTGCTTGGAGCTGCGCTGATGTGTCCTGCTGTAGCAAATGCACAAAATGAATTTACCGTAAACGGAAAAGCTGATTTCGTGACTGATTATATTTGGCGTGGTGCCGACCAGAATTCCGGATTCTCTGTTCAGCCTTCGCTGACACTGGGTTACGCAGGTTTTACACTCAATGTATGGGGAAGCCAGTCGCTGACAAAATGGGAAGAAGGCGGTGCTAAGGAATTTGACATAAACCTGAGCTATGCAGTCAATAACTTCTCAGTGACCGTGTCTGATTATTGGTGGAATGGGGTAAACCAGCCGTATGGACATTACAAGAATGGGCACTATTTTGAAGGTACATTAGCTTATAACTTCGGTGAATCTTTTCCGCTATCTTTGTCATGGAGCACTATGTTTGCAGGAGCCGACAAGGATGAAGACGGTGATTTACGGGCTTCAACCTATATCACTGCATCTTATCCTGTGACACTGCCGGCTGATGTGACTTTGACACCTGCCATCGGTTTTACTCCCTGGAAAGGCATGTACCATCATAAAGCTGCCTTTACAGACATTTCACTGAAAGCAAGTAAGGATATCCGGGTGACCGAAAATTTCTCTATTCCTTTGTTTGTGCAGGCCATTGTAGCCCCGGTTTATGACCGTACTTATCTGGTAGCAGGCTTCAGTGTGGGTTTCTGAAACATAATCATTACTAATGTAATAATCTTCATCCTTGATATTCCGGGTAGGAATGTCAAGGATTTTTTATTTAGAAGTGTCTTTGTGGCTTTTCTATCGAAATGAGATGGTTTTTCTCAAAATGAGAAGGATGCTTGGAAAATTCTTATCCTTCATTTTGCTTTATTTCTCTGATTTTTATTAAGTTATGTGTTTCTCTGAATTCCCGGCATAACATTTGCTTGTTCAGAGGTAAAAACGACAGGGTTATGGAAAATCTCTTTGAATGCGATGCGCCTCGTGGTAGAGGCCGGAAACACAGTCTGATAAATGCCCGGCTGATTATTTATATTCTGGGAGTGCTGGTATGGGTAGAGGCAGGACTATTTGCCCTATGTGCCGGCGTGTCACTTTTGTATCAGGAGCCCGATTATATTTATTTTGTACAAACCATGGGAATCAATATCGTTTTGGGGGGAGGCATGATTTTGTTTGGCAAGCGAGCCGACAGTCAGGTTAGTCGCCGTGACGGATATTGTATTGTCAGTGTTTCGTGGCTGTTGTTTACGGCGTTGGGCATGTTGCCTTTTTACCTTAGTGGGTATATTCCTTCGGTAGCAGACGCTTTTTTTGAGACCATGTCTGGTTTCACTACCACAGGAGCTACCATTCTGGACGACATTGAATCATTACCCTATGGCCTGCTGTTCTGGCGTAGTCTGACGCAGTGGATTGGCGGATTGGGCATTGTGCTTTTCACGATTGCTTTGCTTCCGCTTTTCAGCGGTAGCAGCCAGCAGCTTTTTCTTTCGGAGGCTACAGGTGTGACGCACGACAAGATTCATCCTAAGACAAAAGTCATGGCCCGTTGTCTATGGCTGATTTATATCGGGCTGACACTGGTAGAAACCATTCTGTTGATGTGTGGAGGAATGAACCTGTTTGATGCAATATGCCACTCTTTTGCCACCACGGCTACCGGCGGATTCTCTACCAAGCAGGATAGTGTGTCTTACTGGCATTCTCCGTTTATTGAATATGTGATCTCTATTTTCATGATTCTTTCCGGCGTAAATTTCTCGTTGTATTATATGGCGCTAAAGGGAAAGTATCAAAATTTGTTGAGGGATAGAGAGCTGCACTGGTTCCTCAAATCTGTGGGTATACTGACGGGAATCATTACCATAGCCTTGTTCGTGACAGATTATTATGACTTGGAAACTGCATTCCGCAAAGCCTTGTTTCAGGTAGCTACTACGCATACTTCTTGCGGGTTTGCAACGGATGACTACAACCTGTGGCCTCAGTTCACCTGGATGCTGCTCCTGTTTGCCATGCTGTCGGGAGGTTGTACGGGTTCCACAAGCGGAGGAGTCAAAAACCTGCGTTTGCTCATCATTGCCCAGAACATCCGTAACCAGTTCAAGCAGATGCTTCATCCGCGTGCCGTATTGCCGGTGCGTGTCAATAAAGAAGCAATATCCTCGCAGGTATCGGCCACGGTATATACTTTCTTTGCCACGTATCTGGTTTGCATTTTTGTGGGATGGACGCTGCTGATGTGCTTTGGAGTGGGACTGACGGAAGCAATGAGTACGGTTGTGTCGGCTATTGGTAACGTAGGTCCGGGGTTGGGCGCTTTTGGTCCCGTGTTCTCATGGGCTGCCTTACCCGATGCAGCCAAATGGATATTGTCAGTACTGATGTTTATCGGTCGTCTGGAGATTTTTGGTATTCTGCTGTTGTTCTATCGTGGATTCTGGGAAGATAATTGATAGACAGGTTATGAGGCTGGGAATTATATTGTATAAAAGTTTGACGAAAAAATGGAAGAAAGAGAGCATAACGTACCGCATTTTCTGGATTTAATCCGTCGTTCCCGCCGTGGTAAATTCAAGGTATACATTGGCATGATAGCTGGTGTGGGAAAAACCTACCGGATGTTGCAGGAAGCACACGAGATGATGGACAATTGCATTGACGTACAGATAGGATATGTGGAAACTCACGGGCGTGCCGGCACGGAGGCGCAGTTGGAAGGCTTGCCGGTAATTCCTCGCAAGAAGATTTTCTACAAAGGAAAGGAGCTGGAGGAGATGGATCTGGAGACGATTCTTCAGCTTCATCCGGAACTGGTTGTGGTAGATGAGCTGGCCCATACGAATGTGGAAGGATGCCGCAACAAAAAACGCTGGCAAGATGTGATGGAACTGCTGGATGCGGGCATCAATGTGGTGTCGGCCATTAACATTCAGCATATTGAGAGCCTGAACGATGAAGTAAAGGAAATTGCCGGCATCGAAGTCAAGGAACGGGTGCCCGACAGTGTACTGCAGGAAGCCGATGAGGTGGTCAACATTGACCTCACGGCCGAGGAACTGATTGCGCGGCTCAAATCGGGAAAGATATATCGTCCGGAGAAAATTCAGACGGCCCTGCACCACTTTTTCAAGACCGAGAATATTCTGCAACTTCGTGAACTGGCCTTGAAGGAAGTGGCTTTCCGTGTAGAGAAAAAAGTGGAAAGCGAAGTGCTTCCGGTAGTGTCACAGCCGGCCCGGCGGGAGCGTATTCTGGCATGTATCAGCAGCAATGAACATACTCCGCGTCACATTATCCGCAAGGCTTACCGTCTGGCTTCCCGCTACAGCACGTCTTTTACGGTACTTTATGTGCAGACTCCCCGTGAGAGTACAGAGCGTATCAGTCTGGCTTCACAACGCTACCTGCTGAATCACTTCAAACTGGTGACGGAACTGGGGGGAGATGTGCTGCAGGTATTTTCGGAGAGTATAACTGAAGCCATTATAGAAACCTGCAGGGAAAAACAGATTACAACCATCTGCATGGGGCATCCTGCCTTTAAAATGCCTCAGACCATCTTTCAGATAGGGAAATACAAAAAGTTTTTGCAGGCTTTGGCTGAGATGAAAATAGATTTGATTATAATTGCATAAAATTCAATGAAAATGAATGGTATGAATATTAAAGCAAAAATCGCGCTTACGATAGGCGTGCTGGTATCTATGATTGTGCTGCTGGTAGCACTCTCTGTGGCTAATCTGCAGATTCTTACGGCTACGGAACCGGATAGCCCGGCTGCCGGTCCGGGATTGAACCGGGCCTTGATATGGATTACGGTAATCGGAGGCATTTGCATCTTGATAGGTATCGGTATGCTTATCAAGTTGCCTGCATCTATTAACTCACCTATCAAACAGCTGGCCGATGGCATTCTGGAAATAGCCAACCATAATTACGATGTGACTCTGAATTTGAAAGGAGGCGAAGAACTGGTGGAAGTTTCGAAGAACTTTAACCGGATGGCCAGACGACTGAACGAGTATCATAACAGTACCTTGTCCGACCTGATGGCTTCCAAACGCTACATGGAAACTATCATCAACTCCATTAATGAACCGATTATCGGACTGGACAATGAAATGAATATCCTTTTTATCAATCATGAGGCACTGAATGTGCTGAACCTGAAGCGGGAAAACGTCATCCGGAAGTCGGCTCAGGAAATAGCCATGAGCAACGACTTGCTGCGCCGTCTGGTAAGAGGGTTGATAGAAGAGGGTGGAAAGGTGAAGAAGGAGCCGCTGAAAATCTATGCCGACAATAAGGAAAGTTATTTTCAGGTGAAGTACATGGACATCACGATGCCGGGAACAGACGGGGTGACAATGGAGAAGAGAGGCAATGTAGTGCTGCTGAAAAACATCACTGAGTTTCAAGAACTGGATACGGCAAAAACCACGTTTATCTCTACTATCTCGCATGAACTGAAAACACCGATTTCTGCCATCATGATGAGTCTGCAATTGTTGGAAGACAAACGAGTGGGACATCTGAATCCGGAGCAGGAGGAACTTTCGAGCAGTATCAGGGAAAACAGCGAACGTTTGCTGAGTATTACGGGTGAATTACTGAACATGACACAGGTGGAAAGTGGCAAACTGCAACTGAAACCGAAGATAACCAAGCCAATTGAACTGATAGAATATGCTATCAAGGCTAATCGGGTGCAGGCAGAGAAGTTTGGTATTCAGATTGAGGTGGAATATCCGGAAGACAAGATTGGTAAGCTCTTTGTAGACAGTGAAAAGATAGCATGGGTGCTGACTAACTTGCTGAGCAATGCCATTCGTTATTCTTCGGAAAACAGCCGGGTTATTATTGGTGCGCGACAGGTGAATGAAAACAAGGAAATAGAGATGTATGTACGCGATTTCGGAAAGGGTATTGACCCGCGCTATCACAACAGTATTTTTGAACATTATTTCCGGGTGCCGGGTACTAAGGTGCAGGGCAGCGGACTTGGACTTTCCATCTCACGCGATTTTGTAGAAGCACATGGCGGTACGTTGACCGTGGAAAGCGAGATAGGTAAGGGTAGTTGCTTTACGCTTCGGCTGAAAGCCTGAAAAAACTTTTGTGTTAGGCAGATTTGAAAAACACGTGTACGAAGCTTCAGAGCAAGAATCCGCATAACAGAAGAAGGACAAGCATGACTAACCCTACAATCAGTTTGATTCTGAAGGCACGGTTTTGGTCGGTTTGTTCTTTCTCTTGTGTCTGTTTCTTTATCTCCTCCAGTTTTTCCACGGAAAGAGTAGGAGGTATTTCCGTGTGCCGGCATTCGGTCATTCGCCGGCGCGTTTCCTTCATACGCTCCCGGTTGCGCTGACGGAGTTCCCTGTTTTCTTTGTCCCTCCGCATCATGTCGTGGATGCATCCTAATGTTCCCATTATGGTTATGTTGAATAGAAATCTGACTTATACAAAGATAATCAATATCTCTGGAAAAATCAATCAGAAACGAATAAATGATGATGGTAAAACTGATAATCAATGATTTATGAGGAAAACCGATGAAGACCTCTCCAATGCCAAAATGCAGGGAAACGAAAGGTAACGAAGGCGAACGGTTTTCAAATCATTACCCGGTAACCGGATTAATTCATAGGTCATCGGAGATTGTTTCCACTACTTGCCTCATTTTGCATAGCAATGTATAACTCGCTGATAACTAATTTTGTATCGAAAGAAAAAATGGATTATGAGAAGTACATTCAAAGTGCTGTTCTACGTGAACGGCAGCAAGGAGAAAAACGGTATTGTCCCGGTTATGGGACGGGTGACAATCAACGGTTCCGTAGCCCAGTTCAGTTGCAAGCAGACCATCGCCAAAGAGCTTTGGGACGCAAAGGGCAACCGGGCGAAAGGGAAGAGCAGGGAGGCGGGGGACATTAATCTCGCCCTTGACAACATCAAGGCTCAAATCATCAGGCATTATCAGCGCCTTTCGGACAGGGAAGCGTTCGTTACGGCTGAAATGGTACGTAACGCCTTTCAGGGACTCGGTACGGAATACGAAACCCTGCTCGGTGCGTTCGACAAGGATAATGAGAGCTTCAAGAAGCGCATCGGCATAGACCGGGCAAAAGGTTCGTATCAAGTGCGGGTAAGGTCAAGGAACCATCTGGCTGTGTTCATAAGGAAATGCTACAGGCGGAGTGACATTTCCATGCTTGAGCTTACCCCCGACTTCATCAAGGAGTATGAAATCTATCTCTCCACTGATGCGGGGCTTCATAACGCCAGTGTGTGGTCAAACTGCATGTGGCTGAAAACAATCGTAGCCAAGGCCCATTACAACGGGCTGACACCGAGAAACCCATTTGCTGTCCTTCGTGGATATAAAGGAGCTGACCACCGATGACATTGCGGAAGTGAACGGTGGGACATGGATATTATCAAAGCGGCATAAGACGAAAGTGAATTTCCAGGTGAAGCTGCTGGATATTCCCCTGCAGATCATCAAACGTTACGAGAGGTTCCAGAAGAACGGGCTTGTGTTTCCCAACCTGAACTATTGGTCAATCTGCAAGCCGTTGAAACAGATGATAAGGGAATGCGGGATAAGCAAGAACATCTCATTCCATTCGAGCCGTCATGGATTCGCAACGCTGGCCTTGAGCAAGGGTGTCCCCATTGAAAGTGTGAGCCGGGTATTGGGTCACACGAACATAACCACCACCCAAAAGTACTGTAAGATTACCACCGAGAAAATCGACAAGGACCTGACGATGTTCGCTGACCGTCTTAACCGGTCGTTCCATGAAATTTCAATAGCGATGTAATGGAAAGAATGATTATAATCATCAGCAAAAGCGGATGTGTGAACATTCCAGGGGCGGTGAAAGCCCCTGAAACGGTTGTTTTCCTTACTGTCTTTTCCGGATGTCCCCACAGGCTCCTTTTCATGAGGCATGTTTCAGGACAACCGTTCTTCCACCTGCCCGAACGAAGCGTCCTTGAGTATCACCCGCTTTTCCGCATCGAGCAGGTAAAGGGTGGGCATCGCCTTGAGGTCGTACACCTGTTCACGGGTAAGCCGCTGACCGGCATCATAGCCGTCTATCCAACCGGCGGGAAATTCCGCCTTTTCCCACGCGGGGGTCTTGCCCTCCACGCACACGGAGAGGAGTTTCAGGCGACCGGACTCCAACAGGCCGTTCACAACCGGGGACAGGGAGAGCAATTCCTTCACCCGGCGGCAGTCCTCGCAATCCGGATCGTTGAAATAGACGAGCACGTAACCGGCCTTTATGTCGGAAAGCCGTCTGCTGCTGCCGTCGCGGCAAACAACGGTGAAATCCGCCGCCACGTCTCCCGAGCGGTTTTTCAACGCCATTTCCAACAGGTGACGGGGACGTATCCTGTCCGTCTCTTCCAGTCCGGGATGATTGACCAAGGCACGCAGAAAGAGGATATACAGATCCTCGTCGTGCATGGGAGAATTGGGTTCGTACAGGTACTTGTCGCCCAGCGAGATGAAATGATAGAGCATTTCCCTGTCGGCCAGGGCGCGGCGGAAAAGGGTATCGACCGATTCCTGCGCCTTGGGAGTATGGGGCAGTATGCTGATGAAGTCCACAAACGCCTGCTCGGTGATTTCGGGGCGGGATATGAGTGACGTGTCGGCAAAGTCGAAGTGGTCCCAGTAGTGCAGGGAAAGGTAGGCGGCACGGTCTTCGGGTGCCGTCAACGTGACGGGCACGTCGGGCAGACGGAATTCCTTTGTCTTCTCCTGCTGCTTTTGGGCATACGCGCAGGATACGATTCCTGCACAGAAGAGACACGCGAAAAAGGTAAGGTTCAAAATTTTCATGTTTCGTATCGTGTTATGAAAAACTCCGAACGTGGAAGCGCCCGGAGTTTCCGTTTGTATCATTCAGCCTCTCAGTTCTCCAAGGTGAGTACCACATCTCCCTGATTATCGAACAAGTCAGACAAACTTTCGTATGTGCGGTGGTAAACCTTGCCGCCTAGTTTGTAATGGAACTGCACCGGATTGGTGTACCAGTCGAAGGTGTACTCCTTGCGCAGACGCAGTTCGTACCGACCATCGGCAGTCACGGTGACGGCACCGATACGGCTGCTGTTGCTGACGCGCTCGAACGCGACGAACGCACTGGAAGGGATCGGTTGCCGGCTGCCGGATTCATCCTCGTAGTAGATGTTCCCGCCCATCGACTTGTTCGTCACGCGGAAGGTCTTGGAGTAGAACACGACCTTTTCCTCGTTGGAAGAGATGACGATGTCGCCCGCGCTCACGATGCTCTTCGTGGTGAAGTGCAGGGTCTTGCGTTCGCCAGTCTGGTTCACGTTTGCATCAGGAGTATTGTCCTTATTGACGACATTCGAACCCGGGAAATAATTCCGTTCCTTATCGCGGTCGGCATCCACCTTATAGACAAAGCGTCCCGGACTTGCCTCGTAGAGTTTGCCGTCCAGACCGGGATTGCTGCCCAAAGCCAGCATGGGGGCGTCGATATAGATTTCGAACTCCTCGCCGAACGGGTCCACGGACTTGCCGTCCGAACCGGCGAAACTGGTTATGTCAATGGCTATGTTCACCGGTTTACCGGGTTCGTAAGTCCACTCCAACGGCGTGAGAAGTTCGGGGACATCCGCATTCGGATTCGTCACACGGTCCGGTTCTTTTCCTTGCTCACTTCCATTGTCATATTTCAGCCTTGCCCCGAAGCGGAACGGATTGTAGTTTGCCAACTCGAAGGTGACACTGCGGTAGGAATTGCCGCCATATTCATTATTAACACCATTGTCGTCTTCCGACAGCACAGCATCCCTGCCGGGCACATTGGAGGCGATACGTACTACCTCGGCACTCTTGGGACGGTTGGATTTCATATAGATGGAGTATTTTCCTACATTCGGGGCGGGTCGATTGATTATTTTGGGTCTCGGCTTGAACATCAGCATACGTCCACCATTGGGATTATTCTCACGCCACCACAAGTCCGATTCTTCGGGGTAGAAATTACAGTCGAACTCCGTCACACCGGCCTTGCCCTCTTCACCATCCTCATAATAATCCAAATATTGCGAATAGAGCAGAAATTCATCCTTTTCTCCTGCATTGAACGGAGTTCCCAGCAAGTCACCCTCCACTCCGTCGCCCACTTTTGTAATCAACTGTAGGTCAAACTGCACGTTGGCATGTTTTTTCTGTGGCACCAGGCGATAAAGAATCAATTCGTCCTCAGGGTATCCTTCAATACCACCCCCATCGGCATTGTAGGCACTCAGGCCGGTTACTGTAATGGAGTTCCTGTCATCCGAGTAGGTAAACACCCGTTCCATAGTCTCGAAGTGGTCAGCTTCAATATAAAGCCTGCCTTGATAGTCTTCGTTTTGAGACAGGATGTTCTCGAAATAAACACGCTGCACACCGGGCTGTTCCGCGATGTAGAGATATTTATAGTCCGGTTCCGGATTGATGTCACCGCTACTATACCAGTCTTTCTCGCCATCACGAACCAGAGTAAGAGCCATGCCCGATTCCGGACGAATGTCCAGTCCGCCGACAGAGATATAGACCTTCATCGGAAAGAGTTCCTTCGGGCAAGTCTCCGGAACAGTAAACATTACCGTCACGTGTGAACGGTCTTTGGTTGGATCTGTCGGGTTCATTCCTCCATAAATCTGTGTACCTACCCATGAGGGAACAAATGATTGTTCCTTCACCATGATGACCTTGATCTTACGTTGCAACCGTCCGTGTTTCACGAGCAGGGTACCTTCCAGTTTTTCGTTGGCACCCATTGAAAGCAGATTAATAAAAATCGTGCCTCTGCCTACGCCATCGTCGCCAATCTCGAAATCATTTCTAATTTCCTGCTGGGCCACGAGGTTGTCTATCCATGTCACATCTGCCCTATCAGCTGCTGTTATTTCTTTCTCGTCTTTACCTTTGACGGTATATGAAAGCGTGTATGTATGACCGGCAAGTTCCGAGCCAAGTACATGGTCTGTCTGAGCCACTGCGAGGATATATTCGCTGTCCTCCACCTCGTTCACGCGGTCGGAAATGGAAATCCACACGTTGTTCGTGGCAGCCGCCTCCAACGCTTCGGTAAAAGTAGCCTGCCCGAAAGAGAGTCTGCCCGTAATATTCAACTGGTAATCGTGATTCCGGCGGATGGGTATCTGGTCTCCTTCTTCATTCACCAGCATCACGCGGTAATAGCGGTCTTCCGTATCTCCCTCATTACGTCCGTACAAGATGATGCTGACCGGATCGTCCGCACTGTTCTCACTCTCGAAAATGTACTGTCCCATATTCGTGGTCACGTCCGTCACATCGCTCAACTTGGCATCATTAGCCGGAATCGTGACGAAGTCATCAGCCTGCCAGTCGGCCTCGGTGAAATCAAAGCCTTTTTCCGGATGGAACGGGGCCACCGTACCGAAGGCATTTGTATTATAAGCGGCAAAGCCGTTCACGGTAAAATAGCCATTGTCTTTAGGATTATTGACAGATACCTTGGCATGGTTACGGAGCATTTTAATATTGTTTCCCGCAGTGCTCATCTGCTGGGCTATGTCCTGTTTCTTCAACTCATCGGTGGAATTGTCACATGCGAAACGCGCCCAGCAAATCATACGTCCGGAAGAACCTTCGAGCAGTGCCATCACTTCCGATTCCGACTTGTTGCGGAACTGGTCCTGCTCGAAATCCGTCATCACCTGATTGGCAACAAAATGTACGGTCCGGGTATTCTCGGGCACTTCGGCCTGGAACGTTCCCGTGTTGACCGTTTCCTCGTTGACATTTGCATCTACAGTCGTGATGAAAAGACCGTAACTGTCGAAACAGAACAGCGTCATGTCCTGCACGCCGCCACCATCGGGGTCGACCGCACGGGTGGTCACTTTCTCCATGGCAGGAATATCTGCGCTGAACCTGAGCGCCACGTAGCCTTCGCGGACTGCGGGTGACGGGTCCAACCACTCATCCTGTCGGCAGGAAACCAACAGAACAGCTATCGCAACCAGAACCATGCCCGTATGTATCCATCTTTGTATCATATTCTTATCCATATACATCCTCCTTTCTATTTACCGGTTTTCTTGTCATAGGCATCACGTATGCAGCGGATAGCTTGGTCCTCAGTTTGGCCAATGCCCGGTTTGGGAACACGACCTGACGCGCTCCAATACCTATCGCCAGCAAGCACTTCGTCCATCACATCCGAATCATTCTGGTATTTATAAATAATCTCTATCTCAGCCCTTGTTGGTAAGCGCCAGTCATCATATACCGTTCCGTCCTTTGCCACCTCCACGTATCGTTCGCAGTGCTCAGCAGCCATTTTTACATTGTCGGCAGCCATCACCGCCCCTAATTGGGAGGCAAGCATGAACGACGGTGATACCACCACGGCATTGTCTTCACCCGGATCTGTCTTGCCATCTGTAATACGGGGACGCCCCAAGGTGTATTCGTCCGAAGTTGCTGTGATGGTCACATGGTACATACGGTGATTGTTAAGACCATTAACACTACCCGTAGTTGTATTGTAAGTATATTTGTAAGGCCTCCGAGTTCTGGATTCAGACCAACGTGCATAATAAATAGTACACAAACCTGTCTCACTATTAAAATCTTGTGCAATTTTAGAACCGAAGAATCCCGTTCCATTCTTGCTGTAGGACCATCTATTTCTGTTCCAAGAACATCCGCATATCCAAGCTGTGCTTTCGTCATATGGAACCTGTTCGGAAGAATACTGCTGTCCCTTGTTTACTTCCTTTCCTGCCAGAAGTTCCCATGTAGTGACACCTTTGGTTCCATCTGAAGCTGTGCTCACAAAGTCATCGCGATAAGAATAATATCCTTCCACATTCGTGATATAGGTCAACGGATACTGTGCCACCGTGACAGGGCGGGAAATACCTTCCTTATTTGTAACCGTGAACTCGATGAACCTCACAGCATTGTTGCCTGGAATGTCACCATAGATATTGATATTACCCGTGATGTTTTCATCAGGTGTAATCTTAATCGTACAGCGGTTTTTGTAATCCCAGCCGTCTTGTTCGCCCCATTCATCCGGATTGTTTTTGTTATTGGTTTTTTCCAACTTCTGCTCCTGTCCGAACTTGTTGATATAATATACTTTAGTGATTTCTGCTGTCACTTCCGATGAAGAGGCAAACTCCAGTGTTGTATTGTCCTCTTCCATGTTGTGCATCTCCATCTCGTACTCGTTCAGCGTGAGATATGCGGGACGGTTGTCTTCGCCACCGACATTTATCTGTTCTTTCTCCCAATCGTATACTGAGTACGCTATATCTGTCAATTCAACCGGTTTCAACGGGTTGCTGCCTCCCGGGGCATTGACCGTAACCAAGACTTCGTAACAGGTATTGCGGTTCAATTTCTTGGCCGCACTGACCGGAATCTGGTAATAGCTGCTCTCCATGAATTGCGGATCTCCGGTAGAACCGTCTTCATTGTGAGGCGTATAATTCATCGGGATGTTTACGATCAGGCGCACCTCCTTTTCCAGGGTACTTGCATCTTCCCAAACATGGGCATAAGCATAAGCCGTCACGGTAATTACATCTGGTGTCCAATCAAAATAGTCGCCGTTGAACAAATCAGGGGTTCTCAGCTTGGCATAGTCTTCATCCATACTCACGGGTGGTACCACAGATGTAGTGTAAGGCATGTTTCGCAAGTAGTATCCTGCGTTACTGGCTGCCGGGCTGTTATCAAACTCCACGTATTGACCTTTGCTTATCTTGACCACAATCTTGGCTGCCGCACGGCGCAGAACCACCTGCAACTCCGTGTTGTCGGCCTCCTTTCCGTTGTTCAGCACGACGGGAGCCACGGTTTCAGGCTCGTTCGTCTTTTTCGGATAGGCGACGCCGTCCATCAGGAATGTTTGTGGAGCACCGATGACGTCCAGTCCGGTTACGTGGATACGTTCGTCTTCCTGCACCATTCCTTTGAGATCGCCCAAATCGAAGTCTTTGGTTTCGAACACGCTGACATCCGCTGTGCTGTTGGCTATCAGATATACCCAATATGCCTCATTTGCAGCAAAATCGCTTCTCTTGGCGGACAAGGTGATTTTACCGCTGCCACCCGCACTGCCTCTTACCCGTTCGTGCCATACTTTCGTTTCGTCTTCCTTGAAAATCAGCACATCAAGATGGCTGACCGCGATTTCCGCACCTGTAGCTTGGACGGTCGCACGGGTCACGGGTAACGATGCGGATGCAAGGTCGAGTATGATACTGTTGCCGTCTCCTCCCGATCCGGAAACGCACAAGGCGTCATCCTTGTCGCAGGCGGTAAAACACAAAACCACCATGCAGCAGAAAACAATATGATGTAATAGCTGTTTCATAGCTCGTCAATTTTGAGGTATTTCTATTTGTTTTATCACAATAGTTTCGGCAAGCGTGCTTTCTTCCCATTTCAGGTCGTTGGTCAGTCCGTTAATCAACAGCAGCGAACTTGCTTCGCTCCAAGTCGGTTTATAACTGATACCCAGACTTACGGTGTCACCTACATTCTCGGCTGACACTGCCCTGACCCGTATTTCATAAGCGTCCGGGGAAGCCACCCACTTGTCGGCATCCGTAATCTCCGTCCCATTCTGGTAAACCGACACCTTGAATTTTCCGGGATTGTTGAGCAACGTGGGAGTCCACTTCTGTCCGGTGGGACCTGTCATCTTGAAACTGAACGAGTAACTTCCGAGTGGGGAATCAGGATCAGAGTTAAACCAGACTGTCGGCTGAGGATATTTCCCTCCTCCGGGAAGTGAAGTGCCGTTTGCCGGTGTGATAGGGTTCTCGTAACTCGGATAGTCAAATTCGAGCGGATATGTTACACCTTCCCAGTCGGCTACCCTATATTCAACTGTTATCTTGCCGTCATTGTGCATCAGGCAGCACACCGTGTAATAGCGGTTTCTCACAATCGGGGGCAGGTAAACCAACCCGGTGCGTGCAGTTCTGTCGTACTCGTATTCAATTTGAAGAACGTTGCCTTTCTCATCGCCCTTGGCATTCCAAGCGCTGCTGCCCCACGGGTTCTCAAACGGGTAGAAAGGCACATTCAGCACGGCGGTATAATTTGCCGGATTCTTCCGTTCATCTTCGCTGATGCCGTTAGCCAACTCTTTAGTTACCGCTTCCCCGACCACTTCCAACTCAAAGTCTCCGACGATGCTCGTTATGTCCTTCAGCGTTTCATCGGTCTGCGGCATAAGGTAGTTACGTGTAAGTGTACCGGAAGACAGCATTGTCAGTCCTGTTATCCGCAACTCTCCGGTCTCGCCTTGCGGCTTGGCTGCAAATACGCCGAGTTTCCCCACGGGGCGTTGCAACTCGAACGTGATGTCGTAATCAAGCAGGGTATGTCCGGTATGTTCGGGATCAGTCGGGATTTCATCGCTTACATTCGTGAAGTCGAGTGTTTCCTGCTGTTCACAGAACATCGGAAGGCCGTAGGTCGTTACGTCCCGCAATTCAGTGAACCAATATGCCTTCAACTGGTTTTCCGATGTTGTCTCAGACAGAGACTCGGGGGCACCCGAACCTTGAACCAACATGGCTCCTTCGTTTGCCACGACGTAGAAGTCCACTTGCTGCGTTGTAGTCGAATAAAAAGTAAGATCCATGAAGAACGTGTGCGGAAGGTTTTCCACATCGTCTGTAAAGTAATGGCCCGCAGGCTGGCCGCCTACGAAAGCATAGACACGAAGTGTATGGATGGCAGACTCTGCATCGGTAGGCGTACCGTCGGTTTCGCTGACGGCACGTGTCCCCACATTGAGCCGCACCGCCACATCGTGCCGTTCGCCGAGCGATGCGGCATCCTCCTTGACACACCCGAAAGGCAACAAGCCACAGCATACCGCTGTAACCGCCCAGTATAATATTTTTCTTGTGTTCAGCATATTCTTTTGGGTTCGATCTTAAAACTCAGGTTTCACTTGTTCGATGTACCATTCGGGGACGCCTACCGTGATTTCTCCCGACTTGAACTCGATACGTATCGGGATGAGCACTTCGTGTTTGGAACAGTCTATGACGGGATTGTCGGCAAGGAACTCGGCGAGGTTGACTTCGGCCAGCGTCTCTCCGTTCGGAACGGCGCTCAAGCGGATATTCACGTTCTCGTGATCCTTGTGACGCATTATATTGGTACGGGCTGTGAGCAACGCTTTCCCGGCCTCGTATTCTGTTTCAAGCAAATAGTCGGTCGCCTCCCCGCAGGCCCGGTTCTTGAAATCGGTACAGGGTGAGACTCCGCATATCTCAAGCACAGGCAGCGAGCCTGCTCGGTTTCCTGTGGCGGGAACTCCGGCCACTTCCACCAACAAATCGTAGTGAGAGCTGGCGAACTCTATGGTTTTGGTCTGGTTCTCCTCTTCACGACCGCTGTAAGGCAGTACGGTATAAGAGGTGGCTGCATAGTAAAGCGAATCGTTGCCGGCAACCTGTTTCTCGTCGAAATAATCCCCGGCGGCAAAGAGCATCCGGCCGAAATCGCCCGTGGCGATGCCATCGACCTTCGTGTGGTGGGTGTTCCCCAGGCAGACAATCCGGTAATCACCGGCAGCGAGCGGGGGAAGCATAGCCGTGCGGCCCTTAACTTGTTCCTCTGGTAAGATACTCGAATTGACGCATCGATTCTCTGCATCGAATATGAACATCTCCACCCGGCAGATCTTGTCGGGGAATATCTCCGTGGTGCCGTCGCCCTTGTAACTGAGCAACAACTTGTTCGTGCTCAGGCAGTCGTCCAGATCCTCACGGATGCAGGATGTGGCGGCTCCGGCGAGCAACGTCAGGCAGAAAACAATATTCGTCAATTTCATATATATATGTGATTGAAGTGTTAAAGGATACAGAGGGCGGAACTTTCGCCCTCTGTATCGGGTTATCAATTATTAAAATTCAGGAGTGACGGGAACTACATCCCAGCTCATGACGTCAACAGTTACCTCCACACATTTTTGAGGATTATCCAAGTCTTCATCATCAAATTCAAAGTTCATGACGTAAATCTTGGCGAAATCTGCTGTAACAGCCGGATTGAATGTACTGGTAGCCAGGTAAAGAGGTTCCTTAGTTCCATCAGACTTTGTACCGATCAATTTTACAAGTACCTGAGGATGGTTGGTGGTGCCAATCGCATCATCTTTAGGGAAGAAGTGATATGCAGGACGGAAATTTCCTTCTGTGTAAGCATGCTCATACTGTGCAGCTGCATCCAATGTAATTACTTGCAATTTGGTTGCAGGATCTGCAGATTTGTCAGCACTGAACACGTCGCTATACCATACGGGGTTTGTTGCGCCTGCTTGGGCAGCTTCTTCGAAAATACCGAACACAGAAGCTGCTGTGATTTCTTCCTTGGATACGGTACTGGCTGTTCCAACTTGAAAATCAGCTGTTGTAAAATAGTTGTTCAACATAACCTGTTGAACCTCAATGCTCGTATACTTACGTGGGGTGCCTTCAGCAATAGCATTATACTTGAATGCGCCGATTTCGATTCTGGATACACGCGGTTCAAGCACCACATTCGCTTTGTAAAGCGGGTGTCCTAAATCGTCTTGCCCCTCCACAGAAGTCAATTCAACTTCTTTGTAAAGGTCAAGTTTTTGCGGATCTTGCTGCTCGGCGATTGCCAGTTTTTTTTGTAAATCTGCATAAGTAGTAGCTTCAGTTATTTTACTACCGTTGTTACCTACAACGATTACCTTGTTCACCTCGGCAGGTAAAAAATGGAATACCCGATCGTCACGACTGTCAAAATCGCCTTTAGTGGAAAAGTAGTGGACTGCCTCAGTTCCGCTTACTGTCTTTCCTTTATACAGGGTCGTTCCGTTTGTAAAGAATACCTGTAAATCTGCCAAAGAAACCTTTGAGTCGTCTTTTATCGCTTGACCGGCACCTCTGGTTGAGATCACATTGGACAGGTTGATGCTCACACTCTTGGGAGTGTTGTCCAGCTGTCCCATTTCATTGTCGTTGTTGTCACATGCAACAAACGTCATTGACGCTGCTAAAGCTGTCAATAAAAAGCTCTTGACTTTCATCTTTTTGTTGTTTAAAAAATTAATAAAATGGTTTTTATAACTTCTCGCTTATGGTTTTCGTCTATAACTGGTCGATGACCTGCCGCACCTCTTCGAGGTTGTGCCGGGCCGTCTCGGAGCCGGCCTCCGCGGCACGCCGGAAAGCGTCTTCGGCCTTGTCATACTGTCCCGCTCCGGCGTATGCCACGCCGAGCGTAGTCAGCAGTTCGGCAGATTTCGCGGTGACTTCCGACTTTTCGAGCAGTTCCACTGCCTTGGCGTACTCCTTACGTGAGATGGCGTTCACGGCATTCTCGTTGAGCGCGGCGGGCGAAGCGGGGAAATAGCGTACCGCGGTGGCCATCACCTTGTCGTACCCGGGCGTGCCTTTCCCGTAGGAGCCGGCCACCTTGTACATTTCCGACAGACTCAGGAGGTCGGGACGCTCATCGACCATGCGGCGTGCCTCTTCGAGGTTGAAATTGCGCACGTTGTACTCGATGCGGTACTCATTGCGGCGCAACGCGGGGTATATCTCGGTGAGCAGCCTGTGGTAAATGGTTGGCGGCACGAGTTTCTGGAGCTGCAACTCGCAGAAGTCCCGTTCGTCGGGATAGCGTTCGATGACCTCATACACCTCGTCGCGCTTGAGCAGGTTCGGGAAGTCGCCGAGCGCACGGATGAAGCCTTCCCAGTCCTCGCCCTTCCAGTCCACGTGGAGCATGTCGGGCGATATGGCATCGTGGCGGCGGATATAGTCGGCCAGTGCCTTGGCGCGGTTCTCGGAGAGGGTCATGTTATGCGCCATGCTGCCCTCGGGAGAGGCGTAACCGGTGATGTAGATACCGATAATCCTGACGTCGGCATTCTTCTTTACCAGTTCGATGGAGTTGGAAACGGTGTCCAGTTCGGCACGGTTGTCCTTGAACCCGGGCAGGATATTGTAGCTGTCCTGCCGGAACTGCAACCGCGCGGTACGGGTCTCGGCACGCACCTTCACCGGTTCGGGTTCCGGGGCTATGGAATCGAGACGGTAATCGGGGATAAAGGTGGGCAGTATGCCACTCCACAAGCCTTGCTCTGCCTTACCCTCGCCGCAGTTGGTGCAGCCGTGTACCTCCTCGCGGAGCTCGACCCGCCCGTCGAGCATCCACCGCTCGTAGGGCACGGCAGCCGCGTAGTCGTATTGTTGGTTCTTGCTGCCGTGGCGTATGATTACCTGTGACGAATCGTCGTGAAAAGGCGGGAGTTCCACGCTTTCGAGGCGTTGCGCCCTCAGATAGACCTTGTGGCGGGTCTTGCCGTCGATGACAATCGGGGGAAAGGCTATCTCCCGGTTTCCGTCCGCCGACACGAGCACGGGCGTCAGCGCCACGGTGTGCTGCGTGCGGATTTTGGCATTGCTCAAATCCACGGACATTTTCAGTTCGACCGTGCGGCCCTGCCTTATGACACCTCCCTGACGGATACCGATGGAGGAAAGGTAACTGGTTTCGTTCCCGGCAAGCAGCACAGCAGGTCTACAGGCCAGTATCAGTAACAGTATGATGTATATGCGTTTCATAGTCATTCCAATATTATTTGATTATGTATATCAGGGAGATGCCCGCCTTGGTCGGACCGAAGTAGTGCTTTTCCTTACTGCCTTTGAACTTGCCGCAGGTAGCACATTCGTATTTGTCATAGTTGGAATAGATGTATCCCAAACCGATAGTGGCTTCGAGATTCCAACGTTTGCCCAGAATCCACGAGTAGCCGTATGAAAGCCCGACACCCGTGGCCCATCCCTGGTAGCGGTGGTCTTTGGTGGATTTGCTCCGGAAAGGAATTCTCACACCGCTGATGTTGTAGAAGGCGTAGCCGCTGTGCAGACCGAAGAAGTGGCCATTATAGCGTTCACAGAGCCAGTAGCGGAACTCCGGCATGACCAGCCAGTGCTTGATTTTCTTGTTCTTGTCCTTGTCCAGCGTCCACGGGTTGTAGGCACCCGTGAACTCGAGGGTCGTGCGTTGACCCAACCCGAATTCCAGGCTCAAGTTGGGCGTTGTGGTTGACCAATACAATAGATTGGTCTTTGCTGCTATATCCTGCGCGTTGGCGGTGCCTGTACACCAACAAACGGCAAGGAAAACACCGAGGATCAGTTTTTTCATATTTTTTCTTTTTCTTGTTGTCTCATTAGTATTGACAGGCCGGTCTGTCGTTATTGCAAAGGTTTCGTTAAACATTCCCGCATCAGGCGGGAAGGACATACGCAAAGGCGCATGGAGGCTCATGGCTTGTATTTCTCTCCGGAAGAGAAATATACATGTGATATACTACTGACAATCAGGGTAATAAATGAAATAATGTCGGGCATGGAAGCCGTTTGACGGACGGATGCCCGATGTTTTTATATCGCGGATTGATTTTTTTTATTGTTTTTTGTTGTCTGTCTGCAACTTTTTTCATAATTTTACTACAGTAATTTCTCTTCCGGAGAGAAAGCCGAATTTGTCCGACAATATCCCGGTCTTTCTCTATGTTTCATCCTACAATGCTTTCAGGATAAGGCTGTTGGCCTTGTCTATCGCGGATGTATCCAATGAAGCCAGATAGATCAGTGTGGTCTTTTCCGAATCATGCCCCATCGCCTCGCTGATAATGGAAACCGGGATGTTCCTGCTTTTGGCAATGCTGGCCCATCCGTGGCGGGCGACATACATGGTGAGGGGGATTGCCAGTCCGAGCCGCATCCCCAGTTTTTTCAGGAGACGGTTCACCCTGTGGGCGGCAGACTTGTACTGCTTTCTTCCGTCTGTCCGCATATCCCTGATGACAGGCAGCAGGTAAGGTGTCCCGGAGGTGTCGTACCTGCTGACAATTTCCTGCATGGGTTTCTCCCATTTGATGAACAGCCGCTGTCCGGTCTTCTGTCTGCGGTATGACAGGACTCCGTTCTTCAGGTCGGATTTCTTCAGGTATGCCATGTCGATGAACGACATGCCGCGTGTGTAGAACGAGAACATGAAAAGGTCTCTTGCCCAATCCATGGTCGGCTCCAGCCTCAGGTCCTGGTCCCTGATCTGCCTTACGGCTTTCAGCGGGATGGCGCGTTTGACCGTCTTGTCTATTCCGGTATAGACATGCCTGAAGGGATTCCGCTGTACGGTCAGCCCCTTCTCCACCGCCCGGTTGTAAACCGCCCGCACCCCCCGCATGTAAAAGGAGGAACTGTTGGGGCAGATGCCTTCCGCTTTCAGATGGCTCTCGTACTCCACCATCAGTGCGGATTCTATCCGGTTAAGAGGGATGTCGCCGCGTTCCGCCAGAAAACGTCTGAAACTGTTCAGAACAGTGGTGTACCGCTCGGCCGTACGTTCCCGGCCTGTACGTTTCAGTTCCGTGGTCAGGCTCCTGGCAAAACACATGAAGCCGCCGGTTTCCGGAGGGATACGGTATTGTCCCACCACCTCGTCCGCCGTGTAATGCCCGCCTGTGCAGTCCAGCAGTGCGATGATTTCCCGAAAGAGGGTCATGTCATCCGCAATCTTCTCTTTCAACGCCTTCAGGTAAGCCTGACGCCTACTGTCCCTGTCTGAGGGAATGACAACCTTCGAATGCGCTCCATCCCACTCCTGCGGATAAAGCCTGTAACCGGTGGTAATCTGTCTTGTCACCCGTCTGTGCGTCACCTTATAAACCAGTGTGCCTTCTCCCGTTCCGACGGAAGATGCACGGAATTTAACTTTTACTGTAGCCATGCTTGTATTTTCTTGATTGATGATTTTTCATTGTCTTAACCTGCAATGCATGGAAATGTCCGGAACGGTACGGGGCATGGGAAGGACTGCCGTATGACCGGACGTTTTCCACGGCAGGGCACTATGTACGGACCGGGTATCGGCCCTGACCTCCTGTTCCCTTGCCGCCCGTTCTTTCAGACGTGCCTGCTCGATGAGGGCGGCCTGCCGGCGTACCGCCTCCTCGTAGGTTTCCACATCCTTGCGCATCTGTTTGATTTTCCCGTTGTCCCGGTTGAATTCAAAGAGGTTTTCCAGCCCGGAGATGCTTTCGGGCGATGCTTCGCCCTTCATCGGTCTGCTCCAGCAGTTGTCTGATTTCCCCGAAATCAGGCTGTTCCCTCCGGACAATCCTGTCTATCCGGCTGTTGACCGTATTCAGGCAGTCCACAATACCGTGGGTGAACTTCGCCAGTTCAGCCTCTGTGCGTTCGTGGTTACGGCGGCCGGCTTCCTCAATTAAGGCCTTGATGGAGGTAATATCCATGTTTGTACAGCCGCTTTGTGATGCCTGCCGGCTCTTGCTGACGGTCAGCAGTTCTTCCAGCATGGCGATGATGGTTTCTGTGTTTTCTTTCATCTTGATTTTTTTAAGTTGTTGTTAAATTCTGAATCCCTTGTTGTTCTTCTTTTTCTTCTTCCGCTGCATCAGCCGGCGGAACTCGGCTTCCTCCGGAGTCTCGGTGCAGGATGATGGGATGAGGTCCAGCAGCCCCAATGAACCGCTGATAAGCTCCCCGCCACCGCCTGAAGCCGGGCTGATGCCTTGCCGGAAGGATTGTGCCTGCCGTTCCTGAGGACTGTTACGGTTCAAGGCTGCGGCTATCTTGGAGTAGCTGAACTGACGGTCAATCTTCGAGCCGTTGAAGGAATAGCCGTTCTTACCGAACACCACGCCCTGGACTCCGTCTGTCCGCCCCTTGTGCTTGAAGCGTACTTCCACCCCTTGTTTCCGCAGATTGGCGATAAGCGTGTTCCAGTCACCGCACCTTCCCACTTCCGTTTTTAAGAAGAAAATACAGTTCGTATCTCGTCCTGTCCGGCTCTTTCAGCCGGTCCGTGTTCACCTGCTCCTTGTCGTGATGCCTTCCGATGATATACTGCGTATCGCGGATGCCCATTTTCATCATGTATTCCCGGCTTATCCGCACCATCAGCTCATCGGTTAAGCGTGGCAGGTCCTGCCCGGAGAAGCTGAGCGAGACATGCCCGATGAAACTGCGTGCTATCCAATCATAGGCTGATACGGTCTATGAGTGTTTCCAGCGAAAGCAGCAGGTGTCGGCATTGTCCGGAATGCAGCCTTACACCCTCCCTGTGTGCCCTCCGGGTCAGCTGGTTCAGGTTGTTCGCCATGCCGCAGAGCTTGCGGATGAAGTCCGCCTGCTCGGTGGTGAGCCTCTCCCTTACCACGCACCCGTCCACCGCCTGCCTCACCATCTCGCTTGCCGAGACACCGGCCTTCCTGGCTTTCGACTTCAGGGCGTAGTATTCCCCGGTTGCCATCTTTACCGTGATGCGGTACTTGCGTTTCTCGGACAGCCCCTTTGCTGGGCGTCCACCCTTGTTTTTGTCGGTATCATTCTTCTGTATCATCCGGTTACGTTTTTTGTTTACAGTTCATACTTTACTCACTTTATAGACCAACGGGATGTGCCCCTTCGGGACCTCCGGGAGTGGAAGGAGGCGGTTTTGGTCAGACCAAAACATAAACTTGATACCCCCAAAAATGAAAGTTTCCATTTTTAGGGCCCCCGAAAAAGAAATCTCGCCAAAATGCTTTTTTAATTGAATGAAAATAAGGACTTGCAACTTCTTACAAAACTCAAAATCCCCGGTATAGAACCTGATGTGATGCCGGACGGTATTCTCCAATAAACCTAAAAAGCTCATGCGGTTTCCGCCAATCTTGCAGGCGAAACGTTCAAGCGTGTCACGTAATTTCCGGCTGATGAGAACCGGCTTGCGGTCTTCAATCCTGTAGGGCCGCATGAAGGTGTTGCGGTACTCCTCCGGCGGGAGCCTGCGCTGCCCGCCACTTGCTTCTGCTTCTTGTCTCTTTTTCATTATCCTTTGATTTTTGAATGGTTAATAAAGAGGTCGATGTTGCCAACACAACATGACCATTGTCGGCTGCAAAAGAAACGCATATCATGCTCAGGTACAAATTATTGGGCTTAGGCTGGCTATTATGTGAGGCGTTGCTTTATAGACAGGTTCAGGAACGGTGACGGCTTCCCGGTTCTGCCCAGGTTGAACGGGCAGTTATAAGGTCGTTATAATGTTGGTTGGTTAGTTCGTTATAAGGACAGCCTCATATTTTATTATGTTATTATGTTTTTTCAGGTGCACGAGAAAAGGGACATTCGACAACGGGTATTTCTACCTGCTGCCGGATGCCCCTTCCACTTTTTTTGTCGTGGTCTGGTGCCTATCTCGCGCCGATGGCCTTCAATCCCTTCGGTATCGGGTTGTCGAGGATGATTCTGTAGCAGAGCTTGCCGTCCACCCTTACCGGATCCCTCGCCACCATGAATCCCGCGCATTTCTCCACTTTCGCCACGTCGAGTATCATCCCGGCGATCACGACCGTAACAGTCTGTTTCAATCATGCCTGATTTTTTTCACTTTTCCTAACTGCCTGTACTATCAAAGGTGTTTTGCATGTTCCGTAAAAAATCGTACCTTTGCATAAAGTGAGTTGCACATCAACGCAATTGATGCAAGTATGTAGAAACCAGAACGGTTGCCAACTCGTTACCTCGTTTTTTGATGATCCGCATAAACTTTTTATTCTTAGCGGATTATGTGATTCTTCCAAAAATAAAAATTATTCTTGCAAAGGACGAGTGATTATCCATCTAATTTTCAGTTTCCTATTCTTCGTCTGTTTGAATGTTCGCTGAAAATTGCTACATTCGCAGTAGAATCAAAATCCAGTGGTTATGAGCAAGCTATATCCGGTAGGAGTGCAGAACTTTGAAGGCCTGATACATGATGGCTATGTGTATGTAGACAAAACTGCACAGATATATGAATTGTTTAATACAAATAAATACTATTTTCTGAGCCGTCCGCGACGCTTTGGCAAAAGCCTGCTATTGTCGACCCTTGAAGCCTACGCACAAGGAAAGAAAGAACTTTTCAAGGGACTGGCACTGGAGAAACTGGAGAAGGACTGGACAGTATATCCGGTGCTGCACCTGGATTTGAATACACAGAAATACGATACGCCGGAATCGCTGACCAACGTGTTGGAGGAAAACGTGCAGAACTGGGAAGCACTTTATGGAGCATCTTCCAATGAAATCGGTGTGCCCCGGCGTTTCCAAGGCATCATCCGCCGTGCATGCGAGCAGACAGGCCGCCGGGTGGTAATTCTCATTGATGAATACGACAAACCCATGCTCCAAGCCATCGGCAATGAAGCCTTGCAGGATGAATACCGCAGCACCCTGAAAGCCTTCTACGGAGCATTGAAGTCCATGGACGGGTGCATCCGCTTTGCCCTGCTTACGGGAGTGACCAAGTTCGGTAAGGTCAGCGTGTTCAGTGATTTGAATAACCTGATGGACATCTCCATGGACGATCGTTACGTGGAAATCTGCGGCATCAGCGAAAAGGAAATCCATACGTATTTTGAGGAAGACATTCATGCGTTGGCTACAGCTGCGGGCCTGACTTATGGAGAGACTTGTGCGGAGCTGAAATCCAATTACGATGGCTATCACTTCACGGAAAATGCCGTAGGCATGTACAATCCGTTCAGTCTGCTCAATACGTTTGCAAAGAAAAAGTTCGGCAGCTACTGGTTTGAGACAGGCACACCGACTTACCTTGTCGAACTGCTCAAGCTTCACCACTATCCGATAGAAGAACTGGAACACATCGTCACCAGCCAGCCGGTGCTGGACAGTATTGATACGGCTTCTACCGACCCGATACCGGTCATCTACCAGAGCGGCTACCTCACCATCAAGGGCTACAACAAGATGTTCGAGAACTATACGCTGGGTTTCCCCAACCGCGAGGTGGAACAGGGCTTCTTCAAGTTCCTGCTGCCCAACTATGCGTCTGTAAGCGTAAGTAAGTCGCCCTACCAGATTCAGTGCTTTGTGGAGGAAGTAATGGCAGGCAAAGTAGATGATTTCTTCGAACGGTTGAAGACTATGTTTGCAGACATCCCTTACGAGCTGGCGCGCGACCGTGAAGTGCATTACCAGAATATTCTCTACATCATTTTCAAGCTGATGGGTTTCTATGTGCAGGTGGAGTACCACACCAGTCGCGGTCGGATTGACCTGGTACTCCAGACGCAGGACTACGTGTACATCATGGAATTCAAGCTGAACGGCAACGCAGACGAAGCTTTGGCCCAGATTCGGGAGAAAGGCTATGCCGCACCTTTTGCCAAGGACAGCCGTACGGTCTACAAGATTGGTGTCAACTTCAGCGATGAGCTTCGTAACATTCAGGAAGTGAAGGTAGAGATGGGAAACTAAGAAGAAACTACAAACTTTTTGATTGAATGTGATGGCAAGCGGATGCTTTTCGATACCGGTGTCGGTGCTCCTGATAGCCGGATGATGGAGGGCTTGAAATCGTTGAACGTAAAGCCTGAAGATATAGACTGCTTGCTTCTTACCCACTTCCATGGCGACCATATCGGTGGAATGATGAAGGACGGTAAGGTGGTATTCCCGAAGGCTGAGGTATATGCTTCGAAGGCAGAATACGATGCCTGGATGAAAATGCCGGCCGACAAAAGGGCACAGGTAGAGACCACGATGAATGCCTATAAAGACCGTCTGCATCTTTTTGCTTTTGGAGATACGCTTCCCGGAAATATGCTCCCAATGGAGGCCATAGGACATACACCGGGGCATACCGTTTATAAGGCCGGCAAGCTGCTGGTAATTGGTGACTTGTTTCATGGGTATGCCTTGCAGAAAGACCATCCCGAAATCTGTGCGCAGTATGACATGGATAAGACCGGAGCCATAAAAAGCCGCGAATACTACCTGCAATATGCCCGTGAAAAAGGACTGGTAATGGCAGGTATGCATTTGCCTGTTCCGGCCTTTGCGGAATAAGGCTGTGGAGTTCGTGATGTCTTTTAGATTAATCGTTTGTAAAAGCTGTCGCATTGTTTCTTTCTTCTAATAATGCGATTAGCTTTTTCTCATCCTTTGCATATAAATAGACTTTCTTCCCTTTCTGAAGAGTAAGGCATACGTTATACCATCCATGAATCACGTCAAACTTAGTGGAGGCATAATGGTCTGTTTTTATGATATCTTGTAAGGCTACTGTCTTCAAAAGGATGTGTGGAGTACGCAGTTGCAGTATGTCGTTCCTTACGGCGTAATAAGTGCGACCCGAGGAACCACCACAGGATAATGTAGCCCCCATAAATCCATCTGTTTTTAAGTCTGAAATTTTCCATATGGTTTAAGGTGAGATATGTAATTGGATAATGAAAAAATATACGAAAAATAAGCGGAAAAGTGCTCTAAATTAGAGTTTTCTTCAGGAAAAATCCCTTGTGCGTTATTTTGTATTTTCTGCCTCCCAGATTCATCCTTTCATATCTTTTGGTTTTGACAAAATCCAGGTTGAGGTGCCGGTTGTTTTCAAAGGCATAAAGAGAATCTATTAACATTACATGGATACCTGATTCCAGAAGGATTGTTGCCATGAGTTGATGATTGATTTTCGTCTTAAAAATATAATGCCCGTTCGTATTTTTTTCTAACTGAAAGGTGTCTGTGCCGGATGACTGGGCAAAAAGGCTATTGCAGAACAGCAAGGCGGTTGATAGCAGTGTAATGATTTTTTTGGTCATAAAGGTCGTTTTATGGTGTGAAAGCAAATATATGAAAAAACGGCACAGATTTACATTTCTATTTTGTTTTAACCGAATGTCAAAACGCTTTGGGGAAGACTCCACTTCTTCAAGGAGTTTTCTATGTTTTCCACAAAGGAAACGTATGTTCTTCGGTGCGGAACCATATGTTTCTGCTTTTGAAAACATACGGTTCAGGATCGGGAGACGTAAAAAATAAAACAGGTATTTCCCGGAAAACAGGACTTCGTTTTTCTAATTCCTTTCCCAACTTTGAAATGCCGTTTCTTTTTTGTATTTTTACGCTTGTAATCAAAACAAATGCCTATGAAAATGAAACCGTTATTATGGAGCTTGGTAGTCAGTGCCGTAGTGTGCAGTCTCTGTCTGTTCGTCACACAATGGATGGGCCTTGCCGATGATTGGCGCATCTTTGTGAGCGTATTCTTGGGGGTACTGTTGGGAAACGGTTGTAACCGGTGGTTGCAGCGTGCAACTCATTGAAAAATTCTCAGGCAAGCGGAATACTTACCTGAGAATTTCTTTTTTCATCGGATAATCCCCGTGTCACTGTCCTTCAGCTGGATGGAGCGGTTGACAGCGCGGAACTTGCGTCCTCTGGTCAGGCGCCACGTCACGGTCAGGTTGACGAGGTTGCAGGCGTCGCTACTGTAGAGGGCAGTGGTTTTCTGGAGGTTCCGGTTCAGGACTTCCGATTCGAACATTTTGTATTTGTGTTGAAAGGGCTGTTGCCAGATAAGGGCAAACTGCCAGTCTTTGTAGCTGTAGGCGGCCTTCAGGGCGATGTCGCCTCCGCTGTAGCCTTTGGTTTCCCCTTCCAGAAAGCGGGAACCGTTGTCGGCGTAGGCATGGAGGGAGAGATTGCCTAAGTAGGCGTTGAGGGCTCCCGTGGCAAAGTAGGACGTGTAGCAGTGAGTGTAGTCGTGGCCGAAGTTGAAGCAGCGGAACAGTCCCCCGTAGGCCGTGACGGAGAGCTTTTCCGGCATCAGCCAGTAGCTTGCGTAGGCCATGGCGTGCAGGGCATCAATCTCTTTCTGGTTGCGCTGGGTGTAGATGAACCGGTCGTCGGACGTGCGTTCGTACACCGCCATGTTGGGGTGAGGACATTTCTTGTAGAAGCCTTGCAGATTGATTTGCAGACGGGAGTCGTTGTACGACAGCCGGAGGGTGTGATACGTCTCCCGGTTGGGCTTGAGGTCGGGACTGCCTACGGTCCATTCCATGCGGTTGGTGCGGATGGCGGCATCGCTGATCATGGCTACCCGTGAGGTGCGTTCGTTCAGCTGGAAATTGTAACTCAGTTGCAGAGAGTGGGTGAAGTTGTAACTCAGGGCTGCTTTCGGACAGAAACTCCAGTAATCGTACGAATGGGCTTGCTGGCGGTAGTGCAGGTAGCTGCCTCCGATGCCTGCCGAGTAGCGGAGCTTGCCCCACGCTCCCTTGATTTCCGAAAACAGGTACACGCGGTTGTGGTGCATGGGGGTGACGGAAGAAACATCGCCCGTATATTCATTGTTTGTGTATTTCTGGCTGTAGTTGAGGCCGGCAGAAAGGGTGAAGGGCTTCAACCGGTTTTCGTATATGGCCTCGCTCAGCAGGGAGTAAGTGCGTCCGTCCACGTCGTAACGGTAGGGCGAACCTTCGTCGTAGCTGTCGGAGGAGCGGGTGCCGATGTATGTGCCCACGGCATTGAGGGTAAGCGACTGCCGGGGGGAGAACTGCTGGAAGTAGTAGAGGTCGAGCACCGGACTGCTGCTCTGGCTTTGTTGCTGTTCGAGGGCGGTGTACGTCTGTGTCCCGTCCACAATCTGTTTCTGACTGAAATCACCCGGCACGTGACTGAAGTCGCCGCTCAGTGAAGCCTGAAACACATAGCGGCTGGAGTCGGCCAGGTTGTAGGTCAGTTTCATCTGGTTGCTCAGACTCCGGTTGCGCGAGGCGAGGTCGTTGCGCTGGATGGTATAAATGGAGCCGTCGTTCAGGTGGTAGTGCGCGGTTTCTTCCGTCCGTATTCCTTTAAAATCCCGGTAGCCGAAGCTGTAGTTCAGCGACAGCTCACTCTTTTCCGTGTTCCATTTGCCGTATACTGTGTAATCGCCGTCGCGGGTAGTCAGTGCCTGGGTGAGCGAGGTTCCTAAAGTATATCCGTTGTCTGCCCGTCGGGTAGTGATGTCAATGACGTAGGCAATGCCGTCGCCATAACGCACACCAGGGTTGTCGATGAAGTCAATCTTGCGGATGCTCTTCGGGTCGAGCGACAGCATCTCTGCCTTGTCCGCAATGATGCCGTTGATGCGAATCTGTACACTTCCCCGCTGGTCGATGGCCGAGATGCTGTGGCCCACCTCATCCACACGGATATTTGGTAAGGTGAGTTGCTGGAGCAGACTGTAGCCCGAGCGGGAAGAAGCTTTCTGCTGTTCGGAGGGATAGAGTAGCAGGCCGTCGGTTTTGTGGATAATCCGGTCGGCCTTGACTTCCACTTCGCCTAGTTCCACGGTGGGTTCCACTTCTTGTGCCAGAGTGGGGAGGGCCAACAATAAAAGAAGAAAGATGCTGGCCAGAAATCGGGAGACGGTCAGCAGAAGCCGGCTTTCGGTCTCCTGCTGGAAAAGTAATTTGAGTGTGTTCATTTGTTCCTGTGTGTAAATTTCAGGAACAAAAGTAAGAGGGCGTTACGAAGGCGTCAAAAACCGACGCTGACATTTGGCTGACAATTCGCTGTCAGCTTTTCAATTCGTTGATTTCCAAGGAATAGTTTCGTCCTCTGTCGGCCACTATTTTCAGTCGTGTATGCTCCTCTACGATGGGTTTCAGCCGGCGGATAAGGGTGTAGAGCGTATCGTTGGCATCGTCTTTCTTGGGCCAGAGTGTCGCACAGATTTCCTCTTTCGATATGGAGTGGGAAGGTGACTGCCAGAACAGCCGCATCAGTTGCTGTTGCATGGGGGTGAAGCGGATAGGCGTGTGGTCGGCGCCGTAGAAACGGTCGTCTGCATCCGAATACGTCAGTCCCCCGAAATCTTCGGCAGATTGTGTACCATCTTCAGCCGGTTGTCCGCATCCTCCGACGGGTTGCAGCACCAGATTCTCTTTCTCTCTTTTCCGTAAGTACAGCATCGAGCCGATGGCCCAGAGGATAGCCGCTGCCATCAGTCCGGCAGGCAAGCGCTGGTCGGACATGCCGAATACAGCCGCTGCCGACAGACGGGTATAGCCTTTCAGGGCCAGGGTCTCGCCTGCGTGTTCGTTTCTTATCATCAGTGTATCGCTGTAGATGGCCTGTTCATCCGTCGAACCGCCCTGATACTCCTTGTCCACCACATCGAACGTGAGGAAAGAGGTTTCCTTCAGTCGCCGGTTCTTCAGGTGTCGGCAGAACCGTTCATCGGACACGACAATCAGTACCTGTCCGCCCGAAGTACGCCGGAGCTGCTTGTATGCCCGTATCGTGTCTTGTGTCACAATGGGCTCCTTCTTTTCCAGTAAAGTCAGTGCCAGTGCCTGATTCAGGTCGGCTGTTATTTCGTTTCGTGTCACGTGGTAGTTATGGCGTCCGGCCAGCAGGGAAGTCAGCATCAGTGCCAGAAACACGGTGACGGATAGTAGTCTGCGATTCATAAATATCGGGTTTGGTTTCTGCAAATGTAATGAATTCTGTGCTTTCTCTTTCTTATGGCGGATGAAAAATATTGTATTATTTATACTCCGCTTTGCTCCGGTATTCATTTGGAGTCATTCCGGTGGCTTTCTTGAATACACGAGTGAAGTGCTGCGGATACTGGAAACCGAGTTGATAGGCTATCTTCGCTTGCGCAGTGTTTCACGCTGGGCAATCCCTTTTGTGCGGCATTGTCTCCCGTGAAATATTGGTCTAGGAATGTTTCGAAACGGGTTAGAATGTCGTGGTGGGCATCCTGACGGGTGATGAACTGCCTTTCGTAGAAGCGTAGGCAATAGTTGAGCAGCAACTCGATGTGGTTGGCAATCAGCCGTTTGCTCATCCTGTCCACACTATGTTGCAATTCCTCCTGAATGTTCTGCAGGCAGTCGATGAAGGTGTGTCGTTCCCGTTCCGAGAGATGCAAGGCTTCGTTTACTTCATACGAGAAGAACGTGTATTCCTTGATAGTGCGTCCGAGGTTGGTGCCGCGAATCAGGTCGGGATGAAAGCACAGCGCATAGCCTTGCGGCTGGAACGTATCGCTGGCGGCCGTAAATCAGGTCGCAGTTCTTTTCGTCTTTCAGAATGCCCGTGAGACCTTCCTCGGTCGTAAATGTGGGACGGGTATATTCTTTCAGTATCTGCCGGGTGCAGGTACCGTTGTTGACCGTGATTTCAAACAGTTTTGCCTCCGTGGAACTGGTGGACAGAAAGACGAGCACCCGTTCCTTGTCCAGCCCTCTGCGGGAGATGGCGTCTTCCATATCGTCGATATTCTGGTAGAAATAGTTCGTCAGGTTGGTAGACCACGGCAGGTACATGAAGAGTGTCCGCTCGTTGTCGGCAGACGGAATTTCTTCTTTCTGGCAACTCGTCAGGCAGGAGAGTCCGATGAGAAGCAATATGGGAAGCAGGCGGATTAGTTTCATGAAACTTGCACTATTTTTTATAGGTGATTTTGAAAGGCAGAACCTGGAACACCTCGCAGTCGGGCGTAATCAGCTCCAACTTGTAGGTGAGAGAGGCTCCGTCTGTACCTTCCGTCAGTTGGTCGAGCACTTCTTGCGGAAGAAGGTCCTTGAAGCTGATCTTGCCGCTGTTCATGCGCAGATAGCGTGCCTGTCCGTTTGTGTCCACGGCAAGCAGGGCTACGGGAGCATACTGGCTCAGGATACTTCCGGTGTATTCCTTGCGCGGGGTGACTTCCATGCTGCCGAGGTCGTAGGAGATTTCGTGGCCATCGGGTGCAAAGAGCTTCTTTTCTTGATTGACAGTGATTTCCGTGTACGTGAAGTCATAGATATCCGTACCTTCGGGTTCCAGTTCCTCGTCGGTAGAGAAGATGACCACCTCACAATGACGCAGACGGTCGTAGCCTGTGAGATATACTCCGTTGCTCAGCAGCTTGACCTTGACGTGATTCCCTTGTGAAGTGATTTCACAACTGCCTTCTCTGGCTGGTTTGAAAGTGAAAGGACCGTTGCTGCTCAGCACGTCGAATTCCGTTTCTTTTCCGGAGATGATGAGCGGATTTTCCTGTACCGATACGGTCAGTTCGTGAACGTCCGACAAATCTGTGTGATATGTTTTCTGCACCTCTTCCACTTCCTGATTCGTCATTCGCTGGTAGATGGAATAACCGTAGATTTCGGTTCCGCCTGCCCGTACCCCCAGCTGGTCGAGTATTTCCATTGTGTTGCCGTTAACAGAAAGTATCTGAAACACTGTGTTCTGGTTGCTGAGCAGTCGGTTTCCATCCGAGAAGGTATAAGTGACTGTCCGGAATCCCCATGCAGGATAGGCATCAATGTACATGTATTTCTTCAGGGAAGAGTTGCTTTCCACGTAATATTGGGTAGGGCCTGTACCTGTCATGTCTTGGTAATAATCCTGCGTCTGGCAAGTGCCGTCGGGATTGATTTCGTAGGTGTGGACGTGCTTCCAGCCGTATCCCACCACGGCTTCTTCGAAGCGGGCGGAAGAAATGGGGGTGAGAGACGCTGGCTCACATTCTCCGTTTTCATTGAATGTGAAAGTTGGAAAATTTACGTCGTCGTGGTCGCAGTTGGTGAAGCAGAAGATGCAGAGGAATACCAGCAGAATGTCGGTGAGTCGTTTTGTGTGCATGAGGAATAAAGTGTTAAGTGTTTTCTTTTTTCCAGAATAAATCAATGAATATACGCTGTAAGAGAATCAGTATGGCCAGTATGCAAACGGTATATTGCAGAAACGCTTCCTGGCTTTTGAGCCCATAATAAAGGCCAATAATGCAACACAGCTGACAGAGATAACCTAAAATTCTGAGTAACATAGTTTTTTTGATAAAGGTTTGATTCTCAAAGTTAGCATAAAAAATAGAGAATCGGAAATTGAGGCATGAAAAATCCCCTGCCAGGCCTTTGTTTTTTATCTTGCTTTGGCAGGGGAAGGATAATTATGCAAAAATCGGGACTCGTTTATCTCCAGTTGCTTGGAATGGATTCATAGTCGGTCAGGTTCGTGCAGTTGTTGAACGCGCTGGTGTGGTTGGTGATTTCAAGGAATTCATTCGGGTAATCCTTGCGCTCATACAAATGTACCTTTTCCCCGTTTATCAGGGTGTAGGGCGATTCGCCGGTGAGCGAACTGCAATTCTTGAACAAGAGTCGGACTGCTTGCAGGGTGCGCATGGAGTCGAACAGTCCGGTAGGAATGCGTTGCAGACTCTTGCATCCGGCAAAGGCTTCCCACATGGAAATCACCTGTGTGTTGTTTGCAAACAGCTTTTCGGGAATCTCGCGGAGGGAGGTACATCCCTTGAATATGCCATCCAATCTGGTAACCTTGGTCATGCTGGCAAATAAGTCTTCCGGAATTTCGGTCAATGAGGTGCAATTCGAGAAAAGACCGTAGGCATCCATGACGGAGTTGATTTCTGACACACTCTGTATGCCCGGACAGTTGGCAAACAGTCCTTCGGGCAGACTGGTGAGCGAGTTGCATCCTGAGAAGCCACATTGTATGTATCCTAAACGGGTATTGTTACGGAACAGTCCGGCCGGAATCTCTTTCAGGTTTTCACATCCGCTGAACACATCGTTCATGACATAGATGTCCTTGTTGCTTGCAAAGAGGTCTTCGGGCAGATAGAGCAATCCTGTGCAGCCGGAGAAGGTAGCGTTAAAGTTGCGGGCACTGGAATTCTGGGCGAAGAGATTGAGCGGAAGTGAAGTCAGTCCCGTACAGCCCTGGAAGGCTCTGTCGAACGTTTGGGCACCGGTTGCCATGGCAAACAGGTCTTCGGGGAGGTTGGTCAGTCCCGTACAGTCTTCAAAGCAGGAGGTGAAGTCCGTGATGGCAGACAGTGCTCCCTTGGTATCGGCAGCCAGCTGGGTCAGTGCAGTAACATCCTCCAGTCTCAGTGTTTTCAGTTCGGGCGTACCCCATTGTGTGATGCCGATGAGTGAACTCTTGAGGATTTCTCCCTTGGTTGTGCTGTTGGTTGTCAGAGATTCTACCGTACCCTTGAAGGCTACTTCTACCGTCGATTCAGCACCTTGGGCATAAACGTGTGACAGGTCGGCCGAATATACGTATGACTTGTCGAGCACCTCGGTTACCCCGTCGCCCCAGTCGATGACACCTTTCACCCGTCCTTCAAACGGAAGGTACACCGTGCGGTTGTTCAGGTTGTTCAATACGTATTTCAGAATCAGCGCGTCTTCCTTGCCGCGCATGGCAGTAGTGACGGTGTACAATGAAAGTCCATGCAGAGGCCCCGGTTCCGTACCGCCTTGCAGGTAGATGTAGTATTTGGTTGCTTCCGTCAGTTCGGAGAAGGTACACGTAGGCTGGCTTTGAAGGTCGAAGAGGTATTCAAAAGGAAGTCCTGAGCCTCCGTTTTTCAAATCCTGAATGACTTCGAACAAGGGGATGCTGTCTGTTGAGATATAAGTGGAATAGAAACGGGCATCGTTCTGTCCTTCCAGTGTCAGCGTGATTTCATTGATGTCTGCATCTGCCTTGGCCACGCTGATATGGGGAGCAGCTGCCTGTTCGATGGGGATGGTAGCCAGCAGACTGTCTTTGTCGGTGGCATAAATCAGCAGGTTGTCGGTCTGTTTTTCGCTGGAGTAGTTGGTGTAATACTGCAGGTACTCTTCGCCGTAGAACGAATACTCCGGATTTTCCAGGATGAACGAATAGTCCTCCTGCTCGGTTAGTTCCCCTTCACTGAATTTCTTGAATTTCTCCAGCACATAGCGCATGCTTATGATGTTGGTCTGGCATTTCACCTGTATGCCTTCCCCGTCTCTTATGGCAGGCACTTCGATGCGGGTAGTTTCCAGGTTGAAATAGGGAGCCGCTCCGTCGGTAGTACCCACTCCGTTCAGATTGCCTGAGCTGCTTCCGTCTCCGTTTTCGTCGTCTTCATCTTCATCACCACCTCCTAAAATATCCTCTAATTTTTCGCACGAGGTAAGGGTGGAGGCTAAAAATACGGGTGTCATGCCCCACACAAAAAGGGCACAGCCTGAAACCAGCAGCGATTTCAGGGCTGTCGTTGCTTTACTTTTGTTCATACTAAAGATAAGAATAATAGGATAATTTGCGTTTGTACAAAAGTAAAGCTATCTGAGGAGCTGTACATCACCGGAAACCGTGATTTTCAGCGAACCGTGTGGGGCTATACCAGTGAAATGACGTAGCTTTCCAGACTTCGCAGGTCGATGTGCCAGAGTTTTCCGCTCAGCACGTACGGACTGCCCAGGATGACTTTCATCGTCTCGCTGGCTTCCATGCAGCCTACTACGCCCGGAGTGACACCCAGCACGGCCTTGGAGGGGTGGGGCATGGCGAGCATTTCCTTTTCGTCGGGGAAGAGGGTACGGTAGTCGGGACCGCCCTGGTAGTTGAACACGGAGACCTGTCCGTCGAACTCGCGGATGGCACCGTACACGTACACCTTGTCCAGCCGCACGCAGGTGTCGTTAATGAGGTAGCGCGTGCGGAAATTGTCGCAGCCGTCCACTACGATGTCGTAGTTGGCAATGAAGCATTCGGCATTCTGCGGGGTGAGCCGCTCGTTCCAGGCTTCCACGCGGATGTCGGAGTTGAGGGCCTGCAGGCGCAACTTGGCCTGTTCGGCCTTGGAGAGTCCGATTTCAGGTTCGCTGTAGAGCACCTGCCGCTGGAGGTTGGTCTCGCTCACGGTATCGTCGTCAATCAGCCCGATGGTACCCACTCCGGCACCGGCCAGGTAGAGAGCGATAGGCGACCCCAGTCCGCCCACTCCCACGATGAGTACGCGGGCCTGCTTCAGCAGGAGTTGTCCTGTCTCGCCGATTTCGTTGAGCAGAATCTGTCGGTTGTAGCGTGACGCTTCTTTTTCAGTCAGTTTCATAAGGTCAAAAGGGGAATAATAAAGTGAGTAAAGACAGAAAGGCATCCGGAAGTCGGGATAATGGCCTCAGGATGCCTTCTGAAGAGGGTTATACATGTCTTGAAAAAACGCACTTGCGTTTTTGAAAAACGTCCTTGTGTTTCCATCAAAACGCACTTGTGTTTGAAGTAAAACGTACTTGCGTTTCAGGGAAAACGTAAGGGCGTTTTTTAGAGAGTGTTCCGGAGGACTTTTCAGCGGGTCGCAGCGGCGGTGGCGTGCGACTGTGCCACGTGGTCGAACGAAGCATCCCAGTCCTTCCATACCGGTTCGCGTCCCAATGCTTTGAGGGCCTTCTCGATTTCTACGGCTGTACGTTCGTCGCTCACATGGAACTGCTCCAGTGCCTGCGGGTAGGTGTAATATCCGCCCGGTTCGGTCTTGCTCTCGGCACTCATGGTAGTCACACCCAGTGAAGCCATGTGGTCGCGGATATTGGCCGGTTCGCGGGTAGAGTAGGAGATGTCCACATCGTGGTCGAAGATACGCATGGCGAAAGTCACCTGTGCCAGTTCCTTGTCGCTCATGATGACGTTAGGCTGGAAACCTTCGTTCTCGGCCGGCCGCATGCGCGGGAAGTTCACGCTGTATTTCGTCTTCCAGTAATGCTTCTGCAAGTAGCGCAGGTGGTAAGCCATCATGGTCACATCCGTACGCCAGTCCTCCAGTCCGATAAGCACACCCATGCCGATGGAGTGTACGCCGGCCTGGCCCATGCGGTCGAACCCGTTGACACGCCATTCGAACTTCGACTTCATGCCGCGCGGATGGTACACGTTGTAGCGGGCCTTGTTGTACGTTTCCTGGAAACAGATTACACCGTTCAGTCCGTGGTGTACCAGTTCGGCATACTCTTCCGTCTTGAGCGGCATCACCTCGATTTTCAGGTTCGAGAAGTACGGCTTGGCTAGGTCGAGCGCCTTGGCAATGTAGGGTACACCCGCCTTGGCCGGATTCTCACCCGTCACAATCAGCAGGTTTTCGAACGGGCCGAGCTTCTTGATGGCCTTGTATTCGTTTTCAATCTCTTCGGGTGTCAGGATGGTGCGCGTCATGGGGTTGCTGATGTGGAAGCCGCAGTACACGCACGAGTTGGTGCACGAGTTGGTGATATAGAGCGGGATGAACATCGACATGGTGCGTCCGAAACGTTCTTCGGTATATTTCTTGCTGAGGCGTGCCATGGGTTCAAGGAATTTTTCGGCAGCCGGCGAGATGAGTGCCATGAAGTCGTCTACGTCGCACCGTGATTTTCCGAGTGCCCGAATCACGTCGGCCTCGGTTTTGGAGTAGATGGCCTTGGTCGTCTCCTCCCAGCTTATTTTTTCTAATTCGTCACTAAACATTTCTATAGTTAATAGTTAAAAATTAAAAGTTAAAGATGCTGGCCTGATGCATTATTCATTATTAATTGTTTTCAGGTCGCGGCTGAGTTTCATCGCACAGAAGTTCGGACCACACATGGTGCAGTACTCGCCGTCGGTGTGACGTCCCTCGTTGAAGTATTCCAGCGCACGGTCGGGGTCGAGACTCAGGTGGAACTGGTCGCGCCAGCGGAACTCGTAGCGGGCCTTGCTCAGGGCATTGTCACGAATCTGTGCGCCCGGATGACCTTTGGCCAGGTCGGCTGCATGGGCGGCAATCTTGTAGGTGATTACACCCGTACGTACATCTTCGCGGTTGGGCAGACCCAGGTGTTCCTTCGGAGTGACGTAGCACAGCATGGCTGTACCCAGCCAGCCGATTTGTGCGGCACCGATGGCCGAAGTGATGTGGTCGTAACCCGGAGCGATGTCGGTCACCAGCGGGCCGAGGGTGTAGAATGGTGCGTTGTGGCAGTGGCTGATCTGACGCTCCATGTTCTCACGAATCTTGTGCAAGGGCACGTGTCCCGGACCTTCGATAAAGGCCTGTACGTTCTTTTCCCAGGCACGGAGCACGAGTTCACCCATCGTGTCGAGTTCGGCAAACTGAGCCTCGTCGTTGGCATCGGCAATACAGCCCGGACGCAACCCGTCGCCCAATGATACGGCCACGTCATACTGAGCCAGGATGTCGCAGATGTCGTCAAAGTGCTCGTAGAGGAACGACTCCTGGTCATGGATAAGGCACCATTTGCTCATGATACTTCCGCCACGGCTCACGATGCCGCACAGACGCTTGTCGGCCAGGTGTACGTTGTGACGACGGATACCGGCATGGATGGTGAAGTAGTCCACTCCCTGCTCGCACTGCTCGATGAGGGTGTCGCGGTAGATTTCCCAGGTCAGGTCTTCCACCTTGCCGTTCACCTTCTCCAGTGCCTGATAGATGGGCACGGTACCCACCGGCACCGGACAGTTGCGCACAATCCATTCGCGAGTTTCGTGGATGTTGGCACCCGTCGACAGGTCCATCAGCGTGTCGCCGCCCCATTTGCAGCTCCACACCGCCTTGTCCACTTCCTCGTCAATGCTTGAAGTCGTGGCCGAGTTACCGATGTTGGTATTGATTTTCACCAGGAAGTTGCGGCCGATAATCATCGGTTCCGATTCCGGGTGGTTGATGTTGGCAGGCAGTACGGCACGTCCGGCGGCAATCTCGTCGCGCACGAATTCCGGTGTGATGTAGGTATCGATGCCCAGTTCCTTGCAGTTCATGTTCTCACGGATGGCTACGTACTCCATTTCCGGTGTCACGATGCCCTGTTTGGCGTAGTACATCTGCGTACAGCAGTGGCCTTCCTTGGCACGGTAAGGCAGGGCGATGTGTTCAAAGCGCAGGTGGTCGAGCGAGTGGTCGTCACGGCGCATCTTGCCATATTCCGAGGTGATGGACGGCAACTGTTCCACATCGCCGCGTGAGGTAATCCAGCTCTCACGCATGCGCGGCAGTCCTTTCTTCAGGTCGATTTCAATGTTCGGGTCGCTGAACGGGCCGCTCGTGTCGTACACGTACACCGGTGCATTAGGTGTCATTACCTTCTTGCCGTCTACTACGGTCACCGTCGGGGTGAGGTTCACTTTCTGCATGCCTACCTTTACAAAGGGGAAAAGGGTGCCCTGCATGTAGGCTTTCTCTGCATGGGCGTATGCTTTTTGGTCTTTTTCTTTTTCCATATAAATCGGGGTTTGTTTGCGGGTAGGGAACAGTCCCTACCGGTTGAGAAAATCAGGATTTATTCATTCAAGAAAGAAGTGAGGGGAGAGGAGGCAGATGCCACGAGGTTATCGGCCTGAATACCCAGTCCGGCTTCGTAGGCACGGCGTCCGGCAATGACAGCTTCCTTGAAGGCTACGGCCATTTCCACCGGATTTCCGGCTACGGCGATGGCGGTATTTACCAGGCAGGCAGCGGCACCCATTTCCATGGCTTCAGCGGCATGGCTCGGTGCACCGATGCCGGCATCCACTACCACCGGCACGTTGCTCTGCTCGATGATGATGCGCAGGAAGTCGCGTGTCTGCAATCCCTTGTTCGTACCGATGGGGGCAGCCAGTGGCATCACGGTAGCTGCTCCGGCTTCTTCCAGACGCTTGCACAGGGTCGGGTCGGCCTGGCAGTAAGGCAATACCACGAATCCCAGTTTCACCAGCTCTTCCGTCGCCTTCAGGGTCTCGGTAGAATCCGGCAACAGGTAGCGCGGGTCGGGATGGATTTCCAGTTTCAGCCAGTTGGTGCCGAAGGCTTCGCGGGCCATCTGTGCGGCGAACACGGCTTCTTCTGCGGTGCGCACGCCCGAGGTGTTCGGGAGCAACTGGATATGGGGGTGGATGATATGCTTCAGCATGTCGTCTTCCTTGTTGTCAAGTTCGATACGTTTCATGGCTACGGTCACCATTTCTGTGCCGGAAGCCAGGATGGCTTCTTCCATGAGTTGGTTGGAGTTGAATTTTCCTGTTCCTAAGAATAGGCGGGATTCGAATTCTTTTCCCGCAATGATTAGTTTTTCCATTGTTTTATCTATTTTGTTTATTGTTTGCTCTTGTTCTTACTTTTTCTTTTGGCTTGCTCTTACTTTTTCTTTTTGGCGGCAAAAAGAAAAAGGTAACAAAAAGAAAAACCGCCGTCTGCAGTTTCGGACCGGCTGCGAAGCTCCGCTCGTCGGAAGCGCAGGAACTCGCTTCGCTCAAACAGCCTGCGCTTCTTTTCGCCGTGCTCTGCTTCTCCGCTTTTCGGTCCGAAACTGAGGACGGGATTTTTTGTGCTGGCTGGTCGCTCTTCGCCTTTGGCGAAATCGCTGTGGGGAGTTTTTGCTTCTTTATTCTTTAATCCGTTTTTTTGTTTTGGGGCTTCCTTTGGGGCGAAATCGCTTCGGAGCTTCGTTCTTTTTTTGGTTCCTTTACTCGTTATTCTTTGTGGTAAAGTAGGAATTTCTTTACCGGCAAAGGTGAGTTGGAGTTTGTGATGAAATTCTGAAAATAAGAGGATTTGAAAAATATGTTTCTTTTGTTCTTCTGTCTAAAAATGAACACATCCACAAATTTTTCGTTTCCCGTTTTTCATTCTTCATTATTCATTCTTAATTGACTTACGATTTTTTTCGTTTCTTCCACCGGGTTCGCTGCCCGCAGGATGGTGCCGCTCAGGGCAATGCCCGTCACGCCGGTCTGCATAATGGCAGGGATGTCTTCCAGGGTGATGCCGCCGATGGCTACGATGGGCAGGTGGATGTCTTCCGCCTTCATCTGCTGTACGATGGAACGGTAGCCCTCCAGTCCGAGGATGGGGCTGAGTTTTTCTTTTGTGGTGGTGAAGCGGAACGGTCCGCAACCGATGTAGTCGGCTCCGGCTTCATAGTGTGCCTGTACGTCGTCGAACGTGTTGGCCGTACCTCCGATGAGGAAGTCCTTTCCAAGGATTTTTCGTGCTTCGGCTATCGGCATGTCGTTTTTGCCCAGGTGCACTCCGTCGGCCTTCAGCTTGCGCACCAGTTCCACCCGGTCGTCGATGAGGAAAGTGGCTCCGTACGTGCGGCACAGTTTCTGTACCTCTACGGCCACCGCTTCCGTCTCCTCGTCCGAGGCGTGCTTCATGCGCAACTGTACCCAGCGGCATCCCCCTTCGAGGGCCATCCGGGCCGAGTCGAGATACGAATACGTGTCGGTGAAATGTGTGATGAACTGCAACTTGAAATGATTCATGTCCATGGCCTTATCCTCCACAAGCTGCTTTGATGATGACCAGACTGTCGCCCTCGTTCAGGACGGTGTTTTCCCATTCCGCACGCGGAACCATGCGGTTGTGCAGCGCGATGGCCACTCCCTGCTTCGGAAGTTCCAGCTGCTGTGCCAGTGCGGCAATTGTATAACCTTGTGTAAGTTCCGTCTCTTTGTTGTTTACCAATAGTTTCATAAGCATACTGTTTTAGGGTGTAAACCAAAGAGAGCATCCCGCGGACGGGGAAAGGAAATAGATGTCAGAATCAACAATCCCTTCGTCGGTATTAACCGCATCAGGTTCGTAGGGTATAATCTCAGCCCGGACACATCCGTGGGGCACCCCTTTGTTTACTTTCCGGCAAAGATAACGAAAACTTTGGAACGGCGAACGGCTGCCGTTCCTTTTTTATCTTTTTTTGCAGGCTGTGTCTATTCGTCTCTGAACAGCTGTACTTTCACGCCGAACGACAGGCGCAGGATGTCGCGCATGGAGAGACTTTTGTTGGTTACCTTGCTGATGAGATACAGCTCGCAGGTACTCAGTTCATAGAACAGGGAGACGTGGCGCACCAAGTCGTGGTGGGGACTGAACCCGAACCGCTGTCCCACGAAGATATAGGGGCGCATCTTGGTACTGAAGTTATAGTATTTGTTGGGATAGCGTCCCGGTTCCTTCTTCCAGAACTCGTCGCCCGCAATGGTGGTGATGTACAGACCGCAGTAGAAGGGTTCGGCCATCCAGTGCTCCTTGAAGCAGATGCTCCAGGGAATGTAGTTTTGCTTCACGGTAAATGTGAGACGGAATTTCTCGGCATACTTGGCCGGAAGGAAACCTACCAGGAAGTCCGTTTCCCACTGGCAGCGGCGTCCGTAATCCCAGCCCACGCCCACTGAGTTGAGTCCCATTCCTCCGGCGTACTGCCATTTCAGGTGAGTGGGCTTCAGGCGTTCCCACCGTTCATCATAACGCAGGTGCTCGCGCTTGTCCCAGCGACGTTCCTTTACGGCCGGAGCGATACTGTCGTTTTGTGCGCAAAGGGGCAGGAGCGTCATTCCGGCCATTCCTCCTGCCAGCAGCAGTTTAAAAATTGACCACTTCATAGGTATAGCCGTTTGAGTTGAGGGTGAAAAACAGATAAGAGCGCTTCTTGGCGCAGGTACATTCGTAGTACTTGATACCGTCGTCGAAGAACTCGTCTACACTGATATTGTGCCCGTGACCGTAGACACAGAACTGCAGGTCGGGCATTTCCCGGAGATAATACTGAAAATACTCGGCGATGTTGTTGTTGAACTGTTCGGAGAAGGGACCTGCATGCATGGCCACCACGGTTTTTTCCACTCCTTCGGGCACGTGGTTACCTTCTTCGCGGATAAACTGGATATTGGGTACCGCCGACGAGTAGTCGAACTCTAGGGCATTGGTGTTCAGGCACAGAAAACGCACGTTACCGGCAGTAAAGGCGAAATCTTCCGTGCCGAATATCTTGCGGAACACATCGAGTCCCGTAGCCAGGCAATCATGGTTGCCCAGCAGGCAGACAAAAGGCACCTTCAGTCCGCTGAGAATGTCGCGCTGTTTCTCAAATTCCAGTTTCAGACCGAAGTCGGACATGTCGCCCGTGTGAAGCACGAAATCCAGGTCGTTGCGCCGGTTCAGGGCCTCCACGGCATCTTCCGTCTCGTCGTACCAGCGCTGTGTGTCACTGATTACGGCAAACCGGATTTCCTCTTTCCCGTAAGTAGCGGTTTCAATCCGTTCGATGTTCCGGCGGTTTACGTCCGTTTCCCCGTCAATGTCGAGGTCGTACGGGTGATATTCAATCATGTCGCATCCGCCCAGCAGCAAAACTCCCAGGTAGAAACACACCTGTGCGATGTCGGAGCGGAAACGACGGAAATGCGTAAAAAGAATGTGCATAAGCAAGTTGTTTTGTTTATGCAAAGGTACGGTACAAATATCAATCGTACGTTTTTCGGAATGTCGGATTTTCTGTCTTAAAAGTCGGAAAATGAATTATTCCGGATAAATCTCGTGTGGAGAAGGAAGCTGTTTCCATCCTTCGCCGAAGGTGTCGTACGCATCCGTCACCACCACAAACGCCCTCGGGTCGGCCTCCTTGATTTTCAGTTTCACACCCTGCACCTCCTGGTAGCTCACCACGAGGAAAATCATCTCCTTGTCCTTGCCCGTGTAGAGTCCCGAACTCTTGATGCATGTAGCCGTGCGGTCTAAATCTTTCAGAATATACTGGTGAAGCGGCTGCAACTCATGGTCGCTGATGACGAAAATCAGCTTGTCGTTCTTCGCCCCGTTAATCATGTAGGCAATGACCCGCGAGATGATGAAGATGGAAATGAGCGAATAGAACGACAGATGCCACGAAGGCTGTGTAGAGTCGCTCGCCGTACCCAGTCCGAAACCGATAACCACCAGTCCGAAGCACACTACGGCCCCGTCCACCAGCAGGATAGCCCGTGAGAAACGGATGTGCGCATATTTCTGTAGCAGCATCCCCACGATGTCACTTCCGCCCGTGGTAGCCTGACTGCGTATTACGATGCCCGTACCCACACCGATGATCACTGCCCCGATGATGCACGTCAGCATCAGGTGGTCCGTCATGTTCATGCTGCCTCCCAGCAGTTGTGCCGGGTCCAGACTCTCCAGTGCTTCGCGGGTAGGGTAGACCAGCCGCGACATGGTGTTCATCAGCAACGGAGTAAGCAGGGCCGCCACAATGGTACGTATCCCTAACTTCGCCCCCAACAACAGCACCGACAGGATGAGCAGCGGAATGTCGAACATATAGCCGAACGTACCCACCTGGATAGACGGGAACAGGTTGTGGAGCACGATGCTGGCCCCGTACACTCCTCCGGGCACAATGTTATAGGGATTGATAAAGAATACGAATCCGGCCGCCAGGATGGTACATCCCACCACGATGCTGGCCCACGCATAGAGAGTCTGTTTCATACTTGTTTCTTATTTTTATGCGACAAATATACAGAATTCTTTCTTTCACCCATTAGAAAGCGGCCGGAAAAATCCCGCAAAATCCCAATTTTTAGGTATTTCAAATCCGCCCCGGATGCCGTTTCTTTGCGATGTCAAATCAAACATGTAGAAAATGAAGAAAACTGGTATTTTTTATGGTTCTACCACAGGCACCACCGAGTCTGTGGCCCGCTTGATAGCGGAAAAGCTGGGAGTATCTCCGGCAGACGTACACGATGTGAGCAAGCTGGATACTGCCCTGGCAGAGAGTTACGAAGCCCTGATTCTAGGTACCTCCACTTGGGGCGACGGAGAGTTGCAGGACGACTGGTACGACGGCATCAAGGTGTTGAAAAACGCCAACCTCTCCGGCAAGACCATCGCCCTCTTCGGTTGCGGCGATTCCGAATCCTATTCCGATACCTTCTGCGACGGTATGGGTATCCTCTTTGAAGACCTGAAAGACAGCGGATGCACCTTCGTGGGAGCTGTGCCCGACAGCGATTACACCTACGCATCTTCCGTGGCCGCAGCCGACGGAAAATTCGTGGGACTGGCTCTCGATGACGTGAACGAAAGCGACCGGACCGATGCCCGCGTGTCGGCCTGGACAGAGATGCTCAAAGCCGATCTGGCCTGATTCCTTCCGACCTCATTTCTCTATCTTCTAAATCCGTAGCCCATGATGACTCCCGATATCAATCCCGTAGAACTGAAAGTCTTTCTCAACCACATCTATGAGCTGAAGAAAGGCGTGCGTCAGATGGTGTTGTACACCACGAACAAGCGATATGAAGACTTTGCCGTGAAACGTCTGCGAAGCCAGCGCATCAAGTTTGTGATTCAGCCGGTGGACGACGAGCGCATCAATCTCTTCTTCGGCAAGGCGGAATGCATTGAAGCCATCCGCATGATGGTGACACGTCCCCTGAACCTGCTCACTCCGGAAGAAGATTTCATATTGGGAGCCATGCTGGGTTATGACATCTGTGCCCAGTGCAAGCGATATTGCACCCGCAAGGCACGAAAAATGGGAGCTTGAAAGGCTCCCATTCTTTTTCAGTTTCCTCTATACGTAGAATATCCGTAAGGCGAAAGCGTGATTGGCACATGGTAGTGATTGCCGTCCTTGATTTCGAACACCACTTCGATGAACGGGTAGAACGAATCCTGCTGCAACCGCTCGAAGTAGGGCGCCACGTGATACGTCAGGCGGTAGATGCCCTTGTGGTCGGTCGTGCTTTCTTCCAGAAAATCTTTCTTGTAGCAATTACAAATATGATGAAAACTTTCTTTTTCTGCAAGCTTATCCACGTGCAGCCCTTCCGATTTTGAGGTTATTAACTAAACTCCTGCCTGCGGTGTGCCGTTTACCTTGTATTTTTGCGCCATGAAATACATTTACCTCCCCATCGGATTCCTGTCGCTGGCACTGGGTGTGGCCGGTATTTTCCTGCCCGTATTGCCCACCACGCCCTTTCTGCTGCTTTCGGCCGCCCTCTTTTTCCGCAGTTCGCCGAGAGCCTACCAGTGGTTGCTGAACCACAAGCTGCTGGGACCTTATATCCGCGATTTTCGTGAGTCGCGCGCCATCCCTCTGCGTGCCAAGATTCTCGCTCTGAGCCTGTTGTGGCTCACCTCCCTGCATTGCATCTTCCTGATGTTCGATGCCCTCTGGCTGAAAGCGATGATGCTTGCCGTAGCCGTGGGAGTGACCCTTTATCTCTGTTCCTTCAAAACCAAACGAAATGACTGATACCCTCTCTTTTTGTGGCCGTGAGGAAGCCATCACCCGCATGAACCGCTTTGGCTGCGAAGGCCGCCCGTTCTTTTTCCTGATAGATTATACCGCCGAGAAATGCCTGGTGGAAGAACCCCACCGTCTGCCTTCTGCGGAACTGCTGTTTGCCTTTCCGGGAGCCACGAACGTGCCGCAAGGAATGTCCGCTACTCCGCGCCCCGTTTCTTTCTGCTGGGAGCCTCATCCGATGAGCTTTGAGGAGTACCGTCGCGGATTCGACATCGTACATTGTCACTTGCATGGCGGCAATTCCTTCCTGGTGAACTACACCTGTGCCACCCCCGTCGATACCGACCTTACTCTGCGGCAGGTGTTCGACCATGCCCGTGCTCCCTACAGACTGTGGGTAAACGACCGCTTTGTGGTGTTCTCGCCCGAAATCTTTGTCCGGATAACCGATGGTTTTATCTATTCCCACCCCATGAAAGGTACGATGGATGCCACGCTGCCTGATGCCCGCGAACGCTTGCTGGCCGACCCGAAAGAAGCGGCCGAACATGCCACCATCACCGACCTCATCCGTAACGACCTGAGCCGTTTCGCCACCGAAGTCACCGTGACCCGCTACCGCTACCTCGACGAATTGTACACACACCGTGGTCCGCTCCTCCAGATGAGTTCCGAAATCCGTGGCCGTCTGCCCGAAGACTATCCTTCACAACTGGGCGACCTGTTTTTCAGTCTCCTGCCGGCAGGTTCCATCACCGGAGCTCCCAAGCCCCGTACCGTGCAGATTATCCGTGAGGCCGAGGCGTACGACCGTGGTTTCTACACCGGCGTGACCGGCTACTTTGACGGCCGCAACCTGGACAGTGCCGTGCTTATCCGTTTTCTGGAACTGCAGCCCGACGGCACGAAGGTGTTCAAGAGTGGGGGAGGCATCACCTTCCGCAGCGAAGCCCGAAATGAATACGAAGAAATGAAACAGAAAGTCTATGTGCCTCTTTATTGAAACCCTCCGCATCGAAGACGGCAAGGTGTGGCATGCCCCGCTGCACGACCGCCGCATGAACGACACGCGCCGTGCTTTCTTCGGTCCCGTGCCCGACCTCCACGTGTGTGACTACCTCCGTCCGGAAGCCCACACCGCACGCACCCGCTGTCGCCTGACCTATGCCCGCGACGTGATTCGCGTGGAATACTTTCCTTACCACGTCCGCCCTGTACATAGTCTGCAACTGGTGGTGCAGGACGACATCGACTACCGCTACAAGCAGGCTGACCGCCGTGTGCTCGACGAAGCCTTTGCCCTGCGCGATACAGCTGACGACGTCCTCATCGTGCGCCACGGACTCCTCACCGATACCTCCATCGCCAACATCGCCCTCTGGGACGGATGCGAGTGGCATACCCCCGCACAGCCTCTGCTGGCCGGAACCCAGCGCCGACACCTGCTCGACACCGGACAGATAAAAGAAACGGATATCCCGGTCGCCTCCCTCGGAAACTACCGGCATATCCGTCTGTTCAATGCCCTGATACCCTTCGGCGAAGTGGAACTCCCCGTCGGTCAGATACGTATGTACTGATTCGCGTGGCCGCTTATTCCACCAGCTCGTAACTGCTGATTTGAATCGGCATGTCGAGGTTGTGGAGCACCTTCTCCAGCATGATACCCTCCAGGTTGTTGTACTCATAGCCGAACGTGGCCCGTATGCCCTGCAAGATAAACTGCGTGGCGCGGTCGAGTGCAATGGGCAGACTGTCGCCCTGCATCAGCGCCCCCGTGATGACACTGGTAAACGTGTCGCCCGTGCCCGGATAGTGCGCCGGCAGATAGGGGCAGGTCACCTTCCAGTAGCGGTCGCCAAAGCGGTTGTAGGCATAGACCGATGTAGAACGCGGGTCGCCGCTCACCGGCACGCTCGTGGCAATGACGATGGCCGGACCTCGGTCGGAAAGCGTTTTCAGTGCCTGTTTCAGTTCCGCGTCCGTAATGTGTTCCTGATACGGCATGTCCAGCAGGTAATACAGCTCCGTCAGGTTGGGCGTGATGACATCCGCCAGGTGAATCAGTTTCTTCATCTCCGTCACCATCTCCTCGGTGATACCCTTGTAAAGACGGCCGTTGTCGCCCAGCACCGGGTCCACCACCACCATGTCATTTTCCCCACGGAACTTCAGGATAAACTCCTCCACAATCTGTGCCTGTTGCGGCGAACCCAGATAACCCGTGTAGAAAGTATCGAAGTGCACGTTCATCTTCTCCCAGTTCTCGATGATGCGCTTCATCTCGTCGGTCAGGTCGAGGAACGAGTACGTGGGGTACTGCGTATGTGCGGACAGCACCGCCGTGGGCAGCGGACACACCTGAAAGCCCATGGACGAGAGCACCGGAATGACCGCCATCAGTGACACGTGACCCACGCCCGACAGGTCGTGCACAGCCACCACCTTCTTCACCTGATTTTGCAGGAAAGCTCCCGAGCGATGGGGAGCCTCAGCCGGAGCCGCCGGTTTTTTCTTTTTGTACTTCCGTTCTTTCTCCCAGGCCGCCTTCCGTGCCTGGTATGCCTCATATTGTCGTTCAATGTAATTGTCAGCCATAGTCTTGTGAATTTACAATTACAAAGGACGCGACTTTTTGCGGAACGAGCAAACTTTTGCAGGGTTTATTCTGATTCATCTTCCAGTTTCATTTGTTTGGGCAAGAGTGCGGCTGAAATAGTACATGTCTTTCAGCACCTTTCCATCCTCTACAATCGGATGGTCATAGTGAAGGGTAAAGAAGTCGGGCACCGTGTGCGAGTAGACAAACCCGCAGCTCTGATAAAATGAAATGGTCATACGGCTGTCTCCTGTGCCTACCGTCAGCGTGTGACACACATTCTGGTAACGCTGGCAAAGGTATTCCACCATCTGACGTCCGTATCCTTTCCGCTGCCAGTGTGGAGCTACAGCCAGGTTTTTCAGTTCACGAATTCCTTTCCCTTCATCCGTTACGACGGCTACGGCAACCGGTTCTGTAAGCAGCTTGTCGTACATCACGTATAAGTCGCCCCGTTCCAGGTAACGGTCTATCATGGATTCCTGTTCATCGGCCAAAAGCAAGAGCGGGAGGAAACGTTTCTTGCCAGTTGAAACAAGTTGTATCTGCATGAGATAAATGTTTATGAATTGATTGTAATATGGATTGTAAAGATACGCTTTTCGGTGGATTTTTTTCTGTTTTTTTCCTTTGTCCTTTTTTCTTTTTCTTTCTTAGAAGATGTGGAAAAGGGATGGAAAAACCTCTTTGTGTTTGAAGACGAACGGCCTTGTCTTTTACTTGAAACGCTTTGATGTTTGGGTGTAAACTCTTTGGTGTTTTATGAGTAATGTGCTTGTGTTTATTATTTTTTTGTTTTTTGAAATTCAAAAATCGCTGATGGTGGCCCTTATATAGATTTTATGTTGAATGAAATATTACGTGCATTGAAGGTGCATTAGTCTGATGACACAGAATTAGCGGTTTAAATGTCGGTATAACATAATTTTTTTTACCTTTGCTAACTAACCCACAAAAAACCAAGAATTATGGACATACAAACAATACTATCAAACCTGAAGATTGACCAGTTGAACGCCATGCAGGAGGCTTCCATCGATGCGTGGAAGGAGGGCAGCGATTTGATTCTGCTCTCGCCTACGGGTTCCGGAAAGACGCTGGCCTACCTGCTGCCGCTGGTGAGCTCGCTGAAAAAGGGAGTGGAAGGTGTGCAGGCCGTGGTACTGGTACCTTCGCGCGAGCTGGCTTTGCAGATTGAGCAGGTGTTCAAGGCCATGGCGACCGGCTTTCCGGTGATGAGCTGTTACGGCGGACGTCCGGCCATGGAGGAACACCGCACCATGAAGGGCATTTCGCCGGCGGTGATTATCGGTACGCCGGGACGTATGAACGACCACTTGAACAAGCAGAATTTCGAGGCGGGCACCGTGCGTACGCTGGTCATCGACGAGTTCGACAAGTGTCTGGAGTTCGGCTTTCAGGATGAGATGGCCGAGGTCATCGGAAAGTTGCCGGCATTGCGTCGCCGCTTTCTGTTGTCGGCTACCGATGCGGAGGAGATTCCGCGCTTTACGGGCATGAACCGCACGCTGAAACTGGATTTCCTGAATCCGGAGGAAACGGTGTCGCAGCGCTTGTCGGTGTATCGGGTCACTTCGCCGGTGAAGGACAAGCTGGAAACGCTCTACAAGCTGCTGTGTACGCTGGGCAACGAATCGACGCTGGTGTTCTGCAATCATCGCGAGAGTGTGGACCGGGTAGGGAAGTACCTGCACTCCATGAAGGTGTATTGCGAGACGTTCCACGGCGGAATGGAGCAGGACGACCGTGAACGGGCGCTGTATAAGTTCCGTAACGGAAGCTGCCACATCTTTATCTCGACCGACCTGGCAGCCCGCGGACTGGATATTCCGGACATCCGTCACGTGGTGCATTATCACTTGCCGGTGGCCGAGGACGGGTTCATTCACCGCAACGGACGTACGGCGCGCTGGGAGGCCGAGGGAAATGCCTTTCTGATTCTGCACGATGAGGAGCGTATCCCCGACTATGTGCCCCGTCCGCTGGAAGAGTTTGAACTGCCGGAGCCGACGCCGCAGCCAGCCTTGCCGGAGTTTGTTACCTTATATATAGGGAAGGGCAAGAAAGACAAAATCAACAAGATTGACATCGTGGGCTTTTTGTCGAAGAAAGGTGGACTGGGCCGGGACGATGTGGGACGTGTGGACGTGAAAGACCACTATGCGTTTGCGGCAATTTCTCGGAAAAAGGCAAAACAAACGTTAAAACTCATGCAAAATGAAAAGATAAAGGGGGCAAAAACTTTGATAGAACTGGCAAAATAATAACTTTGTGTCATGACAGCCTTCCGGCGGTGAAGGCTGTCTCGCATTTTGCTATGACTCGTGAGCATCCCCATGCCATAGTTAACTATTCTCGTGTCAATATGTCACTAAAATGGCGTTTGTGTATGTAATTTGAAAGATAGAATTCAATAAGGCTGTAAAATTATCACGAAAACTTTTGGAAGTCTAAAAATAATCACTAAATTCGCAAGTGTTAGCTAAAATGATTGTTTAACCAAAACAAACTTCCAATGAAGAAACATAATTTTAATGCGGGACCGTCTATTTTGCCTCGCGAAGTGATAGAAAAGACAGCTCAGGCTATTCTTGATTATAATGGTTCAGGACTTTCGTTGATGGAAATCAGTCACCGCGCTAAAGACTTCCAGCCGGTGGTAGATGAAGCAGTGGCACTGTTCAAGGAACTGCTGAACATTCCGGAAGGATACTCGGTATTGTTCCTGGGTGGAGGTGCAAGCATGGAGTTCTGTATGGTTCCCTATAATTTCCTGGAAAAGAAGGCGGCTTACCTGAATACGGGTACTTGGGCCAAGAAAGCGCTGAAAGAAGCGAAAGCATTCGGCGAAACAGTAGAGGTGGCTTCTTCTGAAAAAGAAGGCTACACTTATATTCCGAAAGATTATGAAGTGCCGGCCGACGTGGATTATTTCCATATCACGACCAACAATACCATCTACGGTACGGAATTGCATGCCGACCTGGATGTCAATGTGCCGATGGTGGCCGATATGTCTTCGGACATTTTCTCTCGTCCGGTAGACGTTTCCAAATATATCTGTATTTACGGAGGTGCACAGAAGAACCTGGCTCCTGCAGGTGTGACTTTCGTTATCGTGAAGAACGATGCGCTGGGTAAGGTTTCCCGTCACATCCCGACCATGCTGAATTATCAGACACACGTGGACAAGGGTTCTATGTTCAATACTCCGCCGGTAGTGCCTATTTATGCGGCTCTCCAGACTTTGCGCTGGATTAAGGCACAGGGTGGTGTGGAAGAAATGCAGCGCCGTGCCAAACAGCGTGCCGACATGCTGTATGCCGAAATTGACCGCAACAAGCTGTTCCGTGGCACCGTAACGGCCAAGGAAGACCGTTCGTACATGAACATCTGTTTCGTCATGGCCGATGAATACAAGGACCTGGAAGCCGACTTCCTGAAGTTCGCTACCGAAAAAGGTATGGTGGGCATCAAGGGTCACCGTTCTGTGGGTGGTTTCCGTGCTTCTTGCTACAATGCCATGCCGGTAGAAAGTGTGCAGGCACTGATTGACTGCATGCAGGAATTTGAGAAAATGCATTAATTGTTGTTATACCCGAAGATAAGGGCGTGGAATTTCGATAACACGTCCTTGTTTTCTTTTTAAAATCAAGTATTATGAAAGTATTGGTTGCGACAGAGAAACCGTTTGCTAAAGTAGCTATCGACGGTATTCGGAAAGAGATAGAAGCTGCGGGCTATGAACTGGCTTTGCTGGAGAAATATACAGAAAAACAGCAGTTGCTCGATGCAGTGAAGGATGCGAATGCAGTGATTATCCGAAGTGATATCATTGACAAGGAAGTGCTGGATGCGGCAAAGGAACTGAAAATCGTGGTACGTGCCGGTGCGGGATATGACAATGTGGACCTGGAGGCAGCTACGGCTCACGGGGTTTGCGTGATGAATACGCCGGGACAGAACTCGAATGCGGTGGCCGAACTGGCTTTTGGTATGATGATTATGGCGGTTCGTAATTTCTACGACGGTAAATCGGGTACGGAACTGATGGGTAAGAAACTGGGTATCCATGCATACGGTAACGTAGGGCGCAATGTGGCTCGTATTGCAAAGGGCATCGGTATGGACATTTATGCCTACGATGCATATTGTCCGAAGGAAGCCATGGTGGCCGACGGTGTGAAACCGGTAGATTCTGCAGAAGAACTGTATGCTACTTGCAACGTGGTGTCATTGCACATTCCGGCTACTGCCGAAACCAAGAACTCCATTGATTATGATTTGGTGAACCGTATGCCGAAAAACGGTTTGCTGGTGAATACTGCCCGTAAGGAAGTGATTAATGAAGTGGATTTGCTTCGCCTGATGAGTGACCGTCCGGACTTGAAGTATGTGACCGACATCATGCCGGCTCATCACGATGAGTTTGCCGATCATTTCCCGGGACGTTATTTCTCTACTCCGAAGAAGATGGGTGCACAGACGGCTGAGGCAAATATCAATGCCGGTATTGCTGCGGCCCGTCAGATTGTGGGCTTCCTGAAAGATGGTTGTGAGAAATTCCGTGTAAACAAGAAATAACTTCTGATTCCCCCAAGCATTATGGCAATAGTTAAACCTTTCAAGGGTGTTCGTCCGCCGCAGGACTTGGTGGAGCAGGTGGCTTCCCGCCCTTACGACGTGTTAAACTCGGCTGAGGCCCGCGAAGAGGCGAAAGGCAACGAGAAATCTTTGTATCACATCATCAAGCCGGAGATTGACTTTCCGGAGGGTACGGATGAGCACGATCCGCGTGTGTACGACAAGGCGGTAGCAAACTTCCGGATGTTCCAGGAAAAGGGCTGGCTGGTGCAGGACGACAAACCGTGTTACTATATTTATGCCCAGACCATGAACGGCAAGACGCAGTATGGACTGGTGGTAGGAGCTTACGTGCCCGACTACATGAACGGGGTGATCAAGAAGCATGAGCTGACGCGCCGTGACAAGGAGGAGGACCGCATGAAGCATGTACGGGTGAACAATGCGAACATCGAACCGGTGTTCTTTGCTTATCCGGAAAATAAGACGCTGGATGCCGTAGTGGCGAAATATACGGCTCAGAAGCCGGTGTACGACTTTGTGGCACCGGATGACGGCTTCGGCCATCAGTTCTGGGTGATTGACGACGACAAGGACATTGAGGCAGTGACAGAGGCGTTCAAGGAAATGCCTTCGCTTTACATTGCCGACGGTCATCATCGTAGTGCGGCAGCAGCACTGGTGGGTGCTGAAAAGGCGGCTCAGAATCCGAACCATCGGGGCGATGAGGAATACAACTACTTCATGGCGGTGTGTTTCCCGGCCGAGCAACTCACAATCATCGACTACAACCGGGTGGTGAAGGATTTGAACGGACTGACTCCGCAGGCGTTCCTGGAAGCGCTGAAGAAGAACTTCGTAGTGGAAGAAACGGGTACGGATATCTACAAGCCGGCAGCCTTGCACAACTTCTCGCTTTACCTGGAGGGCAAATGGTACAGTCTGACAGCCAAACCGGGCACTTATGACGATAACGACCCGATTGGGGTGCTGGATGTCACGATTTCTTCCAACCTGATTCTGGACGAGATTCTCGGCATCAAGGACCTGCGTTCGGACAAGCGTATCGACTTCGTGGGCGGTATCCGCGGACTGGGTGAACTGAAGAAACGGGTGGACAGCGGCGAAATGAAGATGGCGCTGGCACTCTATCCGGTTTCCATGAAGCAGCTGATGGACATTGCCGATACGGGCAACATCATGCCGCCGAAAACCACGTGGTTTGAACCGAAACTGCGTTCGGGACTGGTGATTCACAAACTGGAATAAGATTTTTCTTCTGAACGATACAGGGCCTTCTCAAAGTTACATTTGGGAGGGCCTTTTTTTTGTGGGAATATACTTGCGGAACAGATAGAGGAAAACTATCTGAAAAAGAAAACGCACTTGCGTTTAATGTAAAACGTAAGTGCGTTTTGTCTAAAACTCTTCGGCGTTTGAGTTGGAACGCAAGTGCGTTTGGTTCGAAACGTAAGTGCGTTTTCCGGTAGAATATCTTATTTCGGCAAGGTCACGGGGAAGAGGTCGTTCGGGCGGTGTTCGCGCAGAATTACCTGCTTCATCTGGTTCACGAGATCCGGATGCTGGGCAGCCACGTCGTGGTCCTCATGGATGTCTTCTGCCAGGTTGTAGAGGTGAGGAACACCCTTCTTTACCACCATCTTCCAGTCGCCCATGCGGAGACCAATCTGGTCGGTTTCGTGGAACTCCCAGTAGAGGAAGTCGTGTGCCTTCTGTGCTTCGTCATTTCCCAACAGGGTAGGAGCGAAAGAGATGCCGTCGAAGCAGTCACCTTCTAGTTTCTTGTTCAGGTACTTCTTGGGGAAACGCTTGTCGCCCACCAGTTCGCAGAAGGTCGGCATGATGTCGTAGAAGGCCAGCTGATGGTCGTTCACCTCACCGGCTTTCACTTTTCCCGGCCAGCGCACGATGAACGGGATGCGGATACCTCCTTCGTAGCACTGGCGTTTCAGGCCGCGCAACTTGCCGTCGCGTCCGAAGAATGTCGGGTCGGCACCGCCTTCTTCGTGAGGACCGTTGTCACTGCTGAAGATGACGATGGTATTCTCGTCGAGCCCTTTTTCTTTCAGTTTGGCCAGGATTTCGCCCACGTAGGCATCCAGTCGGCTGATCATGCCGGCAAACTGGGCATGTGTGTGCACGCTCTCGTTGTAGCGGGAACCGGCTTGTCCGCCCCAGGTCTTGTCTTCAAAGAACTGTTTCTTATATTTCTTCAGGATGGAGTCGTTGGGCTGTACCAGTTCGGCATGCGGCAGGGTGTACGTCAGGAAGCCGTAGAAAGGCTGTTTGCCGTCCTGCTTGTCGAGCCATTCCAGTGCCTTCTGGTGAATCAGGTCGGCCGAATACTGCGTACGCTTGAAATAGTCTTCGCCGCTCATCGGGTAGCGGATGTTGTCTTCCAGAATCACACGGCTGACGGCCGTATCACCTGCGGCACGGCTGTAGGAGTTCAGGAAGTTCGGGTAGTAGAGGTGCGCCTGAAACTGGCACATGTAGCCGAAGTATTCGTCCACGCCCCGCTTGTCGGGAGTAGAGGTCGAACCCTCGTAGCCGCCCGCCCATTTGCCGAACATGCCGGTGGTATAGCCGTTTTTCTTCATGATTTCCGGCAGGATGATGTGCTGCGGGTCATACGGCTCCTGTCCGGTCACGGCATATTCCTTGTTCTGTCCGTACCACACCTCGCCCAGCCAGTATTCCTTGTTGCCTCTCACGTGTCCGTGTCCGCTGTGCTGTCCGGTCATGATGGTGGCACGCGACGGGGCACTGACGGGGCTTCCGGCGTATGCCTGCGTAAATCGCATGCCCTCCTGTGCCATCTGGTCGATGCAAGGTGTCTGGATGAAAGGCTGACCGTAGCATCCCAGGTCGCCGTATCCCATGTCGTCGCAGAGAATGAACAAAATATTGGGTTTTTCAGAATCGGGGGTTGCAGCTTGTGCATGAGGTGCAGCCACGGCAACCAGTCCCATACAGTAGGTTAGTTTTTGTAATTTTTTCATGCCATTAGTTTCTTAAGGGATTAATGCAGGAGCAAAGATACGCTTTCCGGTTTTAAAAATGCGAGAAAAATCATTAAATTTGCCACCTGAAAGAATAAAAAACGATGCAAGAAGATACCTATAAGACCATTCAGGAAAGCGCGGAAGCCATCTATACCGAGAAGCGCAGCAAGTTCATTGCCATTGCGCTGCCGGTGCGTACGCTCTCCGAAGTGAAGTCCCTTCTGGAAGAGTACCAGAAGAAATATTACGATGCCCGCCACGTGTGTTATGCCTATATGCTGGGTGCGGAACGGAAGGATTTCCGGGCCAACGACAACGGAGAGCCTTCGGGCACGGCCGGAAAGCCCATCCTCGGACAGATTAACTCGCGCGAACTGACCGATGTGCTGGTCATCGTGGTGCGTTATTTCGGCGGCATCAAGCTGGGGACGAGCGGTCTGATTGTGGCCTACCGCATGGCGGCTTCGCTGGCATTGGATGAAGCTCCGGTCATCGAGAAGACGGTGGACGAAGACGTGGCCGTGGCATTCGAATATCCTTTCATGAACGACATCATGCGCATCGTCAAGGAAGAGTCGCCCGAGATACTGGAACAGTCGTACGACATGGACTGCCTGATGCGTCTGCGCATCCGCAAGTCGATGATGGGAAAGTTGCGTGCGCGACTGGAAAAAGTGGAGACGGCCCGTATCCTGGACGAGTAATTGGAGGAAGTGCCGGAAGTCGTGCTTTCTTTGCAGAAAGTCGCTGATTTTTTGCATTTTCCTGCGGTTTTTTAGCAAAAATTATTATCTTTGTTCCAACCTTATAACCCTTCATTATGAAACGACTGACAGGCTTAATATGCTTCTTGTGTCTCCTTTGCGGTTGCCGGGAGGAAGCAGGCCGTGAGGTGGAACAACCGATGTCGCAACCCATCGTGTCGGAGACGGCATCTCCCGACAGCATGGTGGTGGAAGATATTCTGCCGTTTGAGCGTAAACCGCTGACCGCTGCCGACATCATCTTGGCGAAGGAACTTCTTTTTGACAAATATACCTTGAAGGATGAGTATCCGTATAAGGACACCGTCCGTTCATTCAAATGGGATGCCATACGCAAATGCCTGGCCTTTATTGAGAACCTTCAGTACGATGCCAACCGCTGGGCGATATTCCAGAATTACAAGAATGTGAACCGTGAAGCTCCGCTGGTGCGGAAATACACGCAGAATGTGTACCGGCGCATTGCCGATACGCTGGGAGTGGAACGCTATCAGTCGGTGCCGCTGTATCTTCCTTCGGATACGCTGGTGCCCGAACGCTACGGACGCGACGGGGCGCTGGTGTCTTTCCTGGGCGAGACGGGCAGCTTCTATCGTGTGTCACCGGTCTCCATTGAGGGAGAATGGTGGGTGCCGCGCCGCTATGTCAAACTTTTGTCCGACAGCACGCAGTTTAACCACGTGGTAGTGGTAGACCGGGGCGACCAGAACATTGCCACCCTGGAACGTCTGGAAGAAGGTACCTGGGCCATCCGCAGCATGAATCCGGCCACTACGGGCATGCACCGTCCGCCGTACGCGCAGGAAACCCCGCTCGGCATGTTTGTGGTGCAGCAGAAAAAGTCGCGCATGGTGTTCCTGAAAGACGGCTCTGCAGCCACCGGAGGCTATGCACCGTATGCCAGCCGCTTTACCAACGGAGCCTATATTCACGGGGTGCCGGTCAACGTGCCTCGCACGGCGATGATTGAATACAGCTGGTCGTTGGGCACCACGCCCCGTTCGCACATGTGTGTGCGCAATGCCACCTCGCATGCCAAGTTTGTGTACGACTGGGCACCGACAGAACGGTCACTGGTGATTGTAATCGAGTGATTTCTATAAAATTAACTCTCTTTACGGAAGAAGAAGGGCGGAAAATCCGTAACTTTGCGGCCGAATATTTTTCAGGTCGTAAAAAGTCATGCAAAATCATATCATCAAATTTTTTCTTTCTGCCATGTTCCTGTCTTTCCCCTGTGCGTATTTCACGGCGGAAGGAGAGTCTGTTCCTACTGAATCCCCCGCAGCAGCGGTCAAGGCGGCCGATGAGGTCGTGTCGCTCTACCATTCCATGCAGCTGGAGGGGGTGGTCAACTGGCGGGCCTTCAAGCAGGCGGTGACGGGATATAACCGCATCAAGAACCGCAAACGCGATGTACTGACCCTGATTGACTTTTCCAAGCCTTCCACGGAAAAGCGCCTGTACGTGTTCGACATGAAGTACCGCCGGATGCTGTATTCCTCGGTAGTGTCGCACGGAAAGAACAGCGGTGGAAACTATGCTACCTCTTTTTCCAACGAATACGGCTCCTACAAGAGCTCACTGGGTTTTTACCTGACGGCTTCCACCTATCAGGGACGAAACGGCTATTCGCTCATTCTCGACGGGCTGGAGAAAGGGATTAACGACCGGGCCCGCGAACGTGCCATTGTGGTGCACGGGGCCGCCTATGCAGACCCCTCCGTGGCCAGTCGTGGCGGACGGTTGGGACGGAGTTTCGGATGTCCGGCACTGCCTACTTCCGTGTCGCGCCCCATTATAGATGCGATAAAAGGGGGCAGCGTCATGTATATCTATGCCGAAACCCCCTCTTACTTAGCTCAAAGTTTTATTCTCGATACATCGGATGATGTCATCGTAAATCAATGATTTCTGCTTCGGGATACTTGCTTTTGTCGAAACGGAACACCGCGTCGGGCAGATTCACTCCCGTGCGGTATGACGAAATCTGAAACTCTTGTTTCTCTCCGTTCTGCAACTGGATGGCAATGTACACGGGCGAGCTGTTTTCCTTCACGTTCAGTGTGATGCTTTTAATGTCCTGCGAGGTCTTCGGGGTCAGGATGATTTCATGTCCCCGCTTTCCCTGACGGGTCTTTTCGCCCACGTAGCGGTAGTTGAAGCCCTTCTTGTAGGCCGTCAGCAATGCATACGGGTTGACGCTCTGTATTTCCTCCGGGGTGGGGGATGACACGTTCACCTCTTCATTCTGCTCTACGTAGCTCCACTGTGTCTTTCCGTCGAACCAGGTCTTGATGCCTCCGCTCTCCAGACAGAACTTGTTGCCTTTCAGCAACAGTTTTCCTTGTTGTGTACCTCCAAAAGTCAGACTGATGCCGCCGGCTTTCCGGTAGCTGTCCGCCATCTTGCTTAATATGCTTTCAGCTTTTGCATCCTGTTGGGCCACAGCCTGACACAAGGCGACTCCCATCAGCAGGACGAGAAGAAAAATCTTTTTCATACCTGTCACAATCGTTTTTAGGGGTTAGAGGGCAGCCCGTTTAATCCTTCAGGCTGCTCATTCTCATTTGTAAATCGTTTTCATCCAGACAAAGCACGTCGCGCGCCTTGCTACCGTTGGCCGGACCTACGATGCCCGCCTTTTCCAACTGGTCCATGATACGTCCTGCACGGTTGTAGCCGATGGAGAATTTACGCTGAATCAGCGAAGTGGAACCCTGCTGGTGGTAGATGACCAGACGAGCCGCTTCTTCAAAGAGCGGGTCCAGACGGTTCATGTCCACGTCGGCTGCACTGCTGGGTTCTGCATTCTCATCCACGTATTCCGGCAGCATGAAGGCCGTAGGATAACCCTGCTGCTTGCCGATGAATTCCGCGATGCGTTCCACTTCCGGCGTATCGACAAACGCACACTGCACGCGCACGGGGTCGTTTCCTTGCAGGTACAGCATGTCACCCTTACCAATGAGCTGCTGGGCACCCGGACGGTCCAGAATGGTGCGTGAGTCCATCATGGAAGCCACACGGAAAGCCACACGTGCCGGGAAGTTGGCCTTGATGGTACCCGTAATGATGTTCGTGGTCGGACGCTGGGTAGCGATGATAGCGTGGATACCCACCGCACGGGCCAGCTGGGCGATACGGCAGATAGGCAGTTCCACCTCCTTGCCGGCCGTCATAATCAGGTCGCCGAACTCATCAATGATGATGACGATGTAAGGCAGGAAGCGGTGACCGTTCTCCGGATTCAGCTGGCGGTTGATAAACTTCGCGTTATATTCCTTGATGTTACGGCATCCCGCGTTCTGCAAGAGCTTGTAACGGTTGTCCATTTCCACACACAGCGAGTTCAGTGTCTGTACCACCTTCGTCACGTCGGTGATGATGGCATCCTCTCCGTCGGGCAACTTGGCCAGGAAGTGACGCTCAATCGGCGCATAGATGGCAAATTCCACCTTCTTCGGGTCGATGATGACGAACTTCAGTTCACTGGGGTGCTTCTTGTAGAGCAGGGAGGTCACGATGGCATTCAGTCCCACAGACTTACCTTGACCTGTCGCACCGGCCACCAGCATGTGGGGCGCTTTGGCCAGATCCACCATGAACACCTCGTTGGTAATGGTCTTTCCGAGTGCCACCGGCAAGTCGAACGTGGTTTCCTGGAACTTCTTGCTGGTCAGGATAGAACTCATGGGCACGATGTGCGGGTTTGCGTTCGGCACCTCGATACCGATGGTACCCTTGCCCGGAATCGGTGCGATGATACGGATACCCAGTGCCGAAAGACTCAGGGCGATGTCGTCTTCTAGGTTACGGATTTTCGAGATACGTACCCCTTCTGCCGGCGTAATCTCATATAAGGTAATGGTCGGACCCACACTGGCCTTGATGGAACTGATTTCAATGCCGAAACTGCGCAGCACCTTGATGATGCGGTTCTTGTTGGCATTCTGTTCCTCCATGTCGATGTCCGGATCGTCGTTCTGATACGTATTCAGCAAGTCGAGGGTAGGGAAGCGGTAAAACTCCAGGTCCAGACGCGGGTTATACGGTTGCGACACGTCTCCACGGTAAGCCTGATCCTCTTCCTTGGTATCGTTGCTGACCTCAAATGCCGGCTCCTCTTCTTCCTTGTCGAAGTCTTCCTCCACCAGGGCCGGCTTCACCTCAAAAGGGTGCTTCTTCTCATCCTCTTCCTCGGTATCAAGGGGCAGGTCGATGACGCGCTCCGGTGCCGGTTCCTCTTTCACAATCATCTTCTCCGGTTCCTCCTTTACAGGTTCAGCCGCTTTCTCCGGTTCTTCCTGCGGAGTTTCTTCCTCCTCTTTCTGTTTCGGTTTCCGGTGCGTCCAGCTCTTCCAGAAACTTTCTTTCTTTTCCTTCTTATCCGATTCGTCCTCCGCAACGGTCGCTTCCGCTTCGTCCACTACCGGCTTCCGGAATGTCGGTTCCGGCTGGGGAGTTACTTCCTCTGCCATGGCTGCGTTATTGCCCTTTTGCGGATGAAGTGCCTTTCTCACCACGCCCATGGTCTGTCGGGTCAGTGCCACGCCGAACAGTATGGCCGTAGCCAGCAGCACCAGAATCAATCCCAGTGCACCGATTTGCGAGCGAATCCACAGGCTCACGTTATAGCCATGCAGTCCCCCCGGATAAATATAAGAATCTTCCAGCAGTCCCCCGAATGCAAATCCCAGGGTGATAGAGAGCCACACCATCACCGTGGCACAGCCTAAGAACCAGTAACGGATGCGGAATTCATACGCCTTCATCAGCTTCATGCCGGCCACCACTAAGAAGATGATGATGCAGTAAGCCGAAAACCCGAAGCAGTCGTTAATCAGGTATTGTGCCAGCTGCGCTCCCCGTGCTCCGGCATAGTTCTGTATGCGGTTGCTCGTTTCCAGCAGTTCCGACGGGTTGGGATGCGACAGAATACTCTGGTCATTTCCTCCCGTAAAGAAGAACGAGCTGAAAGCCAGCAGCAAGTACACGCCAAAGATTACAAAAAGCAGTCCGATGACGAACCCCGTAGTTTCACTTTTAAGAATAGTCCATGTTTTTCCGGCCATGGTTGCCGCTTTTCCACTTTTGCTTGTATCTGTTTTTTTGGTTTGCATGATGATTCGAATTAGCTAAACATACGTGCAAATGTACGAATAAAACTAGAACTGAGAAATTTTTTTTGTACCTTTGCGTCTCAATTAGCATGATTATGGAAGAAAAAAAATCTCAAGTAATATTCGATAAAAATGCGGTCGAGTTCGTGACAGTGGCTGCCGAGTTCTGTGGATTCCTGGAGCGTGTTTCCGATATGCGCTGTCGAGATTTCGTCGACAAGTCCCTGAAACTCCTTCCCCTTTTATACCTGAAGGCTTCGCTGCTGCCTGCTTGCGAGCGGATGGAAGAAGCTGACCCGGAAACCTTCGTGACCGAGACCGATTACGAAGTGCTTCGCGGTTCCATCGCCTCTCTGTTGGGCGAATACGATGACTACCTCGAAGTGTTCCTCGATGACATGGCCTATAGTGATACTCCCATTCATCAGAACATCTCCGAAAGCCTGGCCGACATTTACCAGCCTGTTAAGGATTTTATCTGCGTGTTCCAGTTGGGCCTGAAGCACACCATGAACGATTCTCTGGCCATCTGCCGTGAACTCTTTGCCGAGTTCTGGGGTCAGCGCCTGGTCAATGTGATGCGTGCCCTTCACGATGTGAAGTACCGCCAGCTGGCACACGGCAGCCAGGAGGAGGAAGATTCTGCACTCTACGAAGACAACTGCACCGAAGAAGAACTCTACGAAGGCCTTGACATGGGCGACGACGAATAACCCTAAACCCGTAAACTGAATGGTAGAACTACAGAGTAAAATAGATAAGAAAATCGTTGCGGAGTTACCTAAGGTTTCTTTCCCCGGTCGCATCTTCGTAATCTACACCGAGGCCGAAGCCCGCAAGGCCATTGATTACCTCAATACCCATGTACTGGTGGGAGTGGATACCGAAACACGTCCTTCATTCCGGAAGGGAGCCGTCAACAAGGTGGCCCTCTTGCAGGTCTCTACTTACGACACCTGCTTCCTGTTCCGTCTGAATCACCTCGGGCTGCCGGACTTCCTGGAAGAGTTCCTTCAGAACAACGTGCTCAAGATCGGCCTGTCGCTGAAAGACGATTTCGCCATGCTCCGCCGCCGCAACAAGAAAGACCCGCGCATGGGCAACTGGGTGGAACTGCAGGACTACGTAGCCTCTTTCGGCATCGAAGAAAAGAGCCTCCAGAAAATCTATGCCCTTCTTTTTCAGGAAAAGATTTCCAAGAGCCAGCGCCTGTCCAACTGGGAGGCCGACACCCTGACCGAGGCACAGCAGCTTTATGCCGCCACCGATGCCTGGGCCTGCGTACGCATCTACCAGTACCTGGAAGAACTTCGCCTTTCGGGCAAGTACCGCGTGATACGCACGGAAGCCCCTGAACACATTCTCGAAGATTAATCACTTAAACCATACAAATGAGCTATAAGAAAGTATTTCTCAAACCCGGAAAGGAAGAATCGCTCAAGCGTTTTCATCCCTGGGTCTTTTCCGGCGCCATCGCCCGTGTGGAAGGAGAGCCGGAAGAAGGTGAAGTAGTAGATGTCTACACCTCCAAGAAAGAATTCATTGCCTGCGGACATTTCCAGATTGGCAGCATCGCCGTGCGTGTGCTTTCCTTCCGTCAGGAACCCATCGACCATGCGTTCTGGATACGCCGCCTGCAGGTGGCCAAAGACCTCCGCTGTGCCTTGGGCGTGCTGGGCAATCCTCAGAACAATACTTACCGTCTGGTACACGGCGAGGGCGATAACCTGCCCGGACTGATTATCGACGTGTACGACCATACCGCCGTGATGCAGGCACACTCTGCCGGCATGCACCTCGACCGTATGGCGGTGGCCGAAGCCCTCGAGGAAGTGATGGGCGACGTCATCCAGCACATCTATTATAAATCAGAAACCACGCTGCCCTTCAAGGCCGACCTGCTGGCTACTGAAAACGGCTTCCTTAAAGGCGGAAGTCCGGAGAACGTGGCCATGGAGAACGGACTGAAGTTCCACGTAGACTGGCTCAAGGGACAGAAGACCGGTTTCTTCGTCGACCAGCGTGAGAACCGTGCCCTGCTGGAACGCTATGCCAAGGGCCGTAACGTGCTCAACATGTTCTGCTACACCGGCGGCTTCTCGTTCTATGCCATGAGGGGAGGGGCCAACCTCGTTCACTCGGTAGACAGCTCAGCCAAAGCCATCGACCTGACCAACGAGAACGTATCTCTCAACTTCCCCGGCGATACCCGTCACCAGGCTTTTGCGGAAGATGCCTTCAAGTTCCTCGACCGCATGGGCGACCAGTACGATCTGATTATCCTCGACCCGCCGGCCTTTGCGAAGCATCGCGATGCCCTGCGCAATGCCCTTCGCGGTTACACCAAGCTCAATGCCAAGGCCTTCGAAAAGATACGTCCGGGCGGCATCCTCTTCACCTTCTCCTGTTCGCAGGTGGTGAACAAGCAGGACTTCCGTAACGCCGTGTTTACCGCCGCTGCACAGAGCGGACGCAGCGTGCGCATCCTTCACCAGCTCACCCAGCCGGGCGACCATCCGGTCAACATCTACCATCCGGAAGGCGAATACCTCAAGGGACTGGTGCTTTACGTAGAATAACCCTCCTGAAAAGAGCTAAAATAAAAGAAGCTGTTTCACACCGCCGGAATGTTCCGTGCGTGAAACAGCTTCTTTTTTTAGTAGTGACTATACTTAATATGCATTCTTTTCACCGTGCAGGGCATTGGCCACGGTCTTGTAGATAATGAACAAATCCAGTCCGAAGCTCCAGTGTTCAATGTACCAGATATCTCCGCGCACGCGGCCTTCCATGTCCTTCAGTTCCTTGGTTTCCCCACGGAAGCCCGTCACCTGGCTCCAGCCTGTAATACCCGGCTTCACGAAATGCCGCACCATGTACTTGTTGATCAGCTTTGAATATTCCTCCGTATGCTTCAGCATGTGCGGGCGTGGTCCTACGATACTCATGTCACCCAGCAGCACGTTGATAAACTGCGGCAGTTCATCGATGTTCGTCTTACGCATGATGTTTCCCCAGCGTGTCTTGCGCGGGTCATCCTTGGTCGCCTGCAGCGTGTCGGCTTGTGCGTTCACCTTCATGCTACGGAACTTGTAACAATAAAATTCCTTGTCGTTCAGTCCGTTTCGTTTCTGCTTGAAGAACACAGGGCCCGGCATGGTTATTTTCGTCACAATGGTCACAATTATCAGAATGATAGGGAAGAACGTACACAAGAACAGCAGTGAGAACACGATGTCGAACGTCCGTTTCAGAGTCTTGTTTCCGGTCTTGCTCAGCGGGTCCGGTCGCAGGCTCAGGAAAGGCACATTACCCAGCATGTTGAAGTACACGCGGTTGTGCAGGTAGTTATAAATATTCGGCACACTATAGAAATGCACCAGATGGTTCTCGCAGTAATCAATCAGCAAACGGATAATCACATGTTCCTTTGAAGGCAGACAGCAGAACAGATAATGCGTATTTCCGTTCTTTTCCAGATATTCTTCTACCTCCTGAGGCTGTCCCAGATACGGACATTCCTGTGGAAACTCCGGATTAGGCTGGAAGTCGAAATATCCCTTCACTTTGAAGCCCATCCAGCCCTGGGTTGTCAGTTCATAATACAGTTCCCGGTTGTTTTCCGAACTACCCACCAGTACTACATAACGTACATTTCCTCCTCTGGAACGGTATCTTTTTAGTCCCCATCTCATGGTGGTACGGAAGATAGCCAGACATACAAAGAGCAGCCCTAGGAATGTGAGGTAGAAGTATGACCAGGCATCCATAAAATCTCCCAGTTCAAGTACTACTCCCGACAGTACCCCAAAGAAAATCGTACTTCTTAATACTCGTCCTATAATCTGGTAAGCATATACTTTTCGGCGGTAAAGTACCACACCAATCTGTATGGCCGAAACAAAATAGCAGAGCATCACGGTCAGAATCACCTGCAGGTGTGGAGCTTTAAGGATTTTGTGCCAGGGCGTATCCTCCGTGGCCAAGAACAATGCATAAAACAGTCCCCCTGTGATCAGCGTTTCGCAAGTTACGACAAAGAGGCTGGCCCATCTGTTGTATGTGTCATACTTTGTTTTCATACGATTTGAATAATTTAAGACTACAATTCGTAAATTAATGATATTTCCTCTTTCCTTCCAAATTTTTAGCTAAAATTCTCTCTCTTACTTAGAATTTTGTCAGTTCCAGTCGGGCATAGTCCGATTGTAAGGTCATTTTTTTTCCGTTGCAGTATTCGATATCGAAAACGGTTTCCTGTTGATTCCCGATACCGAAGTGTTTCAGTTTCTCTACCGGGGCATCCTTTCCGTTGTCACCGGTAGACTGTCTCACTTTAAAGTCTTTCACCACGAGCTGTGTTTCCCCGTTGCGGTATTCCGTACGTCCTATGTAAGCCCCATATCCTTTTGAGCCGTCTTTCTCGGCCACCTCCGTCACCATGCGGGTAATGCTGTAGTACAGTCTTTCACATTCCACGGTTTCCCCCGTTTCCGCCACGGTGAATCGTTCCAGCACCCAGAGCCCTTCCACGTCACTGTTTATCGGTGCCTTTTTGCATCCGGCTGCACCAGCAAGCAGTCCGGCAGCCGCAATGAGCATATATATCCATTTTCTCATCTTCCCAGTCCTCCTGTTTTTCTAAGTGTAATCATGCCTCCCGTGCTGTTTCCCAGGTAATTTCCCCGGTCCACGCCCAGTGTGGCGGTCAGGCTCCATCCTTTGGTCCATTGTGGCATATAAGTCACCTCGGCCATGCTGCTGAACTGCTTCCGCATCTTATCCAGCGGGTGAGCATACGAGCCCCAGTGACGGGCATACGAAGCCATGATTCTCCATTTCCATTCCTCCGTCGGATTTCCGGACAGGCCCACATGCTGCGCCTTCATTCGGTTACTCTTGAAGCGGATTTCTCCATCTTCGTTATAAATCGGTCCTGCCAGCAGCGGATTGCCGATACCCTGCCCGTAGTGCTGCCATGCCTGATAGATATAGTGGTTATAATAATCATCCCCACCGCTCATCTGCAAGTCCGAGAAAGAGCCCCAGAAACCGTCATACAGAATCGGTCCCGACGCATCCTTCGTGCTGATACCTTCCCATAACACGGCCGATACCCACTTGTTTTTAGGCAGATACAGCTCGATTCCCAGCTGTCCGTCCTTCCAGCGTCCGTATTCCCAGAACATCTGCGAGTGATCTTCGAAATAATGATCCAGCGTAGCCCTAACCTTCCAGTCGCCGAAGTAATAATTCAGTGCGAAGTTCCAGCTTCCCAGCATGTTTCCTTCCACGTTCACCTGTTCCCCTTCCGGAGTATCCTCTCCGCCTGCAGTAGGGAACAAAGCATGCCAGTACGCTTTCAGTCCGTCGGGCATATCAATGGTCTGTTCCGATTCCCCGTTGGCCAGTTTCTTGTACTGGTCGCCTCCGAACTGTGTGGCCATATACAGGCCGAATTCAAATTCCAGGGGCAGCTTCTCCTTGTTTCCCAGGCGGAACATCAGCGACTTGCTGTGATACATCACCTTTTTGACGAATAGCTGGTTGGCAGCAGTGAAATCCTCCTGCCAGTTACCGTCTGTAAACATTCCGTAAGCCAGATGCCCTTTGAAAGCCAGCCAGTTCCGTGTGCCCGGTATGGCCAGATAGTTTTTGATTTCCCCTCTGATTTGCGGAATCGGCCGCATGTTCGGTCCTTCCGCCATCCATCCGCTGGTCAGTTCACTGTTCTTTTCCAGCGGGAATCCCATTCTTTCCTTACTTCCTATGCTGAGTGTCAACATTTTCCATGAGAAGTCCGCATACGCCTGTTGAATCCAGAAGTCCGACGTCTGTTTCACGCCTCCTGCCAGATCCAGTCCGGCATCAATACGCCATCCTCTGTTCAATTTCTTGTTCCATTCTATTCCCGCCCTCAGGTATCCGCTGTTCGGCTTTTCACTCTCCATTCCAAACCGGTTCGCCGTCAGCCAGAGCGGGGCATACGTCCCCGTCGATGCAGTGGCAGTAGCTTCTACCCGATAGTGGAATTCTTGTGGTTTTTCTTGAGCCGCAGCAGGAATTGCCAGGGCCATAAATAACAATGATTTCAATAAACTCATGTTCGCAAACATTCAGTAAAAATAATTTCTACAAAGGTAGAAAAGAAGGAGATAAATCGCACGTTTTCAGTCTGAAAATTTTGCGTTTACCCCTTTAATTGTACTTTTTGACATGAAAATATGACAAATAGATTAAATTTTACTACATGCTACAACTTAAAAATCCGTTTCATCAATTTCCATTTCTCCTGCGAGGTTGCCCCCGGTGCAGCCTTCTGGAACTTCGCCATGTGTGCCTCCCATTCCGCCTGTCGGGGCAGGGTAGCCAGGCGTGCATAGTCCCGTTCCATGTCAAATTCATCCGTCGTGTCCATAATCATGAACAGGCGGTTCCCGTCGATATAAATCTGCATGTCCGTGATACCCACTTCGCGGATACCCGCTTTCACTTCCTCCCACACGTGTGCATGTTCCGCCACGTATGCTTCAATCAGCTCTTTGTCATCATAGAGCTCCAGTGTCTGACAATATCTTTTCATAATGAATAATGAAAAAAGAAAAATTAATAACGGTAGACACCCTCTCGTTTTTAATTTTCACTTTATTAATTATTAACTGTAACTAATCCCTTCTGAAAATATCCCGTGTGTACACCTTGTCCTTCACGTCGTCCAGACACGTGTCGTAACGGTTGGCAATGATGGCATCCGCCTGCTGCTTGAATGCCTCCAGGTCGTTCACCACCCTTGAGCCGAAGAACGTCGTACCGTCTTCCAGTGTCGGTTCGTAAATAATTACCGTAGCCCCTTTCGCCTTGATACGCTTCATTACCCCCTGAATCGAGCTCTGACGGAAATTGTCGCTGTTCGATTTCATGGTCAGGCGGTACACCCCGATTACACACTGCTTTTCAGCTTCCGGACTGAAATCACCCCGGTTGTAATAATCATAATATCCCGCCTTCTTCAGCACCTGGTCGGCGATGAAGTCCTTGCGCGTACGGTTGCTCTCCACGATGGCATGAATCAGGTTCTCCGGTACATCCGCATAGTTGGCCAGCAACTGCTTCGTATCCTTCGGCAGACAGTATCCTCCGTATCCGAATGACGGATTGTTATAGTGCGTGCCGATGCGCGGGTCCAGACAGATACCCTGAATAATCGCCTGCGTATCCAGTCCCTTCACTTCCGCATACGTATCCAGCTCATTGAAGTAGCTCACGCGCAGAGCCAGGTAAGTGTTGGCAAACAGCTTCACCGCTTCCGCCTCCTTCAGTCCCATGAACAGCGTGTCCACGTCCGGTTTCAGCACCCCTTCCTGCAGCAGTGCCGCAAACTCCTGCGCCTTCTCCTTCAGGTCTGTCCCTGCAATGGCCTTGATGGCCTCATTCTCCTCGTTCCGTCCGTCAATCAGCTTCGGATAGCCCACAATGATGCGGCTGGGGTAGAGGTTGTCATACAGTGCCTTGCTCTCGCGCAGAAACTCCGGCGAGAACAGCAGGTTGAATCTTTTACCCGCCAGGGCAGGAACGCTGCGGAACTTCTCCGCATACTTCACGTACAGGCTGCGGCAATATCCCACCGGGATGGTACTCTTGATTACCATCACCGCATCCGGATTCACTTCCAGCACCAGGTCGATAACTTCCTCCACGTGCGAGGTATCAAAGTAATTCTTCACCGGATCATAGTTCGTAGGAGCCGCGATGACCACAAAATCCGCGTTTTCATAAGCCGAAGCCCCGTCCAGCGTAGCCGTCAGGTCGAGTTCCTTCTCCGCCAGATACTTCTCGATGTATTCATCCTGAATCGGGCTGATGCGGTTATTGATTTTCTCCACCTTCTCCGGAATCACATCCACGGCCGTTACCCGGTGATGCTGTGCCAGCAGAGTCGCTATGGATAAACCCACGTACCCTGTTCCGGCTACGGCGATATTTAATTGTTTCATGATTTCAGCTCTATTTAATAATGTTATATATTCAATATTCAGTTTCTTGTGGCAGCAGCCAGTTCCGTCAGCTCCTGCTGATTTCCAGTCCCTTGTTCGATAAACTCATCTCCACGAAGCGTGCCCGGTCGTTCGCCCGGTGCTCCGTCAGAATCTGGCGGATACGCACGGCCGCATCCGGTTCTTTGGCCACCATGTACAAGTAACCACCCCCACCGGCACCCGGCAACTTGTATCCCAGGCAGAGGTCGTCAATCCGTTCCGTCAGCGCCTGCACGGCCGGCGGATTCGTACCTTCATCCAGCAGCTGGTTCTGCATCCACGTCTTCCGTATCAGTCGTCCCGTCTCCTCAAAGTCATTCCGTAGGATGGCGTCGTACATGTCCATGGCATGGCCCTTCATCTGCTCCAGCAAGTGCAGGTGACGGTTCGAATTCAGGAACATCCCCTTCACAATCTCTGCCAGGATGCCCTTGGCCGTGCGCGTGATGCCCGTGTAATACAGCAGGTGACACTTGCGGTACTCGTCGCTCGTGAACAGGTAGTCCGGCAGCCAGCGCACCTTCGGCTCCTGGTGCCACCCCGGCTGTGTCTGCAGCAGCTTCACCCCGTGCAGCACACCTCCGTACTGATCCTGCCAGCCGCCCCCCGTGGTGAGCAACTGTTCCAGCACCAGCGTACGGCTGCCGATGCCCTGCTTGTCCCAGTTCAGGCCGCAGAAATCATTCAGCGCCCCTAATACCGTAGCCGCTAAGATAGAGCTGGTACCCAGTCCCGAACCTGCCGGAATGGCCGACAGCAACGTCACTTCGATACCCGTGCCGAACGCCTTCAGCTGTGCTTCCAGCGAAGCAAACCGTTCTGTGGAGAATTCCGGATGGAACCCCGCCAGCACTAGTGCCGCTTTCGGAATGGAGAACGGCGAACCCACCTTGCGGTAATCCTGCAACTCCTCGTAGGTGGAAACCACCTCCATGGCTCCCAGGTCAATCGAGCGCAGCGTAATGCGGTACTCCTTCGACGGCTTCACATACACCTGCAGCGGCGGCTGTCCGTTCAGTTCAATGGCCAGGTTCACCACATTTCCGCCCTCCATCAGGCTGTAGGGTGGGGTATCCGTCCATCCCCCCGCAATGTCGATGCGCACCGGACTGCGTCCCCACACAATCTGGTCGGCATACACCGACAGCTTCGGCTGCTGACGGTAATCCATCGTGCCGGTCAGTCCCTCTCGCATCAGGCCGAACGCCCGTGCCTCCAGTTCCTTCGCCTCCGGTTTGCCCTCCAGTTCGCACACCTTCGCGCGGAACATCGCGTCGCTGATACGCTTCAGCAGGGGAGACCCCTCCGGCAGTTCCTCCGGCAAGGCGATGCCCCCTTTGGCATACGCCCCGGCCGCCTCCTGCAAGTCTATCTGATAGAACACGCTCCGTTCCTGGTTCCTGGCCAGCAGGCTCCAGTTCTCCTTGCGGAACATCTCCCGCTGGGCGAACAGCCGTCGCAGGTTGGCATACGCCGAAATCTCGTCGGCCGACACCTTGCGCGCTTTCATCCAGATAGCCCGTCCGGCTTCACCCTGTCCGCCGTCCGTCATCCATTGCAACACCGTGCCCAAGTCCTCTATCGAGTCCGTTACCGGAAAAATCGCTGCCCCTTGCAAGTCCTCACAGCCCCGGATTTCGTCCGCTGTCAGACCTCTTTCGGTCAGCCATTCCGTTACCGGACGGCCCAGGTATGTAGTCGAAGCCTCCTTCAGGCTTCCCTTGAATTTATCGTTAAAACCGTACGGACGCGCGGCAAACTCCTGTTCGCCCATCGGCACCACGTCGATGCACACCCCTTCCGGCACGTTCAGCGCCCAGTCGTTGCGCGGCACCCCCGTGATGATGTTCCGGCTGTGCAGCGTCCAGTTCCTGCCCACGTGGCTGTTTTCCACCCACACCTCCGCGTTGTCGGCCGTCAGCGGGAACTCCATCTCCGCATTCTGCACGAACACCGCCGGATGCGGCTTCACCTTATGGTGCATAATCGCCCGCTGGTCTGTCACACAGTTCTGCACCGCCAGTGTCGACGAAATCATCTCCCGGCTCGTACCGTAATGGTGGAACTCACCGCCCGGTAGGGGCAGGATGGCCACCTTCAAGCTGTTCAGCTCCTCATCCACGATGCGCGGATGCGCCCCCAGTGCCAGTCCGAACTCCGAATACATGTCGTAGAACTTCACGCCCCCTTCCTTGTCGGTCGAGCGTTTCACCATCAGCTCGATGGCACGGTCACTCAGCAGCCAGATGCCGATGTCCATCAGGAACAGGTAATCCTGCATCAGCTGGCCCATTTCCTCCACGCTCGGTTTCTGCAGCATGAAGTCCAGCTTCTCCGGTTCCCTCCGCGACGACACGAACACTCCGTGGTTCTTCGCCAGTTCCGGGTCCACCCACAAGCCGTAGCACACCACGTCCACATCCGGAATCTCCTGCAGCGGCTCCGTGGCACGGATGTACACGTCGCCGCTCGCAATCAGCGTGCGCAGTCCCTCCGGCGCCCGCTCCATGATTTCCTCATACAGCGGCAGCTGCAGCGACAGCAAGTCCTGTGTAAGCTTCTGTCCCCGTGCCCAGCGGAACACCGGAATCGGCGTCAGCACCTTGCCCGACGGCGCATAGCCCGGCAAACGGCGGCTCTGCCCTCCGGCGTGCAGCAGGATACGCTTCTCCCGTGCCAGCCAGTCGCCCAGTGCGGCATCCTTATCCTCTTCCTCCCGGCAAGCATTCAGCAGCCAGGCCGTACCACCTCCCGAACCCAGTTTCTTTCCCACCGGGTCCGATGTGCAGAACCACTCCTTGTGGTCTGCGTGCATAATATCGTGAAAACACTCCACCAGATTCGGTGGCAGCGACAACAGTTTTTTCATATAGTTTGTTCTATTCTTCTGATTTCATCCTCTGTCAGGCCGGTAGCCTGTGCAATTTGCGCGGTAGTCAGTCCTAGTGCTTTCAGGTTACGGGCAATAGCGGTTTTTTCTTCCGCACGACCTTCCGCACGACCTTCCGCACGACCTTCCGCACGTTCCGTCATGATGTTGTCACGCAGAATTACGATATTGTCCAGATGCTTGTAATACGCCCTCAGTTCCTCCCGGTTCATGCGGTCCAGTTTCAGTTGCTCCTTCACCGTGTCCAGTCCCGGAGCAGTTGCATTCTCGGGCACATTTCCCGTGTTCAGGTAGTAAATCCACTCCTCCAGCGGCGTTTTGGCCACCCGGTTAAAGTCGTTCACCTTCAGGATATAATACTCCGGATAGAGTTGGCTCACCTTGTCCACCTTGAAAGTCTGTTTTTGAAACGGGCTCAGTTCCAGTACATCCCCATTATGGATTCCCACGAATTCCGTCTTTCCGTGATACACAAAATCCTTCCCGTGGCCTAGCGAGAAATACACGATGTTCACGCTGTACACCTTGCGCACCTTCTCATATCCCTCACCCCGGTTGATGTATTCCGTCACCAGCTTGGACGCACCGAACAGCATGCGCTGGAAATACGCATACTCATTGTTGTTCTGCACCTCGATGAGCACCAGTTCACCCTTCGAGTTTTCAGCCAGCATGTCCACGCGGTTGTACTTGTCAAACTCATCCTCCTGGTTGCTTTCACTTTCCAGCAGTTTGTGAATGGTCACCTTTTCTTCGAACAGGGTAGTGAGCAGTCCTTCCAGCACCGCGTAGTTAGCCTTGTTACGCAGCAAGCGCTTCATGGCCCAGTCAAAACGAATATAATTTTCCATACGGCAATCAGTTTTCAGTCATTCTTTCTACAAAGAAAATGAATAATTTGCAGAAAAACGTGCTGAGAGAAGAATAAAATTTTCCAAATATATAAAGGCACTTGTAAATTGAGTATGTCCATCCTTCGTAACCACAGATATGACAAAAAGAGATAATGGCAGAAATGAAAAAACAAGTAGGAGATTACAAATCTATGAATTCTATTTTTTATTTGAAATAATTCAGTGCCTTTTCTACGATATGGTGCATGTCATAATACTTATATTCCGCCAGACGACCACCAAATATTACGTTCGTTTCCTTATCTGCCAGTTCCTTGTATTTCAGATACAACGAATTGTTCTTTTCATCGTTTACCGGATAATACGGCTCACTGCCTTCAGTCCATTCTGAACTATACTCTTTCGAAATCACCGTTTTAGGGCAAGCTTCTATATCCGCCCCGAACATTTCGAAATGTTTGTGTTCAATCACACGTGTGTAGGGCATTTCCTTTTCTGTATAGTTTACCACCGCATTGCCTTGGTAGTTAGGCATATCCAGCACTTCAGTTTCAAAATTTACCGTACGATACTCTAACTTACCAAACTGGTAATTATAAAATTCATCAATAGCTCCCGTAAACACAATTTTGTCGACCATAGCAGAAAGCTCTTCACGGTTCGCAAAGAAATCGCAGTTCAGGCGAGTTTCTACGCCTTCCAGCAGACGCTCAATCAGTACATTATATCCACCGATAGGAATACCCTGATATTTATCGTTGAAGTAATTGTTGTCAAATACCAGGCGTACCGGCAGACGCTTGATGATAAAGGCAGGTAGTTCCGTACATTTACGTCCCCACTGTTTTTCGGTATAACCTTTTATCAGCGCTTCGTAAATATCTTTCCCGATAAGCAGCTGTGCCTGTTCCTCCAGGTTGCGCGGCTCAGTCACTCCCTGCTCTTTCATGCGTGCTACCGCTTCTGCTTTTTGTTCTTCAATTTTAGCAGTGGCTTCAGCAGGAGTAGTTACTCCCCACATCTGATAAAACGTGTTCATGTTGAAAGGCAGGTTGTATAACTTACCTTTGTAGTTTGCTACGGGTGAATTCGTATAACGGTTGAACTCCACGATGGAGTTTACAAAATCCCAAACTGTTTTATTTGATGTATGGAAGATATGGGCACCATATTTATGCACATTGATCCCTTCCATTTTTTCACAATAGATATTTCCTCCCAGATGAGGACGGCGGTCAATCACCAGGCATTTTTTGCCTTTTTGTTGAGCTTTGTAGGCAAATACAGCACCGAAAAGCCCTGCACCTACTATGAGATAATCGTAATGTTGCATAAATATAAGGTTACGATATTAGTAAATAATTTTTTTAATTTTATGCTTGTGAAAATTCCTTGATACGTTGTTCTTCACTTAGACGACAGATCAATAGTTGCCCGTTCTTTTCAGCCACAATATAGCCATCCAAGCCTTCCAATACCACTTTACGTTCATCAGGTAACCCTTGTTGAAAAGAAAGCAACTTTTAGTGTAAGGTTGTATTGGAAGTGATAGACCCTACATAGAAGTCTGATATTTCTTCTTTGTCTTTTCGATTTAGTTTCACATAATATCCATCCACTTTAATTATATTCATGTCGATGCAGAAATCCTTTAATTTATCGTCCGAACGGTCAATAGGCTTTTTATATCCGGGGATTTGGTACGTATCAATTCTTTTGTTTTGAATTCTTATGTATACATAACTGACAAGGTCTGTTTTATCGTTTAATGTATAGCTTTTATATCTGGCCAAAGAATACAAGAATTTAGCCTTTTCTGGCGGGCAATATAAATTAGTAAACTCTTTTGAATTTTTAAAAGTGAATGCTGCCTCTCCAAATGTACAATATCCTATATCATTTAACTGTCTGTTTTTATTAAAATCTCTGTCTGTAAATTCCATTTTCCATATAGGAAATGCATTTTTGTCCATGTCGTATTGCTTGACATTTGTGATACATTTTAATCTGAAGACTTTATTGAAATCAATTTGACTTATCGCCTCGTTCAGTTTGGCCCTATATTTTTTTCTAATGTCAGACATTATGAAAGGGTCAGATTGGATTCTTCCATATTCTTTCGGTGTTATGCAGAGTTTCAGATATTGCTCTACGATGTTGTCTGTAATTTTAATATTATATATTTTAATTCTATATGCGAATAATATATCAGACGTTAGATCAGTAGCTCCATCAAAGTATGATTTCTTATATGATAACATGATGCTTCCATTGAATATGGCATTGTCAAGATCTATCAGATAAGATTTTCCATTTCCTTTGGCGATGATAACGCCGTTGCTGTTCATGTCGAAGGGTAAGAGCATTCGTTGTAGTGTATTTAACTTTTTTATGTTATAAAACTGGGATATAGTCAGCTTTTTACCTGAAAGGTCTTGTTTAATGGTTCTTGTTTGGCTATTATCAAACTCATATATATATCCATTATTTCTACCTATTGTAATCGTATCGCCGATACTATAGACTTTACCAAAGTATGTTTTGAAACTATTTTCTGCATGTATTGCATTGTTTGTAAAACATATGAGCCATAAAAATGACAATAAAATAATTTTATTCATAATTGTTTTTTCATTTATTTCCACAAAGGAAATAAATAATTTGCGAAAAATACAAATGTGAGTAGAAAAAGAGTTCCATAAAAATAAAAGATTTTGTCTGTTTTTTGAAGTTAGTCGCTCAGATATACATTTGGAGTTTTGGCCAATCTGAAATTTTCCAGTTGTTTAGCAATGCATCTCTTGAAAAATCCAGCATTTTGTTGTATTCATCTACAATTCTTGAAACCCTTTCGGGCAAATTTTATTATTATAGCTCTTCCTGTAAAGAGAACAAATAATTCACAGAAAACCGTGCTGAGCAAAAAATAAGAAAAGGTAAAAGCGAGCGGTATCTCTTCGCTTTTACCTTTTACAGCACCCTGCCTGTCATTTATGATAATAGAATATTTATTTTGCACTCACCCCCTCATGTGCAATGACCAATGTCTCGAAGGCCGTGGTGTTGCCGTCTGCTTTGAAACCTTCCACCGTGAGTTTCTTGGGCCATGCGTTCACAGCCTCCCAGGTCTTCACCGGGTTACCCGACTCGTCCAGCAGGCTGACCGTTACCACCTCGCGTTGGATCGTGTTTAGCTTCACCTTGTTCACCCAGTCCCAAAGAGCCTTGTCGTCCTTGAAGATACCTTTCTTGATTGTCAGGTCGCCCGATTTTCTCAGTCCCGGCATTTTCAGCTTGGTAAATACCGGACTATCCCCTGCGCGGTAGGTTATCTCTTCATATTCCGTTTCCAATCCCGATACTTCACTGCAGGAAATATCGCCTACGTTCGAGATAGAAACTTTGAAATAAAAACTTGGTAACGGCCATTCCTGTGTATTTGCGCCTTGTGCTGTTACATTATCTGCCATTTTATTTTCAATTTAATAGCGTTACTTTGTATGGCTCCTTTTGTACATTTATGCTACTTTGTTATGCCATAAATAGCGACCTTGCTGGTTCATCCATTCATTTAGCTGATGGTACAAATTAGTTTCTTCAAATTTTTCTTTTGGGCATGTATTTCTTAAGATTAAACATAAATCTTTGTATCCCAATGAATTTTTTCTGTTAAGTTTTTGTAGGCGTACTTGCAAGGCAAAGACCAAATCATGCCCTCTGGTCAATTGTTTTAAATCAGGGTTAATGTAGCTGTTTGCAAAAAGCTTGATCATTTCAGTGGTGGGGTAGTGTTCGAGTCTGCTGTTATTGCATGTCGATTTCACATGTCCGAGGCATTGTTCCCATGTTATTGCATTTTCTCCGTCATATAAAGCAGAATAAGTAATGTCATTAAAATTTATCCCATCCAGTTCTATTCCTTCCAATTCTTTATTTGCAACCGTCACTTCATTGTACAGCCTTAAATAGGAGAGACTTTTGAGATCTTTTGCCACCTTCTCTACAAGTGGGGTGGTGGTCTGCAGACTACATTCAGCTTGTAAAGAATTTTCAAATCCCTCTGAAACAGAAAGGAGGGTCATTTCAATATCATGATAATCAGTCAGGAATAAGTTATCCAGATCCGGATAACTTCTATGCAGAATATGATCAAAGTCTGCATCTTTAATCCCGATTACCTTGTTTTTAAGGTAAGGATTAGTTTTTAAGATTCTTAAAAGTTCCACCACATACAAGCAACTCTTTGTTACATAAAATATAACCTTCTGTTCATTCAAAAAATGTCGGTATATTTTTTCATCATCGGTTCCTTCTATGAGAATAAAAACTTTCCCTTCGCTATCCTCATGGTGTCCCATCTCTATTATCTCCATTTTTTTGTCTTGTAATGTGGTCGCTTCTAAGACTGTATTCCTCATAATTATTTTTGTTGAAGATAATATAAATCGATTGCATTATCCTGTCCTCTTGCTACTATACTGATGGAGTGAGTAGAGACAATTACTTGCAGATTCTTTGTTTTTGCGATTTCCTGAATGTCGTCAAGAAATTTCTGCTGCCAGACTACATGCAATGAATTCTCCGGCTCGTCAATCAGGAGTACAGAGTTGTCCGAAACCTCGAATATAAGCCGAAAGAGCAAGATAATTTCATTCTGTTCTCCGCTTGATAAAAGACTCTCATTCAGAATATCTCCGTTGGCCGAAATAATCTGGAATCCATGTTGTGGAGAAAATGTAATGCTTTTTTGGGCAAATCTTTTTGTTTTAAGGAGTTTGTTAAACAAGTTCAACTTCTCTGTCCAGTTTCCATAATTGGCATATTTTTCTCCCAGGCCTTTGATGTAATTATATAAGATAAAACTGTCATCCTTATCATACGGGGGAATGGAGATGTTGTCGGTCAGTCTGAAATAAAACAGTTCATCGCGTTTTTGTATCACCTTCTCAGCCAGCTGGTTGTACTCTTGCTCTGAGATGGTCGTTTTTTCTTTTGAAATAACTCTTTTGATAAACTGGCTGTCAATCCGCTGCGATTGTTGCAAATAATTTTGATAAGCCAGGCTCAATTCTTTTTGTAAAGTCTGGCGTATTCTTTGAATTGGGAGGACATCATTTTCTTCGTTTGCTTCATTGTAGATACGGTTGGCGTGGATGAATTTTGTTCGCAAACTCTCAAGTTGCATTAGGAAAATATCCTGCCCTATGTCATGAGCTATATATTCGTTGAACCGTTTGTTTTTCAGAAGCTCGTTATCTGTATTGTTTGTGCTTTCTTCTAAACTTCCAATCAGAAATCTGTGATAGAATCCAGCATTTCTTTTAGCTTTCCGTATGACATTATCATTATACAGGAAATAACACAACAGCACGTTGTCTTTATTCAGCCAGCTAAATCTTACCTCCTTTACTGATGCCTGCTTTGTGTCGCTTGTCTTATCTTTTTCCTCGTCTTTTTTCTGGGAGAAGCACTGGTCAATAAGCAGATAAGTCTCGTCACTCAGTCCTATTTCAATAGTTTCATATTTCAGTAGATAGAAATAATATAACGATTCAGGCGACAGATTGTCCAATATTGTCAATACAGTTGTTTTCCCATATCCGTTAGGACCAGTAAGAATTGTCAGTTTGTCCTCGTCTTTATGGAAAAATTCAATATTGTAGTTGTACAGGCCAAAAAGATTTTTTATTCGGATATATTTGAACTGCATGGTTGTTGTAAAGCGTAAAAAGATTCTGTTAATTGTATAACTGTCTCAATTTTTCCTGAAGGTTGTCATTTACTGTATATTGTTCTTCTATATAGATATTTTTATTTCCTTCAGACTGAACCTTAGACTTGTAGACTGGGTAATCATCACCTTTCGACAGATTGTTGTCCCATTGCATGGCACGTAGATTGATTATATCGTCTGTGCCTCCCATTGAGAGAGGATAGACATGGTCAATCTCCCAGCCATAGATAGAATCTCTGTTGCCATACTGGTTTTTCATAATCCATGCTCCGCAGGCATCTTTTCGTACCATATCTGGATTGAATCCTTCTACCGTACGTGCAAGTTCCCAAACTTGTTCTATCGTTTTTTCATCAAACATTCTACTTGTATATTATATGTTTTCCTTGTCAGAATTCATGCATTCTTAGATATTCACTACAAAGCTATAAAATACTTTTGAATTGGACAAACAGTTGATATAGTAGAAAAACTTGTATAACCTGCACTTACTACAGAATTTTCAACTGGCAATTTTTTACCGTCCCTTGTACATCGAGTCATAATACTTCTGATAGTCACCGCTGGTCACATTATCCATCCATTCCTGGTTGTCCAGATACCAGCGTACCGTCTTTTCAATACCTTCTTCAAACTGCAAACTTGGTTCCCAGCCCAGTTCCTTTTGCAACTTGGTTGAGTCGATGGCATAACGCATGTCGTGGCCCAGGCGGTCGGTTACGTACGTAATCAAGTCCATATCTTCCCCTTCCTTGCGTCCCAGCAGACGGTCTACCGTATTAATCACCACTTTAATGATGTCAATGTTCTTCCACTCGTTGAAACCACCAATGTTATATGTTTCTGCAATCTTACCGTTGTGGAAAATCACGTCGATGGCCCGCGCATGATCCACCACATACAGCCAGTCGCGCACGTTCTCGCCCTTGCCATATACTGGCAGCGGCTTGCGGTGACGGATGTTGTTGATGAACAGCGGAATCAGTTTTTCTGGGAACTGATACGGGCCGTAGTTGTTTGAGCAGTTGGTCACGATGGTCGGCATGCCGTAGGTGTCGTGGAAGGCCCGTACAAAGTGGTCACTGCTTGCCTTGCTGGCAGAGTAGGGACTATGTGGGTTGTATTTTGTATCTTCATAGAAGAAATCCTTTCCGTAAGCCAGATGGTGTTCAGAAGAGGAAGCCGTGGTAGTGAACGGTGGTTCTACACCTTCCGGATGAGTCAGTTCCAATGCTCCGTACACTTCATCTGTAGAGATGTGGTAGAAACGTTTACCCTCATACTTCTCCGGCAGACCTTCCCAGTACACCTTGGCCGCCTGCAGCAGCGACAGCGTACCCATTACGTTCGTACGGGCAAAAGTGAACGGATCTTTGATGGAGCGGTCCACATGGCTTTCAGCTGCCAAATGGATGATACCATCTATCTGATACTGTTGCATCAGTTCCTGCATCTTTTCATAGTCGCAGATGTCTGCTTTTACAAATACATAGTTTGGCTGGTTTTCAATGTCCTTCAGGTTAGCCAGATTACCTGCATACGTCAGCTTGTCCAGGTTGATGATACGGTACTCCGGATACTTGTTCACGAACAGGCGCACCACGTGGCTGCCAATAAATCCGGCACCGCCGGTAATCAGTATGTTGCGTTTGAATGTTGTCATAATAAGATAATTTGAGGGTTAATTATTCTTTGTCAAGTTTTCGATGCACACTTTTAGTGAATCTGTCCAGTAAGGAATGCGGATATCGAAGGTTTCCTTGATTTTGGTCTTGTCCAGTACCGAGTAAGCCGGGCGCTTTACCGGGCTTGGGAACTCGTTACTGTGACAAGGCTGAATGTCACACTCCGTATGCCCGGACATGGTCGCAATAGACTTGGTAAAGTCATACCAGGAACAAACGCCTTCGTTACTGTAATGGTAAATTCCAGTTTTGCTGTAAGTGGATGCAGGCTGTTCTGCGGCATAGTCTTTCAATACGGTCTGAATGGCTTTTGCCAAATCGTAGGCATAGGTGGGTGTACCTGCTTGGTCGAACACCACTTTCAGCTGCGGTTTGGTAGCTGTCAGGTTCAGCATCGTTTTCACGAAGTTTTTGCCAAATTCAGAATACAGCCATGCCGTACGAATAATCACGTATTCGCATCCGGCTGCCTTGATATTCTCTTCTCCTTCCAGCTTGGTTAATCCATATACGCCAGTAGGAGTTCCCTTCTGTTCTTCCCGGCAAGGAATGTTGTAAGGGTCACCGCCGAATACATAGTCTGTAGACACATGTATCAGCAAACCACCTGCTTCTTTCATGGCTATGGCCAAGTTTTGCGGGGCCGTTGCATTGAGTGTGCGGCAGAAATCTACATCTGTTTCCGCTTTGTCCACATTGGTATAAGCCGCACAGTTTACGATACAGTCCACCTTATGTGTTTTTACCAGTTCCTTTACAGCTTTCAGGTTTGTAATGTCAAGCAGGGTCGTTTCCAGCCCTTCCATTTCCGTCACATCCGTGAAGATAAAGTGGTCGGTCATTTCTTTGCTGATAAGGCGCATTTCATTTCCTAATTGTCCGTTAGCGCCTGTCACAAGTATATTCATATTCCCTTGGTTTTTTATTCGTACAAAGGTATGTTGATATCGAAAGGAGAATCAAAATCCTTCAGCAGCGGATGCTTGGTATCCTTCTCGCTCAGGATAGCGTGTTCCGTAGGAATACGCCAGTCAATAGCCAGCGAATTGTCCAGAATGCTGATACCACCGTCCGCTTCCGGGTGATAGAAGTTGTCGCACTTGTACTGGAAGATGGCCGTTTCACTCAGTACGGCAAAACCGTGTGCAAAACCGCGCGGCACAAAAAACTGCCGATGGTTTTCTTCCGTCAGTTCCACAGCTACATGTTGTCCGTAGGTAGGACTTCCTTTGCGGATGTCTACAGCTACGTCCAGCACGGCACCTTTCACGCAGCGAACCAGTTTACTCTGCGTGTAAGGCGGACGCTGGAAATGCAGTCCACGCATTACTCCGTACGATGACATGCTTTCGTTGTCCTGCACAAAATTGATTTTGCCTACTTTCTCTTCAAACTCCCGTTGTGAGAACGATTCAAAGAAATAGCCCCTCGCATCCTTAAAAATACGTGGCTCTATAATTATCACACCCTCTATCGCCGTTTTAATTACTTCCATTTTAATTGTGTATTTACTATTTAATTATTAACTCAGAACGTTTTTCATTCTTCATTATTAATTATTCATTAATCCAGGTTTGCTTCCCCGGTACGCTCCACTTCGTCAATCACCTTCAGCAGATATTGGCCATACTGGTTCTTCAGCATCGGCTGTGCTTCTTCACGCAACTTGTCCGCTGTAATCCAGCCTTTTCGGTAAGCAATACCTTCCAGGCATGCCACTTTCAGCCCTTGGCGTTTTTCTATCACTTCAATGTAAGTAGAAGCTTCTGCCAGTGAGTCGTGTGTACCTGTATCCAGCCAGGCAAAGCCACGGCCTAAGGTCTGTACCTTCAGCTCTCCGTCTTCTAAGAAACGCTGGTTCACTGTAGTAATTTCCAGTTCACCGCGAGCCGACGGCTTGATGCTTTTGGCTACATCCACCACCTTGTTCGGGTAGAAATACAATCCCACCACCGCATAGTTTGATTTCGGATGCTGCGGTTTTTCTTCAATGGACAGACAGTTACCCTCCTTGTCAAATTCCGCCACTCCGTAACGTTCCGGATCACTCACCCAGTAGCCGAATACCGTAGCCTTTTTTTCTTCTTCAGCGGTACGTACCGCTTCGCGCAGCATGGCGCTGAAACCATTTCCGTGGAAAATGTTGTCACCTAACACCAGGCAGACAGCATCATTCCCAATGAACTTTTCTCCAATAAGGAAAGCCTGAGCCAGCCCGTCCGGCGACGGCTGTTCCGCATATTCAAAGCGTACCCCGAAATTACTGCCGTCACCCAACAAACGCTGGAATCCCGGCAAATCGTAAGGAGTAGAGATAATCAAAATTTCACGGATTCCCGCTAACATCAGTACTGAGATAGGGTAGTATATCATCGGTTTGTCAAACACGGGAAGCAATTGTTTGCTTACTCCTTTGGTGATGGGGTAGAGGCGTGTGCCGCTGCCGCCAGCTAAGACTATACCTTTCATATTTAAAGAGATTTTATTTCAGATGTAAATATAAGAAGAATATGTATAAATTAAAATTTTTCTAATTCTAATTGTGCATAATCAGACTTAAGTGTCATTGTTTTTCCATTACAATGTACGATATTAAATATTGTTTCTTGTTGATTATTGATGCCAAAATTTCGTAATGCTTCTATTGAGGCATTTTGTTTGTTATCGCTTGTACTAGCCCGTACCTTAAAATCTTTTAAGACAAGTTGAGTTTCATTCTCCCGATATTCAGTCCTGCCTATATAAGTACCATATCCATTCGAACCTCCTTTCTCTGCTACTTCTGTGACCATTCGGGTTATGCTATAATACAGACGATGGCATGTAATTGTTTTATCGGTTTCTAATATTGTAAATTGTTTTAATCTCCACATCCCTTCAATATCTCTATTTATAGGAGCCTTTTTACATCCATTTATTCCTATAATAAGGCAGAGGATATAAAGTACAGTTAAAAATTTCTTCATAAATTGAATCCTCCTAATTTACTGATTGTAATCATACCTCCAGTACTGTTTCCTGGATAATTTCCTCTGTCAAATGCCATGCAAGCAGTGAAGCACCAACCACTTAATTTTTTAGGTGTATATGTCGCTTCAAAAAGACTGCTGAACTGTTTTGTTATTTTGTCAAAAGGATTTGCGTATGTTCCCCAGTTCCTTGAGTAGGATAGAAGAATCCTCCAATTCCATTCTTGATTGGGATTTCCAGATATTCCTAGATGTTGTGCTTTTACTCTATTTCCTTTTATTTTATTTGTGCCATCTTGATTATATTGTGGTCCAAGCAGGAATGGATGTCCTAATGAGGCACCATAATTCTGCCAGCCTAGATATTCACCGTTATTGTAATAATTGTCTCCTCCACTCATTTGCAAATCAGTGAATGAGCCTGCTATACCGTCATAAAGAATTGGTCCTGTTTGATCTGTCGTATTCAGCCCCTCCCAGACTATAGTATTTATCCATTTATTTTTAGGGAATGAAATTTCCAGTCCGATATGGCCATCTTTCCACCGTCCGTATTCCCAGAACATTTGTGAATGGTCTTCAAAATAATGCTCCAGATAAGCTCTGAATTTCCAGTTTTTGTAAAAATAGTTTAGCCCGAAATTCCAGCTACCACAATGATTTCCTTGTACATTACTAAGAGTACTTTCTTGTTTTGGGAAAAATATTTTCCAGAAATCTTTTGCACTTTCTGGCATATCTCTTATTAATTGGATACTTCCGTCTTTATTTTTTTGCATCCGATCTCCACCAAACTGTGCTGCTGTAAGCAGACCAAATTCGAACTCCAGTGGTAACTTTTCTTTGTTGCCTAGTTTAATCATGAGTGATTTGCTATGATATAACACGTTTTTTGTGTACATCTCTCCTGGTGCTACAAAATTTTCTTGCCAGTTCCCATCTGTAAAATACCCGTAGCATAAATGCCCTTTGAAGGCTATCCAACCTTGTGTTTCTGGTATGGCAAGATAATCTTTTATCTCCCCTCTGATTTGAGGAATAGGTTTCATATTTGTTCCTTCAACCATCCAACCGCTAGTTAATTTCTCATTTTTTTCAAGAGGAAATCCTATTCTTTCTTTACTGCCTATGCTAAGTGTCAACATTTTCCATGAAATATCTGCGTATGCTTGTTGTATCCAAGCTTTTGACGTAAAGTTTTTTCCTGTGGCTAAATCTAATGCTACATTTATTTGCCAGTTTTGTTTTAGTCTTTTCTCCCATTCTATGCCAGCACGAAGAAAAATATTTTTCTTTTTATTACTTCCCATGCCATATCGATTAGCCGTTAACCAAAGTGGAGCATAGTTACCATTTGAAATACTTCCCGTACTTTCTACATTATATTCAATATAATTTGTAGATTGTTGTGCACAAAGAGTGGTGGTTAAAGTTATAAGTATAAAAAATATTATAGATTTCATAATAACTTTTTCATCGAAAAAAGTATTTAAATATTTGTTAGTATTCTTCTCTTTTAACAAAACTCTTAATATTAAATCCATGTTTCAAGAAGAATGTTTTCATACTGTTTAGATGCATAATGGTTTTTTTCCCTAGCTTAGAACTTCCTCTTAAATGATTGTGTATCATTTGAGCTTCTGGATAATATATAACTGGGCGATTCATTTTCCAGCATCGTAAACATAAATCTTCATCTTCCATATAAAGAAAATAATCTGTATCAAACCCTCCTAATGCTGCGAACGTATCTTTTTTCATTACCATAGCTGCACCTAAAGCCCAATCTATAGTTTGTGTTTTGTGAAAATCTATATTTTTACATAAATATTCTTCTACTTGAGGATTCATAGATTTATCATTTCCTTTTGTTTTTATTCTTGCCCACAGTTTAGATAAAGATATAAATCCTCTGACTGAATATTGTATTGTTCCATCTGGATTTAGTAATTGGGGAACCACAATACCTATATTGTTATGATTTTCCATAAAATTGTATAAAAGATCAATACATCCTTTCTTTAAAACGATATCAGGATTAATAATAGCAATGTACTTTCCTGTAGCAGCAAGAACTCCTTTGTTATTATTTTCACCAAAACCAGCAGGGGAATTATTAATTAATATTTTAACTTGAGGGTACTTAGAGCTAATATATTCTACACTCCCATCTGTTGAACAATTATCGACATATATTACTTCGAATGATTGAGATATTATTCCTTCGGTAAATATAGATGTAAATAATGGTTTTAGGTATGTTAAGTGGTTCATACCCACTATAATGATTGAAATATTATTCATTTTGATATCTTTGAGTTGCTTTAAGAAAAACGATGTAAAATTTAGTGCCTTAGTTGTAGTATCTCTTATAGCTGTAACATTTATAAATTATCTATAAATGTAGATATATACTCTTGTTGATATTCATTTAAAAAGAATTTCTTGAACTTAATTCTTTTTTCTATCGGGATATTTAGAGCATTTATTTGATAGATATAATCTTCTGGATTATTAGCATAAATCATAAATTCTTTATATTTATCCGATATCCCTTCAAAAGCGATATCATTGCCAATTACTGGAGTGCCACAAGCGAGAGCTTCAACAACTTTCACTTTTACACCTGCTCCACTAAATAGAGGTGATATAACAGCTAGAGAATTGGTTATAAGAGTGTATGGATTATTTACAAATCCTAGATATTCTACGTTTGTAAGATTATTTATTAGAGCTTTAAAGTCTTCAGGTAAGCCACTTCCAATAATAGTAATTATTATTTCTTTTGATATTTGTGGGTAACATCTCTCTATAAACCATTTGAGGCCGTTATAATTGTCTAGTCTTTTCCATTGTCCAAAGAAAATGATTCGTTTTTTTATCGAAGCCGGAATAGCTTTTAATATAATGTCATTTAAATAAAAGTTTGTAACAAAACTTTTTATTCCGTATTTTGATTTTATGATTCTTTTGTCTTTTTCACTAAAAGTGAAAATCATCGTATTGGGTTGTTGCATTAATTTGTGTTCACTCCATGTGACGAATTTTCTAATCCAAGAACTAGAACTGCGTGTATAACGTTGTAGCATTACGTCGTGACTCATATAAATTTTCTTTATATCAGGAAAGAATTTCCCGTATAATGCCATCTGACTATGATCTAAATAGAAAAGGTCATAGTGGGTTTCTTTTATTTTCTTTTTTATAAATAGCAAAAGAGAGTAGCTGAATCTAATAGAAAATAAAGGATGAATAAATGGATATAGAATGGCATTTCGAAGTTTTATTAGTGTTGAATTATGACATATTTTTATAATTTGTACATTGGAGTTGGGGGATATGTAGTTAGAATCATGAGAATATCGGAAATAAATAAGATCTATTTTATGATTCTTTGATAAATGTTCGAGTAACAATTTAGTAAACTTTTCTCCGCCAGCTCTTTCACTTGGAACATAAGGTGTTATGAATAGAATCCTCATTTTAATATCTGATTAAATAATTGAATCCATTGATTCCCAATGTTTTCAATAGAATAGTAATCTAATTTCTGCATGCCCTGCTTTCTCATAAATTCTGATTGTCTAGCATCTGAACATAAAGATTCCAATACTTGCACATACTTGTTGACGTTGAAAGGGGGGATAATGTATCCGTCAATTCCATCTGTGATTATATCTTTTAAATTAGGAAAAGAGTCAAATGCGATTGGAATAGCTCCGTAATTCATAGCCTCTAACAAAACTAAGCCAAAGCTTTCATAACATGATGTCATGCATAAAGCATATGCTTTCTTATAATATGGTATAGGATCTCTAAATCCTAGAAGTGTTACATTTGAAATTTTTTCTTTTAGTATTCGTTTTTCTATTATTTCCTTGTAACTTCCGTCTCCTAAGATTGATAAATGCCATTCAGGATGCTTTTGTGTGAATGCTTTCCAGATATTAAGTAATAAGTCTGGACGTTTCTGCCATTCCAATCTTCCAACAAATAAAATTTCTTTTTCTTTTTCACTAAAAAAATTAACCCGCGGAAATGTTAGAGCATTGGGGATAGAGACAATTCTTGTATTAATCTGGCCACAATATTTTTGTATTTCATATTTATATTTATCCGAGAGTAATATCACAACGTCACTGTTTGTGCATAGATACCTTAAAAAATGATGATATTTGAAATAAAATAAAATATTATAGATTTCTCTAAAAGATTTTGAGAGCATAATTTTTAATAAAAGGGGATGCTTAAAAGGTAAATTGGGATATGAATACATACCATCCAATGTGTTATGCATAACAGTTATTAATTTGGCATTTCCTTTTAATCTTACTAAATACCTGGAACTGGGAAAGATGCCAGCCTGATTAATAAGAATATCTATGGAGTATTTTTTGATAATGTCCTGTAAAAACTTTTGATTTTCTTTTTTTCTTAACCCTCCAGATAAAGGAAAAAATAAGTTATTCTTCGCAGATTTCTTATCTTCCTCTCTACATTCATCAGATAAGTAAAAAATTGAAAGGTTCTGATTTTTTAGATAATCTCCTAATAATGACGTGATTTTTTCTACTCCTCCTTTTTGAGGGGCTATAGGAAAACTAAAATAAAATAGAATTTTTATCATTGAAACCAAGGTTTATAATTGAGGGTATAATTTAAATTCCCATTTCTTTTTCCTATAATTTTTGCAGGTATACCTCCCACTATGGTTAATGGGGGGATATCTTTTGTAACAACTGCACCTGTTGCAATTACTGCTCCTTTACCGATGTGGACTCCTGGTAGGATTGTAACTCTGGAAGCTATCCAGACATAGTCTTCTATAATTACATCCCCTGCTGTAACTTTGTGATTCTCACTCTTGACGTCATGTTCTAATGTCCAAATGTTGGTTTCTTGTGCAATGTCGACATTATTTCCTATGATAATTTTTGCCCCTCTACCATCCAGCATAACATTTCTGTTTATAATAACATTGTTGCCTAAATAAATATTTGAAGGGTTGGTTGCTATGAATTTTTTCATAATAAAGCAGTTACTACCCATATTCCCGATAAATAGCCTAATAAATAATCTTCTAACACACCAGAATGGAATGGAGAATACTAGCCTGCATGAAACTAGCCATAAACCTTTTATAAAAGAATTAATATCCATATTTCTTTATTTTATTATCAGACATTAATAGAGCAAAAACTAAGCACCAAATGTTTATTGGACCAAAAGATAAAAGGCAATTACTTGTAAACGAGGAGAGTATTAAAAAAGACCATACCGATATGTATATATAAAAGTTAGATGAATATCTAAAGTTCCTTACTATGTAAAACAGTAAAGAAATAAGGGCAATAACATACACATAATTTCCTAGAAGGCCTATTGTAACTTTGTTCATTGTTATTTGATCCTCAGTTAATATTTTATTTATTTTATCATCTTTCATGTTTATGTATCCATATCCTATTCCAAAAATTCTTTTGTCGTCTGATGTTAAGAATTTTTGCTCAGCTCTCTTTAATCGATCCTCTCTAATATCCATTGTATTGACAGATATTGCGCTTTCTTCTTCCATCCCAAGTAATATAAAAATTCTGTTTTCTATTTGATCGGTCATGGCATTGTAGAGCTTTTCATTTTGAGCTTGAAAAATGGCTAACGCAGAAGTTGTACTAAATACCAATATGGACAATAAAGTAACAAAACAAATGCGTTTTCTTTTTATAAGCTGTATAGGGTGTTTTATATAAACTCTTTTTAAGTAGGGGAATATAAGAATTGTAAGTAATGTTATAAACACAATACCTGTACCGGAAGCTTGCATTAACATTCCTATGTAAAGAATAAAGGAACGTAAAAAAATGTCTTTCTTCTTCCATTCATGCTCAGCGAAAAGAACAATAGCAATGGCAAATCCTATCAAGATAACATCTATGGTAGGATAACCGACGGTTAAACGCCCCCAGTATCTATGTGGCTCGGTGATTAGAAAAGGCATTGGGATATAATATAGTACAATGTTTGCTATTATGTAAATACACATGATGTTAACAAACTGTCGTAGATAGTCTTGAAATGAAATCTTTGCACTTCGCTCCATGTTTGAATAAATGAAAAATAGAACCGGAAACCAAAGGTAGTTTTTCCAGACAAGTATTCCATCAAAATCAGTCCTTAAAATACTTGGAAGGGTTCTAAAAAGGGCGATAACTAACAAAAGAATAAATATCTTGACCCAAAAAAAATTAATTTTAGGAAGTTTATATCCCTTTTTTATCAGAATCAGAACTAATAAGACACATATTGGATATTTTAGTGCTGAGAGTGGTAAATTGGTATAACTTAGAACTTCTTCAAAACAAAAAAGAAATAATAAGCAGTAATATAATTTTTTCAGCATATAAGTATATCCTCTTATTTGTTGTGTAATGATTTTATTTTATAGGAAATACTCCTTTTAAGTAATATCAAATAGGCTAGAAGTGAATTCTCATATCCACAAATACGTGCTTCTTCAAGAAATGTCTGTTTCCAATTTGTTGCTGAGATTCCATTTGTATCATAAATAGCAATATTTAATGGGATATGTTTAAAAGAACCTCCATCTTTATAGATTTGCATCATCATATTATAGTCTGCGGCAACTTTAAAAGATGTATCAAAGTAATATTTTTGTGCTGTCGAAGTCTTGGTAAAAATGGCTTGGTGGCAAATGTTCATCCCTTTTATTTTTCTTTTGTTTAAATAAAAAGGAGTACTTTTCCAGATATGATCTTGAGATTTAATATCTCTATAAATGTCTCCGTGATATACATCGACTTCATTATTTACAATGTAACTAGCCACATTCTCAATAGTATTTGCATCGGCAAAGTAGTCCCCTGCATTCATGAATATAACATAATCCCCTGTTGCTAAAGAGAGACCTTTATTCATGGCGTCAAAAACTCCTTTGTCTGGTTCACTAATCCAATGTGTTACATATTTCTCATATTGTTTTATTATATTTATTGTTGTATCAGTGCTTTTCCCATCAATGATTATATATTCTATATCCCAATAGGTTTGTTCTTTAATAGACTGTATTGTTCTCTCCAATGTATTAGCAGCATTGAAGCAAACTGTAATTACTGTTATCTTCATTTTTTGTTTGTAGTTTTACCAATAGCATCCACCTTCTACTGAATCGGCATTTTGGGGCTTTTCACTTTCGTTGGGTCTAACCCAATATTCATTATATATGTTGGCAAAGTCTTTATCCCATCTTTTGCCTTTAATGCCAAAAAGCAATTGTAAAGCACCTCCTATATGGACAGCTTTTTTCCCAAGTCTTTTTACATGGGCAGCCAAGGGAAATCCGTATGCCCCACATCCTAATAAACATATTTCGAAGTCTGTTTTTTCTATTTCAGATTTCATATATTCTAGTGCATCAAACCATGAAGGAAAATTGGGATTATTGCCACCAAGACTTTGTATTGCTTGTATTGTTTGCAAATCAAAGTTTGGAAGAGTTTCTCGATTTTTCCATATATATTCTCTTTTTTTGTATTGTTCTTGTATTGTGGAAGCGAATGGGTGAATAATTAAAATTTTTTTTCCTTCTAAAGCTTTTGTCCAGGGGAATTCTGCTAGGTATAATTGCTCAAACATTAGAGCTATTTTGTATGCTGAACTAAGATATTCTTCAAAATATTGTTCTGATTTAATCCATGATGCAAGTATATCTACTTCTTTCATCGAATCAATCATTAAAGTGTAAAATTTACGAATATTAACTTCTGTTGTAGGGTAGAAACCAGAAAGCTCCTGAATGTTATGTAGCCAGCCTTTATCTAACCACCAACCCACACGCTTTCCTTGAATATATTCAATAATTCCTTTTATGCCATCTTGATTGCCTGTATTTATTTCGTATTGGTTGGCCAAAACACTCATTTCTGTGTTCCCAAATCTACATATCATGCATGGCTTGTCATTTAATAGCATGTCATAGATTAATTTTCCCACGTGGTTTACATCTCTGTCACATATTGGTTTGTAAGCTCCTGGTTTATTAATATCTATCATTTTGTAGCTTGCGCTTTTATCTAATTGGAAATAAATCCTACGTAAAACCTGTAATATCAGATATCTATTTAAATCGTGTATTTTCATACTTAGAGGGATAATTTATTTTTTTACTATCTTTTGAATTAAAACAAGTAATCTTAGTATTGGCCTGTATTTTAAATACGACCATAATTTTACGTATTTTACTTTGATAAAAGTTTGTGCATATAAACTTTTGTGCAATATGGGATCTTTATGAATCTCTTTATCTATCTCCCTAAAAATAATGAAGTCTTCTGCTGATGTTTTGTATAATAAGTTTACTCGATAGTACATACTTAATAGAGGGATAATAGAATTCCTTTGCCAGTATAGGATTTTTTCATTAGAACTATGTTCCTTATTATATCTTCTATAAATTTTTATTATAGCATTTGAATTCTTTGAATAAGATGCTGCCTCAATCGTTTGTCCTGGCCTATCAATTACATAGTTGTATAGACTTTTATTGTAAATTTTGAGATTCCTTATATATTCAAACATGTAGATAACAACTTCAACATCGCAATAAGAGATACCTTCTGTTAAGTGAATTTTCTTGATAATTGCTGTTTTTAAGGCTATGCAATGAACAAAAAAAGAACAATCCCAGATTTTTTCTATTTCTGAGAGTTTATATATTTGATCTTCTTTTAATTTTGTATGAAAAATTTGTTTCTTCTCGTTTCCTTTTATTTGTGTGCAGTTGTATATGAATAAATCTACTTCCTGTTTTTCTTTCAGCATTTCTATAAATGACTCAAGCTCATTAGTCTCTAACCAGTCATCGGCGTCCAATATTAAGAAATATTCGCCTGTTGCTTCTTTGGCTGCTATATTAATACAAGAACCCCAATTCCCATTTTGTTTATTTATTACTTTAAATAGATTAGGGAAACGAGAGTTGAACTTTTGGGCAATGCTTAAAGTTGTATCCTTACTACCATCGTTTACGATAATAACTTCTAGATATTGAGTTAGTTCTTCCTTTATGAGAAGCGAATTTAAACACCTCTCTAAGTATTTTTCCATATTGTATGCCGGAATAGCAATGGTAAGCAATTTTTCCATATTGAGAATTATTTTCTTAGTTTCTTTTGTATTACGTATGATATAATTTCATTCAGTAAGTTGTCATGTAATAGCCATAACATGATGGCGTAAGTAAAAATACCTGCGAGAGTGCTTGCTGTAAAGCTTACTAATGGTCCCGTGGTAAGGAATATGGTAGTGATATATACAGCCAATCCCATAATTAGAGTCGCACATAGATATTTCCATAGAGAACGTTCGAAAAACGAGAAAGGGATGTACTTACGTCCGCCTATGAACTGAATCATTAGCACTATTAATTCGGCACAAAAAGTAGAGATTCCGGCTCCCGTGTATGAATAAGCCGGAATCAGCCAAAAGTTTAATAGCATATTGAGTACGGCTCCTCCTATTGTGCTCCATATTACAATATTTTCTTTTCCTAGAGGGTAAAGGATTTGAATGCCTATCACATTGGTTAATCCTATAAACAGTATGATAGGAGCAGTCCATTGTAGTACTGAAGTGGCATTCATAAATTCTACTCCACAAAAAATGTCAATGATGGGAGATGCCAACAGGATAAGGCCGCATAAGCAAGGTAATGAAAATCCCCAAACCAACAAGTAAGCCTTTTTCGTGACAGACGCAAACTCTTTCATTCGCTCTGTTTCTACCAGGTTCGCACACCTGGGAAGCATTACTACTCCTAAAGATGCTATGACAGTTAACGCGATATGAGATATTTTATTTCCGGCTGTATAATAACCTACAGCTGTTTCATCTTGCATAAATCCTAACATGATTGTGTTAAGGTTAGTGTAGAGACTGATAACGATGTTTAGGATGAAAATATGCAATGCCGGTTTCAAGTGCTGCTTCAGTTGCAGCCTTTTCCATTTAATCTGTCGGAACAGAATGAATTTTCGTAAGTGAATAAAGTTTATGAAATTGTTTCCTACTGTCGAGCCAACAAGAATCCATGCGTATGCCGCTAAGTCTTCAGGGGTATGTACGCATAGAAAGAGGAGTGCCAGGCATACTATGCGGAAGATAATAGCCCGTATGGTTATGAATTTGAAATCCTCTATTGCCTGATAGAACCAGTTGATGCCAAGAGATGTAAACAGAATGGCTATACTTAGTATGTAGAAAACCTCTGTTTGTTTTCCGATTTGGGGTATATAAGCATCCATTAACCATACGAAGAGATAGCCTGGAACGCATAACAACAGGCTTAACAGAAGTATCTCGACTGTAGTGCGATTTCGTTTTTCAATATCATCCCGATATCTGGCTACCTCCCGAACCGCATACATTGGGATTCCTATGCTGGTAAGTAGTATAATATAATTTACAATAGATTGCAGGAAGTTAATGGTTCCAATTCCTTCCGGTTGTAAAATACGGGATGCATAAGGAAATGTGATGACTGGAAAGATAATTCCAGTTAGAGTATTGATGAAATTAAGGACAATGTTTGTCTTTAGCGAAGGCATAAGTTTAATTTTTGTTAGTAAATAAATCCAGCGCCTTCTCCACTATATGGTGCATATCATAATACTTATATTCCGCCAGACGGCCACCGAAAATCACATTCGTTTCCTTATCCGCCAGCCCTTTGTATTTTAGGTATAGTGAGTTGTTCTTTTCATCGTTCACGGGATAATACGGCTCACTGCCTTCCGTCCATTCCGAACTGTATTCTTTCGAGATAACCGTTTTTGGGCAGGCCTCAATTTCCGCCCCGAACATCTCAAAGTGCTTGTGCTCGATGATACGCGTGTAGGGCACCTCCTTTTCCGTGTAGTTCACCACCGCATTGCCCTGATAGTTGGGCATATCCAGCACCTCCGTTTCAAAGTTCACCGTACGGTATTCCAGCTTCCCGAAGCGGTAATTATAGAACTCATCAATGGCTCCCGTAAACACAATTTTGTCGGCCAGCGCGGAAAGCTCCTCACGGTGGGCAAAGAAATCACACTCCAGCCGGGTTTCCACACCTTCCAGCAGACGCTCTATCAGCACGTTATATCCACCGACAGGGATGCCCTGATACTTGTCGTTGAAATAATTGTTGTCGAACACCAGCCGCACCGGCAGCCGTTTGATGATGAACGCAGGCAGTTCCGTGCACTTACGCCCCCATTGCTTCTCGGTATACCCCTTTATCAGCGCCTCGTAAATATCCTTCCCGATAAGCAGTTGCGCCTGCTCCTCCAGATTGCGAGGTTCTGTCACCCCTTGTTCTTTCATGCGTGCCACCGCTTCCGCCTTCTGTTCTTCTATTTTTGCCGCAGCCTCCGCAGGAGTTGTCACTCCCCATATCTGGTAAAAAGTGTTCATATTGAAAGGCAGGTTATACAGCTTGCCCTTGTAATTGGCTACGGGCGAATTGGTGTAGCGGTTAAATTCCACGATGGAGTTCACGAAATCCCATACCGTTTTGTTGGAAGTATGGAAGATGTGCGCACCATATTTGTGTACATTGATACCTTCCGTTTTTTCGCAGTAAATGTTTCCTCCCAGGTGGGGACGGCGGTCAATCACCAGGCATTTCTTGCCTTGTTGTCTGGCTTTGTAGGCGCATACCGAACCGAACAGTCCGGCACCCACTATGAGGTAATCGTAGTGTTGCATAACGAGTAAGTTTCCAATTTTAGGGTAGCCCCTTTTAGACGGGCGCCAGTCGGCACCCGTCTAAAAAAGAATCTACAAATTTAACGATTGTTATTTGCATATTGTCACATCATCCGCATCTCTTCGTTCACCTACTTCTTCAGCAGAGGAAGCATCTATCAGACCTTCGAATATGAGGTTGCAGTAGCGAAGCAGGTTGCTAAAGTCGGGCGACTCGGTAAGCCAGATTAGTATGGTCTTGGGCATGCTTCGCCGTTACCACTCCCGGACCTTTTTAGTCAGGAAGGATAAACGAAACGTATCGGTATAAGACGATACAAAAATAGCGTTTATTTGATACCTATGCAATCTTTTGCAGGGTTTTATGCCCTTTCAGGAGCGTTTTTTTATAGTTCGACAAATGCGGGTGCGTGCACGGGTAAACGCAAGTGCATTTGCTCTCAAACGCAAGTAGGTTTTACTTCAAACGCAAGGGCGTTCGGACCAAAACGCAAAGGCGTTTTCGGAGGTTCTCTGCAGGGTGAGGAAAAGGGAAAAACTTGACGGGTTGTCGGGGTTGGCAGGCATTTTTATAAACTATATATACGCGGGGTGTGGAACAAGTCTGTCATACTTGTTCCACACCTGTATATAGAAAGTTAGAAAAACCGGTGACAACCCGTCAACCCGTCAAACGACGGAGCAGGGAAGGCATGGTTTTTACTTCCAATCTGTGTCTTTTGTGTGAGAAATTCGAGTGCGTTGTTCTGATTTAATTCGCTCTAAATCAATGGTAAGTGAATGGAAGAAATCGCGGAGCAGCTCGTCCTGCTTCTGCGGATTGGCGGCAAGCAGGCGGTGGTACACGGCAAGGATGCGACCGAGGAATATCAGATCCGTCAGGAGCCCTTTTTAACTTTTTGAAACGTATGTGGGCTCATCGGTGCCAAGCGGCACAGTTCCTGCGTGGTGAGGGTACGGCCATGCGGCAATACCTGGTGACGCCACGCTTCCAACATCTGTCCTAATTCAATCAAATTCGCTTGTTTCATAAGATTTTTGATTTAAAAAATAAAATTATAGTGAATTATTAGTTAAAATATTGCACCCATGCGTGCAATACACATTTGTCAATTTAACAAACTTCTGTTACATTCGTCTTGTCGTTCCAAAGAAGAGAATGCGTAAATTAAAACTAAAAGCATTGCAAATTTAATAAATCATAAAATAAAACACGAGAAAATGAACAAAATGATGCTAAGTATTTTTAAGGGTTATGCCGACACGGTGCCCGTGTCGGTGACGCTTGATGAAGTAGTCCGCCTGATCAGGGAGGACAAGGTGCTGGCCGACCGCACCGAAAAATACCGTTACTACCGCTCGCAGGGGCAGAAGACAGCTGCCAGTCGGGAAAAGGCTGCCTGCCCTTGCTTTGCCGTGGCGGTGTGTTTCGACGGGGGTAAGCGAAGAGCCGATATCAGTGGCTGGACGGGCCTCTCGATGGTGGATTTTGACCATCTGCCCGAAGGACGGGCGGGGGAGGTGTTTGAAAAAGTGTGTGCCGACCCGCATACCGTGCTGGCCTATACCACCATCAGCGGACAAGGGGTGAGGGTGGTGTGCCGCTACTGTCTGGAGGAGGAGGTGGCCGACAAGGACCGTCTGACGCTGTACGCCCAGGTGTTCAACAGGGTAAACGAGTATTATCAGAAGCTGACGAAGTGTGCTTTCGACCCTGCCTGCAAGAATGCCACGCGATTGAGTGGGCTGGCGCATGATGCGCAAGTGCATTACCATGACGAGGCAGAACCTTTCCGCTTCGACCTTTCACGTATGAAGAAGGCGGATGTGCCGCGCAGGGGGCGGGTGGAGCGTGTGGTGGCCCGTATCCGCAGGGAGCTGGACGAGCAGGGCGTGGTGTATGCCCCGCATCACCACAACGAGTACATCATGCGCATGGGCTATCTGATGAATGAATTCGGTCTGCCGCTGGAGCAGGCCATCGGCTGGGCAGACGGACGTTTTCCGGAATACGACGGGGATGTGGCGGCCATTTTCCGCTCCTGCTATGCCGATACGGAGGCACACGGACGGCGGGAGGCGGAGTTGTATCGTGCCAGGAAGGAGAAGAAGGGGGAAGGGCGGTCGCAGCTTGCCACGCCCGAGGAGATTGAGCAGTTTCTCGCCACGCAGGCGGAGTTCCGGAAGAACGTGATTACCGGGAAGGAGGAGATGCGGCATCCCGAGGCCAAGGAGTTTGTGGAGCTGACGGACCGCATGGTGAACTCGCTCTGGAGCCGCATGACCAAGGAGGGGCACACGGTACGCCTGTGCGATGTACGCTCGGTGCTGGAGTCGGAGTTCGTGCCGGAGTTCAACCCTTTTACGGAGTATTTCCGTTCGCTGCCGAAATGGGACGGGGTGACCGATCACATCGGGCGGCTGGCAGCCACGGTGCAGGTGGAGGGCGATGCGGCCCTGTTCGACACGTGTTTCCGCAAGTGGCTGGTGGCCACGGTGGCTTCGCTGATGGTGAAGGAGGTGACGAATCATGAAATTCTGGTGTTTGTGGGGCGGCAGGGCTGTTACAAAACGACCTGGCTGGCACGTCTGCTCCCGCCGGAGCTGCAGCGGTATTTTTCGGTGCGTTCCAACCGCGGGCGGGTGACGAAGGACGACAACCTGGCACTCTCGGAGTTTGCACTGATTTGCCTGGAGGAAATTGACGAGATGCGCCTGGAGGACATCAACCAGCTTAAGGCGATGGTGACGCTGCCGGCGGTAAACGAGCGGAGGGCGTACGGGCACTACAAGGAGAACCGTCCGCACATCGCGAGTTTCTGCGGCACGACCAACCAGCCGGAATTCCTGAATGACCCCACGGGAAGCCGGCGCTGGCTGCCCTTCACGGTGGTGCACATAGACGATCCCTATACGCATCCCGTGGATTACGAGGGGGTGTACGGACAGGCCCTGAGGCTGTGGCAGGAGGGGTTCCGCTACTGGTTCGACGAAAAGGAGATTGCGCAGGTGAATGCGCGCAACGAACGGTTTGAAACGGCCAGTCTGGAAACGGACTTGTTGCTGGCTTTTTTCCGCGTGCCGATGCCCGGCGAGGAATGTATATTCCTGACGGTGGGCGAGATTCTGCAGCACATCAACGGGGGCATGAAGAATCCCCTCAGTGCCGTCAAGGTGGGGCTGGCTCTGCGCAAGGCAGGATTCGAACAGCTCCGCGTGGCGGGAAAGAGGGGATACCGCGTCGTGATGTACACGTATGAGGAGGTGAACCGCAACCGTCAGGCGATGGCCCGGTTCACCGAAACTGCCTGATATCAGTCTTTCTGCTTCAGGCCTTCCTTGAGCAGCTGCCAGTATTTTTTACCCAGCAGTTCCCAGGCGCCGGTAAAGGCTACAGCCAGGAAGAGGAAGCCTAGTACAATGACTTTCCGGCTGGTGCCTGAGGGATTCAGGGGAACCACCGCCGGTTCGACTACCGCAAACACGGGTTTTTCTTCCTGCACCTTGGCGCGGGCTACTTGCAGCTGCTGAGCCACCTGACTATATACTTGGTAAGCCAAATTCATGTCGTTCTGCAGGCGTTCACGTTCCGCCAGGGTGCTCTGGAACACCACGTTGCTGTTGGCATCCACATAGCGGGCATAACGCTGCTGGGCATCGTAGTATTCCTGCTGGCGTTCCTTGTAAAGCTTTTCCAGATACTGGCAGTCTTCCTTGGCCTTGCTGGTGCGGTAGGCAGTGATGTACTGCTGGAGTTTGGATACCACGCTGTCCGCTATCGTCGCAGTGACTTTGGGGTCTTGCAAGGTGACGGAAAGTGTAGTAATGGCTGTTTTTTTATCGACATCGGCCATAATCTGCTGGCGCAAACCTTCTAATTTTGCCGCATCTTCCTCATTTAGTTCAATAGTTCCTTCTTGTATGGTTTCTGTTTTTTCTTTTTTATCACTGAACAAGGATTTGATGCCGCTGATGGCCATGCCGGGAGCTTTCAACACATAGCCCATCCAGGAAGATTTCTGTTCGTCCAGGTAGGCCGTGAAGGTGGTGTCAATCTGCTTGTCCTGACTTACTACACGGGCATCGAAAAGTTCCATAAGGAAAGGAGTAGAAGTCACAATGTCCGGAGTCAGGGTGGCATTCAGGGCATCGGGGCTGTCGGAGCCAATGCTTCCACCGAGGAAGGAGGCTGCCATGCTGGCCAGTCCGCTGCCGGATTTACTGCTGCCCATTTCGGGGGAGAGGGTAATGCTGACGGTATATTGCTTGGGGGTTCCCAGCGCAATGAGAATACCTAAAACGACGCCCACAGCGGCTGCTTTGTAGAGCTTCTTGCGGATGGCGAGAACCTGGCGGAGGATGCCCATCCAGTCTATCTGGAGTTCATCGTCGTCTTCTGTAGCCGGACGATATTCCGGGTTAGTGTAGTGCTTGTTTTCTTCCATGGCTTTACTTCTTAATCAGGTTAGAGATGGTAGCGAACATGGTGGCCAGTGAACCGAAGGAAGAGGCATAGCCCAGAATTTCGCCTACATTGACTCTTTTGTTCTTCTTGCTCGGTACGATGATTTCGCAGCCCGGCTCAATCTTGTCTTTGCTGCGGCCTTTGATGCGGGCCACCTGGCCGTTCATATAAATAACGAACTTCTTGCTCTTCTTGGCATTGAGGGCATAGCCGCCGGCCTGGTCGAGGTAGTAGTTGGCGTTTTTGTCGCTGAGGTAGCCCACGGTGTTCGGCATCATGACGGCACCGTTCACTTTCACGGTGTTGTTCAGCTTGGGAACACTCAGTACGTCGCCTTCGCGCAATACCAGGTCGTACTCACTGCCGGGGTTGGCTACGGCTTTTTCCAAATCGATACCTACGGTGAAGGTGTCTTCCACACGGATGTCCAGTGAGTCCATCATGGCCTTGCCGAACTGGCGGTTCATCAGGTCGATAACATCTCGCATGCGTTTCTTTTCTTCGTCGTTCGCCACGCGGATCAGCTTGGCACCACGCAGGTAAGCTTTCGAGGTAGCACCGCCGGCTTTCTTGACGAGGTCGGACAGGCGTTCTTCGGTGGTGGTCATGGCGTAGGTACCGCTGAAAATGACTTCACCGGTTACCTGTACGTTCTGTTGTGCCTGGTAACCCGGGCTGCGGCGCACGAACACCTGGTCGTAGGGCTGGAGGGTGAAGCCTTGCTCCCCGTCGATTACGAAACCGTCTTTCAGGGCAAAGGTGAACATCTGGCCGATGCTGTCGGTAGAGTGGGTGCTCTTGGGGTCCTTGATGCGGCGGGATACGTCCACACGTACGGTAGAGGCCGATTCACGCAATCCGCCGGCGCGGATGATGAGGTCTTCCAGCGTCATGTTGTCCGAATAGGAATACGAGTCGGGCTTGGCCACTTCGCCGAAGATGGTCACATCGCCGCGGTCTTCCAGGTCGTGGATGCTGGGGATATAGAGAATGTCGTTCTTCTGCAAGGGGATGTCGGGGCTGGTGCCGGCCATGATGCTGCGCACGTCTACACTGATGATTTCGGTGGTGAGGTCTTCACGCTCGCGCTGCAATACGGCACGGTTGGTAAAGGCATCGCCCGTCAGGCCCTTGGCTTCGTTCACCAGGGCACGCACGGTATTGATTTCGCCGTTGAGCTGGTAGATGCCCGGACGGTACACGGCACCGCGCACTTCCAGCTTGTTGGTAAAGCGGTTCAGGATGGCCTCGGCAGTCACCACGTCGCCGTTACGCATGGGGTAGGCGGAGTAGTCTATTTCTTTCACCGTGTTGATTTCATATTCTTCGCCGTTCTGGCGCACTACGCGCAGGGAGCGGGTGTAGGCATCGGCCGAGAAACCGCCGGCATAGTTGATCAGGGTGGCGAGGGTTTCGTTTTTCTTCATTTCGAACTTCATGGGGCGCTTCACGTTGCCGCTGATCTGCACCAGGGCTTCGTAGGCGGGCACGATAATCACGTCGCCTTCCTGCAGGCGGATGTCGTCCTGTGTCTTGCCTTTCATGATGAAGTCGTACACATCGACCTTGGCCACGGTCTTGCCGTTACGGGTTACCTGTACGTTACGCAAGCTACCAATCTCGTTCACACCGCCGGCGCGGTAGAGGGCGTGGAACACGGTGGAGAAGGAAGAAAGGGCGTAGGTACCCGGCTGCACTACTTCGCCCATCACGTTAATCTGGATGGTGCGGGCATTGCCCAGGGTCAGGCGGATTTCAAGGGTTCCGTCGGGAGCGTCCAGTCCGCTGTAGGTCTTGCCCAGCACACGCTTCAGGTATTCATTGGCTTCGCTCACGGTCATGCCGCTCAGGTTGACCGGACCGATTTTCTCGATATTGATGGTGCCGTCGGGCGAAATCTGCTGACGGATGGTGTTCTGGCTGGTTCCCCAAATGTCGATAATCACTTCGTCGCCCGGACCGAGACGGTAGTTGGGAGGGGTGGCGAGGTTGACGCTGGGTTCGAAAGTAAGGTTGCGGGTATTGAAGATGTTGCGTCCGAACACCTGATTTTCCTGTGCCAGTTCGCGGCTGTCAGGCTGCGGATTTTCCAGTACGGAGGTGGTGCTTTCTTCCTGAGTGGCTTCGCGCAGGCGGGCTTCGTTCTGTTCGGTGCCGCTCATTTTGGACGTGCTGACTCCCTGTTCCTGTTCGTACAGCTTCTTGACACGTTCGGCCTGTTCGCGGGTCACGCCACGACGGGCCAGCTCAGTGGCCATCTGGCGCTGGTCCTTACCTTCGGACATGCCTTGTTTTACATACTCTAGAACTTGCTGGTCGGTCATGCTCGATTGTGCCATCAGCAGCGGGGAGCAGGCCATAAAAACGAGAAGTGATAACGCTTTAATCTTCATATTTTGTTTTTAGATTGTTTTTTTGTTTGTGGTTTCACTTTGCTTCTTCCGTCCGGAAAAACGGAAGGTTAGTCTCTCTGCTTCTGTAAATTATGCAAAAGTACGATTTATTTCAAATCTGTGCAATGATTTGGGGTGTTTTTGGGCGTGAAGGGCTGATTATTGATGTTTGGACAAATAACGCGGGAGGAGTCTGGCGGAGCAGTGTGCGAGGAAAAAAGTAGCGTCCGGCCATGGAAACAGAACGGAAAAGATTTGCATATCCGACTGAAAATGAGTATATTTATATTCGTAATTTAAACGAAAGGAAGATGGAATACATGCAACTGAATACGAGGGAAGGGCGGGGAACGCCCGGAAGAGACGGACGGTTCTGTCTGAGGGTGTATCGCAAGAATGAGCTGGCCCGGCTGTATTTTCCGGAGTTGGACAAGAAGTCGGCACTGCAGGGGCTGGCACGGTGGATCAAGCGGTGCAGGGAACTGGAAGAGGCGCTCGCAGCGGCGGGCTACGACAAGAACCGGAAGTTTTTCCTGAAGCCGGAGGTGGAACTGATTGTGCGCTTCCTGGGAGAGCCCTGAGCGGGGAAGTGAAAAAATAATTTCTTCAAAAGTCTTCGTATGTCTTCATAAGTCTACACGGCGGGAACGGCGCGTCGTATCTTTGCCTTTGTAAACGAAAAACAAATCATCAGTCTTCGTTTTTAACTTTTAACTATTAACTATTAATTGTTTTGACTTATGAAAAAGACAGTGACTTATTCAGTAGTAGGACGTGTGAACCCGGCAGACCGTGAAAGCGGTGAAGTGAAGTATTATGCACAGTCGCAGGCTCGCGGCGAGATGGGCATCCGTGAAATTGCGGAACGTATCCACCAGATGTGTACCGTGACCCGTGCCGACGTGATGGCGGTGCTGACGGCACTGGAAGACATCGTATCGGAAGGCTTGCAGGGTGGTGAAATCGTGCGACTGGGCGAACTGGGTTCGTTGCAGCTGAGCTTGAGCGGCGGCGGTTCGGACACGGAAGAGACTTACACGGACGCGCTGATTGACAAGGTGCGTGTGTTGTTCCGACCGGGTACGGCGATGCAGGAGGCCATCGGCAACCTGGCTTTCGAAAAGGTGCCGGTGAAGTATAAGAAGGAAGAAGAAACCGACGAAGGTCTGGGGGCTTAATCTTAATGAGGTGCAGTGAGAAATGACGAGGGTAAAATGGATTGTGGTCAGGGTACTGAAGTGTATTCTCTGTCTCCTGACCGGGAGAAAACCGGATTGTGATGAGAAAGATTGACATGATTGTGATTCATTGTACAGCAACGAGGGCGGATAGTCCGCTCTCGCCTGCTGAACTGACCAGGATGCACCGGAAACGGGGCTTCAAGTGCTGCGGCTATCATTATTATGTGCGCACGGACGGAGAAATCTGCACCATGCGTCCGGTGGAACGGGCCGGGGCGCATGCACGGGGCTACAACGAGCGGAGCATCGGCATCGCGTACGAAGGGGGACTGGATGAGCAGGGCCGCCCGGCGGATACGCGCACGGAGCTGCAGAAGCGTTCGCTGCGGATTCTGGTGAGGGTGCTGAAGGCGGATTTTCCGGGCATCACGCAGGTGGTGGGCCACCGCGACCTGAGTCCGGACCTGGACGGCGACGGGGTGGTGGAACCGGATGAATGGACCAAGGCGTGTCCTTGCTTTGAGGTGAAACGGGAGCTTTGACTCCCGTTTTTTTGTGTGTGGCGGGAAACGATTCTGTTGCAGATATGAAATAAAGATGTAACTTTGCAATAATATTCAAATTTCAACCAAGATTGTTATGGAGAATCTGTATATCGTTGTTCTGGCCTTTATCTCGGCGGTGATTCTGGGCCGTATCATTATTCCGAATGTGTTGATTATTTCCATGCGGAAGCGTCTGTTCGACGTGCCCGATGAACGGAAGGTGCACAAGCGTCCGGTGCCCCGTCTGGGTGGAGTGACATTTTTCCCGGTGATTCTTTTTTCGCTCTGTGTGTTTACGGCCTTGCGGCTGGTGCTGGGCATCGGACCGCAGGAGAGGGAGGCGGAGACGCTGATCTCTGAGTTTCTCTTTCTGATGGGCGGACTGACTTTGTTATATATAATAGGTATCGGCGACGACCTGGTAGGGGTGCGCTACCGCCGGAAGTTTCTGGTGCAGATTATCTCGGCGGCCATGTTTCCGCTGGCGGGCCTGTATATCAACAGTTTCTACGGGCTTTTCGGCATTTATCTCATTCCGGAGGCGGTGGGCATTCCGCTGACCATGCTGCTGGTGGTGTTCATCACCAATGCCATCAACCTGATTGACGGTATCGACGGACTGGCGTCGGGGCTGAGCATGGTGGCACTGCTGGTGTTCGGGGTGCTGTTCGTGCATTTCCAGATGTGGAGCTATGCCATGCTGGCGTTCGTGACGGTGGGGGTGATTATTCCGTTCTTCTCGTACAACGTGTTCGGGAATGCCGACATGGGGCGCAAGATTTTCATGGGGGATACGGGCAGCTTGACGCTGGGATTTATTCTGAGCTTTTTTGTCATCAAATACAGTATGTACGAGCCGGATATGCTGCTGAGGGTGAAGAGCAGTCCGGTGCTGGTGTCGTTCAGCGTGCTGATGGTGCCGTGTCTGGACGTGGTGCGTGTGGTGCTGCGCCGTGCGCGCAACAGACGGCCGCTGTTCATGCCCGACAAGACGCATATTCATCACAAGTTCCTGGAGATGGGTTTCTCGCCCCGCAAGGCGATGGTGACTATCCAGCTGATGTCGGCCTGCTTCTGTGCGTTTACCATCACGGCCATACAGTATATGAACAACACGCTGGTGTTCGTGATTGACGTGGTGGCCTGGACGCTGCTTCACCTGTGGTTTAACCAGGTGATCAAGAAAAGAAGAATGAATAGGGAAAAGTGAAGGGCGGTGACTGTACCGCTTTTACTTTTTAACTGTTCGCTTTTAACTCTATACACTCTAAATATTCTTTGATATTAAATAAAAGTTATATTTTGAAATAAATCTGATTTTTATTCCTTTTTTATAACTTAAAAACGCTATCTTTGCAGAAGAATCTTTTAATTGATAAAATATGGGACTTGATCAAGTTATAGGGAAAAATATTAAGGCTTTTCGTGAGCATTTGAACTATACTCAGCAGGAAATCAGCGATTATTTGGGTATCAGTCAGCCGGCATACGTCAAATATGAGAAGGGGGAAACTGTCGTTCCTCTGGAGGCGATGGAGAAACTTGCCTCGCTGTATAATGTGGAGGAATATGACCTGATGGAAGAGAATGACCAGCTTTTCCAGACTTCTGTGGCATGTGCATACCGTAAGACGGGTAACGTGGGAGACCTTAGTCAAATCTCGCAGTTCCAGAAGATTGTAAAAAATTATATTCAGATGTGTGATGAGCTTGAAAAGTAAAGTTGAATTAGAATGTCTTGCCACTAGACTGCGGGAGGAAATGCATGTGACAACAAAAGACCCTGTGCGTATCCATCAAATATTAAAGGAGAAGCACATTCTTACGTGGTTTAAGAAGCTGGATAAAAATTTTTCGGGTATGGCTATCCGGATTAATGGAAACGGGGCCTCCGTAGATAAGTATTTCATGTTGATAAATACGGCTTTGCCTTATGCCAAGCAACGTTTTACTGCATGCCACGAGTTGTATCACTTGTTGTATCAGAAAGATTTTAAGGTGTCGCAGAACAATGCGGGACTGTTTAATAAAAAAGAGGAGGAAGAGTATAATGCCGATGTGTTTGCAGCCTACCTTCTGCTTCCGGAAATGGGGTTGAAGGAACTGGTTCCTGCCGAGGAACAGCAGGTTGACAAAATAACCTTAGCTACTCTTCTGAAGGTGGAGCAGAATTTTCTTTGCTCAAGGGCGGCGCTTCTTACCCGGCTGAAGGACTTGAAATGGATTACCAAGAAAACGTTTGACCTTTACCAGAAAAATGTGGTTGCTTCGGCAATCGAATATGGCTATAATACGCAGTTGTATTATCCTACTTATCAGACGGAGCTGGTGGGAGATTATAACTTGAAAGCTCGTGAATTATATGATAAGGGGCGTATTTCCCAGGCGAAGTATTACTCGTTGCTGATGGATATGGAAATTAATGTTTCTCAAGAGGTATATGGGGAGGAATAAAGTAATATTAGTGGATGCCGATGTCATCTCTCATTTCATGGCTACCGGCTATATTGACAAGTTGACTGAAATTCTTCAGCCTCATGCAGTCATGATTGTGGAGAATGTGTACAAGGAAGCCGGTTATCATCCTACGCAGCCGGACAGGAAGCGGAAAATAGATGAGTGGATGGCACGATGCAGGGTGTGTAAAATCTCTTTTCCTTATGCCAATGAAAATATCCGACGGGAGTTTTTCCGGTTGAAAAAAGAGAGTCCGATGCTTGGGGAGGGTGAACGGGCTTGTATGTCGATGGCTCGTTTTGGACAGGAGGCCATTGCCAGTAGTAACTTCCGGGATGTGGCTCCTTATTGTATTGAGAATGGTATAGAGTATATCGGAACGTTGGATATTCTGACCATTGCGATGAATAAGGGGATTTTTACAAGTAAGGAATGTAATCAGTTTATAATGGATGCGAAAGCAAAAAACAAGGCCAGATTCCCGGTTGAGGATATTACTGATTATGAAGCTCCGGAATTTATCAGAACATTTTGATGGGGCGTTTTTGGAACATAGAAAAAGGGAATCTTCCCAGACTCCCAATCTTCATTAACCTTAAATCTAATACCATGAAAAACACAATGCAAAGGTAAGGGTTTTATGTTATGTAACATATAAAATGCGCGGAAAAATGCGCCTTGTTAACTTTATTTATATTTTGAAGCCCGAATGTTTCCTGTAAATTGACCGCGGGAACAGTCTGATTTACTATTTTTTCGGTTCCCATGCCGTAATTCCTTTCCCTGGGGGCTTGGTGGTTATTTTTTTTCATGTATCTTTGTCATTAAAACCAAAAACGTAGACAATAAAATGAGAAAACAGTTCGCTAGAGTTGTGCTGTGGTTGTTTCTGCTGGGAGGGCCGGCTGTGTATGCCCAAAGCGGAATGACCGACAGCCAGGTGATAGAATATGTACAGCAAGCACTTCAGCAGGGGAAGGACCAGCAGACCATTGCGATGGAGCTGCTTTCGAAAGGGGCTACTCAGGAACAGTTGTTGCGCTTGAAGTCTCAGTATTCGGGCGCTGCCACTTCGGGCTCTTCTTCTTCTCAGGCGGGAGAAGGCGGTGCGGTACAGGACACCGGTACGAGGGCGCGGAAGACGACGGTGGCCAATGCGACTGACGGAGAGGCGGCCCTTGAAGGTGCGAATACGGACGAGATGAAGGAGACCATGAAGAAACGTCAGGAGCTGAAGGTGTCGACGGCCAGCGAGAATGGCGTGTTCGGTCGCAATATTTTCAACATTGACAAACTTACTTTCCAGCCGAACCTGAACATGGCTACTCCGGAGAACTACCGGCTGGGACCGGGCGACGAGGTGATTGTCGACGTGTGGGGGGCCAGCCAGAATACCATGCGGCTGGAGGTTTCGCCCGACGGCTACGTGAACATCGCCAATCTGGGTCCGGTATACCTGAACAACATGACCATCAAGGATGCCCGCCAGCTGCTGAAGCAGGAACTGGGCAAGATTTATGCGGATTCGGCCAATAACATCCAGGTGACGCTGGGAAACATCCGCACCATCCAGGTGAACGTGATGGGAGAGGTGAGAGCGCCGGGTACGTATGCCCTGTCGTCGCTCTCGACGGTGTTTCATGCCTTGTATGCGTCGGGCGGGGTGAGCGACATCGGTAGCTTGCGTAACGTGCAGGTGGCCCGCGGCGGAAAGACGATTGCCCGGCTGGATGTGTACGAGTACATCATGAAGGGGCAGATTCAGGACGACATCCGCCTGCAGGACGGCGATGTGGTGATTGTGCCTACCTACGACGAACTGGTGAAGATTACGGGTAAGGTGAAACGCCCGATGTTCTATGAAATGAAGAACGGGGAGTCGGCCGCGACGTTGCTGAAGTATGCCGGCGGATTTTCTTCGGATGCTTACAAGAAGAGTATCAGGGTGTTACGAAAAGATGGGAAAGAATTTTCCGTAAAAACGGTGGACGATATGCACTATTCTGCGTTTAAATTAATAGACGGGGATGTGGTGACGGTGGATTCTATCCTGAACCGCTTCAACAACCGTCTGGAGGTGAAGGGCGCGGTGTATCATCCGGGTGTGTTCGAACTGAGCGGCTCGCTCAACACGGTGCGCCAGCTGGTGGAAAAGGCCGACGGACTGCTGGGGGATGCGTTTACGGGACGCGCGGTGCTGTATCGTGAACGGGAAAACCTGACGAAGGAGGTGCTGCCGGTGGACATCGAAGGGATTCTGAAGGGAACTTCGCCCGACATCGCCTTGCAGAAGAATGACATTTTGTATATTCCAAGTATCCACGACTTGCAGGACATGGGCAAGGTGACTATCAGCGGGGAGGTGAACAAACCGGGAAGCTATACGTATGCCGACCACATGAGCCTGGAGGACCTGGTGATTACGGCGGGCGGACTGAAGGAATCGGCTTCGCTGGTGCGTGTGGACGTGTCGCGGCGCATCCGTGACCCGAAAGGGACGACGGAACCGGACATGATCGGACAGAATTTCTCGTTCGGCCTGAAGGACGGCTTCGTGGTGGACGGCGAGGCGGGATTTGAACTGCAACCTTACGACCAGGTGTTCGTGCGCCGCAGCCCGAGCTACACCGAGCAGGTGAACGTGACGGTGGACGGCGAGGTGCTGTACCGGGGTGAGTATACGCTGAGTACGAAGAGCGAACGCCTGAGCAGCCTGATTCAGCGGGCCGGAGGGGTGAGCCGCTATGCGTATGTGCGGGGAGCCAAATTGCGCCGTGTGGCCAACGAGGAGGAACTGCGCCGCATGGAAGATGTGGTGAAGATGGTGCGCCGGGAAATCGGTGAGACCCTGGCTACTTCGCTGGGACTGAAGGTGGACAGCACGTTCACGGTGGGTATTGACCTGGAAGCGGCGCTGGCCAACCCGGGCGGTGATGCCGACCTGGTGCTGCGCGAGGGCGATGTGCTGACGGTGCCGGAATACAACAATACGGTGAAGGTGAACGGAGCGGTGATGATGCCGAACACGGTGTCGTATGCCAAGGGCAAGAGCGTGAAGTATTACCTGAGCCAGGCGGGAGGCTACTCTGCCAATGCCAAGAAGAGCCAGAGGTTCATTATTTACATGAACGGACAGGTGGCCGAGGTGAAGGGCAGCGGAAAGAAACAGATTGAGCCGGGCTGCGAAATCGTGGTGCCGAACAAGACGAAGAAGTTCAATTTTGCCACTGTGGTATCGAATGCGACTTCGTTTGCTTCGCTGGCTACGATGCTGGCTTCACTGGCTACGATGATGAAATAACCTTTAATAAATCTATGAGTATATGAATATGAAACTGAGACTGATTGTCATGAACTTCCTGCAGTTTGCTGTGTGGGGGGCCTATCTTACTTCGATGGGTACGTACCTGGCAGGCGTGGGACTGGGTGGACATATCGGAATTTTTTACGCCATGCAGGGGGTTGTGTCCCTGTTTATGCCGGCTGTGCTGGGTATCATTGCCGACCGCTGGGTTCCGGCGCAACGGTTGTTGGGGCTGAGCCATTTGCTGGCAGCCTTGTTTATGGGAGGAGCGGGCTACTATGCCATGACTACGGGACCGCAGGTGGAATTTGCACCGTTGTTCTCGTTCTACTCCGTGAGTGTGGCGTTCTACATGCCTACGCTGGCTTTGTCGAATTCGGTGGCCTATACGGCGCTGGATAAGGCGGGACTGGACACCATCAAGGCTTTTCCGCCGATACGTACGTTCGGCACCATCGGTTTCATCTGTTCCATGTGGCTGGTAGATTTGCTGGGATTCCAGTCGAACTATATGCAGTTCTTTACGTGTGCGGTGTGGGGCGTGGTGCTGGCTGTATATGCCCAGACGCTGCCGGAATGTCCGGTGAGCCGTGCGCAGGGAGGACGCAAGTCGCTGGTGGAGGCACTGGGACTGAAGGCGTTTCTGCTGTTCAAGAACCGCAAGATGGCGGTGTTCTTCATCTTCTCGATGCTGCTGGGTGTGTCGCTGCAGATTACGAACGGGTTTGCCAATCCGTTTATCACCAGCTTCAGCGCCATTCCGGAATATGCCGATACGTTTGGCGTGCAGCATGCCAACCTGCTGATTTCGCTCTCGCAAATCAGTGAAGCGTGCTGTATCCTGCTGATTCCGTTCTTCCTGGGACGTTTCGGCATCAAGCGGGTGATGCTGATTGCCATGGTGGCATGGGTGCTCCGCTTCGGACTGTTCGGCCTGGGTGACCCGGGCAGCGGGGTGTGGATGTTCGTGCTGTCCATGCTGGTGTATGGCGTGGCATTCGACTTCTTCAACGTGTCGGGTTCGCTGTTTGTCGACAAGGAGACGGATTTGTCTATCCGCTCGAGCGCGCAGGGACTGTTCATTATCATGACCAACGGTATCGGTGCTACGGTGGGCACGCTGTGTGCGCAGGCGGTGGTGAACTGCTTTGTGGACTTCAACTCGCAGGCGCCGCAGGTGGAAGGCTGGAGCTACGCATGGTTCGTGTTTGCAGCTTATGCGCTGGTGGTGGCCGTAGTCTTTTCAGTGGTATTTAAATATAAGCATAATAGTAATAACAATTAAAATGAGATTTCACTATGGAATTCAAAGGAAACGAAGGACTGACAGAACTGAAAGTCAGCTACATTACAGAGATGATAAACCCGGTAGAACTGGTAAAGGACCTGACATTCGATGAGGTGCTGACGGATGCGGACAAAATGGATATGCTGATGGCAAACGGCTACAATTACAAGATGATGCTGGAAGAGAAGGAAGAGCCGCACCGTAAGTTCATGGCTATCATCAATGCCGACGAAGCAGACTTGCTGGACGTGTCGCTGGATGCGCCGGAGGCGGTGGACCTTTCGGTGCACTACCAGATGCTGAAGATGCTGAAGGAGCATTATGGGGCTACGGTGGAAAAGGCTGTGCTGTGGGGAAAGGAAGACCAGGTACCGCAGACCAGTGTCTATATGCGCAAGGCGGACGGCACGGTGGTGGAACTGACCGTGAAACTGGCCGATGCGCTGGTACTTGCTACCTTGGGAGAGGCACCGTTCTATATCAGAACGGAGATGCTGGAAAACCGGGTGCCGGATTTTGCCAAGAAGTCTGTATCGCACTTGCAGGCGGCGCTGTTGCGCGGATTGCCGATGTTTTACCTGGAGAAGGAGATGGAAAAGGCCATCCGTGAGGAAAACTACGAGTATGCAGAGCTGATTAAGCGCGAAATGCAGGCTCGTAGGGAGAGAGGGGAAACAGACGACAGTCTGGAAGAAGAAGCTAACGAAAAGGAATAAGTCTATGCACGTGTTTTATGCACCGGATATTGCGCAAACCATGGAGCTGCCGGAGGAAGAGGCCGGACACTGTCTGCGGGTGTTGCGCCTGGGAGTGGGCGAGGAGATTACCCTGACCGACGGGAAAGGCTGCTTCTATCGGGCGGTCATTTCGGCTGCCACGCAGAAGCGCTGTGTGGTGAAGGTGGTGGAGAAAACGGAGCAGGAGCCTTTCTGGAAAGGGCATCTGCACCTGGCACTGGCACCTACCAAGAACATGGACCGCATGGAATGGCTGGCGGAAAAGGCCACGGAAATCGGTTTCGACGAGCTGACTTTTCTGAACTGCCGTTTTTCGGAACGGAAGGTCATCAAGACGGAACGGGTGGAGAAAATCGTGGTGTCGGCCGTAAAGCAGTCGCTCAAGGCGCGCAAGCCGGTGGTAAACGAGATGACGGATTTCCGCCGCTTCATGGAGCGGGAATTTACGGGGCAGAAGTTCATTGCGCACTGTTATGAGGGGGAAAAGCCCCTTCTGCGCGATGTGCTCCGCAAGGACGAGGATGCCGTGGTGCTGATTGGCCCGGAGGGGGACTTTAGTCCGGAGGAAGTGGCACTGGCGGCTGAAAAAGGTTTTCAGGCCGTGAGCCTGGGTAAGTCGCGTCTGCGTACGGAGACGGCGGCGCTGGTGGCCGTACACCTGATGAACCTGACACACGCGGAATGAAGGTGATGTGTAACTTTTAAATAAATGATTATGAAAAAGACATGGAAATGGATGGGAAGCCTAGCACTGGGTATGGCTTTCCTGTTGTCTGCCTGCGGGGAGAGTAATCCTTATACCAATGCATTGCCGAAAGATGCGGCTGCTGTATTCTCGTTCGACCTGATGGAAATGGCACAGAAGTGTGACCTGAACGATCAGGCAAAGCAGTCGATGGGGCAGATGATGAAATCGAGCCTGAAGGGCAATGCGGATGCCCTGGTGGACAAACTGATGGAGAATCCGGAGGAAAGCGGACTGAAACTGACCGACCGGGTGTATTTCTTTGGGGCTTCTCAGATGGAGATGGGCGGTGTGCTGGTGCGCATGGCCGACAAGGGAAAACTGGAAGATTTGATTGCAATGCTTCAGGAGCAGAAGGCGTGTGAGGCTCCTGCCGACGGCGACGGTTGCCGCTGGACCGTGGGTGGCGGCGGACTGATGGCCTGGACGGACGATGCGTTCATGATGCTGGCGGGCAACGGTAACCCGAAGGACTTTCAGCATCAGGCTTCGATGTGGCTGCGCCAGAAGAAAGGGGAGGGCTATTCGGGCACTCCGGAATTCAAGAAATTAGAGGATGCCGACGAGGATGTGGCCATGGTGACTGCACTGGATGTCATGCCGAAGAGTTATTGGGGACCGATGACCATGGGACTGCCGGCTGACTTGAACCTGAATGATTTAAAGATATTCTCTACGCTCGATTTCCAGGCGGGAAGGGCCGTGATGGAAGTGGAGACGCTGTTGGAGGGCAAGTTCAAGGACTTGCTGAAGAAGCAGGCGGAAGTGAGCGGTGAGTTGGACGGTACGTACCTGAAGACGTTTCCGGCCAATACGGTGGGCTGGATGGCTGCCAACGTGAACGGTGAGAAGGCGTACGAACTGCTGCGCGAGAACCCGACGGTGCGTCAGGAGCTGGACAACTCGATGATGCCGCTCGACTTTGAGGCTATCTTCAAGGCGGTGAAGGGTGACGTGGCAGTGGCCATGCCGGAAATGTCGATGAAGCCGGGCTTCATCCTGTATGCCGACGTGACGAACAGTGACTTTATGCGCACGTTTGAGGACTTGAAACCGATGCTGGCCATGACAAACGGACAGATGCGCCTGGTAAACAAGGGCGAGAATGCTTATCAGTTTGTGGCTGCCAACGGTGCCATGCTGGGCATGGGCCGCGGACCGGTGTCTTTCTGGCTGGGCGTGAAAGATGACCGCTTCTACCTGACGAATCAGGAAGACCTGATTGGCCGTGAGGTGAAGGGACTGTCGCTGAAAGACTGTGACTGGGCCAAGGACGTGAAGGACAAGCATTTCTACCTGAACGTAAACTTCCAGGCACTGGCTGCCGTGCTTCCGCAGGTGCCATACGTGAGCATGCTGGACTACCTGAGCGTGGAATCGGATGAACCGACCAAGGCGCGCATGGTGTTGCAGCTGAAGAACCGCAAGGAGAATGCGCTGAAGCAGCTGGTACAGATAGTTAATAATTAATAGTGAATAATGAATAATGAATAACGAAGAGCATTCACTCGTTTTTCATTGTTCATTATTAATTATTCATTGAATGAAATGAACACAATAGAATTACAGCAAACCCTGCCGGAGGTATTCGCCGGACGCGACGGAATCGTGTCCGACGTGTGGCACCGGCAGGTGGCTTTCCAGAAGGGAAAGATGTATCTGATTGAAGCGGCGTCGGGCACAGGCAAGTCGTCGCTTTGCAGTTTTATTTACGGGTACCGTACGGACTACCAGGGGATTATCACCTTCGACGGGGAGAATGTGCGGAAACTCACGGTGAAGCAGTGGACCGACATCCGCAAGCGTTCGCTGAGCATGCTGTTTCAGGAGCTCCGCCTGTTCGGGGAACTGACGGCATGGGAGAACGTGCAGCTGAAGAACGGGCTGACGGGCTTCTGCCGCAAGCAGCAGGTGAAGGGCTGGTTTGAGCAGCTGGGCATCGCCGACAAGTGGGACGTGAAAGTGGGCAAGATGTCGTACGGACAGCAGCAGCGCGTGGCTTTCGTGCGGATGCTGTGTCAGCCGGCCGACTTTTTCTTCCTGGATGAGCCGGTGAGCCACCTGGACGACGGCAACGGGCAGATTATGGCACGCATCCTGAAGGAGGAAGCGGCCCGCCAGGGAGCAGGAGTGATTGTGACGTCCATTGGCAAGCACCTGCCGCTGGAGTATGACAGGGTGCTGAGTTTGTAAGGGATTAAAACGAAGACGGATATGATCTGGAAATTATTGAGACAGCACATCAGTGTGGCGCAGCTGGCGGGGTTTTTCCTGGCCAACCTGTGCGGTATGGTCATCGTGCTGCTGAGTATACAGTTTTATAAGGACGTGTTGCCGGTGTTTACGCAGGGCGACAGTTTCATGAAGAAGGACTACGTGATTGTGAGCAAGCAGGTGAGCACGCTGGGCAGCCTGGTGGGCAAGGGAGGCACGTTCTCGCGTGCCGACATAGCCGACATGGAGTCGCAGCCGTTTGCCAAGCGGACGGGGGCGTTCACTCCGGCGCAGTTTCAGGTGTCGGCCGGCATGGGCATGGCGGGCATGCAGCTCTCTACGGCGATGTTCTTTGAGTCGGTGCCCGATGAGTTTGTCGACGTGCGGCTGGAAGGCTGGACGTATCGCGAGGGGCAGACCGAAATCCCTATTATCATTCCGCGCAACTACCTGAACCTGTATAATTTCGGCTTTGCACAGAGCCGCAACCTGCCGCAGCTCTCGGAGGGCGTGATGGGGATGATGACGCTGGACGTGCGGCTGAGCGGACGGGGACGGACGGAGCGCATGAAGGGACGTATCGTGGGTTTCTCCAACCGGCTGAACACGATTCTGGTGCCGCAGGCGTTCATGGACTGGGCCAACGCGACGCTGGGGGACGGCGGTGAGACGGCTCCCTCACGGCTGATTGTGGAAGTGGACAATCCGGCGGACGACCGCATTGCGAAGTATTTCAAGCAGAAAGGCTATGAGACGGAAGGCGACAAGCTGGATGCGGGAAAGACGACGTGGTTCCTGAAGATGGTGGTAGGCATCGTGCTCACGGTGGGACTGATTATCAGTGTGCTGTCGTTCTACCTGCTGATGCTGAGCATCTACCTGCTGTTGCAGAAGAACACGAAGAAGCTGGAGAACCTGCTGATGATAGGCTTCAGTCCGGCAGCGGTGGCGCGTCCGTATCAGGTGCTCACGGTGGGGCTGAACGCGGCAGTGGCAGCCATGGGCGTGCTGCTGGTGTGCGTGGCCCGGGGAGCGTATCTGGACATGCTGCAGCGGATGGTGCCCGATTTTCAGGGAGGCAGCCTGCTGCCGGCGCTGCTGACGGCCGGGGGACTTTTCCTGCTGGTATCGGTGCTGAACGTGCTGGCCGTAAGGCGGAAGGTGGAATCGATCTGGAGAAAGAAATAGTATAAGCATTATATATTATCTGTAAAACCAAATGAAAATGAAGAAACTAAAGAATGTATGGCTCTTTTTGAGCTTTATCCTGATGGTGGCTGGAATGGCCAGCTGTAGCACGGAAGACCCGACGGGTGTGGAAGTGTCGAGAGAAGACATTATCGGTACGTGGAAAGTGACGGCGAATGACTGGACAAATTCGGAAGAAGAGTCGAACCGGAATGACCATGTGGGACAGACGCTCTCGGTAAGAAGTGACGGTACAGCTTCGTTCCGTGGCGAGTCGTTTAACTGGACGCTGAGCAAAGGAGTGCTGACGCTGTCGGACAACCGTGGCCGCAACATACGGGTGGTGATTCTGTCGTATACGGAGGAGGAGATTCAAGCTTCGTACGACTGTACGTTTGAATCGGAAATGTACACTGAGGAAGGCAATTACACCTTCAAGCGCGTGTAACGAGACATATTATTACAAGAAGAGCCACAGCAATGTGGCTTTTTTTGTAGGTGTGGCCGCACACACGTCCTGAATCTTTAAATATTTGTTTAGATATCCGGCTTCCGTGTAAACAAGTGTAAAACCATTTGTCCGATATCTCTTGATTTATGTCTATTATTAGGGGAATCAGTCTAAAAAATGTTACATGGAGTTACATATATGAGAGTTTATTCAGTACATTTGCGTTACAGAAATGGTCAAACTTTAAACAAATACCCGGGACGTTTGTTTAATAGGTAAGAACCATGGATGATTCATTCTTTTAAATTAAAATAATTGCTTATGTCAAAAATCGTTGGACACATTTCGCAGGTAATCGGTCCGGTGGTCGATGTGTACTTCAAGTTTGAAGAAGGACAAGACGTGGAACACGCCTTGCCGAAGATCCACGATGCCATGACGATTGCCCGTAACGACGGGCGTACGCTGGTGATTGAAGTGCAGCAGCATATCGGTGAAGACACGGTACGCTGCGTGGCCATGGACAGTACGGACGGGTTGAAGCGCGGAATGGAAGTCGTTCCTGCAGGGCATCCGATTTCGATGCCTATCGGAAACCAGATCAAGGGCCGTGTGATGAATGTGGTAGGTGATACCATTGACGGTATGAAAGAACTGGACAAGACGGACGGATTTCCTATTCACCGTGAACCTCCGAAATTCGAAGACCTGGCCACTACCCAGGAAGTATTGTTTACCGGTATCAAGGTGATTGACCTGCTGGAACCTTACCTGAAGGGTGGTAAAATCGGTCTGTTTGGTGGGGCGGGTGTTGGAAAAACCGTGCTCATCAAAGAGTTAATCAATAACATTGCCAAGAAACACAATGGTTTCTCCGTGTTTGCAGGAGTGGGTGAGCGTACCCGTGAAGGTAACGACCTGCTGAGAGAAATGATTGAATCAGGCGTAATCCGCTACGGTGACGAATTCCTCAAGAGCATGGAGGAAGGAAACTGGGACCTTTCGAAGGTGGATTACAACGAAGTGGAAAAATCGCAGGTAGCCATGGTGTTCGGACAGATGAACGAGCCTCCCGGTGCCCGTCAGTCAGTAGCCTTGTCGGGTCTGACACTGGCCGAATCGTTCCGTGACCGCCAGACGGGCGACAACGGTCCGCGCGATATCCTGTTCTTTATCGACAACATCTTCCGTTTTACGCAGGCCGGTTCTGAGGTTTCAGCCTTGCTGGGACGTATGCCTTCGGCAGTAGGTTACCAGCCGACACTGGCTACGGAAATGGGACAGATGCAGGAACGTATCACTTCTACGAAGAACGGCTCCATTACTTCCGTGCAGGCGGTGTACGTGCCGGCCGATGACTTGACCGACCCTGCTCCGGCTACTACCTTTACGCACCTGGATGCCACTACGGTGTTGAGCCGTAAGATTACCGAGCTGGGTATCTATCCGGCTGTAGACCCGCTGGATTCTACGTCGCGTATCCTCGACCCGCTGATTGTGGGCAAGGAGCACTACGAAACCGCTCAGCGCGTGAAACAGATTCTGCAGCGCAACAAGGAACTTCAGGATATTATCTCTATCTTAGGTATGGATGAACTTTCGGATGAAGACCGTCTGACGGTGAACCGTGCCCGCCGCGTGCAGCGATTCCTTTCGCAGCCGTTTGCCGTGGCCGAGCAGTTTACGGGTGTGCCGGGCGTGATGGTTTCCATAGAAGACACCATCAAGGGATTCAAGATGATTCTGGACGGCGAGGTAGACTATCTGCCTGAACAGGCTTTCCTGAACGTGGGTACCATTGAGGACGCCATTGAGAAGGGTAAGAAGCTGATGGAAGCGGCTGAGAGTTAATAATTAATAGTAAAAAGTTAAAAGCTGATAGCTTAATATGAAAGAACTTCATCTGGTTATCGTTTCACCCGAAAAGCTGGTTTACGAAGGAAAAGTGAGCCAGGCTACCTTTCCGGGAAGCGCAGGAAAATTTCAGGTCATGGCCAACCATGCCCCGCTGATTTCCACGCTCTCGGCCGGGGAAGTGAAATACGTGGCCGGACAGGAAACGCAATCCCTGCAAATCAAGGGGGGATTCGTGGAAGTCAAGGAGAATCAGATTTCAGTCTGTGTGGAACTCTGAGAGGAGCGAAGCAGGCGATGAACCGAATATGTTTTTGGCGGCTTTCCGGATGAAAAACCGCACGATACTATGTTTTTGTTGACCGTTAAGAAGAAATTTATAAAAGAACTGACCGTGATTGGAATCGTGCTGACGACGCTCGTCGCCGTGGTATATCATCTGTTCATTCCCGACAGGTATTTCCTGTGGTTTCCGGCCATTCCGATATTCTTCTATCTTTTCGGCCTGTTGTACATAGAAATGTTCGCGTTCAACTATCGCGTGGGGCTGGAACGGATTGCGATGACGTATCTGGTGTGCAAGGTACTGAAATTCATTGTCAGTGCCATGCTGCTGATGTTCTACGGATTTGTGATAGGACATGAAGTGGTGGCGTTCATGCTGACCTTCATCTTCTTCTACTTTGCGTTTCTGATATTCGAAACCCGTTTTTTCCTTCTTTTTGAAGCGAAACTCAAACTAAGAAAAAAAGCTAATGATGAAAAAATTACGGTACATAATCATCACGCTGTTACTGCTGATGGCGGTTCCGGCTGCGCTGACGAAGGCACAGGCCGCTGAGGGGGACATCGACGTGAACGAACTGGTGTTCGGACACATTGGCGATGCCTACCAGTGGCACATTGCGAAGTTTGGCGATACGGAGGTAAGCATTCCGCTGCCGGTGATCGTGAAAAGCAGTACGGGCTGGCATGTGTTCTCGTCTGCCCGGCTGGAGGAAGGTCCTTATGAGGGTCTGTACGTGGCCGAGGGCGGTGCCTACGACGGCAAGATCGTGGAACGCAATGCGGCCGGCGAGGAGGTGCGTCCGCTGGACATCTCCATCACGAAGAATGTGCTGGGCTTGTTTATCAACAGTGCGGTGCTGCTGGTCATCATGATGAGCTGCGTGCGCTGGTACAAGAAACATCCGCTGGAAGACGGGGCACCCAAGGGGGGCGTCGGCATGATTGAGGCCACGGTGCTTTCTATCTACAACGACGTGATTAAGGGCTGCATCGGCGAGAATTACCGCCGCTACGCACCTTATCTGCTCACGGCGTTCTTCTTCATTCTGGTGAACAACCTGATGGGGCTGATTCCTATCTTCCCCGGAGGTGCTAACGTGACGGGTAACATTGCCATTACCTTGGTGCTGGCCTTGTGCACGTTCATCATGACTAATGTGTATGGTACGAAGGCGTACTGGAAAGAAATTTTCTGGCCCGATGTGCCTACGTGGTTGAAGGTACCGATACCGATGATGCCGCTGATAGAATTCTTCGGTATTTTTACCAAACCGTTTGCACTGATGATCCGTTTGTTTGCCAACATCATGGCAGGACATGCGGCCGTGCTCAGTCTGATTGCCATTATCTTCATTACGGTGAAGTCGGGTCCGGTAATCAACGGCTCGATGACGGTGGTGTCGGTGGCATTCGATATTTTCATGAATGCGCTGGAAATTCTGGTGGCATTCATCCAGGCATACGTCTTCACGATGCTGTCGGCCGTGTTTATCGGTCTGTCGCAGGTGAAGGAACATGCCGAAAAATAATTGATTCAAAAAAAATTAAAGTATAACCTTTTAAAACAAGAAAATTATGTTATTGTCAGTTTTATTGCAGGCAGCTGCAGGTGTAGGTATTAGTAAGTTGGGCGCCGCTATCGGTGCAGGTATTGCAGTTTTAGGTGCCGGTATGGGTATCGGTAAGATTGGTAGCTCGGCTATGGAAGCTATTGCACGCCAGCCGGAAGCTTCAGGCGACTTGCGTATGAACATGATTATCGCTGCTGCGCTGGTAGAAGGTGTGGCACTGATTGCTATCGTGGTTTGTTTGTTGACTTTGTTCTTGTAAAAAAATAAAACAATAAGTTATGGGATTATTAACTCCGGATCCGGGGCTGCTGTTCTGGATGGTCATCACCTTCGGAGTCGTGTTCTTCGTCTTGGCGAAATACGGCTTCCCGGTGATACTGAAGATGGTGGAGGACCGGAAAGCATACATTGACAATTCGCTCAAGGCGGCGCGCGAGGCCAACGAACAGCTGGCCAACGTGAAGGTGGAGGGGGAGAAACTCCTGGCACAGGCACGTGAAGAACAGCACCGCATTCTGAGTGAGGCTGCTGCTACGCGCGACCGCATCATCAAGGACGCTCAGGAGAAGGCCTTCGCCGAAGGCAACCGCCTGATGGAGGAGATGAAGAAGCAGATTGAAACGGAAAAGGAAAGTGCCATCCGTGACATCCGCCGCCAGGTAGCCGTGTTGTCAGTGGGCATTGCAGAGAAGATTATGCGCAACAAGCTGGCCGATGAAAAGGAACAGGCTGCGCTGATTGACCGTCTGCTGGATGAAATGATTGAAACTTCTAAAAAATAACGTGTCATGAATACAGGAGTCGTTTCAAGACGTTTCGCGAAGGCACTGCTGGCATACGCGAAGGGAGAAGGGCTGGAAGACAAGGTGTACAAAGAGGTGAAGACGCTGGCTGCACACTTTGCCGAGGTGCCCGCCCTGCGGCGTGCCGTGGAAAATCCGGTGCTGGAGAGAAGCAAGAAGCTGGAGCTGCTTTGCGAGGCTTCGGGTGGAAAGGACGTAAGCCAGGTGATGACGCGTTTTCTCAGCCTGGTGCTGGAAGACAGAAGGGAGAAGGTCTTGCAGTTCATGATGTGGTCGTACATCGACCTGTATCAGGAAGACAAGCACATCCTCATCGGAAAGCTTACCACTGCCGTCAGTTCGCCCAAGCTTGTGGCACACTTGCAGAAACTGGCTGCCGAGAAGACGCACGGTGAGGTGATTCTGGAAGAGAAGGTGGACAAAAGCCTGATCGGAGGATACATCATCGAACTGGGTGGCTTCCGCCTGGACTCCAGTGTGGCGAACCAGTTGAAGCGCGTGAAACAGCAGTTTATCGCGAAAAACAGGAGAATAGTGTAAACAATGAATAATGAAGAATGAATAATGAAAAACGATTCCTATTATTCACTGTTCATTTTTAATTGTTCATTATTAATTATTAATTAAAAAGAATTATGCCAGAAAATACAATAAAACCCAGCGAAGTTTCAGAGGTGTTGCTCCAACAGTTGAAGGGGATTGACAACTCGCTGAAATTCGACGAAGTGGGTACCGTGCTTCAGGTGAGCGACGGTGTGGCCCGTATTTACGGTTTGCGTAATGCGGAAGCCAACGAGTTGCTACAGTTTGAAAACGGTATCATGGGAACGGTGATGAATCTGGAGGAGGACAACGTGGGAGCAGTGCTTCTGGGTCCGACCGACCAGATTAAGGAGGGGATGATTGTGAAGCGTACGAAGCACATTGCTTCCATCAACGTGGGAGAATCGATGCTGGGACGTGTAATCGACCCTCTGGGTGTGCCCTTGGACGGGCGCGGCGAAATTGGCGGAGAGCTGTGCGAGATGCCGCTGGAGCGTAAGGCACCGGGGGTTATCTTCCGTCAGCCGGTAACGGAACCGCTGCAGACGGGACTGAAGGCTATCGATGCCATGATTCCTATCGGCCGCGGACAGCGTGAGTTGATTATCGGTGACCGTCAGACAGGTAAGACGGCCATTGCCATCGATACCATCATCAACCAGCGTGCCAATTACGAGGCAGGAAATCCGGTGTACTGTATCTACGTGGCTATCGGTCAGAAAGGTTCTACCGTGGCCAGCATCGTGAATGCACTGCGTGAGAAGGGTGCGATGGACTATACCATCGTGGTGGCTGCTACGGCTTCCGACCCAGCTGCCATGCAGTATTTCGCTCCGTTTGCAGGAGCTGCTATCGGTGAGTACTTCCGTGACACCGGCCGTCATGCACTGGTGGTGTACGATGACTTGTCAAAACAGGCTGTGGCCTACCGTGAGGTATCACTGATTCTGCGTCGTCCGTCAGGACGTGAGGCGTATCCGGGTGATATCTTCTACCTGCACTCTCGTCTGCTGGAACGTGCGGCGAAGATTATCAACCAGCAGGAAGTGGCCGAACAGATGAACGACCTGCCAGCCAGCCTGAAGGGCAAGGTAAAGGCCGGAGGTTCACTGACCGCCCTGCCGATTATCGAAACACAGGCCGGCGACGTGTCTGCCTACATCCCGACCAACGTGATTTCCATTACCGACGGTCAGATCTTCCTGGAAACTGACTTGTTCAACCAGGGATTCCGTCCGGCTATCAACGTGGGTATCTCCGTATCGCGTGTAGGTGGTAGCGCCCAGATAAAGAGTATGAAGAAAGTGGCCGGTACGCTGAAGATTGACCAGGCACAGTATCGTGAGCTGGAGGCCTTCTCGAAGTTCAGCAGCGACATGGACTCTGTGACTGCCATGGCCATCGACCGTGGACGTAAGAACAACCAGCTGCTGATTCAGCCGCAGTACTCACCGATGCCGGTAGGCGAACAGGTGGCTATTCTGTATTGTGGTACACACGGACTGATGCGCGACATTCCTATTTCGAAGGTACGTGCCTTCCAGGATGCGTTCTTGACTTACCTGCGTGCCAACCATCAGAAAGATGTGCTCGACGTGCTGGCTTCCGGAAAGATTACCGACGAAATTACGTCGCTCATTGAAAAAGTGGCCGCAGACGCAGCCGGACAATTTAAAGCATAAATCCCATGGCATCACTGAAAGAAGTTAAAGGAAGAATCAACTCAATCCACGGCACGCTGAAGATTACTTCGGCGATGAAGATGGTGGCGTCTTCCAAGCTGCACAAGGCGCAGGAGGCCATTGAAAATATGCTTCCCTACGAACGCCGGTTGCACCGCATGCTCAGTAATTTCCTGGGCGCGGAGCTGAGCGTGGAATCGCCTTTTGCAGTGAAACGTGAAGTGAAGAAAGTGGCCGTGGTGGTGTTTGCCTCGAACAGCAGTCTGTGCGGCGGATTCAATGCCAATGTCATCCGTCACCTGAACGAGGTGGTGGCAGAGTATGAGCCGAAGGTGGGCCGTGAGAACATCCTGATTTATCCGGTGGGCCGTAAGGTGGCCGATGCGGTGAAGAAGATGGAGGGACTGACGGCGGCCGGCGGTTATCAGCACATGAGCGGAAAACCGAACTATCAGGAAGCAGCTGACCTGGCTGCCGAGCTGATGACACGGTTTGCCAGCGGTGAGATTCAGCAGGTGGAGCTGCTCTACAACCACTTCAAGTCGACCTCTTCGCAGGTATTGACGCGGGAAACTTACTTGCCGCTCGACCTGAGTGCCGGTCATGCGGACGAGAAGGGAGAGGAGCAGGAAACCATGCAGGCCGATTACCTCATCGAGCCGTCGCCGGAACAGGTGATGGAGGAGCTGCTGCCCAAGGTGCTCCGCATGAAGATGTACACCGTGCTGCTTGACTCCACGGCTTCGGAACATGCCGCGCGCACCATGGCTATGCAGATTGCCACGGACAATGCAAACGACCTGATTCAGGAACTGACCTTGATTTACAACAAGAGCCGCCAGCAGGCGATTACCAACGAGTTGCTGGACATCGTGGGCGGCAGCATGAGCTGACCCCACGGGCGGAACTCTTGTGTTCATTGCATAAAAAAACGTATCGCTGTCTCACGGCAGGATACGTTTTTTTTTGAACGAATAAACTAAAAAATTAATTATCTTAAAAAAGAAAACATGAAATTCTTTGGTGATTTATTTCTATAACAAACAGATTTCGTGTTTTGTTCGCTTTATCTGTCGGTTTTTCTTACTGATTTTTTTTAATAACTATAGAAGCATACTGCCGCACCGTCGAGCAGGCATTCCATTCGTCCTTCTCCCAGGCGGATATTGTCCATGTAGGAGTAGTCGCCTCGGCCGTAGTTCAGCCGGATGCTGGTGTAGAAAGCGTCGTACCAGTCCCACGTGAAGGTGTAGGTATATTCCTCCCAACGTCCGCGGGCATCCTGAATGCGGATAAAGTCTTCACCGGTTCCGTTGGTATAGAAGCGCAGCACCTGAAAGTGATGCAAGCCGTAGTCGTCGTACCAGTCGTCCTGCCAGTCGTAGCTGCAGAGATAAGCTGTGCGTTCACGATATTCCAGGGTGTTGTTTCCCAGTTCCATTTCCACGTTACACGACGGGAAAGCGAGTGTCAGTGCGACCAGCATCGCCATATATATGAATTTTCTTACCCTTGTTCTCATAACTCTTTGTGTGTTTGTTTTCCTCTATGTGACAAAGGTATCCGAAAAAAATCATACAAACGAATGATTTTTCCTATTCCTGTGGGGGAATTTCCCTATCGGAGGTAGGGATTGGCGCATAAAAAAGCCCTGCAGCCGGTGGAAAAGTTTCCGGTGCAGGGCGCTATGGAGATGTATTATTGTGCCTGGTCAGGCTTTCTGAAGCAGGACAGCCAGCGCATCGCGCCAGTCTTCGCCGTTATGCGGGCAGTAGGTCTGGAAACCCAGTTCGTGGGCTGCCTTTACATTGCCGGCCCCGTCGTCAATGAAGAGCGATTCTGACGGAAGAATGTCGGCATCGGCTATCAGGAAGTCGAAAATCTGCCGGTCGGGCTTGGTCACTCCAATCTGGTAGGAGAGGTAGAGCTTGTCAAAATAGTCGGTGAGCGGTTTCCCCTTTGAGGAGAATGCCGGACTGCAGGCCCAGTCCATCACGTAAGGATTGGTGTTGCTCAGCACGAAGAGCTTGTAGCGTTTGCGCAGCTCCTTCAGGCAGTCGAGCAGGCGTTCGTCCAGTCCGGTGAAATAGCCCAGCCATGCCTGGCGCGTCTCCTCCCAGCTGGGTGTGCGTCCGCCGCACAATTGTCCCAGTTTTTCCTGGAACTCATCGGGGGTAATTTTTCCTTCTTCCAGTTCCTGGAAAATTCCCGTCTGGTGATATTTGTCCAGGCGCTGGTCGGCATCAGCCACTCCTAACTGGCGGAACGCTTCCACCGCCTGTTCGCGGCTGATAGGGGCGATGACCCCTCCGAAATCAAAAATCAGGTTTTTTATCATATATTGTTTTTATTTTCTCAGCATCAGGTTCTTGAACGGGGCAGGATAGGGAGTCTCGAATTCCATCCGTTCGCCCGTAAGCGGGTGGTAGAAGCACAGCTTGAAGGCGTGGAGTGCCAGACGTCCGAGCGGGTCGGTTTCGCAGCCGTAACGTGCATCGCCCACCACCGGATGACCGAGCGACTGCATGTGTACGCGAATCTGGTTCTTGCGTCCCGTTTCCAGTTGCAGCTCCATGAGCGAATAGCCGTTGGCCCGCTTGATGGTGCGGTAGTGCGTGATGGAGAGCTTGCCTCCGTCGTCTACCGGCGAGGAGCTGACGTACAGCTTGCGGTCGGTGAGCCAGGAGCGTACGGTGCCCTGGTCTTTCTCCATGTCGCCCATGACGATGGACACGTAGCGGCGGTCGTACACGATGTCGTGCCAGTTGTCGCGGAGCGTGTGCTGCGTCTTCTCATCCTTGGCATACATCATGATGCCCGAGGTTTCGCGGTCCAGACGGTGCACCACGAAGATGCGGTTGCTGCGGTGCGTGCGCTTCACGTACTCATTCAGAATGTGCTGTGCGGTACGCTCCTTCTGGTGGTCGGTAGCTACGGACAGCAGTCCTTCCTTCTTCTCCACCACGATGAGATAGGCATCCTCGTAGAGAATCTTCAGCATGGGGTGGCGGAACTCGTGTTTGTTCTTTTCACGGCTCACCTGCACCTTCATGCCCGGCTTCAGGGGAAAGTTGTACTGCGTCTGGATGTTGTTGTCCACCAGCACCACGCGGTTGGCCAGCAAGGCTTTTACGCGCGTGCGGCTGATGCCGTCCATCTTCTTCATAAGGAACTCCATCAGTTCCGCCGGTTCATTGACCGGATAGATTGTATATTTGGCTGCGGCACGCGGGATAGGGCGTCGGCCGTTGTTGCCAGAGTTATTTCTTGCCACTTTGTTGCGTCAGTTAAAAGTTAGAAGATAGGGGAGAGTGTTTAGCGTCTTTCCAGTTGCACGACATTTTCCACGTGATGCGTGTGAGGGAACATGTCGACAGGCTGTACGGCAGTCACCTTGTACTTGCCGTCGAGCAGCTGGAGGTCGCGTGCCTGTGTGGCCGGGTTGCAGCTCACGTAGACGATGCGTTTCGGCTCGGCAGCCAGAATCACGTCGATTACGTCATTGTGCATACCTGCGCGGGGAGGGTCGGTGATGATGACATCCGGACGTCCGTGTTCCGCAATGAAGTCGTTGGTAAGGATGTCCTTCATGTCGCCCGCATAGAACAGCGTGTTGTCGATGCCGTTCAGGGCCGAGTTCACCTTGGCATCCTCGATGGCTTCGGGCACATATTCGATGCCCACCACCTTGCGTGCCTGGCGTGCCACGAAGTTGGCGATGGTACCCGTACCCGTGTAGAGGTCGTACACCAGCTCGTTGCCCGTAAGTCCGGCAAACTCACGTGCCACCTTATATAAATTATAGGCCTGTTCAGAGTTCGTCTGATAGAACGATTTCGGTCCCACCTTGAAGCGCAGTCCCTCCATCTCCTCGAAGATGTGGTCGTTGCCCTTGAATACCTCCACGTCGAGGTCGCCGATGGTGTCGTTACACTTGTTGTTGATGACATACATGAGCGAAGTAATCTGCGGGAAGCTGTCGGCCATGAACTGCAGAATCTCTTCCATCTTGCGGCGGCCTTCGTCGTCGGTCACTTTGCACTGCAGCACCACCATCAGTTCGCCCGTAGACGAGGTACGGATCATGATGTTACGAAGAAGTCCTTCCTGCGTGCGCAAGTCGAAGAACGGGAAGTTGTGCGCGTAGGCATAGTCGCGTACGGCATTGCGGATCTGGTTGGAAATGTCGTCCTGCAACCAGCACTTGTCGATGGCCAGCACCTTGTCGAACGCCCCCGGAATGTGGAATCCCACGGCATTCATCTGGTCGTACTTTACATCCTGCTTCACCTCCTCTTCCGTAAGCCAGCGCTTGTTGGAGAATGTAAACTCCAGCTTGTTACGGTAAAAGCGGGTCTTTTCCGAGCCTAAGATAGGACGGAATTCCGGCAGTTCCACCTTCCCGATGCGGGTAAGGTTGTCGAACACTTGTTTTTGCTTGTACTTGAGCTGTTCCTCGTAAGAAAGACATTGCCATTTGCATCCTCCGCACACTCCGAAGTGACTGCAGAACGGCTCCGTGCGCAGGGGTGATTTCTCATGGAACTTTACCGCCACCGCTTCGGCGTAATGGTTCTTCTTGCGCTTCACCTGTAAATCGACTACGTCGCCCGGCACTACATACGGGACAAATATTACCAACTCGTTCACTTTAGCCACGGCTTTTCCTTCTGCGGCTACGTCTGTTATCGTTACCTTCTCCAGTAAAGGCAGTTCTTTTTTCTTTCTTGCCACGTTCTTTTCAATAAAACCAATTTGGGAGCAAATTTATACATTTTTCCTGATATTCTTCCATGTTTTTCGAAGAAGTTCATTTTGCAAACTCTATGTTGCAAAATATATCGAAAAATATCTTCACAAAATTTGGGATTCAATAAAATATATATAGATTTGCCAGCGGTTGACCAACGAAAAACATTATTGAACCTTATCAAATATAAGAAAACATGGAAAAGAAAAGAGTCTATACTTTTGGAAACGGACAAGCTGAAGGAAAAGCTGACATGAGAAATCTTCTGGGTGGCAAGGGCGCGAACCTGGCCGAGATGAACCTGATCGGGGTGCCTGTACCTCCCGGATTCACCATAACAACCGAAGTCTGCAACGAATATTTTGAAAAAGGAAAAGACGCAGTGGTTGCGCTGCTGAAAGACGATGTGGAAAAATCCATCAAGGGAGTAGAAGCCCTGATGAAGTCGAAGTTCGGTGATGTGGAAAATCCGTTGCTTGTTTCCGTACGTTCGGGTGCCAGAGCGTCCATGCCGGGGATGATGGACACCATTCTGAACCTGGGTCTGAACGATGAAGTAGTAGAAGGACTGGCTCGCAAAACCAACAACCCTCGCTTTGCGTGGGACTCTTACCGCCGCTTCGTACAGATGTACGGCGACGTGGTATTAGGCATGAAACCCGTGAACAAAGAAGACATCGACCCGTTTGAAGCCATCATTGAAGAAGTGAAGAAGGCTAAGGGCGTACGTCTGGACAACGAACTCGACGTGGACGACCTGAAGACCCTGGTAGTCCGCTTCAAGGAAGCTGTGAAGAAACAGACCGGACAGGAATTCCCGTCATGCGCTTACGAACAGTTGTGGGGGGCAATCTGTGCCGTATTCGATTCATGGATGAACGAACGCGCCATCCTTTACCGTAAGATGGAAGGTATTCCGGCAGAGTGGGGAACAGCTGTGAACGTACAGGCCATGGTATTCGGTAACATGGGTGAGACTTCGGCTACGGGTGTATGCTTCTCACGCGACGCCGCTACCGGTGAAGACCTGTTCAATGGTGAATACCTGATCAATGCGCAGGGTGAAGACGTAGTAGCCGGTATCCGTACTCCGCAGCAGATTACCAAGATCGGTTCTCAGCGCTGGGCCGAACTGCAGGGTATCTCCGAAGCAGAACGTGTGGCCAAATATCCTTCTATGGAAGAAGCCATGCCGGAAATCTACAAGGAACTCGATGAACTCCAGACCAAACTGGAAAATCACTATCACGATATGCAGGACATGGAATTTACCGTGCAGGAAGGCAAGCTCTGGTTCCTCCAGACTCGTAACGGTAAGCGTACAGGTGCCGCTATGGTGCGCATCGCCATGGAAATGCTGCATCAGGGCATGATTGACGAAAAGACCGCTTTGATGCGCTGCGAACCTAATAAGCTGGACGAACTGCTGCATCCGGTATTCGACAAGGAAGAACTGTCACGTGCCCGCGTGCTGACACGTGGTTTGCCGGCTTCTCCGGGTGCTGCCTGCGGACGCATCGTCTTCTTTGCAGAAGATGCTGCTGAATGGCATAACAACGGCCATCGCGTGGTATTGGTACGTATTGAAACTTCTCCGGAAGACCTGGCTGGTATGCAGGCTGCAGAAGGTATCCTGACTGCCCGTGGAGGTATGACTTCACACGCAGCCGTAGTAGCCCGCGGAATGGGTAAGTGCTGTGTATCAGGTGCCGGAGCCATCAACGTAGACTACAAGGCTCGTACGGTAGAAATTGACGGAGTCGTACTGAAAGAAGGTGATTATATTTCTATCAACGGAACCAAGGGATATGTATATGCCGGAGAAATTCCGACTCAGCCGGCCAAACTTTCGGGTAACTTTGCCGAACTGATGGAACTCTGCGACAAATATGCCCGCCTGAAAGTTCGTACCAATGCCGACACGCCGCGCAACGCACAGGATGCCCGTGGCTTCGGTGCCGTAGGTATCGGTCTGTGCCGTACGGAACACATGTTCTTCGACGACGAAAAGATTGTAGCTATGCGTGAAATGATTCTGGCCAAGGACGTGGAAGGCCGCAAGAAAGCCCTCGACAAACTGTTGCCTTACCAGAAAGCCGACTTCAAGGAAATCTTCAAGACCATGGACGGACTGCCTGTCAACGTACGTCTGCTCGACCCGCCGTTGCATGAATTCGTACCGCACGATTTGAAAGGTCAGGAAGAAATGGCACAGGCCATGGGTGTGACCGTAGAATATATCCGCCAGCGCGTGGAAAGTCTGTGCGAACACAACCCGATGCTGGGTCACCGTGGTTGCCGTCTGGGAAATACGTATCCGGAAATTACTGAAATGCAGACTCGCGCCATCCTGGGTGCTGCCTGCGAACTGAAGAAGGAAGGTTACAACCCGCATCCTGAAATCATGGTGCCTCTGATTGGTATCCTGTATGAATTCGAAGCACAGGAAAAGGTGATCCGTGAAACTGCTGCCAAACTGTTCAAGGAAGAAGGTGTGGAAATTCCGTTCAAGGTGGGAACCATGATTGAAGTGCCGCGTGCCGCCCTGACTGCCGACCGCATCGCTTCACATGCCGAATACTTCTCATTCGGTACGAACGACCTGACTCAGATGACCTTCGGTTACTCTCGTGACGATATCGCTTCCTTCTTGCCGGTTTACCTGGAAAAGAAGATTCTGAAGGTAGACCCGTTCCAGGTACTCGACCAGAACGGTGTGGGCCAGCTTATCAAGATGGCAGTAGCCAAAGGCCGTTCCGTACGTCCGGAACTGAAATGCGGTATCTGCGGTGAACACGGTGGTGAACCGATGTCCGTGAAGTTCTGCCACAAGGTAGGTCTGGATTACGTGAGCTGCTCACCGTTCCGCGTGCCTATCGCAAGACTGGCTGCGGCGCAGGCTGTGATTGAAGAAAGTTTGTAAGCCTTAACGGCTTGTTGATATAGGACTCAGGCTGTAACTTTCCCGCGAGGAGCGGGGAGTTACAGCCTGAGGTGTTTTTAGGAGGAGGAGGCGAGATTGCGCTTTATTCAGCTGCTTTAAAGTTGAATACTGGTTTGATGATGGTTTCGATGGTTACTGTATCCTGAATATTCTGTATGATTTCATCTTTCGGCTTGTATACCATCGGTGCCTCATCTTTGGTAACTTCTGTTATAGTTTCACTGTACACTTCCGTCATTGATTTTTTGAAATCCTCCAGACTTATCTTTTTAAATGCCTGACTACGGCCCATAATTCTTCCGGCACCATGAGGAGCTGAACAATTCCAATCTTCATTACCTTTCCCGATACAGATCAAAGAACCGTCACGCATGTTCAACGGTATGATACATTTTTCGCCCGATCTGGCTGAAATAGCACCTTTGCGAATAATATTGTCACTACCAATATAATTATGAACTGTCTCAAAACTTTCATGAAGCTTTTCTGCTATAATAATACCTTGCTTCATCATATAATCCATAATCAGATTTACAATCAATTTACGGTTTATCTGTGCCCAATGCTGGCAGATACACATATCATGCAGATAGTCTTCCCGAAACTGACCTTTCAAATAACATAAATCCTGTGGAATGTTCAGCTTGCAGGTCTTAAATGAGTTGTGAAGATTTCTGATTACATCCTGTAATTCATTTTTTCGTCCGTCCTGTTTGTATTCTGCAATGATACGATTCTTTTCTTCCATCAGTTTATCCCATCCTGACTGACATTTTATGGCCAGTTTCTGGTAAATATCTGCTACCTGCTTTCCTAAATTACGACTTCCGGTATGTACGACAAGGTAATAGAGACCGGATTCATTTCTGTCAAGTTCTATAAAATGATTTCCACCACCAAGTGAACCAATAGATTTATATAACCTGCGAACTTCCTTCAGTTCACGATAACAGCGTAATCGCAATATCAGTTGTTTTGCATTCTGATACAGATTTAAATATTTTTGTGGCAATGGCAGATAGTTTTCATCCCTAAAGTCACGTCCAGAAGGAATAGCACGGAGGATATATTCATTCAAAGCATGGAAGTCGATAGAAGTGTTGCAGGAGAACGGTTGAACCAGCATACCACAGCCTATATCTACTCCCACGATATTAGGAATCACCTTGTCGCCCAAGTTTCCCGTAAAACCTATCACGCATCCTGCTCCAGCATGAACATCCGGCATAATGCGAATCTTGCAATCACTGAATACGTCTATGGACAGCAACTGCCTGATTTGTTGAAGAGCCGTATCTTCTATATTGTCTGTGAATATCTTCACATCATATCCATTTATCGTCTTCATAAGATTATCTTTAATTACATTTGGTGAATATATCAAGTTGGTAGATATTTCTATTCATATTCAGATTATTATACAGTCCCCACTTTAAGACAGCTTCTTTACCCAATACATGCATAATGCCACTAAGTACTTCATCATAAAAACATCTGTCTGTATCATTTTCAGTATTATTTAAAGTAATCAAAATAATCATATTTGAAATATCATGTACAGAACTGTATTTTGGCGGTAAATATTTGCATAAATCATTTACTGCCTGTTTTAAATAGTTTATATCACCAGATAAAGAGAAGTATTCGACATACCTAGTATCGGAATTATATCGCATAAATGTACCAATATCATAAAAATCAAAGCATAGCACGCCTCGATTAACAATTGAACCTACAAGAGTTTTTACAAACTCAATAATCCGTCTATTCCCCTCCTTAAACAATCCGGGTAATGTATTGCATGGCAAAGTATCGTAATCTACCACATAAATTGCATCTACAAGTTCTTCCAGACTTTGTAATAAACGCAAAGCATTGTTCCTCTTTTCTATACCTTCCGATGCATGCGGCAATGTGACTACAAGTAATTTTAATTTGGTTCCTATTTCTACTGATTTCTGGAGAAAAGTTTTTATGTATCCCTCACCAGTGCCGCCTCCTAGGCATACGATAAAACATGATAGAATTTTGCTTGTAATCCTATCCAGACCTTGTAATGTCTTTTTACATTCCGATTCAGCAAATCTTTTATTTTTTCCACTTCCCAATTCGTCTGTTCCTATCAAATATTTATGCAGCAATGACAGTTCCTCCATTTCTTTTCTATTCATGTCAAACACGTATAAATATCGCTTTAAAAATTCATGAACCTGCATTTCATTTACTATTCTTCCGGCTCCACCTCCAATACCTATTATAGAGACAATAGATTTATATTCTTTAGGGAAATAGAAAGGTATTGTTGAATTAGTATTTTCTTCCATACTTAAATGTCTTTATTAGAAAACTAGAAAAGCAGTAGAAGAGCTGATATCCTTCTACTGCCATCAGGTATGCGTAATACTAATCTAATTTCTTGAAGTCAAAATCATTCTTACTGCAACAAGCTTTCTGATAATCAAAGCCATACATACGCATATAAGCTTCCTTCAGTTCTTTTGCTCCATTATAAAATGGATCTGAAGTGTGGGTTTGGGTCGTTACAGTCACTTCCATTTCAGGTGTCAGTACTGTTCCGTTTGTTCTCTTTACTCTCTTCGGAGTTACTTTGAATACTCTTGACATAAATTCATTTTTTAAGGATTAAACATTCTGTTATTGATGTGCCAAAAGTATATATGCTGATATGCCAAATTAAGGGATAGTAATGACATTTCATCAGTAATTCCATAATATGTGATTTCACATAATATATATTTATCTGTTATCCATTAATATGACATACCATATTCATTTATCTATATGAATAACTAGATATGGAAATTAAGATAAGTCGAAATTTATTTATAGGAGTCTTCAAGTAATTTGTACATTTCAATTTGATGATTATTCTTCTTATATAGAGTCCATCCTTCTTTTTTAGATTGTAAATACATCAAATACATTTTTAGACTTTCTAAATCATTATTATTGACTTGTTTCTCAACTCTTGCGAACTTCACTCCTACGTAATCATTACTTTGAGTCGAATTAAAACTTGACGAAATCATTGCTAAGTTTCCAAATGAGTTTATATCAATGTTCTCCCATTCTGTATTTTCAGATTGATTCTGTGGGTGTAAATGCTCTATTGAGCGATTCATTCTAAAGACATAATCATTCACAACTTTTTGTTCTTCTATGGTAAAATACAGTTCTCTTTTTTCCCATAAGTAATAATCTAAACGCCAGAACCAGTATCGGTCTATACCTTTATTATAAGCCATTTCATCCAACGGAGGAAGTTTATGAATATTATTGTCTATTTCTTTTAACTTATTAAGCAATACTGTTGCATCAGATTTTCTATTCTCTGAATTCATTAACCATTCCAAATAAGACTTTAACCACTGTTGGTTTGATGATGAAACATACAACATAGACTGATATTGAATTAGCCGTTTTTCATCCTCACTTAAAGGTTTATCATTATCTGACAATCTTAATCTATAAATGTTTTTTCCGTCTTTTTTTTCAACTCTTATAACGTAACGATCAAGTAATAATCTTAGTAAATATAATTTTCTGTAAAACTGTGGAATCTTTTCTATAGGGAAGTTTCTGAAAGTCTCAGCTAATTTATGTTTGTCAAGTATAATATTACTATTTGTGATTATATTATAAGTTAACAAGAGAAGTTCTTGGAAATCTATTACAGATCCTATTTCCTTCTTATTACCATAAATATTAGGCTTATCTGTCGAAGGCATAATATATTCAATCTCGATGCCATGATTATCTTCAAAACATTTTTTTACTTCAAAAGTATCTGGATTTTCAAATATATTTTCTATTTCATTGTCTAAACAACCTAATTCCGCACTATACTGCTCGTCAGATAGTAGTTTCACATCCATACGCTCCACACTATTCCATATATATGTGAACATACCTTTGAGGTCATTATCAATGCAGTTTTTCAACAAATCAACCTTGATTTTTTCATGCTGTTCAAGACTTTTACCCGCAGAATTCATAGTCTCAAAATACTTATTAAGCTTCTTAGGAGATTTACTATAATTTCCTGGTAACTCTGAAACAAAAAAGGTTAGATTATTGTATACATACTTACAAAATTCCTCTCTTTCGTCCTCTTTAAATTTTTCTGTCAGAAAGTTAAGAATAAAATCAAGCCCATGTTGCATTTTTAAATTTATTTTCGTTGGCATAGTATTATCTTTCTCTTTCTTCACATGAAAATCAATTAAATATTGAAGGTATTTTTTATCATCATCTCTTGCTTTAAAGGTTAATCTGTCCTGAGTCACAAAATACTTCCAGTCCTCATAATAGTAGTTCATAGCAATACCTAAAAGCATCATTGTTGTAAAACGTTGTTGCCCATCAACCAGATTAATGATTCCACTATCATCTGTACAACCTGTCAACATACCAATATAATAAGCCTTATTTCTTTCATTAATAGAACGTCTAGTGATAAAGAAACGTTCTTTCAGGTCATTTAATAATACACTAAGCTGTTCGTCCTCCCATTCAAACAACCTTTGATAAAGAGGTATTATAAACCTTTGGGAAACAATTGTACTAGGTGTTATTGGATTTATTTTTCTCATAATTCATATACTTTTTTTAAATCATTCAATATTTCCTTTATAGTAAATCTATCTAAAATCTGCATATACATATTTTTGGTGCATTCATAATACCGTTTACGTATTCTATCTTCTAATTGAACATATTCACTTCGCCTTAGCCCAGCAATAAAAAAAGTAGGAGAAGTGGAACGTTCAATCATCATAATAATACGACTGTCTGCAACATATTCCATTATTTTATAATCTAAAGCTCTTGTATTAGTGTATCGATGAACAGATACAGTCTTTTCTATAACATATAAAGCTTCAGCCAAATATTGCTGTCCAAACTTTAAGTAATATCCAAATAACAAAGAATCGATCAATCGACTATATCGATAATGAGACTCACGGTTTAAGTTCTTAACCAGTGTTTTATGTTCACAAGTATTTGCATATTCTCTAAATCTTTCAGTCATCTTTTCTGAATATAAGAAAAAATGTACTCCACCTATTATTGATTCATTAAAATGAAAACGCTCACCATATGCTGGAACGCTATCGATTTCTGGTGATGCTGAATATTCATTTCTAACAACATACTTTTCGGTAGTAACTATCTCTGCTAAAATCCATTTGCGTAACCTCAGAATATGTTCTCCTAAGGACTGTTCCAAATCAGTTTCATTATCATCAGTCTTAGAGGTTAAATTATCCCAACGTGTTGCTAAATGCTCCTGCTGAGATTCATTCTCAATATACCTTAAGTGGTGCGCTTTTAGAAGATTAAAATCTGTAAGTGATTTTCCACGAGAGTTCTCATTTGAGAAAAATGTATATGCCAATTCAAAGTTCTCTGAATTTATGACTAAAACATCGAAACATATATTTTTTACAATATGATAAGGATCTAAATTATAACTAGAAACAAACTGTTTGCAAAGATACTTGTTATAAGCAATATAATTTTTTGCTTGTTCTGAAAGAAAACGTTGCTTTAATAATGGTAAACAATATTCATATTGCAATGCTTCCATTAACAATGTTAATGTAACAAGCCTCTGTTGTCCATCAACAATATCATAAGCTTCATCATGTTTGTGTATAATAATTGTACCCAAATGATATGTATCAGCAGCTTCAAATACATCCAGAAAAAGTTGTTCTACGTTTCTCTTATCCCAACAATATATCCTTTGATAATCAGGTATTTGCAAAGGGACATCAAAAAGTTCTTCCAATGTAACTCTATTATATAAACTTACTAAATCATTATTTATATCATTAAAAAGTTTATTACTTGGAGCTGGCCTATCAATATGTTTTGGACGAAGTCCTTTATTTTCAACATATTTATCTATTATAGGCTGCAAAACATTGCATAATCTTTTCAGTTGTTCTTCTATGGACAATGATGTATCTTTCAAGAAATAGCTGCAATCATTACGTCTCCACCATTTATCAGACAAAATATTATTTTCTATTAATAGGTCCCAATTTTCATATAATGTCCCCCTGATATCTTTCCAATTGGAACTATAACTTTCAATATGAAACTCAACTCGATTGTTAGACAATTCATAATGAATATTTTGGTCCAACAAAAAAGGGCTTGCTTCTATTTGCCAAAAACCTATTCCTTGCCAATTATACTTATGATTGGGAAATAAGGTTTTGACAATATTCTCTAAATCATCTTTTCTCATAATATATATATCATTTATTATTTATCATTTAACTCCCTCAAAAACGATCTTGTACACATTTCATACCTATTACCGGCACATTCCAATGATGGTAACAGTTATTTTCTTGGCATAGCAGCTATGGACACTTCATCAAAATCTATTGCTATAATATTTTAAATCAGACTTACTTTGCATATAATCATTTCTTATAATACGATATTATATTCTCCGCAATATGACATATTCCATCTTTCAACCACTGTGGTTCAATAATTTCTATCTGGTCTGTCTGTTGTAAAAGCATCTGAACGAAGTCATAATTGGGACGTACATTGAACTCAAATGTAATAGACTCATCATCTGAGGATAATACCCGTTGAGACTCATGTATAGGCAATGTAGAGAGATACTGTCTTGCCCATGCGTAAGCCTTGATTATAACATGTTCTATATCATATTCCGCATCGGCTATTATGCCTACACACCCTTCGAAATATTTATCTATATTGAACGTATTTGGTATTTCGAACTTTATATCAGTGATTACAACATTCTGAATCCTATCGAGAGCGTATGTTCTTATATCATCTGAATAGACTGATCTGCCTATCAGATACCAACGGCGGTTATATACTTTGAGATGGAATGGTTCTACCTGAAACGTACTTGCATGAGATTTACCAAAACCTTGATGTGTAATTTCAAGTACACAGCTCTGACGCATAGCCTGAAGAAGTGTCTGCAAGAATTTACCCCCTGAAGGAATCTTCTCAAACGAAATACGTTTCTCTAACCTCCTGTCTGCCTGAAGCTGGTTTAATGTTGCATACGAGTCTATCAGCCAAGCACGGAATGCATTGCCCTCCAATCTATCCGCATCTTCGATATAATATCCATATCCACGTTTAGCATCGCACGATATAATTATATCAAAAATTGTCTGCACTGCCTCCTTATGATTCATAAATGTTTTCCACGGTAACGGTTTACCGTCACCTAATCCACTGTTTTCCCACTTATCACTAATCTCCTTGAATGTGATATATGGATGACATTTGATTAAATCAACAAGCCATACATACCTGCCAAATTTATTTGCTGCCATAAATACTAGATTTTAAATTTATATTATGCCACAAAATTGCATAAGCACATATGCCAAAGTTAGGCATATAATTAGAAAAAACAAGTAAATTTGTTCAGAAACATAGATGTATGGATCTATTCTACAATCCCCTCATAATATCTACCACTATCATTATATAATTAGGATTTTCTGCATACCCAATCTCATCAAGCCAAAGCAAATAGTTACCTCCTTTATACTTATATTGCACTTTAGTAAAATAAGCTCTCACACTTTCCGTCGAGTGATTGAATTCATAGTATTTTCCTGTATGTGGATTGGTAAGCTCGAAAAGATTGTACTTGTTCCGGCATACTGATGAACGAAACCATCTGGTCTCCAGTATAGCTTGAGCCAATACCATTTTGGGATATATAACTCCGTTTCTTATGATTTCTTTATAAAGGTTGGGGATGGTCAGTTCAGGAAGATTGTTTTCTGCTTGATTTTTATTCTTTATTGTATTTTGCAACTCTGCTTTCAGAGAGGCTTTTCTGTCACTATTTCGGCTGTTTCCTTCTGATTTATTCTGATTGTCTGGCCTGACTATTAGGGTATCTTTTACTATTATCTTATTCTTTTTCCCTTCTGTAATATCCTTTCTGGTACGGTTATAAGGATCTTTTTGTATTACTGTTGGCAGAAGTTCTGATTCTCTTGTATCGTATAGAATTGTGCTGATACGCTTATCGGAAGTAGTATTAGCAGTAGTGTAATCAGAATAGTGTTGCGCATTTCTTTTTCAGGGATTGCCTTAAATACATTTGTGGCATTCAGACGGTTAGATCCTCAAATATAACATCTTAATTACAGTAATATGGAAATGTACAACAGAAATCAGTCCGAATTGTTACCATACGAAAAACTGGCAATGCTGGGTATTGACCGTGAAAAGGCGGATAGCTTACTAATGGAAGTAAAGGAGAAGCTGATGTCAGGTGAAGTGACTTTCATCATGCAGGTATCCATTAACGCAAGAAACGGAGGTATCATCACCATGCTGATTAAGCTACAGGTGACTACAGATAAGAACGGTGCTCTGACTCTTATTGCCTATCCGGTACGTGCAGAACTGGACCGGGAACGCAACAAGGTTCTCAATCTCACTCAGCAGGAGGCTGAACGTCTGGTCAGAGGTGAGGTAATTCAGAAGGCAGTCAACGTAAACGGTGAAAAGACTCAGCAGTATCTGCAGCTTGATCCGGAAACGAAATCCGTCATTCACAGGCGTGTCACTGACATAAAGCTGGAGCAGCGTCTGAAGGATATGGAGAAGGTGAACGACATTGAACTGGGCATGCAACAGAAGCAGCAGGTACGGGAGGGAAAACCAGTTGAACTGAATGTGGGCGGTGAGAAGGTTTCAGTCGGCATTGACCTGAAGGAGCAGCAGGGATTCAAGCTTATCAAGGGAGACATGAAGGAATGGGAAAGGCAGCAGAAACTCCGCTATGACGAGATTCATCCTGAATATCTCGGCCTTGTCATGACTGACAAGAACCGTTGGGAATATCAGAAGGTGGTAGACAAACAGGCCGTGGAGCGTGCTATTTCCCTCTCTCCATCCCGAAAGGAAACAAAAGCAAACAGCCTTAAACTTTAATACTGATTTCTATGGCCAAAAAGACAGATTCAGATAATAATAACGGTATCATCCGGCAGTTCAACGAACTGAAGAAGAAGCATCCGGATGCTATGCTGTTGTTCAGACGGAACAGTTTCTATGAACTCTATAAGCAGGATGCCGTCAAGGCTGCCGCAGTGCTTGCCATCGAGATTGCAGACAGGATTCTGCCTGACTACAAGAGACCGGTAAAGGTTGCATCATTCCCTCAATCAGCACTTGACGTTTATCTGCCCAAACTGATACGTTCCGGAATTAGGGTTGCAATCTGTGATGCACTGGACAGTCCTTTGAAGAAGAAGGCCGGACAGGATAAGGCTGAAAATAATGAGAGAACCATTCAAAACAGTACAGATATGGGAAAGAAGAAAAAGGAACAGGGTGCGCAGGAAACTCCTGACAGAACAGTGGAGAATACTGTTGATGTAAAACCTGCAAGGGAAAAGAAGTCGAAGGCCAAAGCTGAAACCAAAGCTGAGACCGGGACGGATAATGAGGTAAAGACCGAAAAGAAGGACGAACAGAAAACGGAGGCAGCCCAGGAACGAAAGCCCCGTGAGCCGCAGATGGTAACGGCCAACGGTGAAAAGGTTACTCATGGTCATGCCTACCAGAGTACCACCAATCCTGCCGACTGGTATTTTACCGCAAAGATTGACGGACAGCCACTCAAGCCGCAGAAGATGGATGCAGCAGACCTTGCTGCCTATCAGAACAAGGAAATGACGGTACCGCAGCTGATGGAACGCTACTATCCGACAAAACTGATGCCGAAGGTATCTGAGGAAGCCTTCCGTATGCCAATGGAGATTGCAGGACCGGACGGTTCTATAACCGTAAACAAGTTCAATGTCTATAAAGAGAAGGACGAACAGCGTCCTGACTTTGGGAAATACAAGTTCTATGTTCAGGTTGGGGATACCAACATGTCTGCCGTGGCTTCACGCCAGGACCTGAATGCCTACTTTGACAGGGTGGCCACTCCAAACCAGCTTATTGAGAAGAATTTCGGTGAGCGTCTGCATCTGAAATCTGCATACGAGAAATATCAGCTTCCTGAAGGTGTTGACCCCAAGGGTGTGCGTGTAGCCAAGGACAGGAATGACAACAAGTGGAAGGTGTCGGTTGACCTCGGAGAGAAAGGACAGACTTCCCGGCATGAAATCTCCTTCGATGACGGCTATTCGCTTTTCAAGACCAAGACGGCCACAAGGGAACAGATTGCGGCCAAGTACCTGAATACGGAGATAACAGGTATGCTTGCAGCCAACACCGCAAAGGTGGAGAAAACGGCTTCTATGAAAATGTAACATAATCAGAAAACTAAAATACAAGTTATATGTCAGCTAAAATGAATCATGAGGAGCTTGTGGAGCTTCTGCAGGAGGGCAAAATCGGTTTCCTCCGCTTTGTTATGGACAGTGAGAATGCAGATGATTATCTGGAATGGTGCCGTTCACACGGTACTGACCCTTCGGATGAATCGGCCGAGTTCTATGTGGAACAGACGGACATCAGGCAGATGGACCGTCAGGTAATAGATGACGACAGCTATGGCATCTGGAACTGACTCTCAGGGAAACAGCGGACAGGCGGCCATAGACCGCTTCGCTGCAATGATGATTGAGCGTATGCAGCAGATGAAGGATACCGGATGGAAACAGGGATGGATTGGCGGTGCTTCGGGTTATGCCGGACTGCCGCAGAATGTGGGTGGCCGAAACTATTCCGGTTCCAATTCCTTCTTTCTTCAGATGCATACTGCAGCCATGAACTACCAGCTTCCGGTATATCTGACCTTCAAACAGGCGCATAACCTGAAGGCTCATGTCCTGAAGGGTGAAAAGGCCTTCCCGGTAGTATACTGGGATATGATGATAAAGGACAGTCACGGAAAGAGGATAAGCACGGAGGAATACCGTGCAATGAGCAAGGAAGAGAAGAAGGATATGGATGTCATTCCTTTCATCAAGTCATTCCCGGTGTACAATGTGGCACAGACCAATCTGGCAGAAGTGCAGCCGGAAAGGATGCAGAAGCTTATGGACAGGTTCAAGGTTCCGGAACTTCGGGATACGGAAGGTATGTACACCCATGCCGCACTCGACCGTATGGTGGAGACGCAGCAGTGGCTATGTCCGATACGTGCCGACAAGCGTGAGAACGGTGCCTATTATTCTCCCTCGAAGGATATAGTGGTGCTGCCCATGAAGGCGCAGTTCAATATCGGTGATTCTCCGGAAGAAACCTACCGTGGCGGAATGGAGTATTATTCTACCATGCTGCATGAAATGACACACTCCACCATGACACCGGAGCGTCTGAACAGGGAGATGGGCGGCAGGTTCGGTGACCCGAAATATGCCAAGGAGGAGCTGGTGGCGGAACTTACGGCTGCAATGATCAGCCATTCCATGGGCTTTGATTCCAGGATAACGGACAACTCGGCTGCTTACCTGGACTCGTGGATTGGTGTACTGAAACAGGAACCGAAGTTTATAGTATCAGTCATGGCTGACGTGAACAAGGCTTCGGACCTGATTCTTGACCATGTGGACAGACAGCGTCTGGCTCTCGGTGAGCAGCCTTATCTGGCAAAGAATGACCCGCTGACTTCAATGAGTGTTGACGAAGAGAAATCTTTCAAGAATGCGGCTATTGTCAAGACCCGTTCCGGAGACTATGCCATCCGTGCGTCATACGATGGCGTGGAGCTGGGACTGAAGAAGGTTTCCAAGGAAACGGCCAGGACATTCTTCCAGCTTACGGACTGGAAGGACAAGGAGGCTTTCCTGAACATGACTGCCCGGAAGACATACGAACCCGAGATTACCATGATGGGCCGGAACCGGAATGCCGGTACAGGGCTTGGTATATGAAATTCTGTATAACATCTTAAATCGGAAAGCATGAGTGACTACAAGGTTAATTTCAGGGAAATGAAATCCCGTGTGGGGATTGATGACATTGCATATGCCCTGGGATACCGTCTGGACAGGAAGGCCGGTGTCGGACGCTACATCGAGCTGGTACTCGGTGAAGGCGGCAACAGAAGGGATACGCTGATTGTCAGCCATCCCAACGACAAGGCAGCACAGACGTTCTTCCGGCGTGACGGTTCCAAGGGAGATGTGGTGACACTCATTCGTGAGAACCTTTCTTCCTTTACGGTATCCGGAAAAGATGAGTGGCAGAAGATAGCCAAGGTCATGGCACGTTTCGCCAACATGCCTGAACCTGAATACAGGGAGGACAGGGAGTATGTTAAATTGGCAGGAAAATCATGCGGTGTGTTTGAACCTTCCAGATATGAGGTGAAGCCGGTTGACACCGAAAAAATACCCGGACTGTTTTTCCGGCGCGGACTGTCCAAAGCGACCGTTACGGTTCTTTCACCCTTTATTTCCCTTATAAGGGACAGGAACAACGGGAAGTTTGAAGGCTACAATATCGGATTCCCATATACTGACGGAAAGGGAAATGAAGTCAGGGGGTATGAAATCAGAGGACATGGCGGTTACAAGTCGAAAGCTGCCGGTACTGATTCATCATCTTCGGCATGGGTGGCTGTTCCTTCGGGTATCAGTCCGGACAATGTAAGAAGCGTGTTTTTCTGTGAATCTGCATTTGATGCCATGGCCTTCTACCAGATGAACCGGATACAGATTGGGGAAAGTGCGGCTCTGGTTTCACTGGGCGGCACATTCTCTGACAGGCAGATAACCGGAGTCATGGAACGCTTTCCCAATGCACGTGCCTTCGACTGTTTTGACAACGACCTGGCCGGGAGGATATACGGACTGCGCATGATGGCTCTGCAGGAAGATATTCAGATGAAGATAAGCAGAACTGACAGCGGCATCCGGATTGAAGCGAAGGGAAAGGTATTCGAGCCTGACATGGAGCGTCCCCTACTGGCCCAAATTGCCAGGCAGCTGAACATCCGGTACCGTATGGGACAGTGGCTTCCTCCGAAGGCTTTCAAGGACTGGAACGACTGTCTGCTGAACAGGCCGATGGAGCCGGTGATTTCACCTCATAAGGAGGAACGTGAACAGAATCTGAGTGAACAAAGGAATAAAGGACGTAAAATCTGAATGATATGGACAGAATCAAGTTAAGAATAACGGTAGTGACTGCTTTGGCGGTTTTTCTGCTGAAAGGTACGGATACTTTTGCACAACAGACAGACCCTACACTGACTGGTGCTGTCTTTGCACAGACATCCACACTGAAGAATATCTATGACAAACGTCAGAAGGCACACGAGAAAATCATTGCTGCCGAGACTGCCGTAACGGTTGCTCTCGACAGGGTACACAGTGTGGAGGACAAGATGCTGGAATATCTTTCCAATGCACAGGGTGCCATGCAGAATCTCTATCAGATTAAGCGTGCCGGGGAACTGGTGGCCACGGAGATACCTCAGAACTGTAATCTACTACTCAAATCGGTCGGTAGTAACCTGAAGGGGACGGCCATTGCTGCAATCGTTTCGGACGAGCTGGTTGATGCTGCCACCCAGATGGCTGCGCTTTATCCGTTCATGAAGCAGCTGGTGACTTCCGGAAGCTATGATACAGGCGGTTCTGACGGAGGCAAGGAAAAGCACAAGGTAAACCTGCTCAGTTCTTCCGAACGGTACTACATAGCAAACGAGGTACTGACCAGACTGGAGGCTGTTAATACCGACCTCTTTATCCTGGCATGGCAGGTACGCACACTCTCATGGAACGACCTCTGGTTCTCTCTTGACCCGGAAGGATGGGTAAACGTGATGTCTGGCAAGAACATTATAGGAGGAATCGTTGCAGACTGGAACCGGGGGTTCTCATTCAATTAATTCAAACATTGTAATTTATCAGGAATATGGATTCAGAAAAGAAGATTATAGGACGCTGTCCGTTCTGCGGCGGCAACGTGGTGAAGACCTGTAAGGGGTATCGCTGCGAAAACAACACAGGTGAGCATCCTTCTTGTGTGCTCAACATCAATGCCATCATCGGCAACCGGAAAATGAATGACGAGGAGATTGCCGAGTTTCTGGAGAAACGCCGTATCCTTCTGGACGGCTTTTCCACCAAGGAAGGAAAGACTTTCCCGACAGTGCTGGAACTTGCTGATGACGGTGCAGTCAATATGCAGTCTGTTATCGGCAGGTGTCCGCACTGTGGCGGCGAGGTACGTGTGGGAACAAGGGCTTTCAACTGTTCCAACTACAGCAATCAGGAAGCACCGTGTTCATTCGCCATATGGAGGAATATAGGCGGCCATCAGCTGACACTGGAAGAGGCGAAAGAGCTTTGTGAGAAGAATATTACTTCATCCGAACTGGAGATGTACCGGGAGGACGGTTCCATTTACCGCAAGCGTCTCGGTCTGGCTTCGGACAAACTTCAAATCGTAAAGATATGAAACAGGGAAAGAAACTACTGATACTGCCTGCAGTGGCAGTTCTGCTCGGAATGGGAACCGGTTGTTCCGACAACAGCGGGAATAAGGCACAGGATATAGCCCAAAAGGCACTGATGGCTTCGGTGGACAATCCGGAATCCGTAAAGATTGTCGGAATCAGCAAACCGGATTCTGTATTTGGCCGTGAGTATGTTACCATGAAGGAGAAGATGGCTCTTTCTGTGGCCATGATGAAAATCAGCCGTAGGTTTATGGAGGATACGGGTTTTGATAATCCAAACGCAGAATGTCATGGGATGTCAGGGCAGATGAAACGTCAGATGGAAGCCATGACAGCACTGCGCCCCCTGATGCTTTCCGGTGAGCTGAAGTCTGTAAGTGATGAAAGTAGTCAGGAACGCAAGACGTTCAGCGGTTGGAAGGTAAAGATAGAGTATGAAGCCACTGATTCTGACGGACAGCCATACCGCTCTGAATACTGGTTTATTATGGATAAGGAAGCGCAATGTGTAATCAGGTCATTTGAAATTCCACTGTTATGAAACTGAAAAGATTTTTATTACCGATTTTGGCATGGAGTGGGCTGGTGCTCACTTCCTGCCTTTGTGAACATGAAGAGGTCACAGGTTACTTATCTTCCCTTCAAGTCGGCAATGTGGTTTGTTCGGACGGGAATATATTGTCCATGGACAGATTCAAGCAATCTGAAAAGGTACCTGTTGCCATAGTTTTCCATGTAAACCGTAGTGCTGAAACTGACAATCTTGGTTATGCAGTTTACATTCATGATATGGAACCGCTGGCTTTTGCTGACAGTCTCGGCATTGATCAGGGTACTTCTGCATCATTGACTGATGAGGACGGAAATGAGAACACCTATTCATTGTTCAATAACGATGAAGTCAAGTCACCGATAGCTATCAGGACTTTTGATTTGTGGAGTTATGGGCAATCAGCATATATTCCTTCTGTCCAGCAACTCTCATTTCTATTTACTGTCCGGCATCTGGTTAATGAATGTATAACCGAAGTTGGTGGAACTCCGATTAACCTGAATCCTGCCGAATGCTGGTTATGGTCTTCTACTGAAGTGGAAGGGCAAAAGGAGAATAAAGCATGGCTTTACTCTATGCAGTCAGGAACTATTCAGGAGACACCAAAAGATCAACCTCATAAATCCAGGCCGGTAATTTCTATATATACGACCAAATAAATAAAAGTCTAAATATAGTCATCTGTGGGTTTCAGATACTATATTTAGACTTTCTTCTTTGTTTTTGTGCATTTTGATTAGCTAGTTCAATTTCTCTTTATATAATTATTTCCCTTGCTTTATCCAATATTTGAATCGTCTGTCGTATTCGGCAAACAATGAGTCTTCAATTTTTATATGTTTCTGAATAATATATTCATTATATGATAAATTAGGAGATTCACCTTTAAACATTTTATCAACAAAACTGGAATATCTTTCTAATTTAGAATTGATAAGACGCAATATTATCTCTCTAATAAGTTCAGATAGAAGTTGATAGTCCTCATATTCATTTAATGTTGCTTCATGTACCAAAGTGCTTCTAACCTTTTTAAAAAGTGTATTAATTTTTTCAGTCATTTCTATATTAAGATCATCTATTATGAGTTTGAATTTATTTGTTGATGATTTATTACTGTTTAAATTACAAATTCTATCAGATAATTTTTTCATAACATCAGTTGATATTTCATTATGGTTTTCTAAGATGTTCAATAACTCCTTTTTGATTATCTGGAATGAACCTTTTGATACTAATTGACTAGGGATTCTTTCTTTATCAACTAAACTCTGGTATTTCTCACATAGGCCTTCAAAAGCTAGAATCAAAATAAATGCTCTATCAACTATAGATAAAACCTGTTGCGCTGTAGAAAGATGCTGCACAAATTTGTTGATATTTAGAACATTATTCCATCTGACGTAATTATCAAACTCAAAAAGAGAAGTATCGGGATCATAAACTCTTATACTACCACAGAGATAAGATGAATAACTTATATTTTCAATTTTATCATATGAATATATTCTGGTAAAACTGTTATAATATTCTTTTGTGATTTGTACACGAGCCCCATTAATTAAGGAAAAATAACCGATTAAAGAATCTCTGAATATGTTGAATAATTCTTCTGTAAGTTCATTATGCGCCACTTCATAGTTGCAAGGAAAGTATGCAGACGTAATACCAGATTTTTTATCTGTGTAAAATGTAATTTCAAATGGTGCATCACCTACTATTAGATTTGAAGAATGTTGAGATTTAATTATAAGATTAAGACCCCAAAAGTCAATTCTTAATAATCTAGAGGGATCTTGACTATGTTTCTGTTCTAAAGAATGTGTATTATATTTATTTCCGTCTTTTATGGTGATATAATTATAGCACAAAAAAGACACTTTGTTCTCGTTTGTTGAAATAAATGATATTTCCATTAACGAAGTTTCTATCTCAATATTACTAAATGATAACATCTTTGCACTAGAGGATGTGTCAAAATGATGCATCCTCTTTTTCGTTATAGAACCATCGGTTTCTCATTTTTCATAGAGTATGATTTATTTTTCCCTGTGTCCATGCTTTCTGGTGGTACAATATGCCGT
>OGJK01000016.1_pt1 | contig 177474 bp, 133 predicted proteins | sample 1571961 | NCBI WGS metagenome assembly OGJK01 (sample SAMEA2582120, study PRJEB24529) | metagenome | biome: Human gut stool | place: China | collected 2011 | reverse complement strand
GGCGACCACCGAGATCTACACTCTTTCCCTACACGACGCTCTTCCGATCTCACCACGGCAGATCAGAAAAGCCAAATGCTCCAAATCCATACTGCTCGATCCTGACACCTCCTGGGGAGCCGACGCGAACAAAGAACCAAGACTAACCTCACCAGTGGAGTCACCTGACTCCCACAAACTCATCGGCCGCATAGTGACCCAGCCAAACCGCCCAGTACCGGAATGCACGATATCGCGTGAAGACACAGGTACCGCAGAACCCGTGAGAATAAATTGCCCCACATCCCGACGATGGTCTACGGTGAAGCGGATGGCATCCCAAAACTGCGGAACCACTTGCCACTCATCGATAAGTCTTGGCGTTTTTCCTTTCAAAAGTATAGTAATATCTGTGTCGGCGATCTGTAAATTGGTCCGAAGAGTCCTCGGATCAGCCATGTATAGCACACTGCCGGCGACCTGCTCTGCCGTCGTTGTCTTACCACAAGCTTTAGGCCCCTCCACCAACACAGCGCCCATGGCGTCAAGCTGTTCTTTTAGCAGCTTATCTGCTATTCTTTTTCTATACTCCATAAGCTATTATTTTACAAAGGCAAAGATACGCATAATTAATTGATTATCCAAGAGTTTTAAAAAATATTTGGCTGTTTGACGCAATTTTGCTTGGCTATTTGACGTAAATTTACTTGGCTGTTTGACATAAAAACGCTTGGCTGTTTGACGCAAATCTGCTTGGCTGCTTGACTCAAATCTTTAGAATTTATCTCACACAGAGCCTCTGAGTCACAGAGACTGGGATGCTTAGACTCTGAGATGAAGCCATTCTGACTTAAGAGACCACAGAGCTGCGCAGCCCCAACTCTCCTTTCCCGATGCCTTTCCTTTCTTGCTTCTATTCGACTACCTGCTTCCAACCTACTCATATAACCTCATAAGATTCTTATAGCTCTGTGATCTCTATAAGACAAAGCCTGCTCAGTGGCTCTATGACTCTGTGTGATATATACTTCCAATATTGTTATAATAACTGACAATTTTCCGCCCACGAGAATCGATTTTTTTGAAGCAAGACCATCATCCGGCTCAATTTTCGCGATTTTCAGAGCATTTTTGAGTCTTTTAGACAGTAAGTTTATAAATTATTGATTTATAATATGTTACACACATATTCGTTTGCTTTGTACTTCAAAAAGGAAGGATGAGCAGAAGAAAGTACCGAGATGATCTTGTCAAAGTACCGTTTTCTCCGAAAATTCTCTAGAGAATTTTCGATGAAAACGGTATTTTGATGCGGTCATCTCGCCTTTTTGATCGTGAAAAAACGGCTTTTTGAAAAAGTGAAAAGCCAAAAATGGCAGTTTTAAGTTGCTTTCGGCAGTGAAAAAGCATGGAAAAACCAATAAATCATCAAAAAGAGATACTACTATCGCAAAACAGCTCTCTAGAATGGAAGTTCAGAGAGAGGCGGTTTTGTCAAATTGTTTATACTTATCAGATTCCTGTGTTTCCAACTTTGTCAGAAGAAACCTTCATATAAAAACTGGCATTCACGCAGGAGAGTATCCACCTGTAAACGGAGTCCATGAAAAAGCGGGCTACACCCAAATGGATATAGCCCGCTGCAAGATGTTTGCTAAGAATCACTTCTCATAGCCGGGATTCTGCTTCCAAGTAGGATTCACGTTGAGGATATCCTTATGGACAGGGAAGATACGGTGCGTCTTGTCGAAGTTAGCCGTTGGGAATCCCGTGTAGTGTGGGAAGAACTGCCCCTCGAAGGTACCGAAACGAATCATATCGTTGCGACGCCAGTTCTCACCGAGGAACTCACGTCCACGCTCATCAAGAGTCTCCTTGAGCGAAGGATTGTGGTCGATGACGGGCGCCTTGACATAGCTGCGGATCTGGTTGAAGAGGCTCTGAGGTGTGTCGCCGTTGGTAGCTTTACCACCGCGTGTGATGGCCTCAGCTTTCTCCAGCAGGATGTCGGCATAGCGGAAGATCGGCAGGTCGTTGCTCTGGTTACGTCCGTTCTTGAAGTCATCGTCGGTCACGAAAAACTTGACATTGCGGTTGCCCTGATTGTAGCCATTGACATTATCACCCACGTCGAGATGCTCATCATTAGTCTTCAACGTGATGGAAGAAGTGAGCACGATAGGATTGCCCGCCTTATCCAAAGCCACCTCCTTGGTAGGCAACTGCGTCGTAGGATCATAGACATGAACCGTGTCGCGAAGGATCAGCTGGTTGCGCTCGTCGCCGGGAAGGCTGAAGAGAGCGGCGCACTCAGGCGTCATGGTCACGTATCCGCCGGCCGAATTGTGGAGCTTCATACCATAGTAGCTCTTGGCCGCGTCCTTAGCCTGCTTCCAAGTGATGGCACGACCGTACTGCATACCCGTTGCCGTGTAGGTGTCGTAAGGCAGCGCATAGATGAAGTCCTCGATCTTACAGCCGTTGTCGTAGGAGAACTTCTTGCGATAAGGCACGGAGCCGAGGTTGAACTTCTTGCTGTTGATGATGTCGTCACAATACTTGATGCACTCGTCGAGTTTCTCATTCTTGGCCGTAGCAGCGTCGTACTGATCCACAGAGGCTGCTGTATAGACCGGCCAGTTGATACAGAGCTTCACAAGCAGCGCCTCAGCCATCCACTTCGTCGGCTTGCCATAGGTGTTGGCGCTCACCTCATCGGTCAGCAGAGGAATGATGTCCTTCAGCTCCGACTCGATGAACTCAGCCACCTTGGCACGTGGGGAGCGCTCAAGGACCTCATCTTTTGCGACGATGTGGTCCATGATCGGCGCGTCGCCCCAGCAGTCCATCATGACAAACTCAAAGAAGGCACGCATGGCACGGGCACGGGCGATGTACTTCTCGTCAGCCCCGTCATTGGTGAGATCACGGATGACTGTGTTGGCCTTGGTGCAGCCGCTCATCAGCTCACCCATCCAGTCGATGGTGGCATCGTCCTTGGAGTAAGCGTGAAGACTTGGGTGGGCATAAGCACCATTGTCGTACCAGCCGCCACCATAGCTGACAGCCGTGTACTCGTCAGACGACAGTTCCTGTGCCTCCATATAGCGACGGCCGAAACAACCGCGCAGCTGATAATAGACATCAGCCATCTTGGCTTCCACGGCAATATCGTTGTTGGGATATTTTGTGTAGAGCGAATCTACATCCACATTCAGGTCTGTGCAGCCCGTCAGCAGGAGCAGTCCTCCCGCTAAAGACATAAAAAACTTATTTTTCATTGTGCAGCGTCGTTAATGTTAGAAATTTACTTTCAGGCCCAGCATAACCGTGCGTGTATGAGGATAGTTGCTCCAGCGATAGTCCACACCCGGTGAGATACCGCCCAAGTCCACCTCAGGATCCAGTCCTTTGTAGCTGGTGATGGTGAAGACGTTGTTCACCGTAGCGTAGAGCTGAGCGTTTTGCAACCAGCCATTGAACTTTGTGAAGGTATAGCCCAGAGTCAGAGACTGAAGGCGCAGATAGCTTCCGTTCTCGATGAAGCGGTCAGAAGGAATGTTGCCGGAGATGTCGGTAGCCGGGCGGTCGGTAATAAACTCCTTGAGCACGTTCTTGCCATTGGTGAACATCTCGGGGCTGGTGTACTGTGCACGTGAGCCATTGTAGATCTTGTTGCCGAAGACTCCTGTGAAGAAGCAGGAAGCGCTCCAGTTCTTATAGGTCAGCGTGTTGTTCCATCCCAAGTTCAGCTTAGGCTGTGCGCAGCCTGTGATCGAGCGGTCGCGCTCGTTGTCGGGAGCTGTAGTGGTTTCACCTGTGCGTTTGCCGTTTTCGTCAAGGACATAGTAAGTGGCAATACCCTTGTCGTTGTATCCGGCGAAAGTAAAGGTGTAGAACGTTCCGAGCGGCTCACCCTCGATGATACGCTGCGTATAGCCGTTGGCAGATACACCGGCAATCATCGGGTCGCCCTGATTGAACTCCTTGGTGAAGTACTTGTCATTGGTCAACTTGTCCACACGGTTTTTGTTGTGTGCCAGGTTGAGCGTGGTCTGCCAGGCAAAGTCTTTCGTCTTCACGGGCGTTGTGTTTACGGTCAACTCAATACCCTTGTTGGAGATCTCACCGACATTGGCATCGATGTAGCCAAAAGGATATTCGGTCAGAGACACCGGATAAGACCAGATAAGATCCTTGGTCTTCTTGCTGTAGAGTTCGAGCGTGCCGTTGATACGACCGCCAAAGAGCGCGTAGTCAATACCAATATTGAACATGCCTGTGCTCTCCCACTTCAGATCGGGATTGGCATTTTTCGTGGCGGCCAGCGTGCGCCAGTTCTTACCTTCATAATCGAAGAAGCCGGAAGCACCATACGTGGCAATGGCTGTGTAAGCACCAAAGCCGAGGGCGTTACCACTCACACCATACCCCATACGCAGTTTCAGGTTGGAGAACACGTTCTGATTCTTCATGAATGGCTCCTCGGTGATGTTCCAGGCTGCACTCACCGATGGGAAGGTACCCCAACGATGGTCCTTACCGAAGACTGAGCTACCGTCGCGGCGGATGGTAGCCTGGAGCATGTAGCGGCTGTTGTAGCTGTAGGCTGCACGACCGTAGAACGAGATATTTCTCACGGTAGCCTTCGTACCGCTCTCCACAGCGGGGATGCCGTCGATGCTGCTGGCGTAAGACAGCTGGTTCCACTTCAAGTAGTCGTCATAGAAATCGTGTACCCACAATCCAAAGCCGTCACCGCTCTCCTTCTCTTCCCAAGAGTATCCGGCCATCACAGACAGTTTGTGTATCTTGCTGATCGTGACATCATAGTTGCCATAAGTCTCGAACGTATGGGCATGACCCATATAAGTGTTACGAGCAGCCTTGCCGTTATAAGCACTCACGCCTTCGATTTGCGTGTTGTGAGTGTCGTAGGCACTGTAAGTATGCTGGTTGTTGGTGAAAGAGTAGTTGGCATTCCATGTCAAGCCGTCAATGATCTTCAGAGACGCCTTGGCGATATACTGCATACGCTTCCAATTGGTCTCAAAGGTGTCCTCATGGAGCAGCGACATCGGATTGTAGTTCTTTGATCCGGTAGCCTTCGACCAGTTGCCGTCTTCACCTCTGACGGGCATGCAAGGAGAATAGTAGTTCATGGCATCAAGCACGGAAGCACCTTCGTTCCACATCGGCACACCATGAGCCGTGCCGTACATGCCGTTCACGCCGAGAGAGATATCGAGATGGTCCTTGAGCACCTTGGTCGTCATCAAGGAGCGCACGTTGAGTCGGTTCATCCCCGACTCCTTGACGACCCCCTGGCGATTCTGATAGTTGAGGCTCACCATGTAGGTTGACTTCTGTCCGCCTCCGCTGATGGAGAGATTATGGTTGTGGCTCACACCCGTTCGCAGCACTTCCTTCTGCCAGTCTACATTGGCTCCCTCGTCGTTGCCGAGTGTCAGTCCGTTAGCCTTGGCATAGCCACGCAGATCACCGGCACTTGCCATGTCCAGCGTCTTGACCACATGGTCAAAAGCAGCATAGCCATTATAGGAGACGCTGGTACGCTCTTCGCCTTTGCGGCCCTTCTTCGTGTTGATGATGATCACACCGTTGGCTGCCTTCGAACCGTAGATAGCCGTGGCGGTAGCGTCGCGCAGCACGTCGATGCTCTCGATGTCGTCGGGAGACACCATCGAGATGTCCACGCCGGGAATGCCGTCGATGACATAGTAAGGCTGCATGGCTTCGCCCGTACGCAAAGAGGAGGCACCACGAAGCGTGATGCTCGGCGTGCCATTCGGGTCACCGGAGGTGGTCACCACCAAACCGGCTACCTTGCCTTGAAGCAGCGAAGCGGCATCGGAATAGACGCCCTTGTTCAAGTCTTCGGCTTTCACGGTGGTGATCGACGAGGTGACATCCTTGCGGCGCATGGTGCCGTAGCCCACCACAACGACCTCGTTGAGCATCTTGTTGTCGTCCTTGAGGACAGCGTTCTGTCCCGGAGTAATCACACGATCCAGATAGCCGACGTAGGAAACCTTGAGTTTTGCACCTGGCTTAGTGGTCGTGATGGTGTAACGGCCGTTGGCGTCGGTCACCGTACCATTGGTGGTGCCCTGCTCCACGACGGTCACGCCAACGAGCGGCTCACCATTGCTGTCGGTGATGACACCAGACTTCTGACTCTGAGCCATGGCTGCAGTGCCACAAAGCAGGAGAGATGCGGAAAGCACTGCTTTCTGCATGCCCTTCTTCAATTGGGTTCGTCTTTTTCGCATAATAGATATAGTGTTTAATAATTTAAGTGCAAAGATAATGCCTGTATGTGTCGGTTGTGTTACAAAAGATTGACGATTGGTTAAAGTCCAAACGTCGGACCGCCATAGTCCACACCATTGGCAGTGACGGAGAAGCCGACAGTATGGACATCCTGGGCCTGGTCGACATAGACGCCATACACCTTGTTATATACATATCCCTCGCCGCGGCAGGGTCGTTTGTCGTAGATGCCACCTTTGTAGTCGGTCATGTGGCAGAGGCGCAAACTTACGTTGTCGAAATGAATGTCCTTGACTTTACCCTCTTCTCCACCGATGAAGCAGCCGTTCTCCGACGTGGCGACAATACCACGGAAGTAGATGCGACTCACCTCACCGCAGCGTCCGTGAGTCTCGCCCTTGGGGAAACGCCAGTTGGCATCCTTGTTGTTGCCGTCGGCACGCGGGTAACTGGTGACATAGATCGGTTCGGCTTTGCCCCACCACACGTCGCTCCATAGGCGCAGATCCATGATGATGTTGGAAAAAACCACGTCGGTCACCGTGCCCTCATCGCGGTTTTGAATGCCCAGTCCACGGTTGGAACGTGTGATGATGCAGTTGTCGATGGTGACATTATAGATGGAGTCCATATTCTCCGATCCGATCTTGATGGCACAAGAACGTGAGCTCATCGTGCAGTTGGTTACCACGATGTCGTGGCAGGAACCGTACCCGGCAAACTCGCGGCGGTTTTTCAGACAGATGCAGTCATCTCCGGACGTGATATGGCAGTTGCTGATGCGCACATGACGGCTGTGATCGATGTCGATGCCATCGCCGTTGCGGATTTTCAAGTTATTAAGGAGATTGATGCCATCGACCACCGCATCCTCACAGCCTACGAAATGGAGCGTCCAGTAAGCGCCTTCGCGGATGGTGATGTCGCGCACCTGTACGTTCTTCACGCCAATGAGCGTGAGGACATGCGGACGGGGATCAAAGGTGGTCACGGGCTTCAGCTCGTAGGAGTCGGACAGCTCGCGGCCCATGAAGCGCACGCCGTTGCCGTCGATGGTGCCGCGCCCACAGACTCGGATGTCGTGGGCGTCCTTGGCCCAAAGCCATAGCATGCCTTCGCCCTGATTGCTGCCAAAGGCACTCTTGCGATAGACTTTCTCATCAGGATTAGCCAACAAGGTGGTACCGGCATCGAGATATAGCTCCACGCCGGACTTCAACTGCAAGGGACCGGAAAGAAAAATCTTGCCACGCGACAAGAGCACACGTCCGCCACCGTCAGCACTGCACGCGTCAATAGCACGCTGGAGAGCCGGCGCATCGTCGGTCATTCCGTCGCCTTTTGCTCCATAGTCCGTGACTTGATAGGTGGTTTGTGCCCATGCAGGCAATGCCAGAATAAGAATGTCAATAAGCAGTAATATCAGTTTTCTCATTGAGTAATGGTCAAAGGTCTTATGTATTGTAATACGGTAATTATGTCGCAAATATAATTAAAAATAAGAAAACCAACAATAATTAGTCATACTTTTTTCAATATGACACCGCATTTTTCATGCCTTCCAGACGTGGAGAGCCTACAACCGCCCTTCTTCGCGATAGCTGTAATAGCTGCCATCAGTGATGATGACATGGTCAAGAAAATAGATACGCATCAGCTCGCAGGCCTTGCGGATGCGGTCGGTGAGTTGGTCGTCCTGCCTGCTGGGACGCTTGCTGCCACTGGGATGGTTGTGACAGACAGCAAGGATCGTGGTGTTGCAGAGCAGCGCGTCCTTGATAATGATACGCACGTCGACGGCCGTCTCCGTGATGCCACCGTGACTGACGCACTCTTCCTTGATGAGTTTAAACGACTGGTTAAGCATCAGGATGTGAAACTCTTCCACGTCAAGATCTTGCAACTTGGGATGCATCAGGTTGTAGATGGCTGTAGCGGAACCGAGATCGGGGCGCTCCTCGGCAACGGCGTCTTTGCGACGCTTTCCGAGTTCGCAGGCAGCAAGGATGGTGATGGCCTTGGCTGGTCCCATGCCATGGTAGCGGCACAGGTCGTTTACAGTCTTCTTGCCCAAGGTATTAAGATTGTAGTTGCAATCGCTGAGCACCGTGCGCATCAAGTCCACGGCACTCTGTCGGTCTGATCCGGAACCGATGAGAATGGCAAGCAACTCGGCATCACTGAGCGCTGCCGCACCGAGTCGCATCATCTTCTCGCGCGGGCGGTCTTGTTCGTCCCAATGATTAATGCTGATTTTTTCCATCTTACTTGTAGAAGTTCTTCTCGTATGCTGCAAATTCGTCTTTGCCACGCAAGCACCGTCGCCACCATGCCTGAAGGAAGCCACAACCGTAGCCCATAAGCTGAGTGAAGGCCGCGCGCACGCTGAGCAGTCCGATCTTCACGCTGTGGTTCTGACGCGTTGAGTCTGCGAAGATCAGCAGACTGTAGAGTATCAGCGGTGCCAAAGCCAGTTCCATCGCATTGAGCCCCCAATTGTTCGCATCAGGTGCCTCTGAGAAGAGATAGGTCAGGAGGCCATCGGCAAACAACAATGCCAAAAAGGCCACGCCAAGTGTAAAGACCATTGGCAAAAGATGGACAAGTTTGAGGCTATCGGGGTATTTCTTGTAGAGGTTGATGCGGGCGATGCCACTGTTGAACACCTGTCGCCAGAACTTGCGGAAGTCTGTTCTCCGCTTGTGATAAACCCATGCGCCGGGGAAGAGACGGCAGTGACAGCCAGCCTTGAAGATGCGGATGGAGAAGTCGATGTCCTCACCGAAGCGCATCTTAGAGAAGCCGCCAAGTCGCTGGTAGACGTCGCGGCGGATGCCCATGTTGAAGGAACGTGGATAGAACTTGTCGAGTTTCTTCTTTCCGCCACGGATGCCGCCGGTGGTGAAGAAGCTCGTCATGGAATAGGAAATAGCTTTTTGAGTCGGAGTAAACGAGTCGGCAGCACGGTCGGGACCGCCGAAAGCCTCGCAGGGCTCACGCCGCAACTCGTCGTCAACAGCTTGAAGATAACCGGGAGGAACCACCACGTCGGAATCGAGAATGATGACATACTCACCACGCGCGCGCTCCACGCCATAGTTGCGGCTCTGTCCGGGGCCGCTGTTGGGCTTGCTGAAATAGTGAAGGTCGAGTTTTCCCACATAGCGCGCGCAGACATCATGACAGGGCACCTGCGAACCGTCCTCAACAACAACGACTTCAAAAGTGCTTAACGACTGGTGTGTCAGGCTGTCCAACAGCTCGTCGACCTCGTCGGGACGGTTGAAGACAGGGATGACAAAAGAGTATTTCAAAGGCTGCTCCATAGTAATAGAATTCTCCAAGACACTGACCACGCTCCGGAGAGAGCGGTCGTTAACAAAAAAGCCACCCTTCACAAAAGGAAGGATGGCGTAAGGCTTAGTGCCTAATTATTTCTCGCTCACGCGGCCCACATAGCTGCCGTCGCGTGTGTCGACCGTGATGGTCTCGCCCTCATTGATGAACAAGGGCACACGGATCTCAGCGCCAGTCTCGAGAGTAGCGGGCTTGGTAGCGTTGGTAGCTGTGTTGCCCTTCACTCCCGGCTCGCTGTGAGTGATCTTCAGGTTGGTCTTCACCGGCATCTCGGCAGAGAGGATGGTGCCGTCAGAAGTGTCGGTCTGCACGTCTACGACGTCGCCTTCCTTCATAAACTCCCAGCCAGTGATCATGTCCTTGGCGATAGGGATCTGCTCGAAAGTCTCCTGGTTCATGAAGATGTAGCCAGTAGGATCCTCATAGAGATACTGATAAGGACGATGCTCTACACGCACGTCATCAAGCTTGAAGCCAATCTGGAATGTACGCTCCAGCACGCGGCCGTCAGCCACGTTCTTCAGCTTGGTGTTCATGACAGTATTGCCTTTTCCTGGCTTACGATGCTGGAAGTCAACGCACTTCCAAATGCCGCCGTCCATGCGGATGCATGTACCGATCTTAATTTCCTGTGAATTAATCATTGTGTGTATATTATAAGTATATTATCATGCTTTTGCAGGTGCAAAGTTACTATAATTTTAGATAAAAACATCTTTTTAGCACTGAAAAATCACTTAATTCTTTGTCATCTCGAAAATTATGCGTAATTTTGCAAGCCATAAGAAGGGCAAAGGCTCAAAAAGAGAAGAAACAAATAATAAATTAACAATAAATAAAGATGAAAAGAACATTTCAGCCTCACAACCGCCGTCGCGTCAACAAGCACGGCTTCCGCGAGAGAATGGCCACAAAGAATGGCCGTCGCGTGCTGGCTTCCCGTCGCGCTCATGGCCGCAAGAAACTGACCGTCTCTGACGAGAATCACGGCAAGTAACTCCTAGCGTCTATGCGCAAGGCAGCAAAAAGCAGCAAGGATAACACATCCTTGCTGCTTTTGCCGTATCTAAGGTAGCTATTACAACGCATCTAACATGGCCGCCAAACGTACCGAAGGCAGCTCTAAACATATCTAAGGCGGTTACTCCAAAAAGAGTCGCCGTCGCATACAAGGAAAAAGAAAATATTCGCTGCTTTTATTTTGTATTTCGCGCGGTTTACATTACCTTTGTATTAAATAAAGTATCGATGACAGCATCAGAATTCTTAGGCAAGTTCAAAAGTACCTATCTTTGGGGAAACCTCGCGGCGATGGCCGTTGTGGTCGTCGCGCTGGCTTTGGGCTTCCGCTTTGGCATTGACTTGTATACCCACCACGGCGAGTCGATTCCTATCCCCAATATTCTGCACAAGCGATACGCAGATGCTGAGCGGATCGTCAACAACCTGAGACTGGAGATAGAGGTGACCGACACGGGCTATGTGCGTTCTCTCCCACCCGGAGCTATCCTCGAACAGACACCGGGACCCGGCGAGCGCGTCAAGTCGGGACACATTATCTATGTCACCATCAACGCCGCTCACTCTCCCACGATCACCCTGCCCGACGTCATCGACAACAGTTCGCTGCGTGAGGCAATGGCAAAACTGACAGCCATGGGATTCAAACTGGGCAAACCGCAATCGGTATCCGGAGAAAAAGATTGGGTCTACGGCATCACCGTCAACGGACGGCACGTGGTGGCCGGCGACAAGATTCCGGTCGACGCCACGCTGATCATACAAGTCGGTGACGGGCAACTCGACCAAAGTGACGACATCAACTATGTCGACCCGGACATGGAAAACGACAACGCCAACGACGAGAACGGAGATGTGGACAACTTCCAGGAGATCCCCACGCCGCCCGACCAGCCCGACAACAACAATACGGAGGAAAACACCAACACGGGCGAATAGGCTCACTTGGCACCTTTCTCCTCAACAAAACACCAACTGACATGGCAGAAGACAACATATTCTCAGACTTGCTGGACGATGAGCTGGAGCGGACCGAAGACAACGAACGCGACGACCAGAATTCTTCCGACGGCAACCGATATGAGCATTGGCGCATCGTCGTCGACGCAGGACAGGCGCCCGTGCGCATCGACAAGTTCCTGGCCGAACACATGCAGCACTCCAGCCGTAACCGTATCCAAACAGCTGCCGACGCCGGATGTATATGCGTAGCTGGCAAGGCTGTCAAGAGCAACTATAAGGTGCGGCCGGGAGATGTCATCACGCTCATGCTCGACCATCCCAAGCACGACACCAGCATCGTGGCGGAGGATATTCCACTCAATATCGTCTATGAGGACGACGACCTGATGGTGGTCAACAAACCGGCAGGCATGGTGGTGCATCCGGGAGCAGGAAACTTCACTGGCACACTGATCAATGCCGTGGCCTGGCATATGCGCGACGTACCTGCCTTCGACGCCAACAACCCGGAAGTGGGACTGGTCCACCGCATCGACAAAGACACGAGCGGACTGCTCGTCGTGGCAAAGACACCGGAGGCAAAAACGGCTCTGGGCAAACAATTCTTCCACAAGACGACCCACCGCTCCTACAATGCGCTCGTTTGGGGACACATCGTGGAAGACGAGGGACGCATAGAAGGCAACATCGGACGCGACCCGAAAGACCGACTGCGCATGAAGGTCTTCGACCCGGAATCGGGTATCGGCAAGCCGGCCGTCACCCATTATAAAGTATTGGAGCGCTTCGGCTACACTACCCTCGTGGAATGTATACTCGAGACAGGACGCACACATCAGATTCGCGCCCATATGAAGCACATCGGGCACCCGCTCTTCGGTGATGAAAGATACGGTGGAACTGAGATCCTGCGCGGACAGCGCAGCGCTTCTTACAAGGCTTTCATCAACAACTGTTTCAAGATCTGTCCACGCCAGGCATTGCACGCCAAGACACTCGGCTTTGTGCATCCCCGCACCCATCAGCAGATGGACTTCGACTCACCATGGCCCAAGGACTTCGCCACACTCATTGACAAATGGCACACATTCATCAAGGGAACGAATAGAATGTTGAATGATCAATGACAAATGATGACTTGAGAAATGGTGAGTGTGCAATGGTGAATGATCAATTGAGAAATATTGAATAACGAATTGTTCAGTGGTGAACAACAGTACTAAATAAAGAATTAACGAAAAACAAATGATATGAAAGATTTAAAGAGAAACATTGCCATCGTCTGCGGTGGCGACTCATCCGAGCACGACGTATCATTGCGCTCAGCACAAGGTCTGTATTCCTTCTTTGACAAGGAACGCTACAACGTCTACATCGTTGACGTGAAAGGACAGGACTGGCATGTCAACTACGAGGACGGCGACATTGCCAAGATCGACCGCAACGACTTTTCTTTCGTCAACAAGGAAGGAAAAGCCGTCGTCTTCGACTATGCTTATATCACTATCCACGGCACTCCGGGCGAAAACGGCATTATGCAGGGCTACTTCGATCTGATTCATCTGCCTTACTCTACAAGTGGTGTACTCGTGGAGGCTATGACTTTCAACAAATATGTGCTGAACAATTATCTTCGCGGCTTCGGTGTCAACGTTGCCGACAGCATTCTGTTGCGCCTTGGCGAGAGCTACGATGCCGCTGCCATCGAGAAGCGCTTGGGTATGCCGGTCTTTGTTAAGCCTGCTGCCGACGGCTCAAGTTTCGGCGTCTCCAAGGTGAAGAATGCTGACCAACTGGCTCCCGCTCTGCGTGTCGCCTTCATGGAGAGCACCGAGGTGATGATTGAAGGATTCATGAAGGGTACAGAGATCTCGATCGGTTGCTACAAGACGAAGGATAAGGCCGTCGTATTCCCGGCTACAGAAGTGGTGACGAAGAACGAGTTCTTTGACTACGACGCTAAATACAACGGCCAAGTCCAGGAGATCACTCCTGCCCGTCTCAGCCCTGAGACCGCAAAGAAAGTTGCCGACAAGACCAGCCACATCTACGACATCCTTCATTGCAACGGCATCATCCGCATCGACTATATCATCAGCAAGGACACTGAGGGCAAGGACAAAGTCAACATGTTGGAGATCAATACGACGCCGGGTATGACGCCTACAAGCTTCATCCCACAGCAGGTAAAGGCTGCCGGGCTGAGCATGAAGGATGTACTCACGGACATCATTGAGAACCAGTTCTAAGCAAAAACAACACATACACCTATATATGTATAAGGCACATATATAAATAAGGCGTATGCTTCTATCTCACAGCAATGCTTCTACTGATATCAAAGTAAAAAGCGATGCCAACAAAAAAGAGGAATGCTCCGAAAAGCATTCCTCTTTTTTGTTGGTCGGGATGACCGGACTCGAACTGGCGACCCCTACGTCCCGAACGTAGTGCGCTACCAACTGCGCTACATCCCGATGCAGTCGCATGAAGAAGCAACAAAGCGTCTCTTTCTGTTTTGCGGTTGCAAAGGTAGTACTTTTTTTTGAATTAGACACAATTTTATTGAGAAAAATTTGCGAGGTTGATAAAAAAGTGCTACCTTTGCACTCGCATTTCAGAAATATCACTCCATAACAATGAGATGCAGTAAGTAGTGGGTGCCTTAGCTCAGGTGGTAGAGCAATGGACTGAAAATCCATGTGTCCTTGGTTCAACTCCAAGAGGCACCACTTCCTCCTTTCATTCAATCCGGTTCTTGTCGTTTGACGGGGCCGGATTTTTTATGCTTTCATATCGACAGTAAATACGTGGTGGGCTTGCACATAGTTATAACGGAGCAACTCATATTCGGTGTGGGTCAGCACAATCTTGGTGTCGCCTACACTGACGGTTTTGTCCAGTAAGTCAATGGTAATGCCATTGGACTCGATCGTGTTATTGGCATGGAACTTCTTCCGGCGCATGAGAGCATAGACTCTCATCGCCAGTTCAGGCAATGCAAACGGCTTTGCTAAATAATCATCAGCGCCAATCGCCAATCCCTTGAGTCTGTCATTAAGGGAGTCTTTGGCAGAGATGATGATCACCCCGCAGTCACTGTCACGAAGTCTCGCCATCTTGAGAATGTCAAGACCGTTGCCGTCGGGCAACATCAGATCAAGAAGTATGCAGTCATAATCCGAACTGCCTGCTATCATCCTCGCCTGATGGAAGGTAAAGGCCTGCTCGCAGAGATATTTCTCTCCTCCAAGATAATCCTTGATACTATCCGATAGCGCCTTCTCGTCTTCAACGATGAGTATCTTCATAAAATCAGTGTCTTGATAATCACTCATAATAACGAAGACAGGAACTAATTATTTCATCAAAAAAGAAAAGAAAGCAAAACGATGTATTTGTCTTTTCAGACAAGTAAAAGGACGGTTATCGTAGCCACCCAAACGGCTACTACTCCCATCGGACAACGGTCGTGACGCTGCAACAGGCGGGAAGGGCACACGGTGATGACAAGTCGCGCAACGGTAATGCCCAACAAGGCACCACACAGAATATCGCCCAAGTAGTGGACACCGAGATAGATGCGGGAATAGCAGATGGTGACGGCAAACAGCACCAACACGGCACGCATGATCTTGTTGCGATAGATATAACTTAAAAAGGTGACCAGACAACAGATGTTAGTGGCATGACCGGACACAAAGCCATAATGTCCGCCATGATACCCGTTGACATAGTGAAGCATCGGAGCAAGCACAAGATTGTGAGACGGACGCGGACGAGCTGCCAGCGGCTTGATAAAGCCCGAGGATAGCTGATCGGTGAATGTGAGCATTGCTGCTATGATGACCAACAGCAGGAAACGGTCGCGCCACGAGCCTTGATGCCACACCAGCGTGTAGCCTGCCAACACTGCTACCAACGGCAACCAGGTCTTCATCTGACTATAACCATAGAAGAATCTATCCGCTACTATACCGCCATTAAAGTTGAGCAATACCATAGCGCGCGCATCTGCTGTTTGAAGCGCTGCAAGCAAAAACGGGTATTCTCCAAAGAGCGTATAGAGTAAAGCCCCGGACAGAAAGGCGATTGCTACGATGACCATCAACAAGTATGGCCATCTCAAGACAAGACTTTGTATATTGGGAGCAGAATAGGAATATCTCATGCTTAGATTGTTTGATGCAAAGGTACTATATAATTCTGTAGAAATGTTGTGTTTGCCTATAAAAATGTTCTAAATAGGATTATTATTACAGACTTTCGCATTTCTTAAACCTTGCACACATAAAAAAGCCTGGGAGAAGCAACATAGCGCTTTTCCAGGCTTGATAAATAGTACCGCACTTAGCAATAGACAGAGGCCGTACTTAGTGCTTACGAGTTTACAGCAGTTCAGGCAGTTGGAAGAGTTTGATACTGTTGCTGCCCTTGACAAGGATGTAGTAGCCCTGCGGCTGCTCCTTGGCAATAGCGGCCTTGACCTCTTCGACATCCTTGAACTTGCGGAAGTCGCAGTCGGTCTTACCAAAATCCTCACCGACAAGCCAAACCTTACTGAAATCGTCTTTCCGGAGCGTGTCCACCACCTTTTGGTGCTCTTCCTGGCTCACGCTGCCAAGCTCTCGCATGTCACCAAGAATCACCATCTTTGGCTGCCTGACGGTGATGCGCCGGAAGTTGTCAAGGGCAGCGGCCATACTCGTCGGATTGGCATTATAGGCGTCGACGATGAGCCAGTTGCGCTCAGTCTGCTCCAATTGTGAGCGGTTGTTACTGGGCTGATAGCTCTCCAGGGCGTGGCAGATCTGTTGCGGAGCCACGTCGAAGTGCAATCCTACGGCGATGGCGGCCAGCATATTGTCCATATTGTAAGTTCCTACAAGATGCGTGTGCACCTCATAGACATTGGGCTGACCGTCGACATGCCAGCTAAAGGTAAGAAAAGGCTCGCACACGCCGACCTCACCCTGCACCTGTGCGTCGCCGTCTGTGCCATAGCTGACGATGCGCTCCAGCTCACGTTGCTTCGCCATGTCAACGAGATGCTCATTACTGGTATTAAGGAAGACGAGTCCGTCGTGGGCTTTGAGGAAGTCATAGAGCTCGCCCTTGGTCTTCATCACGCCCTCAAATGATCCGAACCCCTGCAAATGAGCGCGGCCAACGTTGGTGATCAGTCCGCATGTCGGCTCTACATAGTCGACCAGTTTCTTGATGTCGCCGGGATGCGAAGCACCCATCTCCACCACAGCGATCTCATCGTCGGCAGTGAGCCGCAACAGTGTCTTAGGCACGCCCACGTCGTTGTTGTAGTTTGCCTCAGTGTGCATCACGCGGTATTTCTCAGCGAGCACAGCCGAGACGAGTTCTTTGGTCGTGGTCTTGCCATTGGTGCCGGTGATGCCGACAACGGGGACGGAAAACTGGCGGCGGTGCTCGCGGGCCAGTTCCTTATAGGCGGTGAGACAATCGTCGACGAGTATAAAGCGGTCGTTGCCCTCCCCGGCGTATTCCTTCTCATCAACAATTGCATAACTGCATCCTTTCTCGAGTGCGCTCTTGGCGAATTTGTTTCCGTCGAACGACGCACCTTTCAGCGCGATGAAGATGCTGTCCTTGGGGCAGTCGCGGCTGTCGGTGGTCACCTGCGGATGCTGCAGGTAGAGCTGATATAATTCTTTTACGTTCATAGTCGTGGAAAATGTGTTGATTCGTAGTCCCTATCTTCTTATAAGCACCTTTGTGCCACTATTCTATTTGGGCTTTTACAAAATCTTCTGGGGAACAGATAATGATTGTGTCACAAGCGGGGAAATCCTTCAAGTTGATGGTAACAATGCAGTCACAATCGTTCTCCAAAGCACAATAATACTGAAAACTATCTTCTATATCTTTGAAATTCTCATCTTTCAATGCGATTGCAGTCTGATCGTGGGATGTGTCTACAATCTGAATATATTTCTCTAATTCAATGAGTAAGCACCTAATCACATTTCTCTTCTCAGGCTCATGAATATTATTCTGCTTCAATCTGAGTCCAAGAAGATATGCTATTGTTGACAGAGATATTGTAGAGATACAAACTTCGAGCAAGCCCAATTGAGCGGCTCGCATAATCTTTCTAACTGCAACATAATGCGTCCTCTGTGTAAGGAACTCCATGACTATATTTGTGTCCAGAAAGACTCTCATAGATATTCTTCGTATTTCTGACTCAAATAATGCTCCTTCATTTTCTCGTCATCACCGGGCATAGTCTGTGAAAAGAGATCCATAAACTTGTCTGTAGGCAATGGACCGTCGTCAACATGGATTTTCTTAGTCGTCATGGCCTGTGCTCCATGTCTCTTCTGCCAAGAAAGCTTTTTCAAGTATTCCAAAGCCTTCCGGAGGTAATCTTCACTATCTGAGAGATAGTTGAGATTACTATGGATTTCTGCATTGAGTTGTAGCGTTGTCATTACAATTCCTTTCTTTGCTGCAAATATACGAAAACAATTTTAAATCTCATGGGATAAGACCGAAAAAACAACGTAATTATTTGCATGATAGCGGAGAAATAGGTACATTTGCAGATAGTGTACACGATTTAGAAGTAATTACATTCATGAACCATACTATTAACGTGCGGGGGCGGTTGCTCTCGCTGGCTCGTCCTCAGGTGATGGGCATCCTCAATGTCACACCCGACTCCTTCTATAGCGGAAGCCGCAAGCAGACTGAGCGCGAGATTGCTGACCGCGCCAACGAGATCATCGCACAGGGAGGAACCATCATCGACGTAGGAGCCTTCTCTACGCGCCCCGGTGCGCAAGAGGTAAGCGAGGAAGAGGAAGCCCAAAGACTGAAATGGGCGCTTGGTATTGTACGCCGTGAGCAGCCCGACGCTCCCGTGTCGGTGGACACCTACCGCCCGCTTGTAGCCCGCCAATGCATTGAGGACTGGGAAGCCGACATCATCAATGACGTGTCGGAAGGAGGCCTTACCGGTATCGTCAACACGCCAATCCACGAAACCGGCAGCATGTTTGAAGTGGTGGGGCAGTTACGCGTGCCGTACATTCTCATGTCGGTGAAGCCCGACATCACAAGCATGATGCAAGCCTTCAGCCATGAAGTGCAGCAACTGCGCGACTTAGGTGCGCGTGACATCATCCTCGACCCAGGCTACGGATTCGGCAAGACATTGGAACAAAATTATGCAGTCTTGCGCAACGCTGACAAGCTCCTAACGCTCGATCTGCCTGTACTTACGGGTGTGTCGCGCAAGTCTATGATCTTTAAGCTCGTCGGCGGCGATCCGACAACATCTCTCAACGGCACAACGGCCATCCACACCATCGCGCTGATGAAGGGATCCTCCATCCTGCGCGTCCATGATGTGAAGGAAGCCGTAGAGTGCGTAAAGATATACGATGAAATGATGAATGTTGAATGATGAATGATGAATGACTTCAATGATAAGTGCTGAATGATGAATGTTCTCCACCCTGGACACTGATTTATACATTATCATTTCTACACTATACATTATACACTACTTATGTTTTTTGAGTTTGGAATCAAGGATGTCATAGACATCTTCCTGGTCGCCCTGATGCTTTACTACATCTATCGGCTGATGAAGGAGAGCCGTTCGCTGAACGTGTTCTACGGCATCATCGTGTTTGTCCTCATCTGGCTCTTTGTCTCCCAAGTACTGGAGATGAAGCTCTTGGGCAGCATCCTCAGCCAATTGGCCAGCGTAGGTGTCATCGGCCTGATCGTACTGTTCAAGGAAGAGATCCGCAAGTTTCTCTATCAGTTAGGTGCCCACCAACGCGTGAAGAGCATCATGCGCTTTTTCTCCCAACACAAGGACAACGGACGGGACGAAGACAAAGAGACCATCATGCCGATCGTGTGGGCATGCATGGATATGGCAAAGCAAAAGGTGGGTGCCCTCATCGTCATCGAGCGGGCCACACCACTCGACGATATTGTACAGACCGGCGAACAGATCGACGCGCGCGTCAACAAGCTATTGATAGAGAACATCTTCTTCAAGAACTCTCCGCTTCACGACGGTGCCATGATCGTGTCGAAAAAACGCATCAAAGCCGCCGGATGTATCCTGCCTGTGAGCCACAATATGGACATCCCCAAGGAGTTGGGCCTTCGCCACCGTGCCGCCATGGGCATCTCGCAGGACTCCGACGCCATCGCCGTGGTAGTCTCAGAAGAGACCGGCCGCATCAGTGTGGCCATCAAAGGGCAGTTCCACCTGCGTCTCTCTGCTGAGGAACTCGAGAGCATACTCGCCAGGGAGATGATTGGTTAACAAAGGCTTTTTTATTCATTGATTTGTTGCTGTCCGTTTGGTCACCTCGCAAAGATTACGTAACTTTGTAACATCGACATTTCAAAACTAATATATTACCGAACACTATGAGTTTATTAGAGCAAATTGTTGTGCGTGCTAAGTCTAACAAGCAGCGCATCGTGCTCCCCGAAGCTGAAGAGGAGCGCACTCTGAAGGCTGCCGACCGTGTACTGGCCGACGACCTGGCCGACCTGATCTTGATCGGCAATCCCGAGAACATCCGTAAGGAAGCCAAAGAGTGGGGCCTCGCCAACATCGACAAGGCTACCATCGTCGACCCGCTGCACTGCGAGAAGACCGAGGCGTATGCTACCTTGTTAGCTGAGCTTCGCAAGAAAAAGGGCATGACCGTTGAGCAGGCCCGTGAGCTGGTAACGAAGAACAACCTCTATCTTGGCTGCATGATCATCAAAGCCGGTGACGCTGACGGACAGATTTCCGGCGCACTGAGCACTACGGGCGACACACTGCGTCCGGCTCTGCAGATCATTAAGTGCGCTCCGGGCGTGACCTGCGTCAGCGGTGCTATGCTGCTCATCACCGATCAGAAGCAGTATGGCGAGGACGGTATCGTGGTCATGGGCGACGTTGCTGTCACTCCTAATCCTACAGCCGACCAACTGGCTCAGATTGCATACTGCACAGCCGAGACCGCGAAGAGCGTGGCAGGCATCAAGGATCCCCGTGTGGCTATGCTGAGTTTCTCCACCAAAGGCTCTGCCAAGGATGCCAAGGACAAGGAGACGGGCAAGAGCGTCTATATCATCGACAAGGTCATCGACGCAACAAAGATTGCTCATGAGAAGTATCCCGAGCTGAAAGTCGACGGCGAGTTGCAGGCCGACGCTGCCCTCGTGCCTTCCGTAGGTGAGTTCAAGGCTCCGGGCTCTCCGATTGCCGGACACGCCAATGTGCTCGTAGTACCTAATCTCGAAGTGGGCAACATCGGTTACAAGCTCGTTCAGCGTCTTGGCGGTGCCATTGCTATCGGTCCTATCATTCAGGGTATCGCTCGTCCGGTCAACGACCTCAGCCGCGGTTGCTCTGTCGATGACATCTACTACATGGTCGCCATCACTTCCTGCCAGGCAATGGACGCAAAGAAATGATGAATGTTGAATGCATTCAACATTCAACATTGTTAATAACTCAACACTCAACATTCAACATTGTTTATGAAGATTTTGGTTCTGAACTGCGGTAGCAGTTCCATTAAGTACAAGTTATATGATATGGCCGACGAAAGCGTGCTGGCCCAGGGTGGCGCAGAACGCATTGGTCTCGACGAGGCCTTTGTCAAAGTGACAATGAAAGACGGCTCCAAAGAAAAGCTTATGCACGACATGCCTTCGCACAAAGAGGGCGTGAAGTTCGTGCTCGACCTCCTCGTAGATCCGAAGTACGGCTGTCTGAAGAACCTCGACGAGATCGACGCCGTCGGACACCGTATCGTGCAGGGCGGTGACCTCTTTGAGAAGAGCTGCATCGTCACTCCCGAGGTGGAGAAAGGCATTGAGAGCCTCATCGACCTCGCGCCGGTACACAACAAGGGCCATTTGGCCGGCCTCCGCGCTGTCGATGCCCTCATGCCCGGCACACCGCAGGTGACCGTATTCGACAATGCGTTTCACAGCACCATGCCTCCGTATGCTTATCTCTATGCCGTGCCCTACGAGTTCTATACCAAGTGGCACGTACGCCGCTATGGTTTCCATGGCACCTCTCACCGCTACGTCTCTCAGCGCGTGTGCGACTTCCTCGGCGTGGACATTAAAACACAGAAGATCATCACCTGCCACATCGGCAACGGTGCCAGTGTGGCTGCCGTGAAGTATGGCAAGGTCATCGACACCTCCATGGGTCTTACACCGCTGGCCGGACTGATGATGGGCAGCCGCTCGGGCGATATCGACCCGTCTGCTGTCACCTATCTGATGCAGAAGACCGGCATGGGACCACAGGAGATGGCCGACTTCCTCAACAAGCAGAGCGGCGTGCTCGGCATCACCGGCATCTCCAGCGATATGCGTGAGATCGAGAACGCCGACAACGAAGGCAACGAGCGCGCTCACCTCGCACTGCAGATGTACAACTACCGCATCAAGAAATACATCGGTGCATACGCAGCTGCTATGAACGGTGTCGACATCATCGTGTGGACTGCCGGCGTGGGCGAGAACCAGGAAGGCGTGCGCTGGGATGCTTGCTCAGGATTGGAGTACCTCGGCGTGAAGATGGACAAGGAGCGCAACCACGTGCGCTCGAAAGAGCAGATCCTCTCTGCCGACGACTCCAAGGTGAAGGTGGTGATGATTCCTACCGACGAGGAGATTGTCATTGCCCGCGACACACGCGACCTCGTGGAGGCACAGAAGAAGTAATATCGCAACCTGAAAATAGGCGGACACCCACGATGGGCAGTCCGCCTTTTTTAGTTTTCTACAACTATTAAGTAAGCTTTCTGCCATAAGTAATAATAAGGAGTAAGGGAAATGAAGATTGTTACATTCGGGGAAATCATGCTGCGCCTGTCCAAGCACGGTGCCATGCGACTGACACAGGGCAACTCTTTCGATGCCAACTACGGAGGCTCCGAGGCTAATGTAGCCGTGAGTCTGGCGATGCTCGGCGACGACGTGAAGTATGTCACGCGCGTGCCCGATAATGCCATCGGCGAGGCCGCACTCATGCATCTTAGGGAATATGGTGTCGACGTGCGCCATTCGGTGAAGGGCGGCAAGCGACTGGGCACCTACTATTTCGAACCTTCAGCCGCCATGCGCTCGTCGAGAGTGGTCTACGACCGCGACGACTCTGCTTTCAACACCTTGTCGTTCGGCGACATCGACTGGGCACCGATACTAAAGGAAGCGGGATTGTTTCATTGTTCGGGAATCACCTGCGCCACCAGTCAGGCAGCTCTCGACACCACGATGGATGCCGTGCACCGGGCTTTTGAAAGCGGAGTAGAACTCACCTGCGACATCAACTATCGTGGCAACCTGTGGAAATATCCGGGTGCCAATGCACGCAAGTCCCTTGACGAACTCATGCAGTACAGCTCCTTTATCTTTGGCGACCAGAATGAGTGGTATGTGGCCAGCGGTCTCAATCCCATCCCTTTCACTGCTTTGGATGAGAGCTATCAGTTTGACTTGGACGCTTACCGCCGCTACTTCGACCGGCTCCACAAGATGTTCCCGCGGGCAGAGCGCATGCTCATGGCGCATCGCAACCAACTCTCCTTCCAGCATCATGTCAATGCCGGAGTGCTATGGGCCAACGGAGAAATCTACACCTCACGCATCTACGACATCCAGCCCATTGTTGACCAGATGGGCGTGGGCGATGCCTGGGTGGCCGCATTTATCCATGCGCGCCACCGTCGGCCCGACGACGACCGCCTCTGTCTGGAGTTCTCCACGGCCGCCGCGTCGCTGAAGAATACAGTTCCCGGTGATCAGAACTTAGTGAGTGAGCAGGAGATCCTTGCTGCCATGCAAGGAGGCAACGGCCGTATCGACCGATAAAAGAATTATCAAATAATTGGTCAAACGCTCGTTGGACGTTTGGCAAACGACTGTTTGACTATATGTACAACGAATGTTTGACCAATGGTCAAACATTCGTTTAACCATCAACAAACTGCCTTTTTGACAATAACAAAGCACGATTTTAATGAAGCTATAACCATACGATGAGTAGAACTCATGAGTATAGTCCAACAAAAAGCGTGGCGACCACTCTGTTTTCATTGTGGTCGCCACGCTTTGCTTTGTCTGTAGCTTCTGTTTATCTTTTCCGGCGATTACGGTCTGCTTTCGCCCTCTATATATTCCTCAAGCAGCAGATGCTCGCCGTCGAAGACAGCGTAAGTGAACTGTGTGATCCAGTCACCGAGGATCAGCATCCGTGCCTTGCGGTTGAGTGTCAGCTCCAGTTCTATATGGCGATGGCCATAGATGAAGTAGTCGATGTCGGGGTGAGTCTTCATATATTCCTTTGTCCACAACACCAGATACTCTTTGTCCTCACCCATGTAGGGAGGCTCCTTGCCGTCGGCGCGTTTCAGGCGGCTGTGCCTGGCCCAGTTGAGTCCGAGCTGCATACCCCACCAAGGATGGAAGAAGTTGAGCAGGCACTGACAGCCACGATTGTGAAAGATCCTGCGCAGGAGTTTGAACTTGTTGTCAGGGTCGCCCAGCCCGTCACCGTGCGCCAGATAGAACTCCTTGCCGTAGATTTCCGTCGTCAGCGGATGACGGTGAAGGATCACGCCGCACTCCTCTTCGAGATAGCCATACGTCCATATATCGTGATTGCCGGTGAAGAAATGAACTTCCACGCCCATGTCGGTCAGCTCCGATATCTTACCTAAGAAACGCGTAAAGCCCTTCGGCACCACATATTTATATTCGTTCCAAAAGTCAAACATGTCGCCGAGCAGATACACGGCGGCCGCCTTGTCCTTGATGCTGTCAAGGAAACGCACCAGCCGTCGCTCTTGGGTACGGCGATGAGGAATGGCCAACGACCCTAAGTGCGCGTCGGATAAAAAGTATATGTTCTTTCTCATAGCTACCAAAGTTTTGTTAGACATCCAACTTTCATCATTCATCACTCAACATTCAACACTGAACATTGTATTCATTCAACATTCAACGCTCAACATTGAACATTCAACATAGCCTTAGTCCAGTCCCAACTCCACTCTTGCTTCTTCACTCATCATGCTTTGATCCCATACAGGCTCAAAGACCAGATTGACGTTGGCGGCTTTCACGCCCTCCACGCTCTCTACTTTCGTACGGACATCTTCCAGTATGAAGTCAGCGGCAGGGCAGGATGGCGCCGTAAAAGTCATGTCCATGTCGACTGTGCCATCATCTTTCACGTCGATCTTGTAGATCATTCCGAGGTTCCAGATGTCCACCGGAATCTCTGGATCGTATACTGTTTTCAGCACATCCACGATGCGCTCTTCTATCTTTGTCTTTTCTTCCTGTGTCATCTTCTCTATACTTATATTATATAATGTGTATACTTGATGTTGCGAATTTAATAAAAAGTTTCCAATCTGCCAAAGAAAAGCAAGCTTTAGCGCTAAAATCTTAATGGATATCTTGACTTAATACTATCAGCAAACTTGGATGCTGCCATGATCAAAGACGCTTGGCCAGATGATAACAATGGATAAATATAAGTACACGTATACATTTACTACATCAAATTATATCGTTTTTCATAGAAAAATGAGGTTTTTATTTGGCTTATATGATTATTTTGCGTATTTTTGCAATCAGTTAAAGAATAAATATCCAATATATGAAGATCAAAGACCGACGGCTCGAAGCTATTAAGTTGATCATTTCGAGTAAGGAAATAGGCAGTCAGGAAGAATTGCTGGATGACCTTAAGAAAGAAGGCTTCCTGCTCACACAGGCCACGCTCAGTCGTGACCTCAAACAGTTGAAGGTTGCCAAGGCTGCCAGCATGAACGGCCACTACGTCTATGTGCTGCCCAACGAAACGATGTACAAGCGCGTGCACAAGCCACTGCCTGCTAATGAGATGATGGGTACACCAGGCTTCCAGTCGATACGCTTCTCACGCAATATCGGTGTCATCCGCACACGACCAGGATATGCCAGTTCCATTGCCTATAACATCGATAACAGCGACATCTCCGAGATCCTTGGCACCATCGCCGGCGACGACACCATCATCATCGTACTCAAGGAGGGCACAGACAGAAAAGCCATTTCAGATTGTCTCAGCGACATCATGCTGGAATAAACATTTGGATAAGACAAGATTATAGATAACAACACCATGGAAGAAATCAAAGTAATGGTGGCCGACGAGAGTCATATCAAATATGTCGGCACCATACTGAAAACCATCGCCGACGCAGCAAAAGTCCGCGGCACCGGCATTGCCAAGCGCTCGCCGGAGTACGTGGCCACGAAGATGAAAGAGGCTAAGGCGGTCATTGCCCTGCAAGGCGAGAAGTTTGCCGGATTCAGCTACATCGAGACCTGGGGCAACAAGCACTATGTCACCACCTCGGGACTGATTGTCCACCCTGACTTCCGAGGGAAAGGAGTCGCCAAGCGCATCAAAAACCTCACCTTTACGCTCGCACGCGTCCGATGGCCCCATGCCAAAATCTTCTCGCTGACCAGCGGGTCGGCGGTGATGAAGATGAACACTCAGCTGGGATATCTTCCGGTGACCTTCAACGACCTCACCGATGACGAGAGCTTCTGGCGAGGCTGCGAGGGATGTATCAACAGCGACATCCTCCACCGCACCAACCGCCGCTACTGCATCTGCACCGCCATGCTCTTCGACCCGGAAGAGCAGCTACCAGCACGCATACCGGAATCAGTGCGCGAGCGCATCCGTCGTATTGACGGGAATAACAATGTTTGATAATTAAATAAGGAGAATAACTATGGAGAAGAGATCTGTCGTCGTCGCCTTTTCCGGCGGACTGGATACATCATACACGGTCATGAAACTCACCCAAGAGGGATGGGACGTATATGCTGCCTGCGCCAACACAGGCGGATTCAGCGCTGAACAGCTGAAGAAAAACGAAGAGAACGCTTACAAGCTCGGCGCTAAAAAGTATGTCACACTCGACGTGACACATGAGTACTACGAGAAGAGCTTGAAATATATGATCTTCGGCAACGTGCTGCGCAACAACTGCTATCCTATCTCGGTCAGTTCTGAGCGTATCTTCCAGGCCATCGCCATCGCACGCTACGCCAAAGAGATCGGTGCTGACGCCATTGCCCACGGCTCTACCGGTGCCGGCAATGACCAGATACGTTTCGACATGACCTTCCTCGTCATGGCACCCGGCGTGAAAATCATCACGCTCACCCGTGACCACGCCCTCTCGCGCAAGGAGGAAGTGGACTACCTCAACGAGCACGGCTTCTTCGCTGACTTCACCAAGCTGAAGTATTCCTACAACGTAGGCATCTGGGGCACGAGCATCTGTGGCGGCGAGCTCCTTGACCCGACAAAGGGACTGCCTGAGGAGGCTTACCTGAAGCATGTCACCGCCAAGGCGCCGGAAACCGAACTATGCATCACGTTCAAAGAGGGCGAGATAGCTGCTGTCAATGACAAGGAGTATGCCGATAAGGTAGAGGCTATCCAGACCATCGAGGCCATCGGCGCCAGCTATGCCATCGGCCGCGACTGCAATGTCGGCGATACGATCATCGGTATCAAGGGACGTGTGGGCTTTGAGGCTGCCGCGCCAAAGCTGATCATCGAGGCGCACCGCCTGCTCGAAAAGTCGACACTCTCCAAGTGGCAGCAGTACTGGAAAGACCAGATCGGCAACTGGTACGGCATGTTCCTCCACGAGAGTCAGTACCTCGAGCCCGTCATGCCCGACATGGAAGCGTTCCTCACCAGCAGTCAGCGCCACGTCAACGGCACGGCCATCCTGAAACTGCGTCCATATAGCTTCGAGACGGTTGGCGTAGACTCTCCCGACGACCTCACCAAGTCGAAGCTCGGTGAGTACGGTGAGATGCAGCATGGCTGGACTGCCGACGATGCCAAAGGCTTCATCAAAGTACTCTCCACTCCGCTTCGCGCCTACTACGGCATGCATCCGGGAGAAAGAGAATAAAAGGAGGGAAAAGAATGATAAGAATAGGAATACTTGGCGGTGCCGGCTATACGGCAGGAGAGCTCATCCGCCTGCTCATCAACCACCCCGAGGCAGAGCTTGTCTTCGTCAACAGTGAGAGCAACGCCGGAAACCTCATCACCGATGTGCATGAGGGGCTCTACGGCGACACCGACTTGCGCTTCACGAGCGAGATGCCCTTCAACGATGTCGACGTGCTCTTCTTCTGCTTTGGCCACGGCAAGAGCGAGCGCTTCCTGGCAGAGCACGACGTGCCCGCCAAAGTGAAGATCATCGACTTGGCGCAGGACTTCCGCCTTGCGCCAACTACCGGCCTTCCCGCTGACGACGTCACCGCCACAAAGCCCACGCCGGCTGTGCACGACTTCGTCTATGGTCTGCCCGAGATCAACCGCGAGCGCATCAGCGCTGCCCGCCATGTAGCCAACCCCGGTTGCTTCGCCACGTGCATACAACTCGGACTGCTGCCTGCCGCCAAGATGGGGCTCATCACCTCAGCAGTCAGCATCAATGCTATCACGGGAAGCACGGGAGCCGGTGTGAAGCCCGGTGCCACCACGCACTTCTCGTGGCGCAGCAACAACCTGAGCATCTACAAGGCTTTCACCCATCAGCATATCCCCGAGATACGACAAAGCGTCAGCCAGGTGCAGGGACATCTCGAAGCCGACATCGATTTCATCCCTTATCGCGGCGACTTCGCACGCGGTATCTTTGCCACTGAGGTCATCCGCACCGACAAGGACGCTGAGACGATCGTCCAGGGATATAAGGATTTCTACAAGGGCGAGCCCTTTACTCACTATGTCGACAAACCGCTCGACCTGAAGCAGGTGGTCAATACCAACAAGGCACTCGTACACTGCGACGTCATCGACGGCAAGCTTCTCGTCACCTCCTGCATCGACAACCTGCTCAAGGGAGCTGTCGGTCAGGCGGTAGAGAACATGAACCTTATGTTTGGACTCGATGAGACCACAGGACTGAAACTCAAGCCGTCGGCATTCTAACTAAATAAAAGCAAAAGTATGAAACTATTCGACGTTTATCCGTTATACGATATCAACATTGTCAAGGGCAAAGGAGTCCATGTGTGGGACGACAAGGGGCAGGAGTATCTCGACCTCTACGGCGGACATGCTGTCATCAGCATCGGCCACTGCCACCCCCACTATGTCGACATGCTCACCAAACAACTCAATCAGCTTGGCTTCTACTCCAACAGCGTCATCAACATGCTTCAGCGCCAGCTTGCCGAGCGGCTGGGCAAGGTCTGCGGCTACGACGACTATCAGCTCTTCTTGATCAACAGTGGTGCTGAGGCCAACGAGAATGCGCTGAAGCTTGCCAGCTTCCACAATGAGCGCACACGTGTGCTCTCTGCCGAGAAAGCCTTCCATGGCCGCACCTCACTGGCTGTGGAGGTGACGGGTAACCCAAAGATAGTAGCACCTATCAACGACAATGGTCATGTGACCTTCCTGCCCTACAACGATCTGGAGGCATGGGAGCGCGAGCTTGCCAAGGGCGATGTCTGCGCCTGTATTCTGGAGTGCATCCAAGGGGTGGGTGGTTGCCATGTTGCTACCAAGGAGTTTGTCCAGGGGCTCGCCAAAGCCTGCAAGAAGTACGGTGCTGTGCTCATCTGCGACGAGATACAGTGCGGCTATGGTCGTTCTGGCAAGTTCTTCGCCCATCAGTGGCTGGACATACGTCCTGACCTCATCACGGTCGCCAAAGGCATCGGCAATGGTTTCCCCATGGCCGCCGTGCTCATCTCGCCGGAGTTCCAGCCCGTCTACGGACAGCTGGGCACTACGTTTGGCGGCAACCACTTGGCGTGTACGGCCGCGCTTGCCGTGCTCGACGTCTTTGAACAGGAGCATCTGGTCGACAACGCGCATGAGGTGGGTGAGTATTTCATCGAAGAACTGAAACAACTGCAAAAGACCGAGCCGCATATCAAGGAAGTGCGTGGACGCGGACTGATGATAGGACTGGTACTCGACGTGCCGCAGAAAGAGGTTCGCAGCAAACTCATCTATGAGCAGCATGTCTTCACGGGAGCTGCCGGTACCGACGTGCTGCGCATCCTGCCGCCTCTGTGCCTGACCAAGGCCGATGCCGACGACTTCATCTATCGTCTCAAGCGCGTCTTCGCCAGCATGCAGGAAACTCTTTAGATAGTACTATATATAATAAGGTATACCATTCATATTATGAAAATCGCAGTAATTGGAGCCGGTGAGATGGGCGGAGCCTTTGCCACTGGCTTGTTGGAGACCGACTTGTTCAAGCCCGAGGACATCACCGTGGCCAATCCTCATGAGGGCAAGCTCAAACCGTTTGCCGAGCAGGGCACCAGTGTGACCACCGACAACAAAGTAGCTGCCGCCGTGGCAGATATCGTCGTGCTCGCCGTGAAACCTAAGGTGGTGAAGGGCGTCATCGACGAGATTAAAGAGGAGCTCGACTACAGCAAGCAGGCCATCGTGAACATGGCAGCCAGCATCAAGCTCGACCAGCTTGAGGCATGGCTCATCAGTGGCGGCGACGTGCCGGCGATCTGTCAGGCCATCCCTAACATTGGCATCGCTCACCGACAGTCGATGACTTTCCTGTCGCCTAACGACAAGGCTGCCGCAAATCCGAAGCCGGTCCTCGACATCTTCAACGCTTTGGGCAAGACCATGGTCGTCGACGAGGATCTCCTTGGGGCAGGTACTGCGATGGCTGGTTGCGGCATTGCCTATGTGCTGCGTTTCATCCGTGCCGCTTCCGAGGCTGGTGTAGAGCTGGGCTTCAAGGCCGATGATGCCAGGGACATCGTGCTTCAGACCATCAAAGGTGCTGGCTCGCTGCTCGCCGTCGGCAGTCATCCTGAGGCTGAGATCGACAAGGTAACCACACCCGGCGGCATGACCATCAAAGGACTGAACACGCTGGAGGCCAACGGATTCACCCATGCTGTGATAGAAGGCTTCAAAGGCAGTTTGAAATAAGACCAATGAAAAGAATAGTTGTGAAAGTGGGCAGCAACGTGCTCACACGCGATGACGGAAAACTCGACGTGACGAGGATGTCGGCCATCGTTGACCAGATCGTATGGCTGCGGCGCCACGACTACGAGGTCATCCTCGTGTCGTCGGGTGCCATGGCTTGTGGTCGCAACGAGATCGATGTGGAGCACCGGCTCGACAGCGTGGAGCAACGACAGCTCTTCTCTGCGCTCGGGCAGGTGAAGCTCGTGGGACTCTACTACGACCTCTTCCGGGAGTATGGCTGCCATGTGGGACAGGTGCTCACGATGAAGGAGAGTTTCTCCACACGCGGACAGTACCTCAACCAGCGGGCATGTATGCAGGTGATGCTCGAGAACGGTGTTATCCCCATTGTCAACGAGAACGACACGGTGAGCGTCACCGAACTGATGTTCACCGACAACGACGAGCTCTCGGGACTCATCGCTTCCATGATGGATTGCGACACGCTCGTCATCCTCAGCAATGTCGACGGCATCTACAACGGCGACCCGAAGGAACCCGGCACGCGCGTCATCCCAATGGTCAACTACGACCGTGATTTAGGGGAGTATATCATCAACCAGAAGAGTGGCTTCGGCCGTGGAGGTATGGTCACGAAAGCACATATCGCCGGCAAGGTGGCCGACGAGGGCATCAAGGTCATCATTGCCAATGGCAAGGCCGACAACATCCTCGTTGAGCTGGCACTGCATCCGCAGCAGACCATGCACACGGAATTCCGGCCCAATCCCAATCCCACGTCTACGGTGAAAAAGTGGATCGCCCACAGCGAGAGCTTTGCCAAAGGTGTCATTTACGTCAACGCCAAGGCCGCCGAAGCGCTGCGCGGCAAGCAGGTCGTTAGCCTGTTGCTCGTCGGCGTGACAAAGATAGAGGGCGATTTCGAGGAGGGTGACATCGTAAGCATCGTTGATGAGCAGAAGAAACTCGTTGCCGTGGGACGCAGCGCCTACAATGCTGATGAGGCCCGCGCCAATATCGGAAAGCACGACGTCCGACCTCTTGTGCACTACGATTATATGTATATGGAGTGATATCACACATAATATATAGAGTGAAAGTACATATATAAAAGGAGTAAACTACTATGTTAGAAGATATTTTCCGCCGAGTCAAACGGGCCAGTAAGTCTCTTGCCAACATGGACGATGCCTTGCGCAACCGTCTGCTGTGCCTCGTGGCCGATGCCATAGAGGCGGAGACCGAGACTTTGTTGGCCGCCAATCGTGAGGATTTGGCGCTGATGGACAAGAGCAATCCCATGTATGACCGTTTGCAGCTGACGCCTGCTCGTCTGAAGGAGATTGCCGACAACATGCGCCATGTGGCTACGCTGCCTTCGCCATTGGGCAAAGTGCTCAAGCACAAGACGCTGCCCAACGGCCTGGATCTTCGCCGCGTGAGTGTACCCTTTGGTGTCATCGGTGTGGTCTACGAGGCCCGTCCCAATGTCACCTTCGATGTCTTTGCCCTCTGTCTGAAGAGTGGCAATTCCAGCATCCTGAAGTGTGGTAAGGACGCCATCCACTCATGTCAGGCCGGTGTGGACCTCATCCACCGCGTGCTGAAATCTGTGCACGTCAATCCCGACATCGTAGCGCTGCTGCCTGCCACCCATGAGGCGACGGCCGCGTTGCTCCAGGCTGTCGGATTGGTCGACCTCTGCATTCCGCGTGGTGGCAAGCGCCTCATCAGCTTTGTGCGAGACACGGCAAAGGTACCGGTCATCGAAACGGGAGCCGGTGTCGTACACTGCTATTTCGACAAGCGGGGCGACGTGGCTATGGGACAACGCATCATCGACAACGCCAAGACGCGCCGCTGCTCGGTGTGCAATGCCCTCGACTGTCTGATCATCCATGCTTCACGGCTGAGCGATCTGCCGGAGCTGGTCAAGCCTTTAGCCGACAAGCAAGTGAAGCTCCATGCCGACTCACGTGCTTTCGCTGCTCTGCAAGGACACTATCCTACCGAGCTGCTCGTTCCTGTTACTAATGATGACGAGTGGAACACTGAGTGGCTGAGCATGCAGATGGGCATAAAGACCGTCGACTCCATTGATGAAGCACTTGAGCATATCGATACCTACGGCAGTGGGCACAGCGAGAGCATCATCACCGACGCCCAGGCAGCCGCCCTGCATTTCCAGCAAGCCGTTGATGCTGCCTGCGTCTATGTCAATGCGCCCACGAGTTTCACCGATGGCGCGCAGTTCGGCCTCGGGGCAGAGATCGGCATCAGCACGCAGAAGCTCGGTGCCCGCGGTCCCATGGCATTGGAGGAGATGACCACCTACAAGTGGCTCATCAACGGCAACGGGCAAGTACGCCCCTAACGCTTGCCGCTTGCCCTCCCTTATAAATACATCACGCATGTCGTTCGGTTTGCAGCGGCTGTGCCGCTGCACATAATCCCTAATTTATGAAAATATTCTTCAACGCACAAGACCTTGGCCCCTTGCAGGCCGCTCTGAAAGAGGCCGAAGAGGTGAAAGCCAGCCGCTTCGCCTATCAGCAGTTGGGCAAGAACAAAACCCTGCTGATGATTTTCTTCAATAACTCATTGCGCACACGCCTCTCCACACAGAAGGCTGCCATGAACCTTGGCATGAATGTCATCGTCCTCGATGTCAATGCCGGCGCGTGGAAGCTCGAGACCGAGCGCGGTGTCATCATGGACGGCGACAAGAGCGAGCACCTCTTGGAGGCCATCCCCGTGATGGGTTGCTATTGCGACATCATCGCCGTACGCTCCTTCGCCGGACTCAGTGACCGCGACTACGACTACGCCGAGACCATTGTCAGCCAGTTTGTGAAACACTCCGGCCGCCCTGTGGTAGCCATGGAGACCGCCACTGTGCATCCGCTCCAGGCCTTTGCCGACTTGATCACTATCCACGAGAAGTGGACAGAGCTCAACGCCAACCCTGCCACAAAGCCTACACACAAGCGCCCGAAGGTGGTGCTCACGTGGGCACCGCACTGCCGTGCACTGCCCCAGGCTGTTCCTAACTCGTTTGCCCAGTGGATGAATGCCGCTGACGTAGACTTTGTTGTTACCCAGCCCGAAGGCTACGAACTCGATCCGAAGTTCGTCGGAGGCGCCCAGGTGGAGTACGATCAGCGCAAAGCCTTGGAGGACGCGGACTTTGTCTATGCCAAAAACTGGAGCTGTCCGGGCGTAAAGAATAAAGGTGATTACGGCAAGATTCTGTCCAAGGACTCCAGTTGGACTATCGACACCGAACACATGAGCTGGACCAACGACGGTTACTTCATGCATTGCCTGCCCGTGCGTCGTGGCCTCATCGTCACCGACGACGTCATCGAGAGTCCCCACAGTCTTGTCATTCCAGAGGCGGCCAACCGTGAGATCTCCGCTGAGGTGGTGCTCAAACGCGTATTGGAATCGCTCTAATAATACTATCATGCAGGGAGAGTACACATCGTAGTACGCTCCCTTTTTTGTTATCAATCTCACAGAACCCTATGAAACAATGATTCTATTTTGCTGAACTGTAAATATAGTATCAATACTGGACAATAAAATACAATAGGTCCATCTTGACTTTTACAACTTATTCACTTTGATGAAAAAGTATCAATAATAGCAAAGATAATATTACGGATTTACATGGGAAAGCCGTATCTTTGCGATTGTAAACCGAAAAGATGACCTTAGGAACACTAAAAACTAACCTGTTTGTGTCACCTTTGTCGTCAACTATAACAACAATCGAAGTCAAAATAATTAAGAACCAATTATCAATTATGCAAGAATCACCATGAAAAGAAAGCCTCCTGTTGCAAAACAATAGGATCAAAAAGCGCTCATAGTCAATACTATCGCGCTCAAGAACCCCAATCACCATTAAAGAAAAATCTAGAACGAAGTAGTATGAATTTTAATCTTAACAAAACCATGCTGTTGATGGGAGCTTGCACAGCCTTGGGACTTGCTTACAGTCCCAGTGTTCATGCAGCCTCACCAAGCCTGATGGCGCAAGCTGTACAGCAGGCAAAGAAAGTCACCGGACACATCATTGACTCTGAAGGTCCGGTCATTGGTGCCAGTGTCGTGGAGAAGGGAAATCCCAAGAACGGCGCAGTCACAGACCTTGATGGTAACTTCACGCTGAACGTCAAGCCTGGAGCTACTCTCGTGGTGTCTTATGTAGGCTATAAGACACAGGAAATCCCCATTGGAAATCAGTCCGACTTTGCAATCACTCTGAAGACCGATGACAAGACGCTTGAAGACGTGGTCGTCGTCGGTTACGGTGTGCAGAAGAAGAAACTCGTCACCGGTGCCACTGTAGAGGTCAAGGGTGACGATATCGAAAAGATGAATACCACTCAGGTGCTCGGTGCATTGCAGAGCAAAACTCCGGGTGTGAACATTACGGCCGTTTCCGGTCAGCCTGGTGATGGTTTCAAAGTAGCAGTGCGTGGTGCTGGTACCAACAGTGATACCAAGCCTATCTATGTTATTGATGGAGTAGCCGGCGGCGACATCAATAACCTCAATCCTGCTGACATCGAACGCATTGATGTGTTGAAGGACGCAGCATCTGCAGCCATCTATGGTGCCAACGGTGCTAATGGCGTGATCCTTATCACTACCAAGCAAGGTAAAGCTGGCAAGATTTCCGTCAGCTATGATGGCAACATCGGCTGGCAGAACATGTATCGCATCCCGAAACTCTTGAACGCTAAGCAGTACATGCAGGTGCAGGACATGGTATCGATGAACAATGGCGGATCAGCTTATGACTGGTCAAAGTATATCGATGCAGACCTGCTGAAAGCTTATCAGGATGGTTCAAATTCTGGTACTGACTGGTTAGACATTCTGCGTAACAAGAATGCTATCACCACCAATCATGACATCAACATCACCGGCGGTTCCGACCGTAGCAGATTCTCTACAGGTGTTGGTTATCAGTATCAGGACGGTATCCTCGGCGGCGACTATGCAAAGTCCGATTTCCGTCGTTTCACCATCCGCTTGAATTCAGAGCATGTCCTCTACCGCAACGACAAAGGACTGGACGTGGTGAAGTTCGGTGAAAACCTCTACTTCCAGCATCGTGAGAAGCAAGGTATCCAAATTGGCAACCAGTACAGCAATGTGCTTTCTACCGCTTTGCGTGCCAATCCTTGCGTACCTGTTTATGACAAGGATGGTAACTATTTCGACTCTGACGACTTGAAGAATTCCGGTACCGAGGGCTGGATGAACTATAACTCCTATACCCTCAACCCAATCTATCAGTTGGTCAACAGCCAAAGCGCCAATAACAAGAGCCGCAACTTCACGCTCAATGCTATCGGCTATATTGAAGTTCAGCCTATCAAGGGACTCACTTATCGTGGGCAGGTCAACTACAGTCAGAACTCTTACTCCTATCGTTACTTCCTACCTATCTACAGTGCCAACACCACCAACAAGGATGGCTTCCGTACAACGGACGAGACCAACCAACAGATGGGACTTGGCTGGACATGGAGTATGACCCACACGCTGAACTATAAGTTTGCTTTGAACAATCATCATTTCGATGCTCTTGTCGGTACCGAGTACTATCAGACACGTCCGGGCATGGGTGAGAGTCTGACAGGTATGGCTACCAACAGCATCTATGGTAACTTCAAGCATGGCTATCTCTCGCTGACCAAAGACCGTAACGGTGGTGCCACTGTCACTGGTACTCCTTATACTGACGAGACAGCAAACTCTTACTTCGGCCGTATCAACTACGACTACAACGAGACTTATATGTTCAGTGCCATTCTCCGTGCTGATGGCTCATCCCGTTTCGCCGACGGACACCGATGGGGCTACTTCCCCTCTTTCTCAGCCGGTTGGGTGATCAGCAACGAGAAATTCATGCAACCCACAGCTTCTTGGCTTGACTTCTTGAAGTTCCGTGCCGGCTGGGGTCAGAATGGTAATAAGAATATTGGCGATGCCTTTGGCTATCTGGCTACATTCTCTTATGGAAATTACGGCAACTACTCCTTCGGCAACACCAAGGAGAATTCTACTCAGGGTGCTTATTTGGGCCGTCTTTCCAATGATGATCTTAAATGGGAAACTTCTGAGCAGACCGACCTCGGTATCGATGCCCGCTTTTTGAATGGTCGCTTGGGTGCTACGATGGACTGGTACTACAAGAAGACGAAGGATCTGCTCGTACAAGTTCAGGTTCCTGGAACCTCTGGCTTCTCTACGCAGTGGCAGAACGCCGGTACCGTACGTAATACCGGTTTTGAAATCGCACTTAACTGGAATGACAAGATTGGCCGCGACTTCAACTATGGCGTGAACTGGAACATGGCCTACAACAGCAACAAAGTTACCAAGATCAACAATGCCAACCATTACAATGAGGGCGGTAATGACTTGCTTGCTCAGAACACAGGTATCATGGCACGTATGGAGCAAGGTCACCCAATTGGCTACTTCTATGGCTACAAGACCGAGGGCGTGATGCAGAATGCAGCCGACATTCAGGCTTATCTCGACAAGAACTGTGGCGGCAACGCTGCCAACTCATTGCAGGGAACAGACATCAAGCCGGGTGACCTGAAGTTTGTGGATGTCAACCACGATGGTAAGATCGATGCCAACGACAAGACTGAGCTTGGCGATCCTAACCCCGATGTGACCATGGGCTTTGGCTTCAACATTGGCTACAAGGGCTTCGACTTGAGTGCTACAGCATATGGTGCTTTCGGACAGCAAGTGATGCGCTCTTGGCGTAAGTTCACCGATGGTCAGTTTGAGAACTATACCACAGAGGTATACAAGTACTGGCATGGTGAGGGCACTTCCAACAAGTATCCTCGCCTGGCTCCGGGCAACACAGGTCCAAACTGGCAACAAATCTCTGACATCTATTGCGAGAACGCCAGCTATCTGCGTTTGCAGAATCTCACCGTTGGCTATGATTTCAAGAGCATTTGGAAGAGCTGTCCGTTTGAGCAGTTGCGCCTCTACTTCACTGCTCAGAATCTGTTCACCATTACCGGTTACGATGGTATGGATCCTGAGAACGGTATGGCCCTCAACAGCAGCGAGCCTTGGGTGACCGGTGTGGATGTCGGCAATTATCCTTCACCGCGAACATACCTGATTGGTGTCAATATTAAATTCTAAAGCCAGAAACAATGAACAAGCTATTATATTTATTGTCAGCAGCCACGGTAAGTCTCACGCTGGCATCCTGCTCTTTGGATGCTGACGACATTACCGAAGCTACCACCGACAAGTTCCCTACAACGGAAGAGGACGCAACAGCCTCGCTTGCCGGTGTATATAATAATCTTAACCAAGTGGCAGCCACACCACAGGAGTCATTCCTCTACGTTTCCATGCTGGCCAGTGACGATAACCTCGGTGGCGGTGGTACCAACGATAAGCTCATGCAGGCAGAGGACTTGCTCTGCAATTATAACCAGAACATGACCGAGCAGTTCTACAAGGACCGCTATCAAGGCATTTCGCGTGCCAACATCTTGATAGAGGCTCTGCCGAAGATCACTTCTCTGTCTGATGATGTACGCAACACTGATCTGGGTGAGGCTCTCTTCCTTCGTGCTTTCTACCACTACGAGCTTGCCTCCATGTATGGCAACGTGCCTTTGATGACATCGGCAACAGGTAAAGTGGTGAAGCAGGGTGACGTGAAGACCCTCTGGGGACAGATCCTTCAGGACTTTTACCAGGCCACACAGTTGCTGCCCGCAAAGCGCCGCTACGACGGACATGTGGACAAGTACACTGCAGAAGGTATGCTGGCACGTGCCTGGTTGTTCTACACCGGTATGTACTGCAACGGCACAGAATTGAAGGATTTGGTCAGCACCACGTACAACCCTCTTACAGAAGTTGATCTTCCCGATGGCACCAAGCTGACGAAGAAGATGGTATCTGACCTCGTCGACGACTGTGTCAACAACTCTGGCTACTCTCTTGTTTCTGACTATCGTAACCTTTGGGCCTATACCAACCGCTGCACAGTGGAAGACTATGATTACACCAAAGGTAAGGGCTTGAAATGGGTAGAGAACGACCAAACCCAGGCAAACGACAGCAATCCGGAGTCTATGTTCGCCATCAAGTTCAACAAACTTGCTTCTTGGAGCACAACCATCGGCTATGCCAATGGTTACGCACTTCACTTCGGTATGCGTGGCGGTCAGGACTACGCTAATACGTTCCCCTTCGGTCAAGGCTGGGGTGCAGGTCCTGTAGCTCCCAATCTTGTGAAGGAGTGGAAAGCTGACGAGTCCAACGATATGCGTCTGGAAGCTTCTATCCAGGATGTCAACAAGCTGCCGGCTTACAAGAGAGGTGGTTGGGCTGACTTCGTTCAGGAGACCGACTATTACGAGAAGAAGATTTCTCCTATCTCTGCCAAGAACGGCAACAAGTATGTATGCTGTTTTGAGGATTTGATGTATGGTGACAAGGGCGGACTCAGTGGCGGCTATGGCAACAACATGCAGCTCGATAACATCCACGACCTTGTACTTCTGCGCTTCGCTGACGTGCTGCTCATGCAGAGCGAGTTGGAAGAGAACGTAAGTGGTATCAACAAAGTGCGTGCTCGTGCCGGACTGGCTCCTATCGCATCATACTCTCTTAAAGCCCTTCAGAACGAACGTCGTCATGAGCTCGCTTTCGAAGGCGTACGTTGGAATGACATCCGTCGCTGGCATATCGCTGCTCAGGCTTTGGAGGCACAGAACAACCAGCCTGTCTACTATTGCGGCAAGGAGGCCAAGAACACAGCTCACAATGGTGGCTATGCAGCCCGCTACAATGCTACAGCCGGATTCTTCAAGATGCCTGAGAACCAGATCTCCTTGGGTAGCGTAGAACAAAACCCAGGCTGGGACAACAGTTCCGAATACCAGGGCTGGTAAACGCTTTGTTTCATTTTAAAAGAACATTGACATGAAAAAGATATTTTTTGCAATGCCTCTGCTGGCCTTGGCATTAGCTTCCTGTGATCCTTCTGATATTGAAGGTGGATCTGAGTGGAGAGATGTCGTCGCTGACCAGCTTAAGGTAAGTGCCACACCCGTTCAAGTGGACGGAAAGAACTCCAACCAGATACACGTGGTTTGCAATTCCCCGACCAATGTGGCCTGGCAGGCAGACCAGTTGATAGAGAACACTACTAACACTGTTTCTGCTGATGCTACCATCTATTTCACCAAGTTGGGACAAAACACAGTAAAGTGCCTGACAACCAATGATGGCGGTACTCCCGAGGAGAAAGACCTCACGGTACAAGTAGATACCATCACTTACCTCACCGATGATCTGAAAAATCGTCTTTGCGTCGGTCAGACGGGTGGTTCCGATCACTTTGGCGTAGGCTTTAACAAAGCCCTTATCAAAGCAGAGCAAGACAAGGATGCTCAAGGCCGACTGGGCAACAAGCTGAATATTGTCAGCAATGTCAACCCTGTGCTCTGCACGTTTAAGTGGGGGACCACAACGCTTGACAAGAACATCGGTTCGCTGACTGTCTATGACATCGACAAGCCTTTGAAGCTTTCTGTGGATATCATGGATGCAGCAGGCAACACGAAAACAATCGATCTCGGTGAATACACAGCTCAGACTTACACCGAAGCACCTGCTGAGATTAAGCTGATCACCGGTTGCGATCCTAAGGATCCAACGACAGCCAATGCCACCAGGACATGGGTGCTCGCAGCTGGCAACAACTGGGGTAATGGCGCAAGCACTGATGCCGCCGGGAGCTGGTGGACTACTGATGTCACTGGTCAGGGTGGTTCTTACGGCGAGATGACCTTCTCTTGGAAGGACGGTACGCTGACAACAACCATCTGTGATGAGTCCAACCAACGCGGTGACAAGAGTGGAACAGGTACATTTAAGCTTGACTTCTCTGCACGCAACACCAGTACGAATGTTATCTGTAACCTCATCACAAGTGGTTCCGGCAATATTGTCTTCCCATACATTATCAATGAGAATTACAAGGAGGGCCACAACTTCGAGATTACAAAGGTCACGGATGAAGATCTATACATCCGTGCCCAGCATACGACACCAAGTGGAGAGGGTACATTCTGGCACTTCGTTGTTAAGAAATAGGTTTCTTTAAAAAGTATTTTCAAGCATGCGCCATGAGTCTGTCCAGGCAGGCTCTTGGCGCTGCTTTCTTCATTTATCACTTGTATCAACTACCTTTTGTTATGCGGTCGTTCATTCATAAGCATTTGCAAGGCATCCTTTCCCTGCTCTTCGCCGTCGCCGTAGCGCTCTTCTGGGCTTTTCCTTACCGATGCGCACTCAGCTACCAAGAGCAGTATCAGCTGTTTCTCTTCACCCCATCCTATTTCACCGAGCGCATCAGCGTGCCGGGTGGGCTGGCCGACTATGTGGGCGAGTTCATCACGCAGTTCTATTATGTCTATGCGATAGGTGCTATTCTCCTTGCTCTTGTTTTCTTTTGTCTGCAACGACTCACGTGGGTGCTGATGCGCCGCAGCGGCGTGTCGCGATCTTGGTATCTGCTGAGCTTCATCCCCGCCGTTGCCCTTTGGGCGCTCATGGGCAACGAGAACGTGCTGCTATCCTTTGCCATTGCTCTGCTTGGCATGGAAGAACTGATGTTCCACTATATCATCGTACGCGACCATAGCCGTGGCTGGGTGGCACCAGCTGTTTACCTGCTCATTGCCGTCCCGGTGGGCTATTGGCTGTTCGGGCCGGTTGTGATTGGAGTAGCATTGAGCGCAACCTACAACCCCTACAGACCCTATGAAACCTCCCAAACCCTCCCTGAAAGGGCAGTAAAAAGCAATAGCCAAACACTTTTGACGCCTTATGGCTGGGCGCTGCTGAGCGTTCTCTATTTTGTGGCCATCGTCTGGCTCTGCGGACATTTCCTGCAATATCCCTATTACAAGCTGTTCGGTGGTATCAACTATTTCCGCTATCCCGGCATCATTCCCGTGATACAGTGGGTAGTGGCCGCATTGTTTGCCCTGCTGCCCCTTGTGGTTTCCTATCTGCCCCGTTTGGAGGGCAAGAAAGCCGTGCGCGCAGAAATTGCTCAACTCACCATCATCATGCTTGCCACTGTGCCCTTGCTGCACTTCAGCTTCGACCGCGCCACCTACGAGCTTATCGACTACGACTATCTCGTGCGCACCCATCAGTGGCAGCGCATCATAGAGAAAGCCGAGAAGCGTCAGGCTTCCTCACCGATGAGCGTGAGCTGTGTCAACCTCGCCCTTGCCATGCAGGGCCAGCTCTGCGACCGTCTCTTCGAATTCTATCAGAATGGTGCTGAGGGTCTCTTCCCCACATTCACCCGCGACATGACCTCTCCGTTGCCCACAGCCGAGGCGTTTTACCAGTTAGGCATGGTCAACGATGCCGAGCGCTACGCCTTTGAGGCACAGGAAGCTATCCCCAACTATCGCAAGAGCGGACGCTTGACACGCCGTATCGCCCAGTGCGAGATCATCAACGGCAACTATGGCGTGGCAGCCAAATACCTGCGCATGCTTGAGAGCAGCCTGTTCTACCGTCAGTGGGCCAAGAGCCAGGAGCGCTTCCTCTACAACAGTGCCGCTGTCAAAGCAGACCCGGAATACGGTCGTCTGGGCGACATCCGCATCAAGCGCCACGACTATCTCTTCAGCGATCAGGAGATGGATCAGATGCTTGGCCTGCTGCTCGTCGACAACAAGAAGTACGACAACCGCATGGCTTACGAATATCTCATCGCCTACGAACTGCTTCAGCGTGATCTGGGCCGCTTCATGCGTTACTATCCCCTCGGTCGCTTCGTACAGTTCGACCATATCCCCTACGCCGTCCAGCAGGTGCTCATCGGCTCATGGCTGCAACGGCACAACACGCTGCAAGGTATGCCCTACAGTGTCGACCGGCAGAATGTCGACGCTACGGTAGCTTTCATCCGTGCTTATATGACCAACCGCAACGATCCCTCCCTCAACCAGCCGCCACTCGCCTACAACGCCTGGCACTATCTGCTCATGGGTGGCAACACCAAGAAGAAGGGCAAGGAAAAGATGCAGACCATCTATTGATAACCTTTTTAGAACAACACTGGAATGAAGAAAATAAGTTTCATAATCGCCTCATCACTTGTTGTGGTCCTTAGTCTTAACCTTGGACTGCTGACCTCGTGCAGCAACAAGCCGTCCAACGCTACACAGGTCAACGCTCAGCCTAAGATCTTTCCCGACTATGCTGGTACAACCATCCCCGTGGACATCGCACCTCTCGACTTCAGCGCGGTGGGGCAGGATGCCGAGGCCATGTTCGTCGTGGTGAAAGGTTCGAAGAGTGGAGAGATGGAAGCCTGTGGCGACTATGCCGACTTCGACGTTGACGAGTGGCACAAACTCACGGAAGCCAACAAAGGCGGAAAGCTCGTGTTCTCGGTATACATCAAGCGCGGCGACGAGTGGAAGCAATATCGTGGCTTCACGGTCAGCGTCTCCTCTGATCCGCTCGGCGAGTGGGGACTCACCTACCGCCTTATCCCTCCCGGCTACGAGGTCTACGGCAAGATGGGACTCTACCAACGCAACTTGAGCAACTTCGATGAGCAGGCGATTCTCGTCAACACGGCGGTGCCCGGCACTTGCCTCAACTGTCACACAAGCAACCGTACTTCGCCCGAGCAGTTCACCTTCCACATCCGTGGCGCCAACGGCGGTACACTCATCTCGCAGCACGGCAGCGTGGAGGTGCTCAAAGCCAAGAACGACTCGCTCAAAGGCTCTATGGTCTATCCTTATTGGCACCCATCAGGACAGTGGGTCGCGTATAGTACCAACCAGACCCATCAGAGCTTCCATGCCATCCGCAGCGAGCGCATCGAAGTCTTTGACCAGGCTTCCGACGTGCTTATCTATCATCCCGCCACACATCAGATTGTACTCAACCCGGCGGTGATGACGAAGGACCACTACGAGAACTATCCGGTGTTCTCGCCCGACGGACGCACGCTCTACTTCGTCTCCTCTACGGCTTGGGACATCCCGGCGCACTATAAAAACATCAAGTATAACATCTGTCGCGTGGGCTTTGACCCGAAGACCGGACGCACCGTAGGCAAGGCCGACACCATCTTCAATGCCCGTCAGATGGGTAAGAGTGCCAACCATCCGCGCCCGTCCTACGACGGCCGTTTCCTGCTCTTCACACTGAGCGACTATGGTTGCTTCCCCATCTGGCACAAAGAAGCTGACCAGTGGCTGCTCGACCTGCACACGATGAAGGCACGCCCGCTCACGGAAATCAACAGCGCGAACACTGACTCATGGCACAACTGGAGCCGCAACAGCCATTGGATCGTCTTCACTTCGCGCCGCATCAACGGCTACTACACCCAACTCTATCTGGCTCATGTCGACAGCCGTGGACGCATGGGCAAGCCTTTCCTGCTGCCTCAACGCAATCCCTGGCTCTATTACGACCGCCAGCTCAACAGCTACAACACGCCCGACTTCACTCTCCAGCCCGTCAGCCTCAATGCCCGCAAGGCAGCCGGTGACATACTTAGCAGCAAGCGCGTGACGACGGAAATCAAGTGATTCCTGTGGTTAAAAAGAAGGGAGTAATGCCATTTTTGGGGGGTTAGAGCGGCCTTTATGGCAGTCCTAATCCCCTTAAACGTAATCAAAAAAAATCACAAAGCGCCTTCCTCTGAACCTTGCATTCTAGAGAAGAGCAGTAGCCAAAAGAAGCCTCTTTCCACCAAAAAACAACAAGATAAGAGTGAAAAAGGTGGTTTCTCATTATCAAAACGGTGGTTTTACTTGGTCAGAAAGGTTGTTTGACACGATCATCTCGGTAGTTTTACCTTGTCAAAGTGCCTTTCTGAGCAAAAATTCTCTAGAGAATTTTTGCTCAGAAAGGCACTTCCATTTTTATACCCTTGGTCTTTTCTGTCCCCGAAAAAGAAGAATCTTCATAACACATTTATTATCAATGGATTATAAAAACATGCGAAATTTTCGCAAAATTGGGCACAAAGTGATCTCTCGTGCAGAAAATCGCCAAAATAAGGGCTGTTTTTTGTCAGTTTTTCAAACAAGCACAAACATTATAGCATAACAGTTTCTTCTGCTGTAATTTGGCCTCTGAGGATTCTGTCATCGACTGACAAAATGATCTGGCGATAATAGCCAGAATATAGCAAAGCTACACTACCCGTTCCGAAAATGTGATGATCAGCTTTCTTTGCTTATCTTTGCAAAGTAGAAAACATACCGAAAGATAGTAAATCGAAAGGTGAGATAAGGCGAGATTCATGGTTGGTTGAGTAAATGATACCGGGCATTCTTGACGAGCGGCGTGCTGAGGTATCCGCGTACGGTATAATATTCCGGTTGCCCATTTTGGTTATGGGTGAGCAACAGATAGATGTCATCGGGCGCGCCGTTGTCGTGTTTGATGATGGTGTCGACGACGAGAACTATCTGTTGCGGCTTTTGTTTCTCACCGGTCTGTCCGGTCTTCACGTTGAAGGCGACATTGAAGTATCCCCCACTCTCCCAAGTGCTCTCCACGGTGATAGCGTCAGTAGAGAGTGTGGCGGCCTTTTGTTTGCTCACCGGCTGCGTCACCAGCACGGAAGTGGCGGAGAACATTTGACGGGTGGAGATATCGTAATAGACCAGTGCCCGATACAGCGAGTCGGCCGTAGAAGCCCAATTGAGTTTCACCGGTGTGGCAATGCTCACGGTGTCACCGCCGTCTACAATCAGATAGTCAATGACCCCCTTGTCCGACGTGTGTATCATGCAGAAGTCGGCACGAAGATAAGAATAGCGGCTGTCACCCGACTCATAGGAGTCGTTCTTGCACGATAGCAGGAGCATAGCTCCCGCTATCAGCATGAGTACCGCTGTCAATCCTGGGATTCTCATTGACATACGGATGACATCAGAACTTAAACGTGAGCTTGCTCATCAGCGACTTCAGACGACTTGTCTCGGCGTCGCGTGCGTTGTAGTAGCTCTTCACTGGGTTGGCATACTGGTTGAGCAGGCACTCGCGGAGGAACTTCTCGTCCTTGTTCTCGATGTCGATCTTTGCCAACTGGCCGTTGATATACTGCTCGAAGATAGAGCGCTGCTTGGGCGAATACATATCGTCGTGCTCCTTGTTGCCCTGGAGCATGTCGAGAGCGACGTAGTTGCCTGGGTACAGACGGTAGTTGTAGTGGATCTGCGTGTCGATATATTTGGCGACATTGTCGAAGAGCTGGTTCTTGGGCGTACTGGCGTTTTGCTTGCGCAGCCAGTCGTTGATGCAGGGAGCGCAGTGGTACTGTATATGTCCCTTAAAGCCCTTGATGCCCACGCTCATGCTCTCAATGTCGTCGCCCGGTGTCTTTTTCCAGAACGGGACGTCGCGCTTGAGCTGGAACTCGCGTGCTTTGAGATAGTCGCATGGGTCGTACTCATAGGAGATCGTCAGTGGCACGATATGCAGAGCGGTCAACCGGTCGATGATGCTGCCTTCGCCGCCCATGACCATCATCTTCAGGATGGCAGGCTGCGTGTGGTCGGTGGAGTCCTTGGAACGGCCCTCGCGCTGTGCGATCCACACGTTTTCGTTCTTCTCACTGATAACGAAGTGCATGTATTCCGACATGCGCTTGCTGGCCTTGTACATCTCCACGGCATGCAGGGCACGCTCCACGGTAAACGACTTGTTGATGCGCACGAGATCCTTCACCCATGGAATGGTGAGCAGATTGTCGCCAATGGCGATCTCGCACGTCGTGCTGAAGCCCACGTCGAGCAGCAGCTTGTCGAGCAGAGCAGAGTCGAGGACAATGTCGCGGTGGTTGCTCACGAAGGTGTAGCGGTGGTTGATGTTCACGCTCGAGGCGTCCATACTGCAACCGAAGCTGGCTTTGTGTACAAGATCTTGCAGCACGGGATAACAAAAGGCTTTCTGAAACTCCAGGTTGGTCTTGCAGCCTTTCATCTTCTTGCCCAAGTCTTCAAGCGACACACCCGGGAAGAGGCCGGTGAGGACTTGTTGGAACTGAGGGTCGGCCAATAGCCGGTCGTATACTTCTGGCAACTCTTCTGGATTGAAGGGGCGAATGGGATCAAATTCTGATGGAATGTTCATATTGCTTAATTTTTAGAGGTGTCTATGGTTACAGATTCGTCAATCTCTAACGCTTATCAGTTTTTCATCTCGGCGATAATCAACTCGATGCCTAACTCTTCGATGCGGTTCCTGTCCGCAGGACGGATGTTTGAGTCGGTGATGATCGTGTCGACAGTGTCCATATCGCAGATCTTGGCAAAGCCGCGGCGGCCGAACTTCGTGGAGTCAGCCAGAACGATGATGTGCTGGGCAGCCTTGATCATCTTCTGATTGAGGTGAGCCTCGCGCATGTCGGTCGTGGAGATGCCGAAATAGAGGTCTATACCGTCCACACCAATAAAGAGTTTGCTGAACGAGCAGGCCTCGAGGATCTTCTCACTGTATTGTCCTACGACAGAGAGACTGCTGTGACGCAGCATGCCGCCGAGCTGGATGATGTCGATATTCTCGTTCTTGGCCAGTGATATAGAAGCCCGCAAGGATGCCGACACGACGGTGAGACGCTGGTTGGTGGTAATGCAGTTGGCAAACGCATGGATGGTCGTTCCCGAGGCGATGATGATGGAGTCGTTGTCCTCAATCAGCTTGGCAGCCTCCATACCGATGCGGTGCTTCTCCTCGGGACAGTAATGCTCTTTCTCGTTCACCGAGCGGTTGTTGGCAAAAGGATTGATAGCGATGGCCTTGCCATGGCTGCGATAGAGCTTACCTTCCTTTTCCAGTTCGGTGAGATCCTTGCGTATCGTGACTGACGAGACACCGAGCTTGTCGGCCAGATCAGACACGAGCACGACATTCTGCTTGAAGAACTGATCCATGATAGCCTCATGCCGCTCTTCCTTGGTCATATTTGTTGTCAACATAACAAGCTTTTTCGACGATTGTTTTACAAATATACGACTTTTTCTTATTACACGTTTTGCTGTAAAGAGGTTTAACAATAAATTAACACAGAAACCATTGCTCAAACATCAAGAAGAAAATACGCTGATCACTTGCGACTGCCGTAGAAACGAAAAAAGGGACGCGGCCACGATGACCGGTCCCCAAATTAACTACAATAGAAATTAAGCGAGATTATGAAATACAGTAGTTACGAAAATGTTCTCTACGCTTATAAGTCCAGCAAGGTGACGGTAGCGCGGAAGTAAGCTTTTGAAGCTTCCGGGTTCCACATCATCTGACCGCCGACCGGCATGGTATACTTTCCTACCTTCAACTTATAAGTGGCACCAAGACGGACATCGTTGACACCAGCGTGCTTGCCGTAGAGATTGTTCTGGATTCCATACGCGTCGCGAAGCTCCTTCTTGTAAGGATCGAGAGCGAAAGCGGCTGCCACAGAGGCATCGACATTCCAGTTCTCATCCTCATAAAGACGATAAGAAGCCTGCACGAAGGTAGAATAGACGTTCTTTGCAATGTCCTTGTTGACAATTTCTCCACGGGCGTCACGGGCCAAGTTACCACGATCACGTCCTTGGACAAGTGTTGCCCAAGTCAGAGTAAGCGGGAAGTTGCATTTCGGAGCGAAATCATAGCTGACAGCCACATCGGTCAGATGAGACGTACGGCCGGCAGCCCATGTGAAGTATTTACCATTTCCGGGGATACCGTCAGAGAAGTTCCACAAATCCCATACGGCAAGGTTGAAGCCACTATGGTTGAAATTGAAGTACACATCAGCCTCTTTATAGTCACCGTCGGTAGCCATGCCACCCCACAAGCCGAGCTTGAAGTGACCATTGTTATCTGAGATGGAAACATCATTGTTGAGGATGAGTCCGTTGCCAACCTCAAGACCACGCCAAAGGTGAGATGTCTCGAGACTTGCGTTCTCGTGTAACTTCTGTGCCTGAGCAGGTATAGCTGCCATGCCAAGGAGGCAGAGAGCTGCTAAGAAAAACTTTTTCATAGGGAGATGTCAATTGAAGTGAAAAACAAAAAGCCCCGAAATAAACACAGGAATGATCCCGGGGCTCCAAATGATAGTTATGGATGAGAGACTCTATTAGCAGAGACCGAATGCCTTACCTACAAAGGCTGCGATGATAGCACCGCAGATAGGACCGAAGACAGGCACCCAAGAGTAGCCCCAACCACTGTCACGCTTGTGAGCCATCGGCAGGATAGCGTGGGCAATACGCGGTGAGAGGTCACGGGCAGGATTCATGGCGTATCCGGTAGGACCACCAAGAGACATACCCAAAGAAACGATCACAGCTGTGATAGGCCATGCGCTGACAGCACCGACATTGGCAACATCACCATAAGTGCCTGTACCGATGATCATCATCAACAGCACGAAAGTAGCGACAAGCTCGGTGAAGAAGTTGGCTGCTTTGTGGTCAATAGCCGGCATAGTGCAGTAAGTACAAAGAACGGCATCCTTGTTCTCTGTGATATTGAAGTGGTCGCGATAAACGAGCCATACCAATACTGCGCCTAAGAAACCACCGAGCATCTGGGCTACGATATAGCCGATGACACTGGTTGCGAGAGAAGCTGTCACACCGGCATTGGCGAGGAAGGTGCCAAAACCGCCTGTAGCGGCCAGACCGATCGTAACGGCCGGATTGAGGTGGGCGCCACTCCCATGAGCAACAAACACACCGGACATCACAGCAAGACCCCAGCCAAAGGCGATGACTACCCAACCGGCACCCTGTGCCTTACTCTTGTTAAGATTACATGCGGCGCATACGCCGTCTCCCATAAGTACGAGAATGAGAGTTCCAAGGAACTCAAGAGCACATAAGTGCATTAATACTGGATCCATAATAGTTATAGTTTTTAGTTTGGTTATTTAGAAGTTGCCGAACAAGATTTCGGTAGAAGGGGATAATAGGATGGAACTTCTCAGCACGCATCCTATTATCCTTTGTTTCTACTTCATCGTTCTATAGCAATTCCCTAATTTTATAGTGATATTCTAATGGGATCATTTCTCTGTCAGAGTTCTGCTGACAGCGTCAGCCCAACCCTTCTTAGCCTCTTCGATCTCCGGGCTGTCCTTGACAGGCTCAAAGGTACGCTCCACCTGCCACTGCTGGCGCAGCTCGTCGACATTCTCCCAGAAGCCTACTGCCAAACCTGCGAGGTAAGCAGCGCCGAGAGCCGTTGTCTCTGTGATCTTCGGGCGTACAACGTTAATGCCCAGCAAGTTGGCCTGGAACTGCATCAGCAGGTTGTTGCGTGAAGCACCGCCGTCGACCTTCAACTCTGTCAAAGGAGCATTCATATCCTTGGCCATCGCCTGTGCGATGTCGTAGGTCTGGAAGGCAATACCGTCGAGGGCTGCACGGGCGATATGGGCGCGGGTGGTACCACGGGTAATGCCGCAGATCAGGCCACGAGCGTATGGATCCCAGTAAGGAGCGGCAAGACCGGTAAGGGCTGGCACAAAGTAGACACCGCCACTGTCCGGCACGGTAGAGGCCAATTCCTCTATCTCACTGCTGCTCTTGATAAAGCCGAGGCCGTCACGTATCCACTGCACGACACTGCCGCCTACGTAGATAGAACCCTCAAGGGCATAGTTGACCTTATCACCAATCTTCCACGCTACCGTGGTAAGCAGGTTATTCTTGGAAAGCACAGGCTTCTCTCCGACATTCAGCATGACGAAGCAACCGGTGCCGTAAGTGTTCTTGATGGAACCCGGCTCGATACACATCTGACCGAAGAGAGCTGCCTGCTGGTCACCGGCAACACCGGCGATAGGTACCTCATGGGCGAAGATGGTGGTCTTGGTATGTGCCATGACCTCTGAACTGCTCTTCACTTCCGGCATCATAGAGCGTGGAATGTCGAGGAGCTTCAGCAGATCATCGTCCCACTGCAACGTGTTGATATTGAAAAGCATGGTACGCGATGCGTTGGTGACATCGGTGACATGGGCTGTACCACGGGTCAAACGCCAGATGAGCCAGGAGTCCACATTACCAAAGCGCAGCTTACCCATCTCTGCACGCTTACGTGCGCCAGGTACGTTGTCAAGGATCCACTTGATCTTAGTGCCGCTGAAGTAAGCGTCGATAATCAGTCCGGTCTTCTCACGAACTTTGTCAACGAGACCCTGAGCCTTCAGCTTGTCGCAGTATTCTGCGGTACGGCGGTCCTGCCATACGATGGCATGGTAGATTGGCTCCTCGGTGTCAATATCCCAGACAATGGTGGTCTCACGCTGATTGGTAATGCCGATGGCGGCGATGTCCAAGCCGTTGATATCAATCTGAGTGATAGCCTCGGCAATCACGCTGGCCTCACTGGACCATATCTCGTTGGCGTCATGCTCCACCCATCCCGGTTTGGGGAAGTACTGTGTAAACTCTTTCTGTGCTACTGAACAGATCTGTCCATTGTGGTCGAAGACGATAGCTCTCGAGCTCGTCGTGCCCTGGTCAAGAGCCAGAATGTACTTTTTTTCGCTCATAGTGTTATTGGTTTAAGAGATTATATAACTTGTTTTTAATTGTTTCCAATAGGATTTGGCGTATAGCCTTAGCGATTCTGATTCAATGCTTTTGTCGCTTCCACATCGAGCGCATCAGCGAGGATGGAGATCGGATTCATGACGGGATAGCCTGTCGACATCTCGATCTGCCACTTACACGTCTCGCAGTCGGTGGAGACATAGTCGGGATTGACTTCCTTGATCTGCTGGAAGAGCGGCGCACCGATCTTTTGTGAGCGCTCGTAATTCTCTTTCTTGAAGCCATAGGTACCGGCAATACCGCAACAGTGGCTGTCGAGCATCATGAAGTCTAAGCCTGGGATCATCTTCAGCAACTGGGTGCTGTAGATCGTCCAGCCCATCCGCTCCATGTGACAAGCGGTGTGATAAGCCACCTTTTTGTGATAGTCTTTGCGGAAGACCAGCTTGATCTTACCCTCATCGATCTTCTGACATAGGAAGCGGGTAGCCAGCATCAGACTGTCGCGAACGCCTTGGTTGTCGACCTTAAGCAAGTCTGGATACTCGTCACGCATGGTAAACGTACATGTGGAACTCGTCGTCAGCACGGCTTCATTGCCCTCTGAGAGTGAGCGGCGCATGGCCTGAATATTATTCTCGCCCTGACGCTTGGCCTGACCGGAGAGTCCGTTGGCAATCAGCGCGACACCACAGCACTTCTCTTTCTCCAAGAGATGAACACCATAACCGCAGGCATTCATGATCTTGACGAAGTCCTGACCCAGCTTAGGATAGTTGTAGTTGACATAGCAACCATGGAAATAACCGACGAAATGCTTATAGTTCTGCTGCTCAGCCTCAGCATGACGATGGAACCAAGTCTCGAACTTTGTACCACTGTAAGCCGGGAACTGACGATGATGATCGATCTTCATCACCTTGTCCAACACCGTTTTTGCGGGAGACAAACCCAAGAAGAAATTGGTCAGAGGCGCTACGAGGGTAGCCATCGAACCGACGAAATCGGTATTGGCCAACATGCGGTCACGCAGACTCGGACTGTGCTGACTGTACTGGATACGGGCTTCCTGGATGATGTCGCCGACTTTGACGCCATGCGGGCAGGCTACTTCACAACGCTTACAATTGAGACAGAGCTTCAGGGTCTCGTTGAAGAAATCGGGATCCTTCATGCGGTAGCGCATCAGATCCGGTCCGGCATGCTTGGGTCCCGGGTAATTGGGCTCCACGGCAGAGACCGGGCAGTAGACCGTGCAGATGCTGCACTTCAGACACTGTTCAAAGTCGTGGGCACTGAGATTATGGAGTTGAATCTTTTCAGACATAATAGATAGCATTTAAAAGAAAAGTGTTGCAATCACAAAACAGCTAAGGCTGTCAGCAGATCCACGCCGGTGGCATCAGCCTCGTGCTGGGGATCATTGCCGCTGAGGATAGAACCTATGGCATAGAGGTTGTCTATCGTCGTGCCATCTTTGCTGACTCGGAACTGTTTATCGGCTTTCGCACCGAAGCTCTCATAGGGTTGCTTGTCAAAGAGCTTGTCTGTTGTCCAGTCTACATGGCTGGCAGCTCCGTTCAATTCCACGTCCAAACCAAAGACAGACTCGTGTACGCTGTAGTAATCAGAGGATAGGCCGCCTCCAAGGAATGAGCCCGTAGCCAGAACAAAATCATTGGCTTCCAGACATGTGTCGGCAAGATTCTCGGTACAGACATACTTCAGGCGATTGTTCTCAAAGCCGCCTCCCTTAACCGTGTCGTTGGGAAGCAGTGTACCACCTAGCTGCTGGAAGCGGTGGCGCAACAGACTCTGAACACGTGTGCCAGGCACCGAGGGAGGAATCGTAGCCACAAAACGAAGTGGTATCTTCACGCTTTCTTTCAACAACTTCACCGCGCGGTCGTTGGCAATGCCGAGGATGGCAGGTAAGAGCAACAGATCGCAGCCGCGGGGAGTGATGGAGTTCAGCCGGTCGGCAACCTCTTTCACATGACTGTCGTCATCGAGATATTTGGCAATGTTCGTCGCTCTCATCTCAGAAGGACTGCGGCGTGCATTTTCCAACAACGGTGTCGTAAACGAGCGGGGCGTCACCTCAGCACCCATATCATGCAGGGCGTCGGCAAGATAAGGGACTGCGAAATCGAGAAATCCCACGATATTGACCAGTCCAATCTTCTTTCCTTTCAGTTCCTCAGCACTGTCAACAGTGAACATATCCTCCATCGTCAACCATGCAGGAACCAACTTTCCTATTGGTGAAAGACGGAAATGATTGTGATGAGCGTCGCCCTGCGTACGCACACCAGCCTCAGCAAGTAACTGACGAGCTTGCGTTGCCAACTGCTCTACATTGCCAAGACGATGATAAGGATGGCTTTCGGGAAGTGCGGCAATAGCGGCCACGGGATCACTGACCGGTTGTCCCTGCTGGTAACCCAACAGATCGAAAGAGCCGGAATGGAAGTGGAGATTGCTTTCTCCAGCCGCGGTGACTGCCACTCGCTTGCCTTTCTGAGCCTGCGCGATGGCGCAGGTCATGCCACTCAGACCTCCACCTATTATAATAGTATCGAATTTCATAATCTACGAGAATTAGGTTTTAGTTCATTCCAAACAGTTCCTGATAGATCTTCAGCGTCAGCTGATTCTCTTTCAAAGCGTCGCCCCAGGCGATCGGTCTGTCACCTTTCCAGCGTTCCTGCACAAAGACGCTCAGATCCTCAAGACCTTTCTTGGCCTCGCTATGCCCAAGCTGGCACAGCACACTCGACGTGCGGCAGGCACAAAGCTCGCCTTGGCAGGTGCCCATGCCGATGCGGGTACGGCGACGAAGATTGGTCAGACCATGTACATGAAGCTTGTCGATGGCGAACTTCACCTCGCCGACACTCACCTCTTCGCACTCACAGACAAGTGCGTGGTCTTCTATCTCGTTGTAAGGAATCTCTTTCGTGAAGGTGCCATGACGCCCGATCTCAGCCATCCGGCTTGTGGACGCTGTGAGATTTCGGAAGTCTGCTTGCAGCTCACCTTTGATCTGTCCGGCACTCTCCTCGGAGCCCGGCAACGGTGTGGTGGCTGTCTCGCAAGGCTTGTCTATGCCTAATTTTCTGCAGGCCAAATTGGTGGCTTGTTCTGCCATCAGACGATAGGTCATCATCTTTCCGCCCGTGACGGTGATGAATCCCTTGAGTCCGTCGCGCTGCTCGTGGTCGAGGACGATGATGCCACGGCTGATACTGCGTCCCGAAGGATCGTCGTCAGAGGCTACCAACGGTCTCACGCCGGCGTAAGCGCGGAGGATGCGTGAGGTGGAAAGACTGGGAGCCAACTGCATGCCTTCGCGAATGAGCAGATCCACTTCCTCGGGGGTAGCCCGCATGTCATCGATCTGATCGAAAGGAACACGGTCACTGGTCGTACCAATCACGCAGACTGCATCGTCCGGAACCAATATATCGCCATTGGCAGGCTTGCGGCAACGGTTGATCACCATGTGGTTGACACGATGTCCGAAAATCAGCAGCGTGCCCTTGGCAGGGAACATGTTGATTTTGATATCAGCGAGCCGGGCCACAAGATGTCCCCAGATGCCGGCTGCATTGATGACTAATTTACAATGGATTTCGGTTTTTTCACCCGTATGATTATTGCGCAGATGCACACCTTTCATCACTCCGTTCTCTATGATGAAGCCTATGACCTCCTCATAAGTCATCACTTCTGCACCATGACGCTTGGCGTCCAAGATGTTGGCAGTGGTCAAACGGAAGGGATCAACGGAGGCGTCGGGCACACGAACAGCACCTTTCAACGCCGGATTCACGGCAGGTTCCAATCTGCGGGCTTCCTCAGGAGAAAGCACATCCGCACGGATTCCAGCCTTCTGACAAGCTTCTACAAACTTCTGTTGATACGCTAAGTCATCTTCAGGCAAGGTGACAAAGAGTCCATCGGTCTCTTCAACACAGTGACGGGCTATGCGGCGGAGTATCTGATTTTCCTGTATGCATTCCTTGGCAGACTCCTGATCGGTGACAGCATAACGGGCACCACTATGCAGAAGTCCATGGTTGCGGCCTGTGGCTCCATTGGTGAAATCGCATTTCTCCACCAACAGCACCTTTAAACCACGCATGGCACAATCCCTTGCAGTACCTGCTCCTGTGATTCCTCCGCCAATGATGACAACATCATATAGATTATTCTCGTTCATGTCAAAAGACCTTTTAGGTTGATATTTTTGTCTGTCGATGCACAATCTTTCGTTTTTGCTTCGCTTATGAAACTATTACATCTTCAAACCGAAACAAAATTAAGAGAAAATCTCCATAGTTGTTTCTTTTATTAATTTTAATTAACACAAAAGAGCGTTTAGTGTATTTTATCCTATCCCAAAGTTTCATTTTAAAGCACAAAACGAAACAAAAACTGAATTAAATCGTCACAAGCACACTTTCATCAAGCAGATTTTACAGTTATGAAAAAGGCGGAGCACGATGCTCCGCCTTGATGGGACAGTTTATTGAAAATAAAAGGATCACCTATCCTCAATAAGCCGATAATTTCTTTTCTGAAAGTTATTTATCTGTCTTCTCTGTTGTCTTATCAGTAACCTTGCTATCAGACTGGCAGCAGTTGCCCTTTGCTTGCTGGCAACACGTACCATCCTTCTGCTGTACATGGCTCATACCATGGTGCAGACGCATTTGCAGATAAGTCTTATACTGGTCTTCTGAAAGGATGCCTTTCAGCTCCTTTTCATAAGCCGCGCGCTGTTCGAAGCGCTGTTTCATCTCAGCTTTCTGCTCTTCAGTGGGTTCCGGACGCTGCCCGGCATTCTTGTCCTGGACAGAATCTTGTCCCTTCTGAGGACGCGGACCGCCGAATCCTGGGCGCAGGACGCTTTCGTACTTTTTGTTTAACGCCTCCATTTTCTTCTGCTGATCGGCATTCAATCCGAGTTGCTGCGTCATCATAGTTGTCACCGTAGCCGCATCCATCTTACGGGGTTGGCGGCCGTTTGCATTCTGCGCCATGGTCACTGTCATAGCGAACAGTGCCACAAGCATCAACATCATCTTTTTCATATTCATGTGTTTTATGTTTCAAAGCAGAGCAAATTGCAATTCTCTTTGTTGCTTCTTGACTACTTTGACGCACCCGGCCAGCAAGTGTTTAACGACAAAATAGTGAAAATAAGCAAACAAAACACATCAATCTCCAACAAGCGGAAACGGGGGCACGATCAGTCGCCCATCATATCCACGATAGCGCCCAGATCTTCAGGGTTGATGTCTCCCTCGACCAACACGCCCACACAATTGCTGTCGCTATACACGCAGGTAATGATTTCATGTATCAGCTCATCGTCTTTCTTGATCATCACCAGCACGTCGCTGTCACCCTGTTTGGTGCAGGCATATTCCTCATAGCCCTCTTTATTCAAGCCGGCTACCTGCTCTGCAAACTTCTTGCGTGTGCGCTTCTTGCAATTGCCCAAGCGGAGGACACGTGCAGACTTCACCTCTTTCAATACGGCAGCCACATTGTTATCCTTCACCTTGCCTCCTGCCAACGACATCAACACGCCGGGCACGCTGGTGTACTCCGCTTTCTTCTCACTGCGAAAGGCATCAAAGACTTTCTGAGCCTGCTGGGCACATGCAAACTGTGTGGCAAACGCCACCAGCAGCATCAATAACATCTTCTTCATCTTCATTCGTTTTATTTCTTCCAAAACTTACATTTCATTGTTGAAAAAACGAGCTGTTCCCCTCTTTATTGTTCATCCAAGCTATTATGATAGCCGTGATACTGTATACAAAAACCATGAACAATCAGAAAAGCAGAGCAAACAACACATGCGAAAAGAGCTGTCAGACCGGCAGCAGGCAAAAAAGCAATAGGGGGAACCCGAAGATTCTCCCTATCTATTAATTAGGTATCAGTTATATCTCACAGACCTCCACCTGTCGGTCAAGCGTCTCGTCATCCCAAGACCGACCCTCTGTATACTAAGCGCAAGTAGCCCTATATATATAATAGGTGTGGACAGTGAGTATAATCTGACTTTTGATCATCTCACTGACGATAAGCCGGATTCTGATAAGCCTGCTTTTCCTCCGTTGTCATATCCAAAGCATCGAGCTGTCCCTGAGGTATTGGGCGCAGATAATATTCCTTCGGAATGGTACGTGTATAGACTTTACCAGTATGGTCGTTGTTGCCGGCACCTGCAATGGTATATGTTCCGGCACGCTCAGCCCACTTCTGTGTGCGCACAAGATCAAACCAGCGGTGTCCCTCACCAAAGTATTCACGTCCCAACTCGTCAAGCAGGAAATCAATGGTAATCGTTTCCGGAGTGGCAGCCACCATTTCTTTGCTGTAGTCGGCGACCTTCACTTTATTCTCTGCATTGCTGTAGCGCCACTTACCGGCTCGTGCACGAATGACATTGATCATCTTTCTGGCATCATCGTTCTTACCTAACTTCACGGCAGCCTCAGCAGCGACGAAATAGAATTCCGAGAACTTCAGAGCCACAAACGGACGTGTGCTGCCTGCATTAGGCTGTCCCAGTCCGTTGCCGTTGTCGGTACGATACGGTCCAATCTTCCAAAGGATCGGATACATAAATCGGCTGATGCCGGCAGGATCGACCACATAATCAGAGCGTCCGGGCAGTGTTCCGCCACCGACGCCATCGGCATTCTTGGAATAGTCAATGCTGCTGTTGTTGTCATTGAGGAAGGTCAGCACAGCATCTCCTGGCTTGATCTTCATGTCATTGGCATTGAGCGCTTCTTCACCCTTATACTGCGAGTCCTTGTTCCAATTGGCACGGAAGCAAGTGGTGAAGGTACCGTCGTAGCGTGAGTCCTGTGTCTTGTTGGCAAAGGTATGGGTGAAGACTTCCTGTGGAGGTGCCATACGTGTCCAGGGACGACCCAGCGCCTGCACACACTCACGGCGTACTGGATTGAACACCTTACCGTCCGTTGTCTTAGCAAGCATGTTGGGATAGTTCCAGCAGACCATCCATGAAGCAAAGTTATCAGGTGCGCCACCACTGCCATAGGTCAGTGATCCACCGTTGTACTCCTCGCTCTTCTCAGTATGGTCAGCCCAGAGCATACACTCAGCATTGCGGTCGTTCTGTGCAAGGTTGACATCATAGTAGGTATCCATCAGCTTGTACGGACCAGGATTGTTGATTCCTTCCACCGCCAGGTCATAAGCCTTTTGGAAATACTGCTGTGCTGAGAGCCCATCAGGATCCTTCCGCTCACATTCGGGATAAGTAGGAATACCATTAGGATTCTCCAGCCACCAGCCATAAGTCAGGTAAGCCTGAGCCAAGACCAGGCGCGCCACGTCCTTTGTCACGCCGCCGCTGACACGTGGCTGCTCGGGCAGAGACGCTATGGCTTTGGTCAGATCGGGGAAGATGGCCTTCGTATATACCTCCGGCACCGTGTTGCGCTTCGATACGCGCGTAGCGTTGGAGTTGAACCTCAGCTCTCCGGCACCCAAGTCAAGCGGCACACCGCCGAAGGTCTGCACCAGTCTGAAATAGTCAAAAGCACGGAAGAAGCGAGCCTCGGAAAGCAGGCTCTCGCTGATTCCGGCCACCTCGCCATTCTCAATGGTGCCGCTTGCTGTATTGATATAGGTGAAGGCATTGCCCCACAAAGCGTCGGAACGGCTGGTGGAAGCATTGAGCGATCCTACGCCGGAGAGGTCGGCATCCTTGAAGTTACCGTCTGCCGACTGCGCCCAAGTGTACTCGTCGGTACCCGTCTCACAGATATTATAATAGTAAGCATTGCCATACGTGTCGCGCAAATGGGCGTACAGCGCAGTGATACCACCCTCGACACCGGACTGTGTCTTAAAGAACGACGGGTCGTAGATGGAGCGGGGCTGTTCATCGAGCACATCGTTGCAAGAAGCCAGCGAGAAGAGCCCCAAGGATATAATTCCTATATTGATTAAAAGATTCTTTTTCATGATGATAGCAGATTTAGAAGGACAAGTTAAGACCAAAGAGGAAGTTACGTGTTGAAGGCGTGTTGTAGCCCACCACCGGCATGACATGCGCACCAGTGTAACCCTCCATCGTAACAGCCATTGTGCCTCCATTGTTACTCAAGGTATTGGTTTCGGGATCGAGACCACACTCATTCTTAAACGGTGAGAAGAAGACAAACGGATTCTGAACAGACACGTAAGCGCGCAACTTGCTGATGCCCAACTTCTTCACAGCGGCCATAGCACCGAAGTCATAGCCCAGGGTGATGGAGCGGATCTTCAAATAGCCGGCGTCGAAATAGCCGAGCGTAGTGCCATACTTCGGGTTATCGCTTGTGGTGATGCCACCCGGTTTCGGATACTTGGCATTGGTGTTGTCCTCCGTCCAGTAGTCTACGTCAATGTTGTTTCGGCGGCTGGAGAGCATGTTCAGATAACCATTAGCAGAGTGGAGCGCGCTGATGAGCTTACCACCGATCTGGAATGAACCGATGACACTCAGGTCGAAATGCTTATAACCCACACTGGTGTTGAAGCCACCCATCAAGTCTGGCTGCATGTCCATCACCTGACGGTCATCAGAGTTGATCTGTCGCTTTGGCGAGCCATCCTCGTTGTACTCACCCGTATATTCCACTTTGATCATACCAGGATTGCCACCCGGCTCAAGGATATCCATATACTTGTCGTCTTTCTGCCAAAGTCCGATCTTCTTGTAATCATAGATGACATCAATCGGATGACCGACAAACCATCTGTTGGCCACGTCCTGCTGGGCACCGGAAGCCAAAGCGACGAGTTTGTTCTTGTTGAAATAGAAGTTCACGCCAGCGTCCCATGTCCATCCGTGATGGTCCTGAAGGATTGTACCGTTAATGGTAAACTCCATACCTGTGTTGCGTGTCTTACCGATGTTGGCAGTATAGCTGTTCACACCGGAAGTGGACGGCAGGGCCACACCTAACAGCAAATCATGTGTGTTCTGCAAGTAATACTCCACCGTACCATACAGTCTTCCACCGAGCACCGACCAGTCAACACCGACATTCCACGTGGAGGAATACTCCCAACTCAGTTCGCTGTTGGGCAGTGTTGAGACATAATAGCCACGTGTAAACTGGTCTCCGAAGTTATAAGTACGGGAGCTCAGGGCACCAAGAGTGGAGTAAGGGGAGATACTCTGGTTAGATGTCTCGCCATAACCGGCACGCAGCTTGAGGTTGTCCAGCCAGGTGACACCTTTCATGAAGCTCTCCTTGGCGACATTCCAACCGAGAGACACAGCCGGATAAGTGTGCCATTGATGGCCTTTAGCCAAACGCGAGGAAGCATCAGCACGGAAGGCAACGCTAAGCATGTAGCGGTTGTCATAGTCATACATCACACGTCCCATCCAGGACACGAGTCCGCTCTGCCAGTAGCCTTGATTAGCCGGGTTGACAGCAAGGTTCTGTGTGGCTGCACCTATATTATAATATTGGAAGTATTCAGCCGGAATAGCCTGACCGGACATGAAGGTACGCTCGAAGCGCGTCTGCTCAGCAGAGTAGAGTCCGGTGAAGTTGATATGATGCTTCTCGGCAAAGATACGGTCATAGGTGACGATATTCTCCACCGCCCAGTTCTTTGTAATGTCTTGCTGCACGGAGGCTGAGTTAGGTGTCGTGGCTGTAGCACTACCCACACCCGTACCGGTAAAGGCGCCCTGCTTGGACGAGCGATAGTTCAAACCGATATTGATACGGTAAGAAAGACCTTCTATCCACGGGCACTTCACCTCTGCGAAGAGCGTGTTATAGGATCCAAAGCCTTTGTTCTCATTGAGCCAACTGTCCTTCAAGTCCTCGGCCACACTGCGCGTGAGCACCCATTGGTTGTCCTGCGGCATGTTGATGGTACGTTTGAGCTTGCCGTCTGCATCGTAAGGCGACGCCAGCGGGCTCATCGTCAGCACGTTGTACAGTCCCACCTGTGTGCCGGTCACCTCACGATAACTGTTGTTGGTGGTCAGTCCGAAACGGAAATAGTCACCCACACGCTGGTCGAAGTTGGCACGCACAGAGTAACGGTCAAAGCCTTGGGTAGGCACCACGCCGTCGTTGTGATAGTAACCTGCGCCGAAGCTATAGCTGCCACCGTTGGTACCTCCCGACACGCCGACATCATGGCTGGTAAGGAATCCCGTCTTGAAGAAGAGATCCTGCCAGTCGGTATTGACGTCATCCGACTCGTCGACAGTGTTCTCAAACTTTCCGGCATATTTGCGGAGCTTGGCAAACTGCGGTCCGCTCATCATCGGATACTTATGGAAGAGCTTGGAGAAACCGGCGTAGGCGTTGTAGCTGACCTTTGCGGGAGAGCCCATAGAGCCCTTGACGGTAGTGATCATGATCACGCCGTTGGCACCACGAGAACCGTAGATAGCCGTAGCAGAAGCATCCTTGAGGATGTCCATGCTCTTGATGTCTGCCGGATTGATGTCTGATAGGTTGCCCATAAACGGGATACCGTCCAAGACAATCAACGGGTCGTTGCTGGCATTGAGTGAGCGCTGGCCACGGATGCGGATCTGCATCTCAGCACCCGGCTGCGACGATGTCTGTGTCATCAGTACACCGGCCACACGTCCCTGCAATGCTTTGGCAGCATCCTGGGCAACGATCTTGTTCAAGTCCTCACCGCCCACATTGGCGACCGAACCCGTAACGGCCTCACGACGCTGCGTACCATAGCCGATGACGACCACCTCATTGAGGCTGCGTCCGTGCTCCTTGAGCGTGATGTTGAGATTGGAGTTGCTGCCAACCGGCACTTCCTGCTCATCATATCCTACATAAGAAACAATGAGTGTAGCACCCGGTTTGACGTTGAGCGTGAAGTGACCGTCGAGATCGGTCACCGTTCCATTCTTAGTACCTTTTTCCATGATGGTAGCACCAATAAGTGTGCCCATCTTGTCACTGACAGTACCTGTAATCCGCTTGGATTGTTGCACAGCTTGTGTCATACCGACATTACCGGCCAGAGCAGTCTGCGGTAGAGACAGAGCTGCAGAGGACAATAAGCCTAACACAAGGGTTGTCTTTCCTAAAGTAATGTTCATAGATTTAATAAATAATAGATAGGTTTAGATTAAATACATTGCAAAGTTAAGTCAAAAAACTCAAACATACTTTTTCTATTGTACCCTATTCTTTAGTTCACGTTTCAAATCCTACAATATCTAAATAACAGTACAAAAGGAGAATACAGCCTTTCTACCAACACGATGACATTAAAAAAGAGGGAGAAGCACGGCTTTCCCTCTTATCTTATAGTATATTTGTCACCAACAAGCCCTACAGGATTCCCAACTGATGCAGGAACACAGCGAGGATGCACACGGGCGAGACGAAGCGGACGGTGAAGAGCCAAACGGAATAGAGACAGCCCCGCACAGTGCCCCAATTGGTAAACTCGTCCTTGACAATGCGATTCGGCACCACCCAGCCAATGAGGATGCAGGTGAAGAAAGAGCCGAGCGGCAAAAGAACATTGGAGGTCAGATAGTCACAGCACTCCAAGAAGGTTCTTCCGAAAAGGCTGATGTCTGCCGCACCACACGACAGCGAGCTGAGCACACCGATGGTCACACACACCAGCGTCTCCATGATGGCTCCCTTCTTACGCGAGATACGCAACTCCTCATAGAACATTGCTGTGCCGATCTCGTGCATGGAAATGGTCGAGGTCAGTGCCGCCAAGGCCAGGAGCGCATAGAACAGTACGCTGATGATATACCCGAGTACTGGGCTGAAGGCTTGCTGAAAGACATTGGGCAACGTGATGAAGATGAGTGAGGGACCACTGTCGGGACGCACACCCACCGAGAATGCTGCGGGGAAAATCATCAGTCCGGCCAGCACAGCGATAAGCGTATCGATACCGGCAATCTGCAAGGCTGACTTTGACAGATTGGTTTGACGGCTGAAATAAGAGGCGTAGGTACACAAGCAAGCTGTACCGAGTGACAGCGAGAAAAAACTCTGTCCCAAGGCATCAAGGAGGACATTGCTATTGATTTTACTGAAGTCGGGCTTGAACAAGAAAGCTATACCTTTACCGGCACCGGGCAAAATACAGGAAGCCACCACGATGACGAGCAACAATATAAATAAGGTGGGCATGAGCATATTGCTGAACTTTTCGATGCCTTTCCTCACTCCGCGGATGACAACCAAATGTGTCAGCACGATGAAAGCGACGGTCCACAGCAATGGCTTCACGGGATCAGAAGAGAAGTTCTTGAAATAAGCTGCCACATAAGCGGGGTCGCCATGAATGCCTCCCAGTACGGAGACGACGAGATATTGCAAGCACCATCCGGCCACCACGGCATAGAAGCCCAGGATGATCATGGACGTAACGGCTCCCATATAGCCGATCAACGACCACCAACGACCACCCAACTGATAGTAGGCGCGTGCCGCGTTGGAAGCGCCATGCCGTCCCACGATAAACTCGGCAATCATACCGGGTATGCCCAGTATGAGTATACTCACCAGATAGACAAGCAGGAAGGCGGCTCCACCGTCCTGTCCGGTCAAATAAGGGAAGCGCCAGATGTTTCCCAATCCTACGGCAGATCCTGCCGTAGCGAGGATGACGCCTATCTTAGTTCCAAAGCTACCACGTTCAGACATAAGCAATGATGAGTGTTGAATGTTGAATGATGAATTGAAGAGGGGGGCGGCGCACTGCAGCTAAGGGGACGGCGCCGAGTGCCGTCGTACAGAACCAAGCTAACCACAAAGGGTTGCTCCTTCCCTCCCACCTTATTCTTGAAGCATACTACGCCCCTCTCCTTGGGAGAGAGGATTGGGGGGGGTGAGGCCGTTCTAAATCACATTGAACTGATGCAGGAAGATGCTCAGGATAGCTAACGGACAGACGAAGCGCACCAAGAAAAGGAAGACACCGAAGAAGCGGCCGCGCAGCGTGCCCCAGTTGGTAAACTCATCCTTGACAATCGACTTGGGAATGAACCAACCCAGGAAGATGCAGGTCAGGAAGCCGCCAACCGGCAGGAAAATCTGTCCGGTGACGAAGTCAAACACATCAAACAGAGTCTTGTCGCCCACATGCAACCAGTTGACAGCGCCCAGTGACAAAGAGCAGAAAGCACCGATGATGGTGGTGGTGATTGTCACAATCGTTGCTCCAGTCTTGCGCGACAAGTGCAGCTCTTCACTGAAGAACGAAGTGCTCACCTCGTGCAAAGAGATCAGGGAGGTCAAAGCTGCCAGACTCAGCAACGCATAAAACATCAGTGAGACGATCCATCCCACCACCGGCATACCAGCAAACGCCTGATTGAAGACATTGGGCAGGGTGATAAACACCAGCGATGGACCACTGCCTGGATTGACACCCACCGAGAATGCAGCAGGAAAGATGACCAATCCGGCGAGGATGGCCACGAAGGTGTCGACCAATGCCACCTGAATGGCAGAGTTGGCGAGATTGGTTTGTCGGGTATAATAAGAAGCATAGGTACAGATGCAACCCATCGCGATACTCAGCGAATAGAAGCTCTGCCCCAACGCATTCAGAAAAGTCTGATGCGTCACCTTCGAGAAGTCGGGCCTCAAAAGGAAGGCTACACCCTTCTCGGCACCCGGCAGCAGACACGCGGCCACCACGATGACCAGCAGTAAAACGAAGAGTGTAGGCATCATCAACTTCGAGGCTTTCTCAATGCCACCGCGGATGCCATGGATAATCACGAAGTAGGTGATCCACAAGATGATGATCGTCCAGAAGATCGGACGCACCGGACTGGCGGCAAAAGTGTCGAAATAAGTCTTCACGGCAGTAGGATCTCCATGCAGATCACCCACGATTGAAGCATAGATATATTGCAGACACCATCCCGAGACGACAGCATAGTAGCCCGTGATCAGGAATCCAGTGAGCACGCCTAACAGTCCCACATACTTCCAAGCCTTTCCACCGGACATCTTGGAATAGGCGCGGAAAGTGTTCGACGCGCCGTGACGCCCAATGATAAACTCCGAGATCATACACGGAATGCCCAACAGCAGCACACATCCTATATATATAAGGATGAAAGCGGCTCCACCGTTCTCTCCCGTCATATAGGGGAAGCGCCACACGTTTCCCAAGCCGACGGCACCACCGGCCGTGGCCAATATCATGCCTATCTTACTTCCGAAACTTGCTCTTTCTTCTGCCATAACATACAAATCATTTCTATTTGATTGCAAAATTATAAAATAATATTGTAATTTTGCAGGAAAAAGCAATAAAAGATAACAGATATGCACAAGATCCTAACATCTTACCCATTGTCAGTGCTCAGCGTTGCGGTGATATGGGTGCTCTGTCTGATCCCCATTCCGGAAACGCCCTTGAGCGACGTCAGTATGATCGACAAATGGACACACTTCGTTCTTTACGGTGGTCTGTGCACCATCGTATGGGCAGAATACGGGCGTCAGCATACACGACCGCTCAACAAGCAGGTATGGATCTACACGCTTTTGCTGCCTGTGATCATGGGAGGCTTGATAGAAATCGTTCAAGCTACATGCACAGGCGGCAACCGCAGCGGCGACATTATGGACTGGGTTGCCGACAACATCGGCGTGGTGCTTGGGCAGCTTATCGGTATTCCTCTGACACTAACTCTTTCCAAGTGGAGAAAGGGTGGGCAAGCATGTGGGAATTGTAGAAATGAGGATCGCCCGTGACCTCGGGTCCGATGAAGTCGGGTTTCACAAAGTCTTCGGTCTCACTGCCAAGCTCCACCTCCGCCATCACCAGTCCGTCGTTGTCACCATGAAACTCATCCACCTCGAAGGTATGGTTTCCGCTCTTGACCAGATAGCGATGCTTGTCAATGACTCCGCCCTGGCAGAGCTGCATGAGATGGGCAGCCTCGTCGAGCGTGATCTCTTTTTCAAATTCATAACGTGTCATCCCCCCGTCGCGGCTCTTGCCCTTGATGGTCAGGTAAGCCTTGTCGTCGCGCACACGTACACGCACCGTGGCACCCTCGGCAGGGATATATCCTTGCTGGATATGGGAAGAAGAAAAGGCGGCGCGCTTGTACGCATCGCCTTTCTTCACGAGAAATTTCCGTTCTATCTCCAGTCCGCTCATCACACAGAATGTTTAAATAGGATTTGCTTTCTACCGCAGGTTACGCCCCACTACTTACTGCACGAAAAAGAAGGACCAGATGACATAGATAACAGCCAGCACGATCAGTGCGGCAAAGATGATCTTCACGATCTTGTCGCCCTGGTCTTTCTGTTTGGTTTCGTGATTCGCTCTTTTCGCCTGCGGCGCCACATTGTTCACGGCTTCAGCCGGGATGTGGCTGTTGTTTTTCTTCTTGCTACTCATAATTTTTAATTTTTTAGGTAAGGTAAGTGTTGATATGAGCCTGTACCCCCACCCTGCTTACAGGTGAGCCTGCTCCTCTTCGGGGAACTCCATCAGATAGGCTTTGATGAATCCATCGATCTTTCCGTCCATCACGCCGTCCACATCAGAGGTCTGATAGCCGGTGCGGTGGTCCTTCACACGGCGGTCGTCAAAGACATAGCTTCTGATCTGACTTCCCCACTCTATTTTTTTCTTTCCTGCTTCGATCTTGGCCTGAGCCTCCATGCGCTTCTTCATGGCGCGGTCATAGAGCTGACTCTTCAACAGCAACATGGCCTTGGCGCGGTTCTTGGGCTGGTCACGTGTCTCGGTGTTCTCGATGAGGATCTCTTCCTTCTCGCCCGTGTCGGGGTCTTCATACTGGTAACGCAGGCGCACGCCCGACTCCACCTTGTTGACATTCTGACCGCCGGCACCACTGGAGCGGAACGTATCCCAGCTCACGCGGGCCGGATCGACATACACCTCGATGGTGTCGTCGACGAGCGGAGTGACGAAGACACTGGCAAAACTCGTCATGCGCTTGCCCTGAGCATTGTAGGGCGAGACACGCACCAGGCGGTGCACGCCATTCTCACTCTTGAGGAAGCCATAGGCATACTCACCGCCCTCGATGGTCATCGTCATGCTCTTGATGCCTACCTCCTCACCTTCCTGCATGTCGGTGATCGTCACCTTATAGCCGTGGGCATCGCACCAGCGCATATACATACGCATGAGCATCGAAGCCCAGTCCTGGCTCTCGGTACCACCGGCACCGGAGTTGATCTTCATCACAGCGTCCATCGAGTCCTCTTCCTGGCGCAGCATGTTGCGGAGCTCCAGGTCTTCGATGGACTTGATGACCTTGGCGTAGTCGTCATCGACTTCCTGCTCGGTCACCATGTCCTCCTTGTAGAAGTCGAAGGCGAGCTGCAGTTCATCGGCCTGTTGCTTGACGGTCTTATAGCCGTCGAGCCATTTCTGTAAGCCCTTGACCTTCTTCATCTGAGCCTCGGCGCGCTTCGGGTCATCCCAAAAGTCGGGCGCCTGCGTGCGAAGCTGCTCTTCTTCAAACTCTACTTTCTTTTGGTCGATATTGAGATAATGATGGAGTTTCTCTGTACGATCCATCACATCTTTCAATTGATCTGCTGTGATCATTGTTCTTAATTTATAATCAAAAGTCTCACCCCCAACCCCTCTTCCCAAGGAGAGGGGCGTGAAATGCTGCAAGGGAAGACATTATTTCCTAAATGATATGATTCGTTGTTTGTCGTTGCCAATCGCTTCTGCTTAACATTCATACATCTTGTCGATGACTGCTGCATAGTTCTTGTAGATGACAGGGCGACGCATTTTCAGCGTATTGGTCAATTCGCCCGATTCCATCGAGAAATGGTGAGGCAGCAGCGTGAAGCGCTTGATCTTCTCGTAGTTGGCCAAACTTTGCTGCAGCGTCTCGATGCGCTCCATCATCATGTCGTGGATCTCCTTGTTCTCGCAGAGGTCTTCACGGCGCTCAAACTTGATGTTGTGTGCCCGTGCATAGTCCTCCAACAAGCGGAACTCCGGCACGATCAGCGCGGAGACGAACTTACGCTGGTCGGCGATGACTGCCACTTGATCGATAAACTTATCCACGAGCAGCAGCGACTCTACCATCTGCGGGGCGATATATTTGCCGTTACTGGTCTTGAAGAGATCCTTGATACGCTCTTTGAGGAAGAGTTCTCCGTCCTTGAGATAGCCGGCGTCGCCGGTATGGAAGAAGCCCTCCTCATCGAAAGCCTGCTTGTTGAGCTCATCGCGATGGTAGTATCCCTTGGTGATCGTCGGACCTTTGAGCAGAATCTCGCTGTTCTCTCCGATCTTCACCTCTATACCCTGAATAGGCCGGCCCACCGAGCCGATGGTGACCCTCTCACCGATATGGTCGCAAGACACAGTGGCCAGACTCTCTGTCAAGCCGTAGCCCACAATCATGTTGATGCCGATGGAATGGATGAAAGTCTCCACCTCCGGCGACACGTAAGCACCCGCCGTAGGGAAGATATTGGGGTGTTCCAGCCCCATCACCTTGCGCACAAGACTAAGGACTGACTTATCCAGTACTTTATATTCCAATGTCAAGGGCAACGGCGGGCGATTGCCGTTGCAGATATAGTCTACATTATATTTCTTGCCGACGCTCAGCGCGTGATAGAAAAGTTTTTGTTGCCATGCACTTGAGCGGTCCATCTTGTCCTTGACAGCCTGATAGACCTTTTCCCAAAAGCGCGGAACACTCGACATGGAGGTAGGATGTGTCTCGCGCATGCTCTCCTGGATCTCCTTGGGATAGGTGTTGATGATGAGCTGTGCTCCCTCGCCCAAGGCCAGATAGGCCCATCCGCGCTCAAAGATATGGGTGAAGGGCAAAAAGTTGATGACACGGTCGTTCTCCGTGACAGGCACGCAAGCGCCGTTGGCCTTCATGGCTGCCGCATACTGTCCGTAGCTGAGCATCACACCTTTGCTGTCGCCCGTGGTGCCACTGGTGTAGAGGATATTGCAGAGATCATCGTCGTTGGCCTGCTTATAGAGCGCTTCCACCTCGGTCTGACGCGGCAGATCTTCGCCGAGCTTCAGGAAGTCTTCGAAGTAGAGGGCGTTGGGGTCATGCGAACTGATGCGCACGCTGTCGTCGTAGATGATGATACGCTCCAGCGAGGGACACAAGGCAAACACGCGGTGTGCCTTGTTGTATTGATCCTGCTCACCGACGAAGAGGAAACGCACCTGCGCGTCATTGATGATGAACTGTATCTGCTGTTCCGAGCTGGTGGCATAGATAGGAACAGAGCATGCCCGGATACCATACGCGCCAAAGTCGGTGTAGAGATACTGTACGCAGTTTTGCGAGAACACAGCAATATTTTCCTGGGGCTTGATGCTCAGATTCAGCATGGCGTTGCTTACTTGCTTGACACGCAAAGAGAACTGTTTCCAGGAAACAGTCTTCCATTTCAAGCTACCAAACGTACGGAACGTCAGAGCACCCCGCGAGCCGTACTTCTTTGCCTGCTCATGTATCAGCACAGACAGATGACTTCTATTCTGCATAGTACTATGTATTATTTATTGTTGCAAAGATAAAGAATTCTTATTAAAAAGTGAAATGTTTAGGCAGTTTTTATTAATTTTGCCTGCATAACCATTTCTATTTCCGCAACATGAGACACCAAGACTATATCAACGACGCCGCGGAGCTGCTCTCCCACCTCATCGCCACGCCATCGGTCAGCCGCAACGAGAAAGAGGCAGCAGACGTGATGCAACAACAGATGAACACCTATGGACTCGCCACACACCGTGAGGCCAATAACGTTTGGGCGATTTGCCCGGACTATGACAGCGCCAAGCCGACGATCCTGCTCAACGCGCATATCGACACGGTGAAACCGGCCGTTTCGTGGGTTCGTGACCCTTTCAAGCCCACCCGTGAGGGCGATCAGCTCTTCGGCTTGGGCAGCAATGACTGTGGCGGAGGCTTGGCCACACTGCTACAGGTGTTTCGCTATATGACGCTGCGCACGCAGCCCTACAACCTCGTATACCTGGCTTCTGCCGAGGAGGAGGTGTCGGGAAAGGACGGCATCAGCCGTGTCTTGCCGCTGTTGCCCCACATCGACGTGGCCATCGTGGGTGAGCCGACAGGCATGCAACCGGCCATAGCGGAGAAAGGACTGATGGTGCTCGACGTCGTGAGCCACGGAAAGAGTGGTCATGCGGCACGCAACGAGGGCGTCAATGCAATCTATGAGGCGCTCGACGACATGCGATGGATTCGGGATTTTCGGTTTGAAAAGGTCAGTCCTTTCCTCGGTCCTACGAAGATGACGCTGACAGTGGTCCATGCGGGCACGCAGCACAACGTCATCCCGGACGAATGCCGGATGCTCGTCGACGTGCGCACCAATGAATACTACACCAACGAGGAGGTCTACGACATCGTGTGCTCGCATGTCAAGAGTGATGTCCACGCGCATTCGTTCCGCCTGCATTCCTCGCGCATCGACCCAGAGCATCCGCTCGTCAAACGTTGTGTGTCGCTTGGCCTGCAGCCTTTCGGTTCGCCGACGCTCAGTGATCAGGCGCTGATGCCCTTCCCTTCACTGAAGCTCGGCCCCGGTGAGTCGTCACGCTCCCACAGTGCCGATGAATTCATCAAGATCAGCGAAGTCGACCATGCCTTCACGACCTACCTGCAAGTGCTGGAAGGACTGGTGGAGAGGATACCGAGATGGGAGGAAAAATAAAGTGTGCGCTGTTAATCATCTCCGCATCGTTTCACAACAATCAACACATCGAGAAGTCTATGAGTTACACACAACTGATGTACCACATCGTCATCGGTACAAGAAGTCACAGGCCTGTTATTGACCAAAACTACGAACGGGAGCTATACAGTTATATACTTTCGTTCACAAAAAACAAGAACAGCCACCTATATAGAGTAGGTGGCATGCCTAATCACGTCCATCTCTTAGTGGGTCTGCCTTCCACTTTGGCAGTTGCAGATTTCGTTCGCATGCTGAAGATCTCTACAAATAACTTCATGAAGGAACATCAACCTGAGTTCCCGATGTTCGAAGGATGGCGCAGTGAATACTTTGCTGCCACATGTTCACTTCGTGAGAAAGATAAGATCATCGAATATATCAAGAACCAGAAAACGCATCATGCGAAGGTCTGCCTCAAGGATGAGCTAAAGCAGCTACTGGAAGAGTACGGCATCTCGTACAACGAAGATTACCTATAACTTCCACATGAGATCTTATCAAGGTCATGGTCCTTGCGTTCCCAACTCTTGTTCATCATGTGACCTTTTCAAGGTCATCATACGCTCAACGAACAAGTATGCTGCTACCAAGTTCCTAGCGGGGCTACTGAAAAAGCACTGAGCAACTATCAAATAGAAAGCAAAATGCTTTGATGTGACTCATGTCCCTGAAAGGGACACACTCTTAATGACCCCAAGTCGTCGAGCAAGTAAGGGCCGAAGCGAAGCGGAGGTCCTTACTTGCGAGTGACTTGGGGTAGAGTCGGCGGCGACGTAATGACCTCGGAGAGGTCTCACGTGGACGTATTACAAAGCCTTGATAACAAGTTACTTCACGCGTCCACGTGAGTCCTCTCCGAGGACATCTTCCCGCACGCGAACTACCCTAGGTCGCTCACTTTTGTGAGGCTTCGCCATCACAAAAGCTCGACGACCTGGGGTCAATCATAGTGTGTCCCTTTCAGGGACATTATACGCTGAGAGCTTAATCACCCGCTCTTATGAAGTAACAACCATTTTATCCGACAAAAGTACATCCGCAATAAGTTGCAATCTAGAGAAGCGGAAAACGGAGAAAGAAAGATAAAAGTGCAATTTCATCGATTTTACTCGGCTAAAGTACCGAGATGATGCTAAGAAAAAGGTACTTTGACCAAAAATTCTCTAGAGAATTTTCCATCAAAGTACCTTTTTCATGCGGTCAAAGTACCTTTTTGACCTCCAAAAACGGGCGTTTTGGCGAAGTAAACAGCTAATTTTGACAAGTATAAAAGCGGATTATCGAAGCAAAATCACATAAGTCACTAATATACAAATAATTATGAAAAACTCCTCATTTTGGGCTTCTTTTCGGCCAACACCCATGTTATTTCTGAAAATCGCCTGGAAATTGGCCGAAAAATGTCAGTTTACACAACAAAACAAAGCACATAGATAAGAACATGAAAATAGGCAGATGTAGTAACGAGCGCACCTTGAAGCGTACCCTGTTACGACATCTGCCTATTCTGTTACTATGTCTGTTTACTATGTTACTCTGTCTTATAAAAGGCTTCGCTCCGTCTGTTTTACTCTGTCATCTGCCGAGCCACGCCTCCGGATTGAGCTTTACTCTCTCCTTGCGCAACTGGAACTGCAGAATATGATCAGGGCCGACGGCGCCGAGGATCTGACGTGTGCGCACCTTCTGTCCACGGCTGACGCTGACCGACTTCAGGTTACAGTATACCGAGATATAGGCTCCGTGACGCACCATCACCACCATGTTACCGCCATAGCCAATGACTGCGCTGACCTCACCATCGTAGACACTACGTGCCTGCGCACCGGGACCGCCCATGATGTTGATGCCCTTGTTGTCGAGTGTCACGCCTTTCAGTCCATCCACGTTGTACTGTCCGAAGTGGCTCACGACGCGATAGTTGCCAGTGATCGGCATTGGCAGTCGTCCGCGGTTGGCTTCGAAGCCATTGTTCATCATGCGGTCAACGGTAGAGAACTGCTGTGCCTCCTGGCTCTGCTGTTGCACCTGCTTGATCTCCTGCTGAGCGCGCTGAGCGTCGACCTGTTGTTTCAGCTCAGCAGCACGGCGCATCGACTCTGCCTCACGGGCAGCCTGCTCAGCGGCCGCCTTACGTGCCTCAGCCTCACGCTCCGCAGCCTCACGGGCTGCGAGCTCACGGGCAGCAGCCTGCTGAGCCGCACGCTCACTGGCCAAGGCCTTTGCGGCAGCCTCCTGACGAGCCTTTGCCGCGGCAGCCTCACGGGCACGCTGTGCAGCAGCCTCAGCCAAGGCGGCCTGACGGGCCTGTTCCTTGAGCTGAGCCTCACGTTGACGGGCCTCAGCAATGCGACGCGCGTTCTCGCGCGCAGCGGCTTCGGCAGCAGCCTTTCTCTGTGCCAGCAAGGCAGCACGTTGTTTGGCGGCAGCCTCAGCAGCAGCCTTACGCTTCGCCTCGGCGGCAGCACGGGCACGCACCTTCTGCACCTCTATCTCCACGAGTTGGTCGATCTTGGCGTTGAGTGCGGCATCTTTCTTATGCTGTTCAGCGATGACGGTCTGTATCGTCTTCTGCTGTTGCTGCAAGCCGGCCACCACCTGCTGCTGTTCCGCCTTGTTGCCTTCGAGCTTGCGTTTCTCCTGCTGTCCTTTATATAATAAGGTGTTCTTATGTCCTTTGACGTTTTGCAGTTGACGATGCTTGTTGTTGACCTGTCCCTGCTTGGCGCGGACAGCCTCGCCCTGTGCTCTTTGATACTGGGCATACTCGCGTACGAAGCGCAGGCGACGGTACATCTGATAGAAGTTCTTTGCCGAGAAAATAAACATCAGGCGGTCCTGCACCGAGCGGTGGCGCGCCATATAGCGCATCGACTTGATGTATTTCTGCTGTCGGTCGCGCAACTGTTGCTCTAAGGTCTTCAGCTGCGAGTTGAGGATACCAATGTCTCCCTCGATATGATGAATGTCCTTTTGAATACCCTCGATGTTGTGCTGCCGCTGATCGATCTCCCCGTTGATAGCCATCAGATGCTGCAGGCGCTCAGCGACATCAGCTTTGTTTTTCTTCAAAGCTGCCTCCTGCTCCCGTATTTTCTTCTGTATGGCAGCCCGCTGGTTCTGCAGTCCACGGATAGAGGCGTTGGTGTAGACCGTCGCGTTGCGGCTTCCGGCGTTGGAACGCACGTTTTTCCGCCTGTTTCTCCGACCGTTGCTGTCCGTGGATCTTACCTGCCCCGAAGCAGCGGCCACCTTTCGACGCGTAGTCTGCTCGGTACGGTTGGTCTTCCGCACCGTGGCAGTCTTGTGCCGTTTTTGCGCATTTAGGGTGAGCGCGAGGCTCACAGTGATCAAGAAGGTAACTATTCGTCTCATTTACATGCTGAGTATTTTACCAAAAACATCCTTTACGTCCATCTGTTTATAGCGGTCAGACACTGTTGACTGCTCGTCCCAGTCGCTGTCGGTCTTGAGTTTTCCCAATTCCAGCGTGACGGTGCACTTCTGTGCTTTCTTCGTTGCCGTAGTAGTGAAAGAGAAAGACTGTGTGGCCGGGAACATCTTGTTGCCAAGCGTCTTGAAGTCGGAGTAGAGCCACACCAACGAAGAATTGCCGTGCGCGGCACTCTTGTAGTTGACATCAGTCTGCAAGATGCGAGCACTGGCCGTGTCAGCTTTCCACGTAAAACTCATGTTGCCGTTTTGCAGCGAGACAGGTCTTAAAGTGCCCGTTTCATCGGCATTCACCACATATCTCGACAGATCGCCCTCGCCCACTTTCTGCGTACCCGGGAGGAAGAGCTGATTCCAAAACAATGCCTGAAGGGAATAGAAGTTCAGACCATTATCGCGGAGGAAGTCCAACTGGTTGTAATCGCCCTTGATATACTCTTTGTGCATTCGGTCGATGACCAGCACATAGTCGGGCGTAAACTCCAGGCGTCCCACCTCACTGCCCAAGAGCGGGATGAACAACTGCAAGCGGATGACCTTGTCGCGGCGCATGTGCAGCGATCCCGGCACGGTGATCTCCTTGTCGCCCATAGCAGCGGTGAACGACATGGAGCTGACAATGTTCTGAGCATACACCTTTTGGTCGCTGACGCGCTGTACAAATGCCAGTTGCTGAAGATGGTCAGCTTTCGCAACCTTGGGAGTCTCCTTGGCGGCGGAGGGTAAGATTACAGTATCCTTTACGGCAACCTTCTGTGCGCCACACGAGGTAAACGCCATCAGGCCGACGAGGAGCGTGAGAATGATATGAGTTCTTTTCATCGTTTTATCTTCTGTTATTTTGTTTACTGTTATGTTTTCCCGCTAATCCACCGGCGATTTTTTGCCGCAGCGCAGCGGCATTGCCGCTACCCGCCTTCACGGCCTGCGTCCAATATTTCAGCGCTTGCTCACGCAGTCCGGCGGCGCAATAGATGTCTCCGGCGTGCTCCAGCAGGTCTGCACGCATGGCAGAGTCCGAGAGGTTGGCCAAAGCCTGGTCGATATAGAGTTTGGCTTCGGTGTAGCGGCCCTCCTTATATAATATCCAGGCATAGGTGTCGAGGTAGGTAGAATTCTTCGGTTCGGTCTTGATCGTCTTGGCACTCATCTCCTCGGCCTTTTTGAGATCTTTGCCATCAACGCTCAGGAAGTAAGCATAGTTGTTGAGCGTCATCACCTGGTTGGGCTTCCACTGCAAGCAACTGTCAAACGCGGCGTAAGCTTTATCGTTCTGTCCTTTGTTGTGGTAGATCTCTCCCATGATGGCATAGAAGTCGCTTACAATGTCGGGACTGCTCTTAGAGTTGATGACCGAAGTGCCGCGCTGGAAGGCATCCAAAGCGCCATCGTCGTCTTTCTGATAGTAACGGGCCAGACCCGTGAAGTAATAAAACGCCATTTCATCGGGGTTATAGAGCATACCCGGCTCGCTGAGCGCTGCTATCTCTTTCCAGTTTTGCTTCGACCAATTGTTTTGGATGAGCTGAAAACGGGCGCTGCCATTGTCGGGCGCAAGCTTCAAGAGATAGACGAGCGCGCTGTCGGTCATTGCCACCGGCATTTTCTTGAGCGTGTAGTAAGCTACGCGCATCTCAGCCACATCGGTGTCGCGGGGCATTGCCTGCTGCATACGGTCGAGCAGTCTCACCACGCCGAGCGAGTCGCCTTTGGCGTCGCACTCCTGCACAGCCTGCTTGAGAAACATGGCGCGCGTCTGTGCCGGCGTGTTTTTGCCCAAGAGCACCTCTGTCATCATCCGGCGGGCCAAAGAGTCCTGACCCGTGGCGCGATAATAATCATACATGGAACTTTGGGCGTAGACATTGGTCGGATCGGCCTTCAGCACTTGCGTGAGAAGCTTGTAAGCCTCACTGCCACGCTTATTCTGCATGAGCCAGTTGCCCAACATCACGGTGAAACCGGGATCATTAGGGTGGCTGTCGGCCAGTCCCTTCAGTGTTTTATAGGCCATCTTTTTGTCGCCCATCAACTCGTAGACGCTCATCTTGCCCAACGTGAAAGAGTCGTTGGGACCCTCGATCTGCTCCAGTCGCCCGATGGTGTTGAGCATCATCGGATAGTTTTGCTGTTGCTTATAAAGCTGAACGAGGATGTTCAGCACATCACTGCGGTCGCGGTTGACGGCAAAGAAACGCTCGTAGGACTGGATTGCCTGAGCGTAGTTGCCGGTGCCGATATAGAACTGGGCGAGCCGTTCCTGGAAGGTATCGTTCTCCGGGCTGAGCATCGTGGCCTTTTCGAGGCATCTCATCGCCAGTGTGTCTTGCTTAAGCTGGGAGAGATACATGGCTTTGAAGTACCAGGCCTCAGCTGCGTTGGGGTTGACGTCAAGGCTATGGTTGAGCAAGTCAAAGGCTGCATCATAGTGCCCTGCCTCTTGCTGGCGGATCGCCTCCAGGAAGAAGAAGTCATACCGGCGGCTGTCGTTATAGCTCAACGGCGGCAGGGAGACAGTCGTCCTGACCGTTGCTTCCTTGGCAGCGGGGCGCTTGCGGTCCTTGGCGGCAAGCATGCCCGGCACGAGCAACAGACTGAGCAGGCAGAAAAGAAAGATGCGAAGTTGCTTCATGTTCTTTGTGCTATTTTACACCCGTGTGTCCATATCCTCCCTCGCCACGCTCAGTTTCATCGAGCACTTCCACGCTTTCAAACGCGGCTTTGGCATATTGGGCGATGATCATTTGGGCGATGCGCTCCCCGTCTTTCACCACGAAGTCCTCGTTGGAGAAGTTGACGAGCAGCACCATGATCTCACCACGATAGTCAGCGTCTATGGTGCCCGGCGTATTGAGCACGGTGATGCCATGCTTCAAAGCCAAGCCGCTGCGCGGACGCACCTGTGCCTCGTAGCCGTCCGGCAAGGCGATGTGAAGACCCGTAGGCACTAAGCGACGCTCCAAAGGATGCAGCGTGATCGGCGCCTCGATGTTGGCGCGCAAGTCCAGACCGGCGCTCTGAGGGGTAGCGTAGGCTGGTAAGGGCTGATGCCCCGTGTTGACTACTTTGATTTTAACCATATTAGATGCAAAATTAAGCAATTATCCCCACATTGCTTTATTTTTTTGATTAAAAAGACGAAAATCGTTGGATAGAAGATAAAGAAAGAGTAACTTTGCGAGAAAACACTCAGCAGCAACGATATGAACTGGCAACAACTGATCTCAAACAAGCGTCTCGGACAGGAGCTCCGCCATCCGCTCAGACACGACGCCCGCTCGGAGTTCAAACGCGACGGCGACCGTCTGATCTACTCCGCGCCTTTCCGAAGACTACAAAACAAGACGCAGGTGTTCCCGCTACCGGGCAGCATCTTTGTCCACAACCGACTTACACACTCGCTGGAGGTGAGCTCGCTCGGAAAATCCTTGGGCGACGACGTGGCGCGACAGCTCATTGAGAAGCATCCCGAACTGAGCGGTACGCTCTTTGAGGAAATCGGCACCATCGTGCAAACGGCCGGTCTGGCTCACGACATGGGCAATCCGCCCTTCGGACACTCCGGAGAGAAAGCTATCCAGACTTACTTCTCCGAGGGTGAGGGCAGCTCTCTGAAGAAGCAGGTAAGCCCCGGTTTTTGGGATGACCTGACGCACTTCGAGGGTAACGCCAACGCGTTCCGCCTGCTGACCCACCGCTTTGTAGGCCGGCGCCCGGGAGGATACGCGATGACTTACTCCACGCTGGCCTCTATCGTGAAGTATCCCTTTGCCAGCAGCATGGCCGGAGAGCATGGCAAATTTGGCTTTTTCCAAAGTGAGGCAGAGGTGTTTCGCAGGATTGCCACTGAGCTTGGCATGATATGCAGCAACGAAAACAGGTCGCAGTTAAGCTACTGCCGCTACCCACTGGTTTACTTGATGGAGGCAGCCGACGACATCTGCTATGAGATCATGGACATCGAAGACTCGCACAAGCTGAAGATTCTGACCTTTGCGGAGACCTCTGACCTGCTGCTCGGATTCTTTGACGAGGACGGGCGCAACCATATCCTGCAGCGGCTGAAGGACGAGGAGGTGACGGACCGCAACGAGCAGGTCGTGTATATGCGCGCCTGTGTGGTGGGACTGTTGGAGCACGAATGCGTGAAAACCTTTGTGGAGCATGAGGAGCAGATCCTCAACGGAGAATTCAAAGGCAGCCTCATCAGCAACATGAGCGAGCCGTTGCGCCAGGCTTATCAACGCTGTGTGAAGACATCTTATGCCAAGATCTATCAGAGCAAACCGGTGCTCGACGTGGAACTAAGCGGTTACAAGATCATGGAAACACTGATGCAGACACTTGTCAACGCGGCTGTCCATCCCGGGAAATTCCATAGCCAACAGCTCATCAAGCGGTTCAGCAGTCAGTACGACATCCATAGCGATGATCTCGAAACCCGCCTGATGGCTGTCGTAGACTATATCAGCGGTATGACTGATGTCTACGCCCTCGACGTCTATCAAAAGATCAATGGCATCGCGCTGCCGATAGTGTAGCGTAAAGAATCCCAGTAGTGACATATAAAAAAGCGAAAAGCGGTGAACACCTACAAAGGAGTGTTCACCGCTTTTCAATATTGTCGAAATATAAAAATAGAAAGACGCTACATCAGCACTTCTTTGGCATCGGCATCTTCAGCGCCTCGGGATGCTCCTTGACAAAGCTGTTGATATGCCGGATGCGCTTTTCCTCAAAGATCTCGTCGACGGCGATAAGGATGCCACTCTCCTCTACATCACCAAACTCGTAGTTGACGGCTGTACCAAAGAACTTCATCGTTGGACTCAGATTCATGTAGGCGTTGACCAACGGCGGGATGTTATAACCCAACTCACGCACCTGATGATTGAGAATACGATAGTCGGCTTTGAAGTCATCTTTGCAGAAAATCTGATGCAACTCGTCCTCCGGTGTGTCGATTATCACCGGTTTCATCGGTGCAACGAGTTGATCTGCACCACCGAAATGTTTGCGCAGGAAGTAGAGTATCATGTCACGACCACGACGCACAAACGACGGGTACATCGTCATCTTGCCCAAGAAGTATTTGCAGCGTGGGTTGATGACCGTCAGCGCACCCAGTCCATCCCACAGATTATCCAAGGCGAAGATGCTCTTGGTGTTCTTTCTGATATTCTGATATTCCAAAGAGACAAACGAGCGGCCCAGCTCCACGGTATATGGGGCATAGTCACGCATGAACTCATCAGAGAAGTGGAACATGTGGCTCATGGCCAGATTGGGCTGGCCCTCAGCGTTGATCTGCCAATCCTCACCAAAGAGATAGCGGTAGCCACCTATGATCTCCTCGGCTTCGGGATTCCACACGATCAGCTGCTTGCAGCCGTTTGACATCGTGTCGAACTCATCGATGTCGACCGACCTACCCGTTCCGCCACCTGCCGTGCGGAAGGCAATCTCGCGCAGACGGCCTATCTCCTGCATTACGTGCGGCGCTTCCGTGGCACGAATGACATAAATCTCGTTGTGGCTCTTGTTGGTTGTACGCAGACAGCGTTCAGGAGTCAATTCACTTTTCAGCAGTTCTTTGCTGATGGGTTGGATAATCTCTTCTTCCATTTCTGCTAATATTGGTTGCGTTCACTCTCCCCGTAGGCCTGCCGGGCCTGCCTGTTCGTAAACCTTATTCTCTACAAAAAGTGCCCATTCCTTCGGTGTCTTGCTCTTGTCAAACGTTTGCCATGGGATCGGCTTGCCGATGACGACGCGGAACTTCTTGTGTACGTTGCGATACATCTCATCGACAAGAAACAGCATGGCGATGTTCACCTTCAGCCCCAAACGTTTCTGCCAACGGGCGATACGATAGAAACGGTTGGAGTTGCGTCCGCTGAAGTAGATGGGGACTACGTCACGATGATACTCTACACTCTTGGAGATGAATGTCTTCTTCCACGGCAGGTCATGGATGTGGCCATTGACCATACGGGAGTTGAGACCGGCGGGAAACATGAGCATATGGTTGCCGCTCTGGAAGCCGGCCTCCACCATGGCGGGGAAGTTACGGCTTTGCTTACCTGTCTTGTTGATGCCGATGCACACCGGACGCAGGCCGGGAAGGAACAACAGCAGGTCGTTGACAAGATAACGGAAGCGTCCGTCGTAGTGGTCACCGATGATTGCTCCGAGGCAAACACCGTCCTCGCCACCCAAAGGATGGTTGCTCACAAAGGTGTAGAGCTTGCCGTCATTCTTGTCGGGCAGGTTTTCCTTGCCTTCAATCGTCACCTGCATATCGAGGTACTTCACGCATTCCTTGAGCCATTCCGTACCGAACTGATGACGATGCTTCCACAAAAAATCATTGACTTCATCCTCATGAACGATGCGACGAAGCCACGACACGAGGAAAGCCGGCACATATTTTGAGCGCCGTCCCAACTTGCTTTCAAGAATCTTCCTCACGTCTACCGTCTTTTGAAAAGACTCCTCGATACTTTCCCCTTGGATGTTTTCTGTGCTTACGTCCATGTTATTCCATAAGATACTAATCAGATGCAAAAATAACATTTCTTTTTCATATTTCTTCAATTTTGGCACTAAAATTACAAGAAAAGTAGAAAAAAGGGCACACCGCAAAGTTAAGACAGCCATATCTTTGATAAGACACCATGCTATGAGGCCACTAAAGGTAAGAAGAGAATCGAAAAAATATAACCCTAAAATGGAGATAAATGGGGATTTTTATGTAACTTTGAACCCAAATACGCTATATAAAGATGTGTAGCCACGCTAAAAGCACGGCTCAAAGCAATGTAAAGATGGAAAAAACAGAAGAATATCATATTCCTGTGCTGCTGAAACAGAGCGTCAACGGACTGAATATTCAGCCCGGAGGCGTCTACGTCGATGTCACATTCGGCGGCGGCGGACATTCGAGAGAGATTCTCTCACGAATGGACAGTACGGCTCATCTCTACAGCTTTGACCAGGACGCTGATGCTGAGCAAAACATCCTCACCACGGAAGGCGAGGGCAAGCGCTTCGTCGACGACACGCGCTTTACGTTTGTACGCTCCAACTTCAGATACCTGAAAAACTGGATGCGATACTACGGCGTGGACCATATCGACGGACTGCTCGGTGATCTCGGCGTGTCAAGTCATCATTTCGACGACGAGAGCCGCGGCTTCTCTTTCCGTTTCGACGCTCCGCTGGACATGCGCATGAACAAGCGGGCGGGAACCACGGCAGCCGACATCGTCAACACAGCCACTGAGTCGCAATTAGCAGATATCTTCTATCTCTATGGTGAACTGCGGCCGGCAAGACGCATTGCCGCCGCTATCGTCAAGGCACGGACCGACAAGCCCATCCTCACCACAAGCGATTTCCTCAACACCGTGGAGCCGCTCTTCCGACGAGAACGGGAGAAGAAAGACATGGCAAAGCTGTTCCAGGCTCTGCGCATCGAGGTGAATCACGAGATGAGTGCACTCAAGGAAATGCTTGCCGCAGCCACAGAGTTGCTCCGACCGGGCGGACGACTGAGCGTCATCACCTATCACTCGCTCGAAGACCGCATCGTCAAAAACATGATGAAAACGGGAAATGCAGAGGGCAAGACCGTGCAGGACTTCTACGGAAGAACAGAGACTCCCTTCACACTGGTCTGCAACAAGGTCATCACGCCAGACGATGACGAACAAGCACGCAACCCGAGAAGCCGTAGCGCTAAACTGAGAATCGCTGAGAAAAAATGAAGAAACAAGAGCAAATAAACAACAATATAACCGACAACAAGGATGGCACCAGATCCCTAAAGGACATTCCGGGGACTCCGGCGGACGACAAGGCGAATAATACAACTGCCACTGCTGACAAAGAAAAGCCAAACGGACAGGCCACCGAAAACGCCGACAAAAGAGAGAATAAACAGGCAGAAAGCCTGCCCTCGCTAAAAGAGGTCATCGAAGAACAGGCCACTGAGGACGAGGCACCGCAATCTCGACTCTTCTCTCTGAAGAAGATCTTGGGTGGAGACATCCTCTACACGTCGTTCGTCAGAAGGCAGATATGGCTCTTCATGCTCATCGGCGCGTTTCTGATCGTGTATATCGGCAGCAGATACAGCTGCCAGCAAGACCTCATACAGATCGACAAGCTGCAGGTGAAACTCAAGGACGCCAAATACAAGGCACTCTCCAGCACCAGCCAACTCACAGAGATCAGCCGCGAGAGCAATGTCATCGACCTGTTGAAAAACAACAAGGACAGTGTGCTGAAGATTCCCAGTGCGCCTCCTTATAAAATAGAAGTACCCGAGGAGGACAAATAACGACATGAGCAAATTCAACAACCAGAAAATCATGCCACGCTACAGTGTCATCTGTATGCTGATGACCATCATCTCCCTCGGCGTGCTCATCAAGGCTGGATACATCATGACGGCTAAACGCGTCTACTGGATGAAGGTGGCAGACCGCGTGAAACGAGACAATGTAGTCATTCAGCCCGTCAGAGGAAATATCCTCAGTTGCGACGGACAACTGCTGGCCTCTTCGCTGCCCGAATTCAAGATCTTCATGGACTTCCAGCAGCTTCACGATGCAGGCAACGACTCCTTGTGGGACGCTAAGGAAAAGCAGATCTGCAAAGGACTGCACGAGATCTTCCCGGAACAAAGTCCCGCTGAGTTCAAGGCCAACCTCGACAAAGGACGAAAAAAGAAGAGTCGACACTGGCCGGTGTGGCCCTACCGCATCAACTACAATACCTACTCAGAGGTATTGAAGTTGCCGGTATTCAACCTCACGAAGTTCCAAAGCGGTTTCCACTGCGAGGAGCTGAACTCACGCGAGAATCCTTTCGGCACACTCGCTGAGCGCACGGTGGGCGACATGTATGCACTAAAGGACGGTGGACGCCTGCCACGCTGTGGCCTGGAGCTGTCGTTCGACAAACTGCTCCGTGGTACCAATGGCATCGGGCACCGCCGAAAGGTGCTCAACAAGTATCTCGACATTATCGACAAAGAGCCTGTCAACGGTTACGACATCATCACGACCATCGACGTAGGCATTCAGGACTTGGCCGAAAGAGCCGTCATCGAAGAACTCAAACAGCCGGAAGTCAACGGCGACGTAGGCGTGGCTATCGTCATGGAGGTGAAGACGGGCGACATCAAAGCCATCGTCAACATCGACAAATGCTACACGCCCGATGGACAGATCATCTATAAGGAGATCAAAAACCACGCCGTCAGCGACCTCATGGAGCCGGGATCGGTCTTCAAACCCGTCAGCATCATGACAACATTGCAGGACGGCATGTGCGACACAAGCAAGATCATAGACACCGGCAACGGCGTCTGGCCAATGTACGGACGGGAGATGAAGGATCACAACTGGCGACGCGGTGGATACGGCGTTATGAATATGGCCACCACACTGCGCGTGAGCTCTAACATCGGTGTGAGCCGGATCATCGACGAGTACTACCACAATGACCCGGAGAAATTCGTTCGCGGCGTCTACCGCTCCGGCATTGCCTCGGATCTGCACATCCCTATCGTGGGTGCCAGCCCGGCTAAGATCCGTATGCCAAAGAAGAACAAGCGCGGCGAGTGGCTCAACTGGAGCAACACGGCCCTGCCGTGGATGAGTATAGGATATGAGTCGCAGGTGCCGCCGATCTCTACGCTGACGTTCTACAATGCCATCGCCAACAACGGATGCATGATGCAGCCACGCTTCGTCAAGGCGTCGATCCAAAACGGCGAGGTCACTGAATATCCGCCTCAGGTGGTCAAAGGACATTCTCAGATTGCCTCACCCGCGGTCATTAAGAAGATGCAGGTGATGCTGGAGCATGTGGTCAGCGAGGGACTCGGAAAGAAAGCCGGATCGACATCTTTCAAGGTCGCCGGCAAGACCGGTACCGCTCAGATCTCTAAAGGAACGGCAGGCTATAAAAATGGTATGACGCACTACTTGCTGTCATTCGCCGGTTACTTCCCCGCCGACAACCCGAAATACAGCTGTATCGTCTGTATACAGAAAGGTGGACTGCCCGCATCCGGTGGCGGCATGAGCGGCGTGGTCTTCCATCATATCGCTGAGGGTATCATGGCACAGAGCGAGGGGCGCGACGTCAGACAGGCACGCGACTCGGCTTCTGTCTTCGTCCCACAGGTGAAAAACGGCAATATTCTCTCTGCCGACTTCGTGCTCTCGCAGTTAGGCATCAAGACTAAGCGCAACTATATCGCCAACATTGCCAACACCAGTGCGCTGTGGGGTCAGGCCAAGACTGGCACCCACTACGTGGATCTTGTCCATCAGGGTGTGCCAAGTACCAAACATGTACCCGACGTCATGGGCATGGGAGCACGCGACGCTGTCTATCTCATGGAGCAACGGGGCGTGAAATGCCGTATCATCGGACGAGGAAAGGTCGCCAGGCAAAGCATCCCGCCTGGACAATATATCCACCGACGCGAGACGTGTACGCTGACACTGGAATAAGAAAAGACAAAACTGATAGAATCAAAATATAAAGAATAATATAGAAAGAAATGAAACTACAAGAGCTTCTCAAGGGCATCAAGCCCACCTCTATCATAGGGGGCGTGGATGCCGACATCACCGGCGTGGACATAGACTCACGCCAAGTCAAGGATGGTCACCTGTTCATTGCTATGAAAGGTACCCAGGTAGACGGCCATCGCTTCATCCCTAAGGCTATCGAGCAAGGCGCCAGTGCCGTGCTCTGCGAAGACATGCCGGAAGAGAAAACCGAAGGCGTCGCCTACATCCAGGTGCCGTCCACCGAAGATGCCGCAGGCCACGTAGCTACACTCTTCTATGGTGATCCGTCGAAGAAGCTCAAACTCGTCGGCGTGACTGGTACTAACGGTAAGACAACGATCGCCACCTTATTATATAATATGTTCCGCAAAATGGGATATAAATGCGGTCTGCTCTCTACTGTCGTCAACTATATCGACGGTAAAGCCATTCCGGCTGACCACACCACACCAGATCCAATCGAACTGAACATGCTCTTGGGCAAGATGGCAGAGGCAGGATGCGAGTATGCCTTCATGGAGTGCTCAAGCCACGCCATCGCTCAGAAACGTATCGGCGGACTGAAATTCACGGGTGGAATCTTCACCAACCTCACTCGCGACCACCTCGATTATCACAAGACCTTTGAGAACTATCGCAATGCCAAGAAAGCTTTCTTCGACGGACTGCCCAAGTCTGCATTCGCCATCACCAATGCCGATGACAAAAACGGTATGATCATGGTGCAGAACACAAAGGCTACCGTGAAGACCTACTCCATTCGACAGATGGCTGACTTCCGCGCCCGCATCATCGAGATGCACTTCGCTGGAATGTATCTCGACATTGACGGACATGAGGTCGGCGTGCAGTTCATCGGTAAATTCAACGTCAGCAACCTGTTGGCTGTATATGCCGCCGCACGTATGTTGGGCAAGGAGCCTGAGGAGATCCTCGTGATCTTGAGCACGCTCCACAGTGTCAGCGGACGTCTGGAACCCATCCAGTCGCCCAAAGGCTTCACGGCCATCGTCGACTATGCTCACACTCCTGACGCTTTGCAAAACGTACTGAGTGCCATCCACGAGGTGCTCAACGGCAAAGGGCACGTCATCACCGTATGTGGCGCAGGCGGCAACCGTGATCACGGCAAGCGCCCGCTCATGGCCCAAGAAGCCGTCAAGCAGAGCGACAAAGTGATTATCACCAGCGACAATCCCCGTTTCGAGGATCCGCAGGCTATCATCAATGACATGCTCGCCGGACTGAATGCACAGCAGATGCAAAAGGTCATCAGTATCGTAGACCGCAAAGAGGCTGTCAAGACTGCATGTATGATGGCACAGAAAGGCGACGTGATCCTCGTGGCTGGTAAGGGACATGAGAACTATCAAGAGATAAAAGGTGTCAAGCACCACTTCGACGACCATGAGGTCTTGCGTGAGATCTTCGGCATCAATAATCCATCTCAAGACACTGCCGCCACCGGCTGTAATAAATAACGGATGCTAAGACTATAAACAAAAAGAGCTAAGACATGCTATATTATCTCTTTCGTTTTCTGGAACAGTTCGGTATTTCCGGTGCACGCATCTGGGGCTACATCTCCTTCCGTGCGTTGTTGGCTCTGATCCTCTCACTGATCATCTCAGCATGGTTTGGTGAGAAGTTCATCAAATACCTGAAGAGTAAACAGATCACCGAGACGCAGCGCGATGCCAAGATCGATCCCTTTGGCGTCAAAAAGATAGGAGTGCCCTCAATGGGTGGCGTGATCATCATCGTCAGCATTCTGATTCCCGTGCTGCTGTTAGGCCGTCTGCGCAATATCTATCTGATTTTGATGCTCATCACCACGGTGTGGCTGGGCTTCCTCGGCGGCATGGACGACTACATCAAGATCTTCCATCGCAACAAGGAAGGACTGAAAGGCAAGTACAAGATTGTGGGTCAGGTAGGCATCGGACTGATTGTCGGACTGGTGCTCTGGGCTTCGCCCGACGTGAAGTCCAACGAGAACATCGTGCTTCAGCACCAAGGTCAGGAGGTGGTCGTCAAGCACCGCACCGAAGCACGCAAGACGCTGAAGACGACAATTCCGTTTGTCAAAGGCCACAACCTCGACTACTCGTCAGTGATGTCTTTCTGTGGTAAGCATAAGACAGCCGCCGGTTGGATTCTCTTCGTCGTTATGACAATCTTAGTCGTCACCGCCGTGAGCAACGGAGCCAACCTCAATGACGGTATGGACGGCATGTGCGCGGGCAACTCGGCTATCATTGGCGTGGCCTTAGGTATCTTGGCTTATGTGAGTTCGCATATCCAATTTGCCGCATATCTCAATATTATGTACATCCCAGGCTCGCAAGAGCTGGTGGTCTTCATGTGTGCTTTTGTCGGAGCGCTCATCGGTTTCCTATGGTACAATGCTTACCCGGCTCAAGTGTTCATGGGCGACACGGGCTCACTGACCATTGGCGGCATCATCGGCGTATGCGCTGTGATCATCCACAAAGAGCTGTTGCTGCCGATCCTCTGCGGCATCTTCTTCGTGGAAAGCCTCAGCGTCATCTGCCAAGTGTGGTACTACAAGATCGGCAAACGACACGGAGTGAAACAGCGTATCTTCAAGCGTACTCCTATCCACGACAACTTCCGTGTGACAGACGAACAGCTTGACCCCGGCTGCAAATACCTGATCAAGAGTCCTCACTCACCCAAGCATGAGTCAAAGATCACGATCCGCTTCTGGATTGTCACCATCATCTTGGCGGCTCTGACCATTATCACGCTCAAGATAAGATAAGGAAGACTGCTCAAAAAAGGCGGACCGAAACTATGATATAAGCGAGTCGAAGTTACTATATAAGCAGGTTGAAGCTATTATATAAACAACTCAAAACTATTATACAATCGAACCGACACTCCTATATATATAATAAGGTGTAGCCCAAAAGCGAACAGTCTGACTGGTAAAAAGCCAAAAGCACTGCCATCAACCATTAACGGCAGTGCGGCAAACAAAAATATAAAAACCTCGAAAGAGTAAAAACGTAGTTCAGCAATGAAAAGAATCGTTATATTAGGAGCCGGCGAGAGCGGCGCAGGAGCGGCCGTGCTGGCAAAGAAAGAAGGTTTCGATGTTTTCGTATCTGACACTTCTTCGATCAAGGACAAGTACAAGAAACTGCTTGACGACCATCAGATCGAATGGGAAGAAGGTCATCACACCGAGGAGAAAATCCTGAATGCCGACGAGGTCATCAAAAGCCCGGGCATCCCAAAAGAGGCTCCTATGATGCAGAAACTGATGGCTCAGCACACACATATCATCAGCGAGATTGAGTTCGCCGGACGGTACACTCACGCCAAGATGATCTGTATCACAGGCAGCAACGGCAAGACAACCACCACCTCGCTTATCTATCACATCTTCAAGAGTGCCGGATACGACGTGGGACTGGCCGGAAATATAGGCAAGAGCCTTGCTCTGCAAGTGGCAGAGGAGCCGCACGAGTACTACATCATCGAGCTGAGTTCTTTCCAGCTCGACAACATGTATGACTTCCGTGCCAACATCGCCATCCTGCTCAACATCACACCCGATCACCTCGACCGCTACGACTTCAAATTCCAAAACTATGTCGATGCCAAGATGCGCATCATCCAGAACCAGACAGCGGATGACCACTTCATCTACTGGAACGATGATCCTGTCATCAAGAAGCAACTCGACAAATACGACATCAAGGCCGTGCAGTGCCCGTTCTCTGAGCTGAAGGAAAAGGGAAGCATCGCCTATATCGAGGAAGGACAATACAAACTTGAGTACCCCACGCCATTCAATATGGAGCAGGAAGAACTCTCACTGACCGGCAAGCACAACATCTATAACTCTCTTGCCGCCGGCTTGGCTTCCAACATCAGCGGCATCAAGAAAGAGATCATCCGCAAGAGTCTGAGCGACTTTCCGGGCGTGGAGCACCGTCTGGAAAAGGTCTGCGACGTGGCTGGCGTGCATTATGTCAATGACTCCAAGGCCACCAATGTCGATGCTTGCTGGTATGCTTTGGAGAGCATGCGCACACCTGTCATCCTCATCCTTGGCGGTAAGGACAAAGGCAATGACTATAACGCTATCAAAGAGTTGGTTCAGCAGAAGTGCGTGGGACTGGTTTACCTTGGTGCCGACAACACGAAGCTCCACAACTTCTTCGATCAGCTGGGCATTCCCGTACGCGACACGCACAACATGAAGGATTGCGTGAAGGCATGTTACGACATGGCCCGTCCCGGCGACACGGTTTTGCTTTCGCCCTGCTGCGCCAGTTTCGACCTCTTCCATAACATGGAGGACCGTGGTGAGCAGTTTAAGCAACAAGTCAGAAACCTGTAAAGGATATGGGCCGGAGGAATTTTGTCCCGGCCCTTCAACATAGATAACAAGTGGACAACAAAAAAATTGGAAACATATTCAAGGGAGACAAAGTCATCTGGATGGTGTTTTTCTTCCTTTGTCTCATCAGCATCGTGGAGGTCTTTTCGGCCTCTTCCGAGCTGACCTACAAAGGAGGAAGCTATGTCGCGCCTATCATCAAGCACATCGGCCTGCTGGGCATCGGTGTGTTCCTGGCTATCGTCACCCTTAACATCAAATGCAAGTACTTCAAGATCGCCACACCGATCCTGCTATTCATCTCTGTTGCGACGCTCGCATGGGTCGACTTCGCCGGTCACTCCACCAACGACGCACAACGATGGCTCTCGATCTTCGGCTTGCAGTTCCAGCCCTCTGAGATTGCCAAAGGCACGTTGGTGCTCGCAACGGCACAGGTGTTGAGTGCCATGCAGACAGAGCGTGGCGCCGACCGCCATGCTATGCCCTACATCCTGGTAGTCTGTGCCTTCATCATTCCATTCATCATGGTGGAGAATCTCTCCACGGCCGCTCTTCTGTGTGCCGTCATCTTCTTCATGATGATCATCGGACGAGTGCCTGTCCAACAGCTTGGCAAGCTCATCGGAAGCGTCGCTCTGGTCATCGTCTTGGTGATTATGACGGTCATGATCTTTGGACACGACAATGAAGACGCCTCTACGGAAGGGCAGCTTACGGAACAAGTAGACGACAAGCAACCGGAGAAAGCCAAGGGGGGAGGCATGCTACACCGGCTCGACACGTGGAAATCACGTATTGACAAGTTCAGCGACCACGAAGAGATACCGCCTGAGAAAGTCGATCTCGACAAAGACGCTCAGACAGCCCACGCCAATATCGCCATTGCTTCCAGCAACATCATCGGTAAAGGACCGGGCAACTCCGTGGAGCGTGACTTCCTTTCGCAGGCCTTCTCCGACTTCATCTATGCCATTATCATCGAAGAGTTAGGCATAGAGGGCGCTGCGTTTGTGGCAATGCTCTACATCATCCTGCTCTTCCGAACAGGCCGTATCGCCAGCCGATGCGAGAACAACTTCCCAGCCTTCTTAGCCATGGGACTCGCTCTGCTACTGGTCACACAAGCGCTGTTCAACATGTGTGTGGCCGTGGGACTCGTTCCTGTGACAGGCCAGCCTCTGCCGCTCATCAGCAAGGGTGGTACGTCCACGATCATCAACTGCATCTACTTAGGTGCCATTCTCAGCGTCAGCCGTTCAGCGAAAAAGACACCTGAGCCTCAGCCGAAGAAGGTTGCAGCCGACAACGCGGCAACCAATGATAAGGAAACAAATGTATAACAAATAGTCATTTGGTACAAAAGAAACAAAATAAAGTAGAACAAAAATGATCAAAAGACATTTTTTTTGATTACTTTTGCGGAAAATAAGAAATAGGTGACATGGAGAAAGAATTAAGAGTCATCATCAGCGGCGGAGGCACAGGAGGCCATATCTTCCCTGCAATATCTATCGCCAACGCCATCAAAGCCAAATATCCCAGTGCCAAAATCCAGTTCGTGGGTGCCCTGGGACGCATGGAGATGCAACGTGTGCCCGCGGCAGGCTACGATATCAAAGGCTTGCCTATCTGCGGTTTCGACCGTAAGCATCTGCTGAAAAACATTGCTGTGCTCTTCAAAATCTGGAAGAGCGAGCGGATGGCAAAGAAGATTGTCAAAGACTTCAAGCCGATGGTGGCTGTCGGAGTAGGTGGATACGCCAGCGGACCGACCTTGAACGTATGTGCCAGCATGGGCATCCCATGCCTCATTCAAGAGCAAAACAGCTATGCCGGTGTCACGAACAAACTGTTGGCAAAGAAAGCCAGCAAGATCTGTGTGGCATATGAAGGTATGGATCGTTTCTTCCCGGCTGACAAAATCATCATGACAGGCAACCCAGTCCGACAGAATGTTGTGGATGCAACCATCTCTAAGGAGGACGCAAGAGCCAAGTTCGGACTCGATCCCAACAAGAAGACGATACTCCTCGTGGGAGGCAGCCTGGGAGCGCGCACGATCAACGAGAGCATGCGACAGCATCTCGACAAGGTGAAAAACGCCGACGTGCAGTTCATCTGGCAGACCGGTAAGTACTACAATGCCGAAATGAACCAGGCCGTGAAGGACTTTGGCGACATTCCCAACCTGCAAGTGCTCGACTTCATCAGCGACATGGGCACCGCCTATCGCGCTGCTGATCTGGTCATCAGCCGTGCCGGTGCCAGCTCCATCAGTGAGTTCTGTCTCATCGGCAAAGCCGTCATCCTGGTGCCGAGCCCTAATGTAGCCGAAGACCATCAGACCAAGAATGCCATGGCGCTCGTTGATAAAGACGCCGCCATCTATGTCAAGGACGCGGATGCCCCCGACAAGTTGCTCGACAAAGCCTTGGAAATCGTACACGACGACACTAAACTCGCTTCACTGACAGAAAACATCAAGAAACTCGGACTGAAAGACTCCGCCGACGTCATTGCCAACGAAGTCGTCAAACTCGCATGGGGAAAACAATAAAACGCTTCGGAAGAGACGGGGCTCCTTTCAAGATGGGACTGCCATCCTTCCAAGATATGCAAATAACTCTTTAAACATCATGGAACTCAAAGATATAAAAGCCGTTTATTTCATTGGTGCCGGTGGCATCGGCATGAGTGCATTGGCTCGCTTCTTCATCCATAAAGGTCTCGTTGTGGCCGGTTATGACAAGACTCCTTCTACGCTGACACAACAGCTCGAAAAGGAAGGCATGGTCATCCACTACAAAGAGAACGTCGATGAGATTCCCCACGCTTGCCGCGACAGCAAGTCGTGTTTGGTCGTCTATACGCCTGCCATTCCCACTGAGCATCAGGAATTGCAGTACTTCCGCGACAATGGATTTGAAGTACAGAAGCGCGCTCAGGTGCTCGGCATGCTGACACGCTCTCACAAAGGACTTTGTGTTGCCGGCACACACGGCAAGACGACTACATCGACTATGTGCGCTCACATCATGCATCAGAGCCACGTCGACTGCAACGCCTTTTTAGGTGGTATCTCAAAAAACTACGGTACAAACTATATCCTCTCCAAAACCAGCGACTATGTCGTCATTGAGGCTGATGAGTTCGACCGATCCTTCCACTGGTTGCGCCCATGGATGACTGTCATCACCGCCACCGATCCCGACCACCTTGATATCTACGGTACCAAAGAGGCATATCTTGAGAGTTTTCGTCACTACACCGAACTGATCCAGCCCGGAGGCACCCTCATCATCCACAAAAACCTGGAGATGAAACCCAACGTACAGGAAGGTGTAAAGACCTATACTTATAGCCGCAACGAAGGAGACTTCCATGCTGAGAATATCAAGATTGAGAACGGCAACATCACTTTCGACTTCATCTCACCCGTGGAGAACGTCACGAGTGTGAAGCTCGGGCAGCCCGTACCTATTAATATAGAGAATGGTGTGGCTGCCATGGCGCTGGCTCAGCTCAATGGTTGCACAGCCGAGGAACTGCGCTACGGCATGAGTACATACCACGGCGTAGAGCGCCGCTTCGACTTCAAAATCAACAACGACCGTCACGTGCTGCTTTCCGACTATGCTCATCACCCCAAGGAAATCCAGCAAAGCGCCAAGAGCTTACGCGAGCTCTACCAAAACCGTAAGTTGACCGCTATCTTCCAGCCGCATCTCTACACCCGCACCCGCGACTTCTACAAGGACTTCGCTGATGCGCTGAGCCATTTCGACGAGGTCATCCTCACCGAGATCTATCCGGCCCGCGAGGCTCCGATTCCCGGCGTCACGTCGCAACTGATCTACGACAACCTCAAGCCCGGCGTGGAAAAGAGTATGATCCATAAGGCCGATGTCCTCAATCTGATCAAGAGCCGCGACTTCGATGTGCTGATCATCTTAGGTGCCGGCGATCTCGACAACATGGTTCCACAGATCACACGTATTCTGGAAGACAAAAAGAAATAAGGCATCCGGTGCGGCACAGTCCGCGCCGCGTGTCATCCTGAACAAGTTATCTGAACCATGCGGATGAACCGAGGAAAAATCATTCTGGGCACTATTGACTTCATGCTGGCGGCCTATCTTGTCATCGCTTTCGTTGTCTTTGACAAGCCTGATCAGGAAAAGCAGATATGCACTCAGGTCAATATCGACATAGCCGACGAAGCCACCAACGGCTTTATCACGGCTAAGGAGATCAAGAGCCGGCTGAAAGACGGCGGCCTCTACCCTTTGGGCAAGCCCCTGTATACCGTCGATACACGCACCGTCGAGGAAGTGCTGAAGAGAAGTCCTTTTGTGCAGTCGGCCCAATGCTATAAGACTCTGGATGGACATGTATGCGTCACACTCACGCAGCGTATGCCCACACTGCGCATTAAATCCGTCAACGGTGACGACTATTACTTGGACGACAACAACAGCATCATGCCCAACTCGCACTACACAAGCGACCTGATCATAGCCACAGGCTACATCAACAAGTGGTTTGCCCGCAACTATGTGGCTTATGTGGGAGAGGCTTTGATGGCCAATGACTTTTGGAAAAACCAGATCGAGCAAATCAACATATTGCCTGACAGAGGCATTGAGCTCGTACCGCGCGTCGGTGATCAGATCATCTACATCGGTCAGTTGCCTGAGACCAACAGACCCGACAAGCGCAAGCAACTGGTCACCGACTACATCGACCGCAAAATGAACCGGTTGGAGAAGTTCTATAAATATGGACTCTCGCAAGCCGGATGGAACAAATACTCCTACATCAACGTGGAGTTTGACAACCAAATCATTTGCAAAAAGAGACAATACGAAAAAACGGAAGAACTGAATTGATAATTACTATTTACGTATGGCAGATTTTATAGTAGCAATAGAGCTGGGATCTTCAAAAATCACCGGCATTGCGGGTAAGAAGAACCTCGACGGCAGCATAAAGGTTCTGGCTGTCGTAAAGGAAGACGCTACTTCATGCATTCGCAAAGGCGTGGTCAACAATATCGACAAGACTGTACAGGCCCTGGGCACTGTGATCAAGAAACTCGAGAACATTCTCAAGACTAAGATCGCACGCGTCTACGTCGGCGTCAACGGTCAATCGATACGCAGTGAAAAAAACATCATTGTCAAGCAATTGCCCGCTGACACCAAGGTGACGGTTGATATGGTCAACGGTCTGATGGATGCCAACCGCAGCATGCAATATCCTGATCAGGAGATCCTTGACGCTGTCACACAAGAATACAAGGTAGACAATCAGCTCCAAGTCGATCCGACAGGCTTTATCTGCACCAGATTGGAGGGCAACTTCCTCAATATTCTTTGGCGCAAGTCCTTCTACCGCAATCTCAACCGCTGTTTTGAGAATGCCGGTATCGCCATCGCTGAGATGTATCTTTCTCCTCTCTCTCTCGCCGATGCCGTACTCACCGATGCAGAGCGCCGCGGTGGCAGTGTCCTCGTAGACTTAGGAGCCGAGACGACAACCGTTGCCGTTTACTACCGCGACATCCTCCGTCACCTGGCTGTCATTCCCTTGGGCAGTAACAACATCACTAAAGACCTCACATCCTTGCAGATGGAGGACAAGACGGCGGAAGAGATGAAACTCAAATATGCCGCTGCCTATACCGACTCCAGTGAGATCGACATGGGCAAGACCTATCCTATCGACCACGACCGAAGCATTGACATGCCTAAGTTTGTGGAGATCGTAGAGGCCCGCTTGCAGGAAATCATCGAGAACGCATGGCATCAGGTACCCGACGAATACATTGGCAAACTCCTTGGAGGCATCGTCCTCACCGGTGGCGGATCCAACATGAAAGACATCGACAAAGCCTTCAAGCTCCTCACCCACACCGATAAGGTGAGAATAGCAGGCTCTGTCACGACGACCATCATCTCCAAGAGCCCGGCCGTCACAGCCAAGGACGGCACCATGTGCACCGTGCTTGGTTTGCTGGCTAAAGGCAATATGAACTGTGCCGGAAGCGAGATCAGTGATTCACTCTTCCAGAACGAGCAAGCTGCCGACAGCACTCCTGACCAGCCCGCCCTCACACACACTACGACAGAAATCGGCAAGGGCATCATCAAAACTGAGGCTGAGAAAGCTGCCGAAGAGGCTGCCAAACTCAAAGAGGAGGAAGAAGAGAAGCGCCGCAGACAGCAAGAAGCCGAAGAGGAAGAAGAGCGTCGAAGCAAGAAACGCGAAAACTCCTGGTTCCACAAAGCGGTCAACGGACTGAAAAGCTTTGGCCGCAAGATGGTAGAGGATGAGGAAGACGAGAAATAAAACTCAACATGATTACATTAAAGACAGACCACTATGCCAGATAACAACAACAAGATGGAAGGCAACAAGCCTTCCTCACTCACGGAAAGCGCCAAGCCTTCCATTCTCGATTTCGGTCAGCCTGACAAAGAGCAGAGTATCATCAAGGTCATCGGTGTCGGTGGTGGCGGTGGCAATGCCGTGAACCACATGTACCGTGAAGGTATCCACGACGTGTCATTTGTACTTTGCAATACCGATGCGCAAGCCTTGAACGACTCTCCCGTACCCGAGCACCTTCAATTAGGTGCTGAAGGTCTTGGAGCCGGCAACCGTCCCGAGCGTGCCCGTCAGGCCGCAATGGAGAGCATCGACCAGATCAGGGCTATGCTCAACGACGGCACGAAGATGGCATTCATCACGGCCGGTATGGGCGGCGGAACAGGTACCGGTGCCGCTCCTGTCATCGCGCAGGTCAGCAAGGAGATGGGCATCCTCACCGTAGGCATTGTCACCATTCCCTTCCGTTTCGAAGGTCCCAAGAAGATCGACCAAGCTCTCGACGGTGTCGAAGAGATGGCGAAGCATGTCGATGCCCTGCTCGTGATCAACAATGAGCGCCTGCGCGAGATCTATCCCGAGCTGACAGTTCTCGACGCTTTCGGCAAGGCCGATGACACACTAAGTGTTGCAGCTAAGAGCATCGCCGAGATCATCACCATTCACGGACTCATCAACCTCGACTTCAATGACGTGAAGACAGTTCTCAAGGACGGTGGCGTTGCCATCATGAGTACCGGTTACGGTGAGGGCGACGGACGTGTGAAGAAGGCTATCGACGACGCACTCAACTCACCACTGCTCAACGACAACGACGTCTTCAACTCCAAGAAGATCCTGCTCTCCATCGCTTTCTCCAACGAGAAGAACGACAACCAGGGGCTGATGATGGAGGAGATGAACGATGTCAACGACTTCATGGCAAAGTTCGGCGACGACTTCGAAATCAAATGGGGACTGGCCACAGACCCAGAACTCGGCAAGAAGGTCAAGGTCACGATCCTCGCTACTGGTTTCGGTGTGGAAGACGTGGAGCCCAAGGACCGCCGGGATCGCCATACACAAGAGGAAGCCAACCGCATCGCGCAGGAAGAAGAGATCGCAGCCGAAAAGGCCGACCGCCGCAACCGCTACTATGGCAAGGACGGCAAAAACCCGATGATGAAGCACCGCCCTCATATCTACATCTTCACGCCCGACACGCTTGACAACGAGGATGTCATTCTCGCTGTGGAGAACACGCCTACCTACAAGCGTACACGGCAGATGCTCGACGACATCCGCAACACAGGTTCCGGCCATAAGGACGACAAGCCCTCAACCGACGAGCAGGCCGATACCGTGCCCGGCATCATCAGCTTCGCATAACCCAGCGGTGGCCTATGACGCCAAAAACAAGGATTTAAAAACAACAAAGAGATATGGCAAATCTATTTGATCAGGTCAGCAGTGACATCCGCACAGCCATGAAAGCACATGACAAGGTGCGTCTGGAAGCACTGCGCAACATTAAGAAATACTTCATCGAAGCCAAGACGGCTCCCGGTGCCAACGACACCTTGGAGGACGCAGCTGCTTTGAAGATCCTGCAAAAGCTCGCCAAGCAGGGTGAGGAAAGCGCCGATACCTATGCAAAGGCCAAGCGGCAGGATCTCGCCGACGCTGAGCTTGCTCAGGTGGCAGTCATCAAGGAATACCTGCCCAAGCCTTTCACTGAGGAAGAAATCACCGCGCAGGTCAAGGACATCATCGCTCAGACGGGTGCGCAGGGCATGAAAGACATGGGCAAAGTGATGGGACAGGCCACCAAGCAGATGGCCGGCAAGGCCGACGGTAAGGTCATCTCCACCATCGTCCGCCAACTCCTGGCATAACCTCCCGGTCTTCTGACCGGCTGATACAGCAAACTTTAAGCATTGAAGTCTCCCCTGTGGCATTGCCACAGGGGAGACTTCTTTTTTGTCTAAACGCAATACCGCATCGTCAAAGGCTTTGGGAAACGACTGTTGTCAGAAAAGTTCCCTTAGCACCGGCAGCGATTTCATCTCCGGGAAGTTAGGGATATGCAGCCGATAGAAGGTCAGTATCGTGTCGACACACTCGTTTCGCTCGGCACTGTTCATGCGGAAAAATCTCATATTGTCGTAGTTCATCCTCATCAGCGTGCCTATTTTCGCCGCTTCTTCCGGCCGGAGAAAGTCTGGATGCAAGGGCCTTACGGGAGTAAACACACCATTGCGCAGGTCAAACCAGTCGCCCTCAGCCATCTCTTCCAGGTTAGGGAAGAAACCGATGAACCGTGACAAGCGCAGCATAAACACGAGATGGAAGTTGGCAAACTGCCCCACCACATTGTCCAACCACGTCACACTGCTCTCCACATAGTCATACAGTGGCACGTCGCATTGCTCGTCTCGCAGCGCATAGGACAGGAATTCCGCGAGGAAGAGGCCTATTGCCAGTTTCTCAGGTTGAAAAGGAATCGAGAAGAACGGCTGCGCCAGACGTATGTCGCGGAAGCGTTGCAGGCTGCGTGTGGGTCTGTCGTCATAGACTATCTCCAAGATGGTCAGCGGTTGAAACAGCTGTTGTCTGATCTTTCCCCGCCCGTTTTTCGAGACATGACAGATAAACGACGCCCTCCCTTTCTCTCTTGAGAAGACATCGACAATGATCTGAGAATCACCATATCGCACAGATCTGAGCACGATAGCCCGCGTTTTTGTTTCCATACAACCGCAAAAATACGAAAAATCAAGCATTTAGAAAAAATTAATGAGAGAAAATTTGGTGACTCAAAGAAAAAGCAGTAACTTTGCACCCACGAAAATAATGCGGTCCCTTCGTCTATCGGTTAGGACGAGAGATTTTCATTCTCTAAAGAGCAGTTCGACTCTGCTAGGGACTACAAACAGAAATAAAAAGTAGAAATTTAAAGATGGCAAATCACAAATCATCAGTAAAGAGAATTCGCCAGACCAAGGTGAAGACTTTGCATAATAAGTACTATGCAAAGACGATGCGTAACGCTGTTCGCAAGCTCCGCGCTACCACTGACAAGGACGAGGCTGCTAAGCAGTTCCCCGTGGTACAGAAGATGTTGGACAAGTTGGCCAAGACCAACATCATCCACGCTAACAAAGCTGCAAACTTGAAGTCTGGTTTGGCACAGCATATCAACAAGCTCGGCTAATCTGTGCTTTTGACATTGTTGATGTAAGATATTCAGCCGCTCCGAAAGAGCGGCTTTTTTTGTGCCCATACGCTTCCGTTTCAACCTCTTTCACCCTTCTTCTCACTCATTCGTTGTCTTCCTCACCATCGTAGTAACCTCCCGTGCGTTTCCCTTTTAGATAGGGTTCTGCCACCTGATAGCGGATGCGGTAGGCCGCACCCGTGTAGCCCTGCGCAGGTCCAATGACCACCACCCAGCCATCGATGTATCCGGCATCACCTACAACGAGTTCGTCTGGACCCGATACACCTACGGGCAGATCGCCACGAAACTGCCACATCAGTTGCTTGATCTTTCTTTCCGGACACTTGAAGATTTCCCGGATGCTCAGCCGGTGTCCGTCTTTCTTGCTGAACGACGCACAGTCCTCGTCTTGCCATGTCGCCGTGTCGCGGTCCACGACCTGCGACTGATAGGTCACGATTTCTTCGTCCTCATAGCTGCGCATGATTTCCACACGCCGCGATACTCCGCTGTCTTCCTTGAGAAAGGTCTCGTAGCTTTGCTGCATCACATTTTCGAAGTTTGCCTCATTCAGTCCTTGCGGCTCGTCCATGTTAAGGATGTCGCATATCCAAGCCTTCACGCTGTCCAGCGCATGAACCTCACCGTCGACGGGAAAGTCCACTTTCACCGCATACGACTGCGCCCCACTACGCCGCACGAAGCTATAGCCCGTCGTAGTGAAGAAGCTCCCTGCCGCTGCCGATGGCAATGCTTGCAGACACGAAACCATGATGAGAAACAAACTACGTAATGTCATTGTCTGCAAAATTACAAAAAAAATCTGTCACCCTATTTGTTTCCACACACAATCTCGCTTTTTTTCGTCAAGCCGAAACAACGTCCAATCCCTCTTTTCCCCTGTTTCTCCTACTCTCCTTGACATTCGTAACAAGCAACAAACATTTTGTTACGCCATCCAAACAGCCGCTTCCCTATTTTTCGTATCTTTGCCTCACCTATAACTAAACAATACCACGACACACATGACTACCTTTCTGAAAAGACACTCCCAAGTACTATGGTGCGCATTGACCGCCACGTTGCTGATGCCGTCTTCACCCTCTTCCGCCCAGAATCCGGTGATCCGTGACCAATATTCGGCCGACCCGACAGCCCACGTCTTCGGCGACCGTGTCTATCTCTATCCCTCCCACGACATCATCAGTCCGGTGGCGCCCGAACGACGGTGGTTTTCCATGGCCGACTACCACGTCTTTTCTTCCACCGATCTCACCGACTGGACCGACCACGGCGTCATCCTCGACCAGAAACAAGTGCCTTGGACCAACCACGAAGGCTACGCCATGTGGGCGCCAGACTGTGTGGGGCACCACGGCCGCTACTATCTGCTCTTCCCTTCCGGACTGGCTTCGGAGCGCGGTTTCGGCATCGGCATCGCCATAGCACCCAGTCCCATCGGACCCTTCACACCAGCCGCCAAGCCACTCGACGGCGTGAGGGGCATCGACCCGTGTATGCTTCAGACCTCCCGGGGCGAGAGCTATCTCTTCTGGGCCGGCAACGGCGGCATCACCGTAGCGCGCATGAATGACGACTATCAGTCACTGGCCGAGGCGCCAAAGACCATCACGGGACTGCCCGAGGGCTTCAAGGAGGGGCCCTTCGCCTTTGAGCGCAACGGACTTTTCTACCTTACCTTCCCCTGGGTGCGGCAGAAGAATAGCACCGAGACGCTGGCCTATGCCATGAGCAAAAGCCCGGAAGGACCCTATACCTTTAAAGGACTGATCATGGACGAATGGCCCGACAAGTGCTGGACCAACCACCACTCCATCGTGCAGTACCGCGGACAATGGTATCTCTTCTATCATCACAACGACTATTCTCCGTCGTTTGACAAGTGCCGCTCCGTGCGCATCGACTCGCTGAACTTCCGTCCCGACGGTACGATCGTGAAGGTTAAGCCTACGCTGCGCGGTGTCGGCATCACCGATGCCCGCCGCCACATAGAGATAGACCGCTGCAGCAGCACCTCGCCCACCGGCGCGCGAGCCGTGCTTTTGGACAGCCAGCAACCGTTCCGAGGCTGGGCACTACATCTGAACCGCCAAGGCTGGGCACGATACAACCGTGTAGCCTTCCGACCCGGCCTCTGCCGTCTGACGCTCCGCGCCCGTGCGCAAAACCCATCCACCGTTGCCGTGACCGTAGGCAACCAGTGCGTCGCCCGCCTCAGCATAGCTCCCAGCGACACATTCTCCGAGCAGACAGTCACTATCAAGCCCGTCGCTGCCGCAACCAACGACATCAAGGTGCAACTCGAAAAGGGCAGCAATGTCGACGTAGACTGGCTCTCCTTCGAAGGCAAACCGATTCCGCCCTACACCCAAGGCGGCATGCAGACCGGGCGCTATCGCAACTATTTCGCCGAGATGGGCTACTCTTCTGAGGACATCGACCGCCGTGTCAACGACGTATTCCAAGAGGTGTTCTTCGGTCCCGACCGTGTCTACTTCGAAGTGGGCGACTCTTTGGGTTATATCTCCGACTTGAAAAACCACGACGTGCGCACGGAGGGCATGTCCTACGGCATGATGATCGCCGTGGAGATGAACCGCAAGGACATCTTCGACCGTCTGCTGCGTTGGGCTCAGCGCCACATGCTCATGCGCCAAGGGTCGTTGGCGGGGTACTACGCCTGGAGTTGCAAGACCGACGGCACACACAACGCTGAGGGGCCGGCCAGCGACGGCGAGCTGTATATGATCACTTCGCTTATCTTCGCCTCCAATCGCTGGGGCAACCAGTCGGGTATCAACTACCTCGCCGAAGCCCAGCGTCTGCTGCGTCTCGCAAGGGAAGGCAACGGCCAGGACAGCGCCAACGCATTCATCAACCCGCAGCACCGCCTCATCACCTTCACGCCGAGTGGCTTCGGTACACGCTTCACCGATCCGAGCTACCACCTCCCTGCCTTCTACGAGGTATGGGCGCGATGGGCTGGCGACGGTCACGCCGACTACTACAAGGCTTGCGCCTCTGCGGCGCGTCGCTATCTCCACCTCTGCATCGACCCGCACACGGCACTCTGTCCCGACATCACCACCTACGACGGCAAGCCACTCACGTCACCGGGCGACAAAGCTATGAAGGGAAACCGGGATTTCCGTTACGACTCCTGGCGCATGCCGATGAACATCGCGCTGGACTATAGCTGGGCCTGCGCCGACACGGCATGGCAACACCACTACGCCAACACCGTACAGGACTTCTTCTTCAACAAGGGCATCGACGCCTATGTCGACCAGTACCGTATCGACGGCGTGGCGGCCGAGAGGCCTTACGAGGGTGGCGGCAAACCCGGACTGCGTCATTCCGTAGGTCTCGTCTCCGCGCTCGCCGCCGCGTCGTTGGCTGCCGACCACGCCAAAGCCCGCGACTTTGTCGAGCGTTTGTGGCACTCCACCAACGTGCCCTTTGCCGACGGATACTTCGATGCCTACTACGACGGCCTGCTCCGTCTCTTTGCCTTCATGCATCTCAGCGGCAAATACCGTGTCATCGCACCAGGGCAATAATCTTTTCACGCAGAGACAGGGAGGCACTGAGACAAATCCAAAGATCTGAAAGTTAATAGTGAAATGTTATTGACAAAAATACCTCACTCTCAACTTTCAATCTAGAGAAAACGAAAGAGGAGAAATAAACAAAAAGTAGCGTGAGAACCACAGAAATGTGAGTTGAACTGATCAAAACGGTCATTTGATAGTCTCATCTCGGTAGTTTTACAAGGTCAAAGTACCGAGATGATGTGGTCAGAAAGCCGAGATGACATGATGAAAAAGGTACTTTGACGAGAAATTCTCTAGAGAATTTCTCGTCAAAGTACCTTTTTGTGTTTGTCAAAATTGCCTCATATTTATAACATCCTATGTTTCAGCACTTTATAAAAAATCGCTGAAAATCGCATAATTCGGGCCAAGGAGAGTCTTCGTTCAGAAAATCGCCTGTATTTGGGCGGAAAATTGTCAGTTTCTTCAACAGATTTTAAGAGCGCCAACGTCACGAGGGCACGACCGATTAATCTCACACAGAGACACATATATAAAGCGATACAATATAATTATCACAATACACATAATATTGAGGTCTCTATTCAAGGTATCATCATCGAAGCGACCAAGAGGTATCAATTGTTACCGCGTCAGCTTGTTTTCACGGTTTTCTTGCTGTGATGCAAGCCTGAGGCACGAAGGCTGTTTCTTCTCCGGTGCCGACTTGCCGAAGCTTGCTTCGAAGCAAGACGGCACCGGAGAAGAAACAAAGGGCGCATCCCTTGCATCACAGCAAGGGTTTTACTTGTTTTTGTCAAAATGGCTCTGTGGCTCTGCGTAAGAAATAAAAGCCACCCTTTGAAGTTATTTTTCACAGAATAAGTTTTCGCTATCTCACGCTTTTTTAGTACCTTTGCAGATAAATACGAACTAAACAGAAATGGCAGAAAATCAACATCCAGAGGATAATTACTCCGCCTCCAACATTCAGGTGCTGGAGGGCTTGGAAGCCGTGCGCAAGCGTCCGGCTATGTATATTGGCGACATCAGTGAGAAGGGGTTGCACCACCTCATCAACGAGACCGTGGACAACTCTATCGACGAGGCTATGGCAGGCTTCTGCCACAACATCGAGGTAACCATCAACGAGGACGGCTCCTGCACCGTAGAGGACGACGGCCGAGGCATCCCTGTTGACGAGCATAAGAAGTTGCACAAGAGTGCCTTGGAAGTCGTCATGACCGTGCTCCACGCCGGTGGTAAGTTCGACAAGGGCTCCTACAAGGTCAGTGGTGGCCTCCACGGCGTCGGCGTGAGCTGCGTCAACGCACTCTCCACTCACATGAAATCGCAAGTCTTCCGTGAAGGTAAAATCTACCAACAGGAATACGAAAAGGGCAAGCCGCTCTATCCCGTGCGCATCATCGGTGACACCGACAAGCGCGGTACACGCCAGCAGTTCTGGCCAGACCCCACCATCTTCACCACCACCACTTTCCAGTGGGACATCATGGCGCGCCGTATGCGTGAGCTGGCCTACCTCAACGCCGGCATCAAGATCACGCTGACCGACCTGCGTCCCGACGACGACGGTAAGACACGCCAGGAAGTCTTCCACGCCAAGGACGGACTCAAGGAAATGGTCCGCTACATCGACCGCCACCGCCAGCATCTCTTCGACGATGTCATCTATCTGAAGACCGAGAAGCAGGGTGTGCCCATCGAAGTGGCCATCATGTACAACACCGACTACTCCGAGAACCTCCACTCTTATGTCAACAACATCAACACCATCGAGGGCGGCACCCACGTCACGGGCTTCCGTCAGGCGTTGACCCGTGTGCTGAAAAACTATGCCGACAACGACCCGGCTATCTCCAAGCAGATCGAGAAAGCTAAGATAGAAGTAGCCGGTGAGGACTTCCGCGAGGGACTGACAGCTGTCATCTCCATCAAGGTCGCAGAACCGCAGTTTGAGGGCCAGACCAAGACCAAGCTCGGCAACAGCGAGGTCACCGGTGCCGTCAATCAGGCCGTCGGTGAGGCGCTGACCGACTATCTCGAGGAGCATCCGGCAGAGGCTAAGAAGATCTGTGAAAAGGTGATCCTCGCCGCTACTGCCCGTGTGGCTGCCCGCAAGGCACGCGAGAGTGTGCAGCGCAAGAGCGTGATGAGCGGTGGCGGACTGCCCGGTAAGCTGGCCGACTGCTCCAACAAAGACCCGAAGAAGTGCGAGATCTTCCTCGTCGAGGGTGACTCCGCAGGTGGCTCCGCCAAGCAGGGGCGCGACCGCTACACCCAGGCCATCCTGCCGTTGCGCGGAAAAATCCTCAACGTCGAGAAAGTACAGTGGCACCGTGTCTTCGAGGCAGAGTCCGTGATGAACATCATCCAGAGCATCGGCGTGCGTTTCGGTGTCGACGGCGAGGACGACCGCGAGGCCAACATCGACAAGCTCCGCTACGACAAGATCATCATCATGACCGATGCCGATGTCGATGGCTCACACATCGACACCCTGATCATGACACTCTTTTACCGCTTCATGCCGAAAGTCATCGAAGACGGACACCTCTATATCGCCACACCACCACTCTACAAGTGCACCTACAAGGGTAAGGTCAGCGAATACTGCTACAACGACCAGCAGCGCCAGGTCTTCCTCGACAAATACGGTAATGGCGTAGAGGACGGCAAGAGCATCCACACGCAGCGATACAAAGGTTTGGGTGAGATGAACCCCGACCAGCTCTGGGAAACGACCATGGATCCTAAGACACGCTTGCTCAAGCAGGTGACCATCGAGAACGCTGCCGAAGCCGACGAGATCTTCTCCATGCTCATGGGCGACGATGTGGAGCCCCGACGCGAGTTCATCGAGCAAAACGCCACCTACGCCAACATTGACGCGTAGTCGCGGCACGCGCTCACCAGCGTCTTTTCGCAAAGACAAATCACACATCTATCTATAAGTGGGGGGCGGCCGTTACAGACCGCCCCCTCCTTTTTCCGACAGTCGACAGCCAGTTCGCCGGTTTCGTCGTCTTCCTCAAACCTCATCATCCATGCACCGACTCATCACCACCCTTGCCCTGGCTACCCTGACGCTTGCCATCCGTGCGCAGCAACTGCCCATGCACCTGTGGTACGACCGCCCGGCCCGCCTCTTCGAGCAGTCGCTGCCCATCGGCAACGGCAAGTTGGGAGCACTCGTCTATGGCGCCCCCGACTGCGACTTCATCCACCTCAACGACATCACCTTCTGGACCGGCAAGCCCGTTGACCTCAGTGTTGACAGCACAGCTCACCAGTGGATTCCGGCGATCCGACAGGCACTCTTCAACGAGGACTATCCCCTCGCCGACTCACTACAGCATCATGTTCAGGGACATAACTCTCAGTTCTACGAGCCGTTGGGCACCCTGCGCATCTATGATCTCAACGAGGGTGAAACGACGGGCTACCGCCGCGAGCTCGACCTCGACAGCGCGCTGTGCCGCGACCGCTACACACGCAGAGGTATCACCTACCGACGCGAATACTTCGCCTCGCATCCCGACAAGGTCATCGCCGTGCGCATCAAGAGTTCCGCGCCAAAGACCATCAACGTCAGGTTGTCCCTCGGCTCACTCGTGCCCCACGGTGTCAAGGCAGCCAACAAACAACTGACGATGACGGGCTATGCCGTCGGCGACTCCAAAGAGAGCATCCATTTCTGCACCGTACTGCGAGCCGCCTCGCCCGACGGCGCCATTGAGCACGACGACAGCACGCTCTTTGTCCGGCAGGCCAGCGAGCTGACGCTCTATCTCGTCAACGAGACGAGCTTCAACGGCTACGACCGCCATCCCGTCAAGCAGGGCGCACCCTATCTCGCCAACGCCATGGACGATGCCTGGCATCTGGTCAACTATACCTACGACAGCCTGCGCACTCGCCATATCGCTGACTATCAGACCATCTACCAACGGTTGAAACTCAGTCTCAACGGCACGCAACCCAATATCGCCGAGCCCACCGACAGCATGATACAGGTCTACGGACAAAACAGCGCGCTGGACAAATATCTGGAGACGCTCTACTTCCAGTACGGCCGCTACATGCTCATCTCCTGCTCACGTACGCCCGGAGCGCCCGCTGAACTGCAAGGCTTGTGGAACGATAAGCTGTGGGCGCCCTGGCGAGGCAACTACACGATCAACATCAACTTGGAGGAGAACTACTGGCCCTGCGACGTCGCCGCCATGCCTGAGATGTTTGAACCGCTGTCCACCTTCTGCGAGAATCTCGCCAAAACCGGCCATCGCAACGCATGGAACTACTACGGCATACGCGAGGGATGGAGCTGCGGACACAACAGCGACATCTGGGCGATGACGAATCCCGTAGGAGAGAAGCAGGAGAGTCCCACGTGGAGCAACTGGAATATGGGCGGCGCCTGGCTCATGCAGAACGTCTACGACCACTATCTCTACACTCAGGACGAGCACTATCTCCGCCGTGCGGCCTACCCACTCATGCGCGGCGCAAGCCGTTTCATGCTTCACTGGCTCATCCCCAACCCAATAAATCCCAACGAACTCATCACCGCGCCAAGTACGTCTCCCGAGGCTTTCTACATCAACGCCAAAGGATATAAGGGAGCAACCATGTACGGTGGTACAGCCGACTTGGCCATCATCCGCGAGCTGTTCACCAACACCTTGCAGGCAGCACGCACGCTTGGCACCGACAAGAGCCTGCGCGACTCGATGCAAAATGCTCTCGACCGGCTCCATCCCTACGTCGTCGGACACAGCGGTGACCTCAACGAGTGGTACTACGACTGGGACGATGAGGACTTCCATCACCGTCATCAGAGCCATCTCATCGGTCTCTACCCCGGACACCAGATCACTGTCAGCGGCACGCCCCGGCTCGCCGAGGCCGCCGCGGCGACACTGCGACAAAAAGGTGAGCAGACCACGGGGTGGAGTACAGGCTGGCGCATCAACCTCTGGGCACGTCTCCACAACGGACCGATGGCTTATCACATCTATCAGAAACTCCTCGCATATGTCGATCCCGAGCACACGCGGTCGCAGCACGGCGGCACGTTTCCCAATCTCTTCGACGCACACCCTCCCTTCCAGATCGACGGCAACTTCGGAGGCGTAGCCGGTGTCTGCGAGATGCTCATGCAGAGCCACGACGGCACGATAGAGCTTTTGCCGGCACTCCCACAGCAGTGGGCCGACGGCTCCGTCAGCGGTCTGAAGGCCCGCGGCGGCTACACGGTATCGATGGCATGGAAGAATGGCCGTGTCACGCGATGCGAACTTTCCGGCGTGCGCACCGGTAAAGTGACGCTCGTCTACAACGGTATGAAAAAGATCATCAAAGTGAAAAAGAACAAAAACACAATTATAGAATGAGAGGCTGGCTGTTGACAATCGCTTTGTGGGCAGCGACGCTGTGGGCAAATGCCCAGCAGTTCAACACCCACTGGGTGGCTGCTCCCGATACCGACAGCCTGGTTCACGTGTGGTTTCGCACCACCCTGCTCTCCGGCGCACGCCATCGTGAGGCTCACCTCACCATCGCGACCACCGGACTCGTCAAGGTGTATGTCAATGAAGCCAAAGTGGGCACCGCATTTTTCTACCCGTCACGACCGCAAGGCGACACGACGGCCATTGCGGTGACGCTCGACGTGACACCCTATCTGCATCCGGACAGCAACGTGGTGGCTGTGCTCTACAGCCCGGGCTTCCCCCACGCCACGCGACAGCAGGTGTCGGCAGTCTTCTACGGCATTGACTACAAAGGACAGCGCTTCGCTCACTTCAGCGACAATTCGTGGATTTGTCGCAATGCGGCTTCGGGACTCACATCCGACGGACACGAGTGGGTTGACGGACGACAAGTCGACACGCCGTGGACGGCAAGCGACTTCGACGCGGCGCTGTGGCGACATGCCGTGGAGACACAGGACGCGGAAACCACCGCTACAGCTACTACGCAACACCAAGCATCGCCCTGCAAGACCTACGAGGCCTACCTGCCAGCGGAGAAAATCGTCAGAAGCCGAGGATATAACTATTTTGACGTCAACGGCAATGAGGTGACCTACGACTATGGCCCCGGCTTCCATGGCTTCGTCCGACTCAACCTCCGCGAGGCACAATGGGGAGAGCAAATCGAGGCCGCCGGACTGCGATATACCTGCAACGGACAAATGGACGAGCAGGCCAGCCCCGTCTTCACCATCGGATACCAGCGCTGCATCACGGTGACGGGCGACCGCTATTTCCGTCGCGACCAGATCACGGAGACTGAAGCCGTGGATGTCGCACCGCTATTTATCGACAACACTTTTCAATAAGATATGAACACGAGTCTCAACAGCATTTCCATCAACGACGTCAAGCACATCCAAAGAGGCAGCTACATCGACGACGACCTCATACTCATGGAGAATATGAGCAACATGCCCATCACCCTGGAGCCCCGCCGCATGGATTTCATCCTGCTGGCGCTTTGCACGCAAGGTGAGGGAGAATACAGTGTCGACACCATCCACCACAAGGTGAGGGCCGGCGACATCATCATCATCAGCAACGGAGCCATACTTGACTACTACAAGCTCAGTCCGGACCACAAAGAGGTGGTCATCATCATCTCCAGCCAATACTTCCACGAGGTCCTCGCCGGCGTGCACGACCTCTCGACGATGTATATCTTCTCGCGCATGCATCCCGTTTATCATCTCGATCCACAGAAGCAGCAGGACATCGTCGACTTCTTCTCGTTTATCAAGACGAAGGTTGGAGACACCTACCACCACTTTCGCCGCGAGACTGTGCAGAGCTTGCTCAAGGCTCTCATCTACGATGCGGGCAACACCATATGGCAGTCGCAGCAGCTCATGCAGACCCGCCGGGCGCGCGCGGAGGACATCTTCGTGAAGTTCATCCAACTCGTGGAGTTGCACTTCCGTCAGGAGCGCCGCGTGGGCTGGTATGCCTTACAGCTGAGCATCACGCCGAAGTATCTCTCCGAGATCATCAAGCAGGTCAGCCACCAGACGCCCAACGAGTGGATTGACACCTACGTGACCCTCGAGCTCCGCAACCTGCTGAAAAACACCTCGAAGAGCATCAAGCAGATCACCGACGACCTACACTTCGCCAACCAAAGCTTCCTTGGTAAATACTTCAAGGAGCATGTCGGCATGTCGCCGTCGGAATATAGGAAGAGCAGCAACTGAGAAGCCATATAAAGGAAGCAACTCATAATATATTGAATAGCTTTAAGTTGAACACGAATTGCCCACGAATGATTCATAAATTTATGAATCATTCGTGGGCAATTCACGATGACTTGTGTGATAATCCACGAAATAGAAACTGATATTCTGCCTTTAGATTTTGTTATTCGCTGAAAAGGTAGTAACTTTGCAGTGATACAGAATATCAACAACATAACATATTTTTAACACTATGGCAAAGAAAACTTTATTGATGATTCTCGATGGATGGGGAATCGGACAGCATGGCAAAGGTGACGTGATCTACAACACACCGACACCTTATCTCGATTATCTCAACGCTACATGCGCTCACTCTCAGCTCATGGCCTGCGGCGAGGATGTCGGTCTGCCGAAAGGACAGATGGGCAACTCAGAGGTAGGACACCTGAACATCGGTGCAGGACGTATCGTCTATCAGGACCTGGTGAAGATCAACAAGGCCTGCGAGAGCGGTGACATTCTGAAGAATAAGGAGATCGTCAACGCCTATAGCTACGCTCAGAAGACCGGCAAGAAGCTCCACCTGATGGGTCTGACTTCTACCGGCGGCGTGCACTCCAGCCTCAACCACCTTTTCAAGCTCATCGAGATCGGAAAAGAATATAACCTCAAGGATGTCTATGTCCACTGCTTCATGGACGGTCGTGATACTGACCCGAGGAGCGGCAAGGGATTCATCGAAGACATCGAGAAGGTTTGCAACAACAACGGCGCTCACATCGCCAGCATCGTCGGCCGCTTCTACGCTATGGACCGCGACAAGCGCTGGAACCGCGTCAAGGAGGCTTACGACCTGCTCGTCGAGGGCAAGGGAAAGCAGGCTACCGACTTGGTCAAGGCCATGCAGGAGAGCTACGACGAGGGCGTGACCGACGAGTTCATCAAGCCGATCAACAACTCCACTGTAGACGGTACGATCCAGGAAGGTGACGTGATCATCTTCATCAACTTCCGTAACGACCGTGCACGCGAGCTCACTCAGGTACTCACTCAGGAAGATATGCCGGCAGAGGGCATGCATACGATCAAGGATCTGCAGTACTACTGCATGACTCCGTACGATGCTAACTTCAAGGGTGTACACATTCTCTTCCCCAAAGAGAACGTTCAGGACACCCTCGGCGAGTATCTCTCTAAGAAGGGTCTGCGCCAGCTCCACACAGCAGAGACCGAGAAGTACGCTCACGTGACGTTCTTCTTCAACGGCGGCCGCGAGGCTCCTTACGAGGGTGAGGACCGTATCCTCGTGCACTCTCCTAAGGTAGCTACCTACGACCTGCAGCCGGAGATGAGTGCATACGAGGTGAAGGACAAACTCGTCGGCGCTATCAACACACAGCAGTACGACTTCATCGTGGTCAACTTCGCCAATGGAGATATGGTCGGACACACGGGCGTCTACAATGCTATCGCCAAGGCTGTGTGGGCTGTTGACCACTGCGTGCACGACGTCATCGAGGCTGCCAAGGCCAACGACTACGAGGCTATCATCATCGCTGACCACGGCAATGCCGACAACGCCATCAACCCCGACGGTACGCCTAACACCACTCACTCTCTCAACCCCGTTCCGTTTATCTATGTGACGAACAACAACAGCGCCACAGTTAAGGACGGACGCCTGGCCGACGTGGCTCCTTCCATCCTGCACATCATGGGGCTGGAGCAGCCTGCTGACATGACCGGTGAGAATCTTATCAGCGACAACAAATAATCAACATATTTAATGGCCCCACCTCCGGCTCTTGACCGGAGGTGGGGCTTTTCCATTATGAACGTACAGATAGAACCTTCCTGGAAACAATACTTGGGCGCGGAGTTTGACAAGCCTTACTTTGTCAGTCTCACCCAACAGGTGAAAGAGGAATACAAGACGCAACCGTGTTTTCCGCCGGGCCATCTGATCTTCAACGCTTTCAATCTCTGTCCCTTCGACAAGGTGAAGGTGGTGATCATCGGACAGGATCCTTATCATGAGCAGGGACAGGCGATGGGACTGAGTTTCTCAGTCCCGGAGGGTATCGCCATGCCGCCCTCGCTTGTCAACATCTTCAAGGAGATACAGGCCGACCTCGGCAAGCCGATGCCGGCAAACGGTGATCTCACCCGTTGGGCTCGCCAGGGCGTGTTGCTGCTCAACGCCACACTCACCGTCAGGGCACATCTGGCCAACAGCCATCAGCCTCTGGGCTGGTCGTTCTTCACCGACGCGGCCATCAAAGCGCTCAGCGATCATCGTGAGGGCATCGTGTACATGCTTTGGGGAGGCTACGCGCGCAGCAAGCGCTGTCTCATCAATGAGCAGCAGAATCTCGTATTGGAGTCGGCACATCCCTCTCCGCTCTCCGCCAACCGCGGCGGCTGGTTCGGACTGCACCAGTTCTCACGCTGCAACGAATATCTCACAGCTCACGGACAGCAAGCCATCGACTGGTAGAAAGAAAACCTTAGAGAGGGTCTAATTAATTATGGAACTGCATATCGTAGAAGTGGGAAACGTGCTCGTTTCCCCTGATATATTCACAGAGAAGTTTTGTTGTGACCTCCATGCCTGCAAAGGACAGTGCTGTGTGGAGGGCGATGCGGGCGCACCGGTAACCCTCGATGAGGTCGGGGAGATGGAGGACGCTCTCGATGTGGTATGGAGTGATCTCAGCGCATCGGCACAGAGCGTTATTGACAAACAAGGCGTCGCTTACACCGACAACGACGGCGACTTGGTGACAAGCATCGTAGGCGGCAAGGACTGCGTGTTTACCTGCTACAGTGATCTCGACTTAGTCGACGGCAAGCCCGCCGTGCCACATTGCTGTCTCTGTGCCTTCGACTGTGCATATCGTGAGGGGAAGACGAAGTGGCGCAAGCCTGTCTCATGCGAACTCTACCCCATCCGCGAAAAGACATTCAGCAATGGGTTCGTAGGCATCAACTATCATCGTTGGGATGTCTGCAAGGCTGCCGTGCGCAAAGGACAAGAAGAGAACATCCGTGTCTACGAGTTTCTCAAGGACCCACTCATCCGCCGCTTCGGTAAGGAATGGTACGATGAGCTGTGTCTCGTGGCCAAGGAGTTGCTTGCCGTAGCAGAGCACAGTCCTTCCAAATAACTATTGATACTTTCTAACTATCCTTTCTGGCCTTGCATTTCCCTCCCTCGGGAGGGTTAGGGTGGACTTTATTCAAGCGTTAGCATTCTCTCGGCTGCGTACTTTCCCATCATCTTATATCCTTCGGCATTGGGATGAAGATGATCGGGAAGATACCATCCCGGACGCAGAGCGTGCTCGTCGGCAGGGTCGCGCATAAGTTTGTCGAAGTCGAGCACACCGTCAGCCTCATGTTGCAGGCGTATCCAGTCATTGACCAACTTGCGGCCAAGCTCATGGCTGACAGAATAATAATGAGCGCCTTTCATCGGCATGATCGTTCCCAACCATACTGTCAACCCGGCCTTATGGCATTTCTCTATCATCTGTTTATAAGCCTCCACGAGCTCATGAGCCGTGACAATGCCGTCTTTGCTATTGCCTAAGTCGTTGATGCCTTCAAAGAGAATGACATCCGTAACGCCACGCTGTTCAAGAATATCACGGTCGAAACGCTGACGGGCGGGCTGCCCGAAGCCCACGGTGAGCACACGGTTGTTGCCGATGCCGAGGTTCAACACACCGAACTGCATACGTTTCTTCCCTTCTTTCTCCGCTTTTGCTCCGGCTACCTCGTTGAGTTGGTAACTCATCTCGTCGGGCCACCGGTTTTGATGATCCGTCGTGGAACCCTTTCCGTCAGTGATGCTGTTGCCGAGAATGGCGATGGTACGCACGTCACGTGTGTACACATCGAGGGCTGCAATGTTGAACCATTTCTCGTAGCGGAAGGCACGAGAGAAGTCTGTCGACGGCTTGCTCTCTCCTTTTAATATATAAGAGGTGGTACGCGAGCCCATGTGCACGGTCGGCACCTTAGGCGCTGTCTGATAGTTGACCGTGATGGCAACGAGCTGCAAGGGTTTCAACACAAAGCGTGCGGCATCGGAGAACAGACTCTTTCCTGCCGGTATCGTCACGCCGCGTTGACCATTGAAAGAGAGATACACGGCCTTGGCTGAGTCGACACGATGACCGCCGAGAGCCGGAGCGATATATACCGAGCGTAGTACGACGGGCGTAGAGGAGAAGATATTGGACAGCTGCAAGCGGACGACATCTCCATCAACCGACACTTTCACGATTTGTCGCACCGAGCGGTTACTCATCTGATTGTTAAAGGGCATGAAGGCCTTCACGGGCGTCTGCATGGCAGTTGCCCAGGTGCCGACCCAGTGGGGCGTGAGTTCTTTAACCACCCTCACGGTCTGATGGTTGACGCGTGCATTGCTCTCAGCAGCTACGTTCAGGCCCAAGCCAAGGAACAAAAGAAAAAGGAATAAAGTCTTGCGTATCATATTCTTGTCTCTTACCTATCTTTTTGAACTACAAAGTTACATCTATTTTCGAACTACAAAGTTACAACTATTCCCGCACATAGCAAAAAAAGAAAACGGGAACCGACTCGCACGAGCCAGTTCCCGGAAAAAATAGAGAGAATTAAAATCGGCCCCCTCACGGGCTGATAATTTCTTATGTTATTGCTTAGTTGTTGCCGCCAGCCCACCATACGGGGTTGATGTAGATATACGATCCATTGCCATAAGCCTTTTCTATGTTTGGATTAGCTGTAACACCGGAGGCACCATAGGGGAATCGCAATGGGAACTTAATTGTCTTACCATTGGAATAGCCGTTAGCGGGGTTTTCCAGTCCATAGTAATCAAACTCGCCTAAAGCCAGCAGACGACGAATATCACAGAATGTCTCAGTAGCCTCACCGTTGCTGTTCCAGAACGAGAGATACTTCTGTATCATCACCTCCTTGACCGGATTAGCCTCAAAGAGAGGTCTTACTTCGTTGTTGAAATAGTTGTTCACAGTATCAGCCACGTTGATTGCCTCATTGTCCTTGAAGCCTGTGACGTTTTCCTGCGTGCAACCTTTGGCATATTGAATGTCTTTCTCTGTATTGTCGAAACTTGCAGCAACAGCTTCTTTCAATGTCTTCTCTGCCTCTGACTTCTGACCCAGACGAGCATAAGCCTCAGCCTTCAGGAACAAGACCTCACGATAGCTCAACAAATCAACGTCGGCCTGTGTGGCAAGGTCAAAAGCATCAAAGGTGTAGGATCCGATGCCAAGATTGGCCTGACCATTAGGAGCAGGAGCAAAGCCTTTGTCACCCGGCTTTACCTGATAAGCATCATAATCACTAAAGTCGTAGTTGAAGAAGCAACGATAGAGACGTGGATCCTTTCTTGCTGTCAGTTTCTTATACAGGCTCTCACTGGTGGCAATACCCTGACGGCTCTCCCAGAAGTCAAACACTGGGTTCCAGTTACTTGTTCCGTTATAAGCATTGAAAGCGGCCTCATCAGAAGCGGAAGTAAATGAAGCATCTGCAAAGTTGATCACCTGCTGCAACTTGGCGCTCTTCTCGGCATCGGAATAGGTACTCAGCAGACGCATCGTGTAGCGCGCCTTCAAGCCGTTGACAAACTTCAACCACTTTACCGGGTTACCGTTATACATCAGGTCGTATGATCCAAGGCTGTTATCCTCTTCGCTGACTTTCTGCAGATTCACCGTTGCAGTATCCAAAAGGGCAAAAACATCTTTGTAGATATCCTGCTGCTTATCGATTACCGGATTCATGTACGCTGGCATACCTGACTTCAACTCGTCATCAGCAGCTTGTGACCACGGCGTGTCACCGAAGATGTCTGTGGTAAGTGCCAAGTTATAAGCCAGCATGGCTGCCGCACAGCCGCGAATCTGATGATCTATCTTATCACCTTTTGCGGTGAGTGCTTCACGATAGACAAGCTTAGTATTGGTGATCGTACCATAAATGTTCTTCCAGACATTGTCGGACATAGTGGAAGAGCTCGGCTCCCCTTGGCGGATGTCAGCATTGTAGAGTTGATTGTCAATACCTGCCGTCTGCTCATTGTAGACAGAAGCATATGTATTAACATCACCGCCTACATTGTACTGTGCTGTCGATGTGATGACATCAGCGAAAGTAAACTTTGCAGGAACGCTGTGCGGATGGTCCTTATCAGTATTGATGCTGTCCATCTTGTCCTCAGAGCAGCCGGTCATTGCAGCGACTGCCAATAACAGCGTGAGGAACTTAGTATGTTTATTGAGTATTCTCATAATGTATCTTTATTTAGAACTTAAATGTCAAACCAAAACCAAAGCTTGTCGTACCAGGCAGAGAGTAGCGTTCGAATGAGCCCGACATATTGTCATTACCCTGACTGGCTTCCGGGTCAAAGCCCTTCAATGCAGAATACAGGATGATGTCACGGGCAAAGATGCTGGCATTCACACCCAACCAAGGCTTGGAGAAGACCGGATAGCTGAGAGAGATCTCACGCAGCTTGAAGAAGGATGTCTTGTGGATTGCAGCCTCATCGATGTTGGTCAGCGTGTTGAAATAGTTGAAAGCATCACTACCCTTAATCTTGATGTCGTTGGGAGAGTAGCTGCCATCTGCATTCTGCTTGACGGCCGGTTTCTCGAAATAGAAGTATTCAGCATTGCGATAATCAGCCGAACGCTGTGTGACACCATAGTAGTCAAGCACATCGGTCGTTCCACAGTACATCTCACCACCCTGCTTCCAGTCGAAGGTGGCACTCAGACGAAGCTTCTTGTACTCAAAAGTAGTATTGAATCCTAAACGGAAATCAGGATAAACCTTACCGATGACTCCGGGTTCACCAGCCTGCGGCATACCGTCAGCATCAACGACTATATCGCCGTTCTCATTGCGCAGATAAGTTGAGCCATAGATGACAGGGAACTTATCGCCTATGCTGGCACGCACCTGAGGCGTGGTGAAGCCACCCAAATAGATGCTGTTGACGCCCTCTGCCAGTTCATCAACATAGTTATCAATCTTGGAGAAGTTGAATTCCATACTCCACTTGAAGTCACGCGTGTCAAACGGCTTGATGCCCAGCGTTACTTCATAAGAGTTGGTATGGATCTTACCACCATTGGTCATAACCTCTTGGTAGCCGGTAGCACCGTCCAAAGGTACAGGGAAGATCTGATCTTTGACGTTCTGACGGCTATATGTAGCATTCAAAGTGACGAGACCATTCCAGAAGGCCAAGTCAAAACCAAACTCATAGGATTTGGTGTTCTGTGGTTTCAGATTAGGATCATAAATTCTATAATAAGGAATGAAAGCCTGTACAGATCCAATAGGATACACAATAGGTGATCCATTCGAGAAGCCACCTCCATAAACCGGAGTATAGTAATAGGACTGAATGTACTCACCTGCCTGACCTACCTGGGCGTAACTGGCACGGATCTTACCATAGGTCAACACTTTATTCTTCAGTGCGGGCAGTTCCGTAAAGATGAAACCTCCGGACACAGAGGGATAGAAGAAGGATCGATTACCATGAGGCATCGAAGAGACAATGTCGTTTCGGCCTGTTACAGTCAGGAAGAGCATGTCTTTATAGCTCATGGAAAGATTGCCGAAGAAGCCTACCGTACGCGAGTTCTTTGTACGATCAGAGGCAGAATAAGTAATAGCGTTATTGATGCTGTTCCAACCTGAGAAGTTAAATTCAGTACCCGTTTCATCCTTGAAATACTTATGCTTGTCAACGATCTCGTTACCAACCAAAGCGTTTAAATCCCAATCTTAAGAAAGTTTCCAGTCATAGTTAGCTGTCAACAAGGAGTTGATCTCCCTTGACTTCCAAGAGTAGAGATCTGCAGAGCCCTTGCCACCTTTATGGCCATAGCCCCAGATGTCAGAATAGTCGGTGGTATATGCGTCTGCACCCAATTGATATTTCACATCAAGTTTCATATTGTCAGTACCAAAATCTGACGTGTACTTGATATAGGCATCACCGAAATAGCGCTGTGAACGCTCCGTGAACTTATTATTGTCTACAGCCCAATACGGGTTATCAAAGGTAAGGTTGCGGAAGAGGGTCTGTGTATATTCATCGCCTGCTATATGATCAGGAATACCCTTTAGATCATAGCTGGCCGGTGCGCCATACACCGCAGCAAGGAATCCATCATTGGCCGATGGCTGCTTACGAATCTTAGAAAACACGAAATTGCCATTGAATCCGGTAGACCAGTTCTTTGCCAGTTGTGCCTCAGCGGAGAATTTAGCATTGTAACGATCCATACCTGTTTCAGGAATAATAGCTTCTGAATTGGTGTTTCCCAAAGAGAAACTATAATTTCCTTTGTCAAAAGACTGTGCAATATTCACATTGTTACTCCAAGTATGACCTGTCTGGAAGAAGTCTTTGGCATTATCGTAGGACTGCAGTGTCGTCCAAGGATCCAGACCGGCCTTAGCTCGCTGTGGCTGATAGTACATACCTTCATGCTTGCCATAAGCAGCAGTATAATTATTGTCGGTATTTCCACCATAGTTTGGATCATTGGGAAGATCACTGATTTTCGGTCCCCATGATGTACTTGCACTTGGATTGTATTTTCCACTTCGACCTTGTGCGTACTCTTTTTGGAAATCAGGCAATGTAGACACAACGCTCCAAGCCATGTTGGTGTTATAGGTGATTTGTGGCTTACCCTTGCGAGCACCCTTTCCACTCTTTGTCATAATGATAATCACACCATTATTAGCACGCATACCATAAAGAGCAGAAGCTGCCTGACCTTTCAGAATGTTAATGCTCTCAATGTCGTTAGGATCAATATCTACACCACGGTTAGCCATATCGGTACCAATGATAGAGCCACCACCGGAATCAAAAGTACTAATATCGGAAACAGAGGAAATGGGCATACCATCAACAACATACAAAGGAGTGTTGTCACCAGTAAAAGAACGTACGCCGCGAATGGTTATACGCGAGGAAGCCCCCGGCATACCTGAAGAAGGAGAAATATCCACACCGGATACCTTGCCCTGTAAAGCATCAGAGAGACTCGTACTTGCTCCTTCGGTCAGTTTCTCAGCTTTGAGATCCTGAGAAGCATATCCTAAACTTTTCTTATCCCGGCTAATACCCATAGCTGTCACCACGACTTCATCAAGCGTCTTGTCGTTGGAAGATAGCTGAATCTTGAGATTGTTTGCAGCCTTCACCGTCTTGTCTTTCATACCAAGATAAGAAACTCGCAGATTAGAGCCCGGCTCTACATTGAGCGTGAACTTACCATCCACATCAGTTACGGTACCTGTCTTTGTGCCAGCAATCGTGACGGCCGCACCCACTATAGGCTCACCGTCCTCGGCAGAGACTACGGTACCACTAATCGTTGTTTGAGCTAATGCCCCTCCCAAGAAGAGGAAGAAGCAGGCTAAAAACATCATTAGTCTTTTTTCCATAAATTCTCTCTTTTAATTAAATATACGATATGTTTACGATATTCTCTTTAGTACGATGCAAAAGCTCACAGGCAACAAAAAGTCATCCTAAAAGTTTGTTCGTATACAAAACGATTATTGCAATAGCCTTCTCTTGACATACTACGATCTCTCAATTTCATTTACAAAATTAATAGATGATAATGAAAGGAAGAAAGAATCATGTTAAAAATATGACTCTATTAACACAAATTAGTCAACGCAGCGATATTTATGTATAAAAATGAAGCTTTTATAGACTTTACACTTTCACTTCATCATGTAAAGACTATAAAAGCTACTACTTCATAAGCCACAAGCAGACAGAGAGGCCTATTTCCCCAATATCACCTTACGATGGTTGATCATGTAAATGCCTTTCGGCAAAGCAGCGGGATCAGTGCCCATGTTCTGGCCTGAGAGGCTGTAAATACTTGGCTGAACCTTGTCGGAAAGTGGCAGATCTGTGATTCCTGCCGTCACAGGCTTCGTGATATACACGTCATCAAGGAAGAAACGACCACTGGCGGTAAATGTCAGAGAGCAAGGACCGGTGCCCACGACGTGATAGGTATAGGTCTGCCACAGCCCTTTCTTCATAGTCTCCATGATTGTGCCTCTCTTTACTTCAGTGAACTGTGCATTGGACTGACTCAAGAACAATTGCAATTCTGTACCTTCACTTTTCGTATTCCAACCCGCCACGCTGAAAGTCAGCGTCACAGTATCGCCGGGAAGCGTGAAGAAAGGGGTAGATACGAGGAAGCCACCATCACCGCCGCCACCGCTACTTCCAAAGCGTGCGCAATGATCACCGGCGTAAGCATTACACATAGGAGACCAGCCTTTCAAGTCTGGCTGAAAGTCACCGTTGGCTATAGAGCCATTGAAGCGTCCGTCATTACCCCCAGTACTTTTACAATTGGAAAAGGTTTCCTTGAGTAGATACTCCCCCACTTCTTGGCTGTTGGTAAGAGAAGGATCAGGAGAATAAACAAAGGATGCCACACCATCGCCGTCAACAGAAATATTGGAAACACAGCAATGCAACAACTTACTACCGTCGTAATTGTCATGAAAGAGTTTCGCTGCCGGTGAGGAACTATCCGAGAAACTGTTACGGGAACGGTAAGGAAAAGCATCGTGGGCGACCGTTGAGCGTGTGGCCAAACCGTCCGCAGGAACTAAAGTGAGACGAAGGTGATCATTGTAATAGTTACTATACAGTCCAAGCGTATTGACGGCATTGGCTTCCCATGCGTCTTTGTCATAGTCAACATGTGTGATGAGCACGCCACTGCCTGGGAGCTGTTTGTCAAAGCCAACAGGCTGGCGATTCTCCAAAAGGAAATATTCGTTTTCATATTGCGGATGACGGATCAGATAGGCTTGCCCACCATCGGCTAACGGCTTCATGTCTGTGACATCTACTGATTCTTTGCCCAACTCCACAGGAGTGAGCCATCCACACATTGTCTTTTCATAGGCAGTGTATCCGGCCGGAAGGTAGCCGTCACCATTATAGTTGCCGTAATCCATCAGATCCCAAGCGTCCATAGCAAAGCTACCTTTGTTCTGAACGTCATAAACATCGGGGAAGCCCATGCAATGAGAGAACTCGTGGCAGAAAGTGCCGATGCCGGCTATCTTCCCATCATATCTCAGTTCATTGGAGCAAGCATAAGTGTTGATCTTTGTGCCGTTGATCTTCAAAGCTTTCCTATCTTCTTCCAAGGTGCTCATCAAAGGCCATATCAAACTGTCGTTAGAGGAGTCATAGTCATTCTGTCCATATCCGGCATAGAGGACAAAAACTTCCTCGGCTTCTCCGTCGTCGTCCCAGTCATAACGAGAGAAGTCGATGCTGTCCTGCACGCCTTTGCATGCCTCTATCACCATCTCGCTGATGTCCTTCTCTTCGTCATTTCCATAATACTCGTAAGGCTGGGACATCATCACGGGACCCGCCACGTCAAAGTCCAAAATAAACTTGCCTCCGCTCTGAGCCTTGAAATAGTCACGAACGGAACCTTGAAAGCCATTGTCGTGATAGTCGGGCTCATTAGTGATCTTGCGATAGAGAGCAACCGGATCAGACATACTGAACTGCTTATTAGGAAACTCTGCAAGGATCACGAGACCACGCTTGTTCCCTGAGAATGTCGAAGACGCAGTCTCTGCGCGACGGGCAAACGGTGAGAAACGATGAGACGCTGACGCATATCTCTTTGCCGCGCTCGAAACGATGCTGTCTCTTGAAATCTCCTGATAACGTCCCGTTGTTTTGTTCAAGGCATAACAGGTGCCATCATCAGCGCGCGCATAACGTATGCGCTCATCGCCTAAGAGTTCCACATTCACAGACTTTCCGTCTGATGTAACCACTTGAATCCAGTGGCCGCGACGGGCAGAAACGGCCATGATCAGCACGAGATGGCAACAAGCTATCAAAAGTAAAAGGAAGCGTAAAGGATGTTTCATATTGTTGAGATTTAGGTTTACTCTATATTCTCAAACAGCGTTGGCTGTAGGTCGCCAAGGAGATTGAAGGTCTTGCGGTGGTAGGGTGAGACCCCATGGTCGCGAATGGCCAGCCGGTGCTCCCGTGTGGGATAACCTTTGTTCTTCTTCCAGCCATAGACAGGATATTGCTCATCGAGTTCATCCATATAGTCGTCACGGAAAGTCTTGGCAAGGATGCTGGCCGCAGCAATGGCTTCATACTTTCCATCGCCTTTGACGATACACTGATAAGGCAAGGACTGGCAGCTGTCGCGCTTCGGGAAGACACGCTTTTGTCGCGGTTGGCGCGCTTCGTCGGCAATGGGGACATAGGGATCGAAACGGTTGCCGTCGATGATAAGCTTCTCGGGTCTCACCTGCAACTGGTCGAGCGCACGATGCATCGCCAGGAAGCTGGCATGAAGAATATTGATCTCATCGATCTCCTCAGGCGTGACAATGCCGACAGCCCACGCCACGGCATCGTGCTCAATAACCTTGCGGAGCTCATAGCGCTTCTTGGCCGTGAGCTGTTTCGAGTCGTTGAGCAGCGGATTGTCGTAGTCACGCGGCAGGATGACAGCGGCAGCATAGACACTGCCTGCCAGGCATCCGCGGCCAGCCTCATCGCAGCCGGCCTCTATGCAATCAGTATAATAATGTGGAAGCAAGAAGAATGTTGAATGATGAATGATGAATGATCAGAACATCTTGCGCACACGGTCGATACCGGCGACGAGGGCATCAATCTCCTCCTTCGTGTTATACAGGGCAAAGGAAGCGCGCACGGTTCCCAACACGCCCAGACGCTCCATCAACGGCTGTGCACAGTGGTGACCAGTACGGACGGCTATGCCCAAACGGTCAAGGAGTGTCCCCAAGTCCATGTGGTGGATATTGCCGACATTGAAGCTGACTACAGCATCGTGGGCATGAGAAGATGGTAACGAAGACTGAGGAGCAGCTGTCTCAGCCTGAGCAATAGGACCATAGATATGCATCTCCGGAATCTTCTGGAGCCGCTGGATGGCATAGCGGGTGAGTTCCTGCTCATGAGCCGCAATGTTGTCCATACCCAGTTTAGAGACATAGCCGAGTGCGACAGCGAGTCCGTGCGAGGCAATATAGTCGGGTGTGCCGGCTTCGAACTTCAAAGGCGGACGCTCGAAAGTGGTATGCTCGAAGCTCACATGCTCGATCATCTCACCGCCACCCTGATACGGAGGCAGCTTCTCCAGCCAAGCTTCTTTGCCATAGAGTACGCCGATACCGGTAGGACCATAGACTTTATGACCGCTGAAGACAAAGAAATCGCAGTCGATGTCCTGTACGTCTACCTTGAAGTGGGGCGCACTCTGGGCACCGTCGACCATCACGGGCACACCATGCTCGTGGGCGATGCGCACGATGTCCTTGACAGGATTGACCGTACCGAGGACGTTGCTCACATGACAAACCGACACGATACGGGTCTTCTCGGTGAAGAGATTCTTGTAGGCTTCCATGTCGAGAATGCCGTCATCGCTCATCGGTATCACTTTAAGCACAATGCCCTTCTTGCGAGCTTGCAGCTGCCAGGGCACGATATTGGAGTGATGCTCCATCGTGGAGACGATGGCCTCATCGCCCTCATGCATACATTCGTCGGCGAAAGTGCTGGCCACCAGGTTCAGTCCTTCGGTAGTTCCACGAGTGAAAACGATCTCCGTGGTGGACTTGGCGTTGAGAAACTTACGCACGGCCTCGCGCGCCTGCTCATGCAATTCGGTAGCCTGTTGGCTCATCCAGTGCACACCACGGTGCACGTTGGCATTGACATTGAGGTATTCCTCGCGCATGGCATCCAGGACACAAAGAGGTTTCTGTGTCGTAGCCGCATTATCGAAGTAGACCAACGGCTTGTCGTAGATCTTGCGCGACAATATCGGGAAATCTTCCCGCACTTGATTGATATCGTACATCTTTACCTTTTCTTATAGAAATCTTGTCCTAATCTGACCGACACCTTATATCATACAGATCGACATCAGACTTATTCTTGATGATAACAAGACATCCCTGCCCCTCCTTTTTCAGGTGGATCAGGGAATAGCTTATTAGCCTTTAGCTTTTAATCCTGCAGTTCTCGCAGTTGCCGAGCTCACCACGGAAGCGCTTCTCCACCAGCAGATGAAGACGGTCGCGCAAAGGTTCGAGCTTAATTTGGTCAATCACTTCACCAACAAAAGCGAACTCCAAGAGCAGCTTCGCCTCATGCTCGTCAATACCGCGCTGCTGCATGTAGAAGAGCGCTGCGTCGTTGAGCTGACCAACGGTAGAGCCGTGGGCACACTTCACATCGTCAGCATAGATCTCCAGCATCGGCTGTGTGTACATCCGCGCCGCCTTTGTCATCACCAGATTCTGGTTGGTTTCCTGCGATGTCGTCTTCTGACTGCCGTGCCGTACGAGCACTTTTCCCGCAAAGGCACCGACGGCTTTACCGTCGAGCACATACTTATAGAGTTCATGCGAGTCGCAATGCCCCACTTGATGGTCGATGAGCGTGTTATTGTCGACATGCTCACTATGGTCAGCAATGACACAACCATTGCACCAGCACTCAGCCCCCTCACCCTTGAAAACAAGGTCGAGTTTGTTGCGTGTCACGCCATTGCGCAACGTGATGACATTATGGTTGAATCGGCTGTTGGCCTGCTGCTCGACATAGACATTGGACACGCGTGTGTTCTTCTCATGGGTTTCTTCCAAGCAGTAGAGGTCGAGACCGGCATTGTCGCCGACGTAAGACTCGATGACCTGCGTGCCGAGGAAATGACGATCGTCGGCAGAGTCGTCGCAGAAAAGGAACTTAGCCTCACTGCTCTCGTCCATAACGATGAGCACACGACGGTTGACCATCAGATCCACATCAGACCGCAGGATGTTCACCACCTGAATGGCACGGTCCACTTTGACGTTCTTCGGTACATAGACAAAAAGTCCGTCCTGAGCCAACATCGTATTCAGCGCGGTCACTGCGTCCTCTTCGGTCTTGGCAATCTTACCATAGTATTTCGCCACCAAGTCGGGATGGTTGTGTGCCGCGTCGCAAAGACTCTCTACGACGACACCCTCCGGCAACTGTGCCTTAGGCAGCGCTTTCTTATAGAACTGGTCATTGACGACAAAATAGAGAGAAGTGCTGAGGTTGGGCACATCGCAATGGAAGACATCATAAGGGTTGACAGGGATGCTGATACGGTTGATGTTCAGCCCATAATCGGGCGCGAAGAGCTCCTGCATGTCGGTGTACTTATAGCGCTCGACTTTGCGCGAAGGGAAGCCCTGCCGCTTGAAGTCCTCATAAGCCTTGTCGCGCAACGCGTTGAGCACGGGTGCGCTGTGTTCGGCGATCATTTGCCGAGTCTGGCTGTAGAGGTCGATATATTGTTGTTCTGCTTGAGTCATACGCCTGCCTCCTTATTTACCATATTTAGCGTCGGCCTCTTCCTTGATCCAGTCATAGCCGCGCTTCTCGATTTCCTTGGCGAGCTCGGGGCCCTCAGTCTTGACGATGCGGCCATTGTAGAGCACGTGTACGATGTTGGGCTTGATCATGTCGAGCAGACGCTCATAGTGTGTGATGACGATGATGGACTTCTTCGGTGTGAAGAGCTTGTTCACGCCGTCGGCCACAATGCGCATGGCATCAACGTCAAGGCCGGAGTCTGTCTCGTCGAGGATACTCAGCTGGGGGTCGAGCATAGCCATCTGGAAGATCTCGTTGCGTTTCTTCTCACCACCGGAGAAGCCCTCGTTGACCGAACGGCGAGAGAGTTTAGCATCAAGTTCCACGATCTCTCGCTTCTCACGCATGAGCTTCATAAAGTCGGCAGCGGTCAGCGGCTCCAAGCCCTGATACTTGCGTTTGGCGTTGACGGCAGCCTTCATGAAGTTGACCATCGACACACCGGGGATCTCCACAGGGTACTGGAAGCTGAGGAAAAGTCCCTCACGGGCACGATCCTCGGGCTTCATCTCCAGCAGGTTCTTACCATTGAAGATAGCCTCGCCCTCCGTGACAGTGTAAAGCGGATTGCCGGTAAGCACAGCGGACAGCGTTGACTTACCCGAACCGTTAGGTCCCATGATGACATGTATCTCGCCGTCGGCGACAGTGAGGTTGATACCTTTTAATATCTCTTTGCCTGCAATAGAGGCATGTAAGTTCTTTACTTCTAACATAGTTCTAATCTAATCTAAGTTTGTTTATCCTACGGTTCCCTCCAAAGAAGCCGACAGCAGTTTCTGTGCTTCCACGGCAAACTCCATAGGCAGCTTGTTGAGCACTTCCTTGGCATAGCCGTTGACGATGAGTCCGACAGCGTCCTCAGTGGGGATACCACGCTGATTGCAGTAGAAGAGCTGGTCCTCGGAGATCTTGGAGGTCGTCGCCTCATGCTCCACGACAGCCGTATCGTTGTGGATGTCCATATAGGGGAAAGTGTGAGCACCACAGTCAGAGCCCAGCAGCAGAGAGTCACAGGAACTGTAGTTGCGGGCATTCTCTGCGCCCGGCGCCACGCGCACAAGGCCACGATAGGAGTTCTGACTGTGTCCGGCAGAGATACCCTTAGAGATAATCGTGCTCTTGGTGTTCTTACCGATATGGATCATCTTCGTACCCGTGTCGGCCTCCTGATAGTTGTTGGTCACGGCCACACTGTAGAACTCTGCCTGAGAGTTGTCGCCCTTGAGGACGCAGGAAGGATACTTCCACGTGATGGCGGAACCCGTCTCCACCTGGGTCCAGCTGAGCTTGGAGTTGACGCCACGGCAATCACCGCGCTTGGTGACAAGGTTGAGGACGCCACCCTTACCGTGCTCATCGCCTGGATACCAGTTCTGCACAGTCGAGTATTTTACTTCTGCATTGTTCATCACCACGATCTCTACGACAGCTGCATGGAGCTGGTTTTCGTCGCGCATCGGTGCCGTACAGCCTTCGAGATAGCTCACATAAGCATCGTCGTCGGCAATGATCAGTGTACGCTCAAACTGTCCGGTGTTGCGGGCGTTGATGCGGAAGTAGCTGCTCAGCTCCATTGGGCAACGTACACCTTTAGGGATATAGACAAAGCTGCCGTCAGAGAACACGGCAGAGTTAAGGGCCGAAGTGAAGTTGTCACGATAGGGCACCACACTGCCGAGATACTGACGCACGAGGTCAGGATGCTGCTTGACGGCCTCACCAATACTGGAGAAGATGATGCCCTTCTCAGCAAGTTGCTTCTTGAAGGTTGTCTTCACAGATACTGAGTCCATGACAGCGTCGACAGCCGTTCCGCTCAGCGCGAGCCGCTCCTCCAAGGGGATGCCGAGCTTATCGAATGTCTTCTCCAGCTCGGGATCTATCTCTTTGTTTTTCGGCTTCTTGGCCAGCGGGTCGGCATAGTACGAGATAGCCTGGAAGTCAATGTGCGGCACATGCACGTGCCCCCATGTGGGCACAGGCAGCGTGAGCCAATAGCGGTAAGCCTTCAAGCGGAAGTCAAGGAGCCAGTCGGGCTCACCCTTCTTCTGCGAGATCAGACGTACCACGTCCTCGTTAAGTCCTTTGGGGATGATATCCGTATGGACATCCGTGGTGAAGCCGTACTCGTACTTCTGTTCCGCCACTTCCCTGACGAACTTATTCTTTTCTTTATCGTTGATTTGTATTTCCATAAAATGATAATATATAGAGATTGGAAATATGATACCATTGTCGTCAGCCTCACAGCCACAAACAACGTGCCACACGGCCTGGGACAAGTTAAAGCGGTCACAAATGTGGTGGCTTGTCACGCTTAGTCCTTGTCGGCATATATTGAAAAAGCAGGGGTGCAACAGATCTGACCCATTGCGCCCCTACCCTATATCCTGTTCGATACACCTTATTATATATATAGGTGCAGCGCACCTCAAGCTGATTATTAGAGCTTCTGCTCCACCTCTACCTCGGTAAAGGTCTCAAGCTGGTCGCCCGCCTGAATGTCGTTGTAGTTGACGAGCGAGATACCGCACTCGAGTCCTGCAGCGACTTCCTTGGCATCATCCTTATAGCGCTTCAGAGCAGCAATAGGAGCTGTGTGGACGACAATACCATCGCGTACCACACGGGCCTTGTCTTTGTTGTGGACCTTGCCCTCGGTGACAAGACCACCGGCGATGGTTCCCACCTTGGAAATCTTGAAGACTTGCTTGACTTCCACTTGGCCGGTGACGATCTCTTTCTTCACCTTGTCGAGCATACCGACCATAGCAGCCTTCACGTCGTCGATGGCGTCGTAGATGACTGAGTAGGTGTTGATCTCCACACCGTCGTTGTCGGCGAGCTTGCGGGCAGCAGCCGAAGGACGTACCTGGAAGCCTACGATGATGGCATCGGAAGCATCAGCCAGCGTAACATCGTTCTCCGAGATCTGACCAACGGCCTTGTAGATGACCTTGACCTGTACCTTCTCGGTAGACAACTTGATGAACGAATCGCTCAAGGCCTCTACAGAACCGTCGGTATCACCCTTGACGATGATGTTCATCTCATGGAACTCACCACGTGCGATACGATGTGAGATATCGCTCAGCGTCAGACGGGTCTGTGTACGCAGGCTCTGCTCGCGCTGGAGTTGCTCGCGCTTGTTGGCGATGTCGCGAACCTCCTGCTCTGTGTCGAGCACATGGAACTGGTCACCGGCAGTAGGTGCACCATTCAGACCGAGAATGATAGCAGGCTCAGCTGGCTTCACGTCGTCGATGCGCTGGTTACGCTCGTTGAACATAGCCTTGACACGGCCCCAGCTGGTACCGGCGATGACATAGTCACCGACATGGAGCGTACCATTGCTGACCAATACTGTGGACACATAGCCACGACCCTTGTCGAGCGAGCTCTCGATCACCGTACCCGTAGCCTTGCGGTTGGGGTTGGCCTTGAGGTCGAGCATATCAGCCTCCAAGAGCACCTTGTCCATCAGGTCATCAACACCGACGCCCTTCTTGGCGCTGATCTCCTGACACTGATACTTACCCCCCCACTCCTCAACGAGGAGGTTCATCTGAGCCAAGTCCTCACGTATCTTGTCGGGATTGGCTCCCGGCTTATCAATTTTGTTAATGGCAAACACCATCGGCACACCGGCAGCCTGACAGTGAGCGATAGCCTCCTTGGTAGTAGGCATCACGCTGTCGTCGGCAGCAATGATAATGATGGCAATATCCGTCACCTGCGCACCACGGGCACGCATGGCGGTAAAGGCCTCGTGACCCGGCGTATCGAGGAACGTCACCTTACGGCCGTTCTTCAGCGTGACACTGTAGGCACCGATGTGCTGGGTGATACCACCGGCCTCACCGGCGATGACATTGGTATTGCGGATATGGTCGAGCAACGATGTCTTACCATGGTCGACATGACCCATGACGGTCACGATCGGCGCACGCGGCACGAGTTCGCTCTCGTCGTCCTGCTCCTCACTGACAGCCTCCTGTACCTCAGCACTGACATACTCGGTCTTGAAACCAAATTCGTCAGCCACCAAGTTGATGGTCTCAGCATCGAGACGCTGGTTGATGGAAGCCATCACGCCAATGCTCATCAGCGTGGAGATGACCTGGTTGACACCGACGTTCATCATCGTGGCAAGCTCCGAGACGGTTACAAACTCCGTGAGCTTCAGCGTCTTGCTCTCTTTCTTCTCGGCACGTGCCTCTTGGTTGAGCTTTTCCTGTACAGCCTCGCGTTTTTCCTTACGGTACTTAGCGCCTTTCTTGGTCTGGCTTTGCTTACTCGTCAGGCGGGCAAGTGTCTCCTTAACCTGACGTGCTACATCCTCCTCAGTGACCTCTGCGGGCTTCTGTCCACCACGCTTGCGGTTCTTCTTTTTCTTGCCCTGACCATTGCCATTACCTTGCTGGTTGGCAGCGGCATTGATGTCGACGCGATCCTTATTGATGCGCTGGCGCTTCTTGCGGTCGTTGTTGTTGCCACCATTGCCACCATTCTGCTTAGCCTCGCGCTCACGACGGCGCTCCTCCTTGGATTTCTTCTTTGGTCGCGTACTCTGATTGATGGAGTCGAGGTCGATCTTACCGAGGACGTTGACCTTCGGCGTACTGAGGATCTTCTTCTCACTGGAGAGCTGGAACACCTTGCCGTCCTGCTTGGATTCCCCGACCTCAGCCACTTTCACGGCAGTAATCTTCGGGGCGGCAGGCTTGTGTGTGGGTCTCTGCTCACTCTTCTGTGCTGTGGGCTTCACCGGCTCCTGTTTATGCTGAGTGCTGCCAGCATTCTCCACATGGCTTTCGGCCTTGGACCCCTGCTTGGCAGTCTCAGCTTTGTTCTGCTCAGGCTTTGGATTCAGAGACTGCGGCTTGACAGCTGCGTTGTCAGCAGGCTGCACACGTGCCGGTTGCTGCTCGGCTTTTTGCCGAGCAGGAGCAGACTGAGGATGACTGACGGCAGCAGTCGTCGGCTCTGCTTTCTGGGGTTGGGAAGCATCAGACTTGATGACCACCGATTTCTTGCCTACAGTGCTGAGGTCAATCTTCCCCAACGGCTTATAGGTCTGATGACCTGTGCCCTCCAACACACTGCTGCCAGTGTGCGTCTCTGATGGCTTAGCGGTCTGCGGACGCTTCTTGTCCTTCTTCTTACCAAAGAGCTTCTCGGCGTCGGTACGCAAGGCGGCATCTTGCTTGAAAGCCTCAACGAGCGCAGCATGCTGGCGCTCATTGAGCTTATAGCTAAGGTCCGCTTTCACCTCGCCCAACTCGCTCTTCTTTTGCAGGAATTCAACTGCCGTTTGCATTCCTATGTTTAATTCTCGTAATGCTTGGTTTAATCTGATGCTCATATACTCTGATATGTTCTATTTTCGTTTAAATTAATATATGTGTGATGTGTACGCGGTACGGAGTTGTCTATTAGTTTTCAAACTCCTTGCGCAGCACTTCGAGCACATGGTCGACGGTCTCTTCCTCCAGATCGGCCTTCTCCACCAGCATCTCGCGGGGAGCATTGAGGACTGCCTTGGCGGTCTCCAGTCCAATGCCCTTGATGGCATCGATGATCCACTGGTCGATTTCGTCGCTGAACTGATCGAGATAGACATCGTCCTCTTCTGTGCTCTGCTCACCGTCCTTGACGACACGATACACATCGATGGTGTATTCGGTCAGCATGGAAGCCAACTTGATGTTCAGACCGCCACGGCCGATGGCAAGGCTGACCTGATCGGGCTGGAGATAGACGTCAGCCTTCTTGTTCTCTTCGTCGATGGTGATGCTCGTCACGGTGGCCGGGCTCAACGCACGCTGTATAAACAACTTGGTGTTGGCCGTCCAGTTGATGACATCGATGTTCTCGTTATTGAGTTCGTGCACGATACCGTGGACACGGCTGCCGCGCACACCGACGCAGGCTCCTACCGGATCGATACGGTCGTCATAGCTCTCAACAGCCACCTTCGCACGCTCACCGGGCATACGCGCGATCTTCTTGATGGCAATCAAACCGTCAGCAATTTCGGGCACCTCCTGCTCCAACAGACGCTGCAGGAAGGTGGGACTGGTACGGGAGAGGATGATCTTAGGGTTGTTGTTCTCGTTGTCGACACGCTCAATGACGGCACGCACGGTCTCGCCCTTGCGATACATATCACCGGGGATCTGCTCGCTCTTGGGCAGGATGAGCTCGTTGTTGTCGTCGTCGACGAGAAGCACCTCGCGCTTCCACACCTGATAGACCTCAGCGGCCATGACCTGACCGACCTTATCCTTGTATTTGTTGTAAAGCTGATCGTGCTCCAACTCCAGCACCTTGCTGGCCAGTGTCTGACGCAGCGTGAGGATGGCACGGCGGCCGAACTTGGCGAAGTCGACCGACTCCGACACTTCCTCGCCTACCTCGTAGTCGGGCTCAATCTTGCGTGCGTCGGCGAGACTGATCTCTTTGTTCTCGTCAGCTACCTCGCCGTCGGCGACAACCACACGGTTGCGGTAAATCTCAAAGTCACCTTTGTCTGGATTGACGATGACATCAAAGTTTTCGTCGCTGCCGTAGATCTTTGCCAGCACGTTGCGGAAGCTTTCCTCCAGCACGCTCACGAGCGTGGTGCGGTCGATGTTCTTGGTATCTTTAAACTCCCGGAAGGAGTCGATCATCGACACTTGCTCGTCGTCTTTCTTTCTTGCTACCATATATCTTTTTTCTTTATTGTTTTCTCATTGCAAAATCTGTACCCAGACCTGAGCCTCACTCAGGCCTGGAGCTTATTTGAAGTTAATGAGGTATTTGGTGTATTTCACCTCATCCATGTTGAAGTTGTGGTCCACGTCCATCTTTACGGGACGTTTTTTGCCTTCAACTTTCACCTTTTCGTTGACAGTAACCACAAAATTGCGTCCGTCGACACTCTTGAGTGTGCCGCGTACCTTCTGTCCGTCAGCTTGGAGCACTTCCACTGGCTCGCCCACAAAGTTGTGGTATTGCTGCTCCACCTTGAAAGGCTGTCCGAGTCCTGCCGATCCCACTTCGAGCTCGTAGTCCTCGTCATCGCGGCTGAGATGATCCTCGATATACTGGCTCAGCTTTGCGCAGTCCTCGATCCACACGCCGTCGGCATGGTCAATTTCAACTGTAATCTTGTCATCGGGCGTAACATTGACATCCACCAAGAAGTAGTCTTTGTCCTCCAGCCACTCATTCACTAATTGTTTTACGACATTCTTGTCTATCATATCATGCAGTTAAAAAACATGCGTTTATAAAAAAATGAGGAGCTCTCGGGAGCCCCTCATTCCACTGAACACTGCAAAGTTACTATTTTTTTTCCATATTCCATTCAATCGTCCATACTTTTTTGCTTTCACACTGCTAAAATACGGCGTTTTCATGCAAAAAAGCATGAAGGACAAGCTATTGGCTATTTTTCTCCTTTTCGCCCACCGTGAGAATAGAGGCATAACGCTTGGGATCCTTGAGCAAGGCATAGGCAGCCTGCACCTGCTTGTCGTAACGCAACGTATTGAGGATGGCACCACGCTGATAGTAGTATGCCGAGACGATGTCGCTGGCAAGTAGCTGTTTGATGCCTTCCTTGTTGTAGTCGAGATCCTTGGCGAGGTTGTGCTTGAGCTTTTTCTTCAGTGCCTCGAACTCAGGTTTGGCGTCGTCGTAGTACCCCTCAAACTTCGCCACCTTCTCAAGATTGTCAAGGGTTTTCTCACTCATGGCGTCGTATTTGAAATGACTGTTGAGCACGCGCTGCTTAAACTCATTGTAGTCGGCATCGCTGAGGTCGAACGTAGCGGCGGATCCGATAGTCGGGTGCTTGGCGATATAGTCTACCTCGTAGCTGGTGACGAGCTCATCGGAGTCTTTCACGGCAGCAAGATAATAAGCAAGATTTGACATAGAGTCGGCCTTCACCTCCACGTCAGGTACGATGCCTCCGCCGTCCATCACCTTGCGGCCATGGACTGTGTAGAAGGTGCGCTTGAGCGAGTCGGCAACGACTTCGGTCGATCCGCCATTGGCGTGTTTATAGTTGATCTTTTGGATGCAGCGGCCCGAAGGGATATAGTATTTGTTCGTCGTCAGCTTCATCTTACCGTTGTAGGGCAGGTCCATCACGGTCTGCACAAGCCCTTTGCCATAGGTCTTAGTACCCATGACTACGGCACGATCCATATCCTGCAGGGCACCACTGGTGATCTCTGAGGCCGACGCACTGTTGCCGTTGACGAGCACCACTACGGGCATGACGGTATCTACGGGCTCCACGGTGGTGAGATAATCCTGGTTCATGCGCTTCACCTTACCGCGGTTGCTCACCACAAGCTTGCCTTTCGGCACGAAGCAGTTGACGATATTCACGGCCTCAGGCTCCGATCCGCCACCGTTGCCGCGCAGATCGAAGACGAGTGCTTTCATGCCCTGCTTCTTCATGTCGATGATGGCGTTACGCACAATCTTGCCGCAACCTTCGGTGAATTGGTTGAGGTTGAGGTATCCGATGCCGTCTTGCTGCAGTCCATAATAAGGGACAGCAGGCAGCTGGATGGCGCGACGCGTGATCTTGAACTTCATCTCCTTGCCAGTGGAGGGACGCAGGATCTTCAAGAGAAACGTCGTTCCGGCATCGCCACGCAGATGGTCGCTGACATAGTTGTTGTCGTGCTTGGTCATGTCCTCGCCGTCAATGCTGAGGATGACGTCGCCTTTCTTCAGTCCGGCTTCCGCTGCCGGCATATCCTCATAGGGTTCGTCGATGCACACGCGACCAAGTTTGAAGTTATAGCGAATCAGCGAGCCGATGCCGGCATACTTGCCTGTAAGCATCATCTTCACGTCCTTACTCTTGTCCTCGGGATAGTATTCGGTATAGGGGTCAAGCGAGTGGAGCATGGAGTTAATACCGTAGCCCACCACCTCATCAGCGTCGAGTGTATCGACATACATCATGTCGAGGTTGCGGTAAATGGTGTTGAACACTTCGAGGTTCTTCGCCACCTTGAAGTTGTGGTCAGCGTCGGCCTGTGCCCAGCTCATGGCGGCGAGCACCAGGCAGGCGAGTGTCAGGAATGTCTTTCTCATATCTTTTTTATGTCGTTTTCTGTATATATTAATGTATCACGGATGCAAAGTTACGAAAAAGAGCCCACAAAATCACCTTTCTCAAAAAAAAGTTGCAAAAACATTTGGTGGTTTCGAGGAATGTCCGTACCTTTGCAACCGCAAATCAGAAATGACACGCACCTTGCTTCAGTAGCTCAGTTGGTTAGAGCACCTGACTGTTAATCAGGGGGTCGTTGGTTCAAGCCCATCCTGGAGCGCAAAGAGGGGTTAGAGAAATCTAACTCCTCTTTTTTTGATTAGTGTTTGGCTTTACATAGAGCGAAGGCTCAATATATGTAACTGATAGATTATGGCTCAGTAGGAAACAGGTGAGTCTGTGAGTTTTTATTTTTCGGTAAAGACATTAAAAACATCGTTCACCGAAAAATAAAATGATGTTTTTTATTTGTGTGCGTATAGAAGAATTGTTTGTCGCAACCTTCAAAACTATCATACGACAAGACATCACTATCCTCTCCACCGCAATGGGGCCTCACAGGTATCTGTGAGCCCCGTAGACCGAAACCGTTATCCCCGCTCTGCATAACGCTTATAGCGAAGACGCGCCATGCCAAAGGCCATCAGCGCCTGCACCTTCTGCTTCACGCCGAAGAGTTCCTTCACTCGCTCCGGATCTGCTAAGGCTGTAGCGGTCATGACGAAGCCCATGTAGAACTGGCTCACACCCAAGCTCTGTGCCATCAGCGAGGCGTTTTGATAAGCAAGATTGCAGTCGGCTGCTCCGAAACTATGATCAGAGGCAAACGCCATCACATAGGGTGCACCGCGAAGAATGATGTCCTTGCCATGTTCAAAAGACTGGCGTGCGCCACTAACCACGCCCGCATAGTTGGGGCCAAGGATGTCAAGATGCTCGCCAAGGGTGTCGATGGTGAAGCGGATGATGTCAACGATTTTGTCCGGATCACTAACAACATTCAACTCCACCATTTGGTTGTTGCCGGCAGTAGGCGCATAGAGAGCAGCCTCACGCATCATGGCAACGGAAGCGGCCGGCACCTCTTTCTTGGTGAACGTGCGGTTGGAGCGGCGCGCATGGATAAGGTTCATCAGTTGTTCCGGTGTCGGCATCTGCTGATAGTCTAGCTTATGAAGGCGTTCCAAGGGGAAGAGCTCATGGTCGATGGAGTTGGTAGGACAGACATCCACACAATGTCCGCACCTGATACAGGCTTCCGGACGCTCGACGGTGACCGGCGTGCGCGGTGCCGTCTGGCGGAAGATGCTTATGGGGCACACAGCTACGCAACTGCCACATTGAATACATGTCTCAGGATTAATACGAATCTGCATAAAACAGGCTAAAAGTGAAGAAGTACGACAATGTCAGATGGGACGAAATCATACGCATAGCAAGCACACAAGTGCTTGTCACGGCAGAACTGAAAGCTGAAAACGGGGAGACCATACGGGTGAGGCAATGCACTGAAGCGGAAGAAAAGCTGTCCAACATCTACCGCATGCTCAGTATCAATCCTCACCCGCTGGGGAAAATAAAATCCGTGGTACAACCAAAGCCACCCTCAAAAAATGCCAATACTGAGAATCAATCAGTTACATGAGGTATACCTGCAATGTAGGCTAAGCATCTAATGCCCCCCAAAAAAACGTTTATTCGAGTCGAAATATGGAAATTTTTCCCTAAATTTGCAACTAACTATAAAATAATGCAATAATGAAAAGACACAATTATCTTTGGAGTACCATGTTGATAGCGTGCTGCTTCCTGACTGCTTCCTGTGACAACGACAATGACGAATATATAGGCAAGCCGTACGACACCACACTGACCATCCAGCCAGAATGCGGCATTGATGGTATTCCTGCCACCTCCTATTATTTTCACCCGTGCATCTATGCAACCAATGACCAGGGCGATACCGTTAATGTATTCTCGCTCCATGAAATCAATGGATTTGATTACGAGGAAGGCAACAAATACGTCGTCCGCATACACGCTACGCCCAATAAGAAAGAAGCCGTTTGGGGCGATGCTCCCGCTTATTATTACAACCTGACACAAATAATCAGCAAGACATACGTGGGCATAAACACCATGGGAGTTCACCGTGAGACTTATCGACTGCATTGGCAGGAATCAAGTGAATCGAAAGATTTTCCTCACTTCGATGCCACAAACGTAAAAACAGGCGAGAAAACCATCTTTGTATATGGTGAAATCATTGGATTCAAGCCGACTGTCAATGTCTCTACATCTGCCCCTGAAGACACGACAGTGACCGTGGATGTTTATCCAAGAAGTGAGCCGGCCAACAGCGTCAGCAATCACAAAGCCCTATATAGAATAGTAAAGTAGTTCTGACGCAAATGCATCACCCGCTTATTACATGGATAAGATAATTGGATTAATAAGTAGGGTGTCCAGTTTGTTGTGCCAATTTTAGCTCACTTTTCTGAGTGTCTTGGTCCGTTCTGTAACCCAATTCTTGGGCAGGTGCTCGGTTGACCAGGCACTAATGTCCTTCAGTTTCACATTTACAATGCGCTCTTTGAGAACGCGACAAGCTCGTTGAGCAATTGGCAACACTCTCGACAGAAGAATTGGCAGAATTATTTGCAAAAAAGAATTAGAACTCATGGATAAAGACAACAATATCATCAAGCCTTTCGGCACCCTTACACCGGCTTTGCGCAAAGCTGTCGACAACATAAAGCAGGCCATCCTTGAAAGCCAGCTTCGTGCCACCAAGTATGCCAACAGTGTGGAGCTGTCACTGTATTATGGCATCGGGCATTACATCTCCGACAACTCAAGAGATGGATATTGGGGAACCAATGCTATTGAGACCATCAGCGAGCAACTACAAAAGGAACTTCCAGGTCTGAGGGGGTATTCCGCTACATCTCTGAAGAGCATGAGACGGTTCTATGAAGTATGGAAAGACGACATAGAGCGTCAAAACGGAGATTCTGTAATATCGGCAGCCACGGCGGCCGATTTAGGCAACTCGTTGAATGTCAACCCAAATGAGTTAATGCCATTAAATCGGCAGCCAACGGCTGGCGAAATTACAGATTTTAACATCAAAGAATTCTTGTCCCTTAGTTTTACCCACCATATAGAGATAATACGTAAGACCAAGACGTTTGAAGAAAGATTTTTCTACATACATGAAGCTATTGTTGGCCAATGGAACAAGTACAAACTGCGTGATGCATTGAAGGCTGACCTGTACCACCATCAAGGACAACTGCCCAACAATTTTGCCAAGACCGTACCGACCTCACAGGCGTTGAAAGCGATACAGATGTTCAAGGACGAGTATCTGCTCGACTTCATGAACGTCGAGGAGTTGGGGGAGCGTGACAAAGAGGATATTGATGAGCGAGTAGTCGAGCAAGCCATCATCCACAATGTGAAGAACTTCATCATGACCTTCGGGAAGGACTTTACGTTTGTTGGCAATCAGTATCATTTGGAGAAGTTCGGACATGAGCTGTTCCCTGACTTGCTTTTCTTCAACAGAGAGCTGGCAGCCCTCGTTTGCGTGGAACTAAAGCGTGGGGATTTCAAGCCATCGTATCTTGGTCAGCTGAGTGCCTATCTGAAAGTGCTTGACGACACGGTCAAAAAGCCTTTTGAGAACCCAAGCATAGGACTTATTCTCTGCAAGAGTGCAGACAAGACTTTCGTCGAGTATCTCATTCAAGACTATGACCGTCCGATGGGCGTCGCCACATACAAGTCAAAGGAGGACATTCTTAAAGTCCTGCCGCCAGCCGAGGAGTTGGAAAAGCTATTGGATGGTGAAGACAAGAAAGAAGAATGAAATGTTTTCCCGAAAAGAAAATCAGCGGCTCAGAGAAGTCTCTAAGTCGCTGACTTTGAGTGTGGACCAGCCAGGGCTTGAACCTGGGACCTCCAGATTATGAGTCTGTTGCTCTAACCAACTGAGCTACAAGTCCAACTTATGCGGGTCGAAGAGGCCGATAAGATTTGTGGTGCAAAGATACAAGTTTCCAGTCGAATAGCCAAATATTTTTTGTGAAAAGTAGATAATAAGTCTTCACTATATTGGCTGTTAGGGCTAATTTGACTATCTTTGCAAACAATAAACACAGAGTAGCAGAAATTGATGAAAAGCGAACAGATACCACACACTGACCCTCATGCGGGGCTCAGTGACGAGCAGGTGAGAACCAGCCGACAGCAATATGGCGACAACGTGCTCACCCCACCCAAGAAGACTTCCCTTTGGAAGCTCTACCTCGACAAATACCGTGATCCCATCATCCAGATTCTTCTTATAGCCGCACTGGTGTCTCTGGTACTGGCCTTTGTGGAGCATGACTTTGTGGAGACGCTGGGCATTTTCATCGCTATCTTCATTGCCACGACGGTAGGCTTCTACTTTGAGTGCGACGCGGCGCGCAAGTTCCGTGTGCTCACCACCATCAACGAGGACCAGCCGGTGAAGGTGCGACGTGACGGCAAGGTGATGAGGGTGCCTCGTCGCGATGTTGTCGTGGGCGACATTATCCTTGTGGAGACGGGCGACGAGATACCGGCCGACGCTGTCCTCGTGGAAGCTGTTAACCTGCAAATCGATGAGTCGAGTCTGACCGGCGAGCCTCTGACTTCCAAATCGGTGACGGACGCGCAAGGCCAACAGGCTGCGGACGCTGCAAGTCAACATTCATCACTCAACACTCAACATTCTTCCGAGGCTTATCCCAAGAACGTGATCCTTCGCTCCACGATGGTGATGAACGGTCACGGCACCGCCATTGTCACGCGTGTCGGCGACAGTACCGAGATCGGCAAGGTGGCTACTGAGGCGACAGAAGCCACACAGACTAAGACCCCACTGAATATACAGCTGGGCAAACTGGCCAAGCTCATCTCCAAGGTAGGCACCGGCGTCTCCATTGCCGCCTTTGTCATCTTCCTCGGCCACGACATTCTCTCCAACAATCTTTGGCACACCAACAACTATCTCGCCATGCTGCAAGTGGTGCTGAACTACTTCATGATGGCCGTCACGCTGATTGTCATGGCCGTACCCGAGGGTTTGCCGATGGCCGTGACGCTTGCCTTAGCGCTGAACATGCGTCGGATGCTGAAGTTCAACAACCTCGTACGCAAGCTGCACGCCTCGGAGACGATGGGAGCAGTCACCGTCATCTGTACCGACAAGACGGGCACGCTGACCCAAAACCGCATGACCGTCCACGACATCCAGCTCGTTGAGGGCGACCGCCTCGTCAAAGCAGAAGAAGCCAGCGGTGCGACAAAAGACGGATTTGCCGAAGCTGTTGCTGCCAACACCACGGCAGAACTCGACGAAAACAACGCGCCCATCGGCAACCCCACCGAAGGAGCGCTGCTCATGTGGCTGCAACAGCAGGGCAAGGACTACCAGCAACAGAGAGCATCGCAGCCCGTTGACAGTCAGATTCCCTTCTCCACAGAAAAGAAATACATGGCCACCACGGTCATCCGTGGCGACAAAAAACGTACATATATAAAAGGAGCGCCTGAGATCATCGCCTCACTGTGCGGCCTCGCCGAGCCTCAGCTGAGCCATCTGCGGGAAGTGCTGTTGGGCTATCAGCGTCAGGCCATGCGCACGCTGGCCTTTGCCTGGCGTGACGGCGACTTCAGCGAAGAGGGCGGCTACACGTTCCAGGGTATCGCCGCCATCAGCGATCCCGTACGCAAAGACGTACCTTCGGCCGTATCCACCTGTCGTGGCGCCGGCATCAAGATCAAGGTTGTCACCGGCGACACCTCAGCCACAGCCGTGGAGATAGCCCGGCAGATCGGCATCTGGCCCAAGGAAGACACCACCCAAGCCGAAGAGCTCCGTTGGCATATCACCGGCAGCGACTTTGCCGCACTGAGCGATGAGGAAGCCTACGACCGCGTGGAGGACATCCGCGTGATGTCGCGCGCCCGTCCTACCGACAAGCAGCGCCTCGTGCAACTCCTTCAGAAACACGGCGAAGTGGTTGCCGTCACCGGTGACGGCACCAATGACGCGCCGGCCCTCAACCACGCCCACGTTGGGCTCTCCCTCGGTTCGGGCACGTCGGTAGCCAAGCAAGCTTCCGACATCACCCTACTCGACGACAGCTTCCACTCCATCGCCAATGCCGTGATGTGGGGCCGCTCACTCTACAAAAACATTCAGCGGTTTCTCTTCTTCCAGCTCGTCGTCAACGTCAGCGCCCTGCTGCTCGTCCTCGGCGGCAGCATCATCGGCACTGAGATGCCACTCACGGTGACACAGATCCTCTGGGTCAACCTGATCATGGACACCTTTGCCGCCATGGCCCTGGCCTCGTTGCCACCCTCGCGGGAAGTGATGAAGGACAAGCCGCGCAAGCCTTCCGAGTTCATCATCTCGAAGTCGATGGGACGCGGCATCCTCGGCTGCGGCTTCATGTTCTTCGCCATCATGCTTGTCTTCCTCATCTGGTGCGAGCGACATGGCGTGGGCAGCATCATCGACGTACACGAGTTGACGCTGTTCTTCACCACCTTTGTCATGCTCCAGTTCTGGAATCTCTTCAACGCGAAGTGCTTAGGCTCCACGCACAGTGCCTTCCACAACCTGCGCCACGACGGCGGTCTGCTGCTCGTTTTGCTGCTGATCTTCTGTGGGCAGTGGCTCATCGTCACCTTCGGCGGCCGCATGTTCCGCACGCAACCGTTGAGTGCTGAGGAATGGCTCATCATCACGGTTGCCACATCCGGGGTACTTATTGCCGGTGAGCTATGGCGGGCCATCAAACGAATCAAGGAGGCCAAAGCATGAAAACCATCTATTTAGACAAAGACAGTACGGAGGACCTGGAACCGTCCGTGGCCACCATCGGTTTCTTCGACGGCGTGCACCGAGGCCACCGCTTCCTCATCGGACAGGTCACCGACGAAGCTCGTCGGCGTGGTCTGCGGTCGATGGTCATCACCTTCGACCAGCATCCCCGTCAGGTATTGCAACAGAACTATCAGCCTCAGCTGCTATCCACACTCGAAAACAAGCTCGTACTGCTCTCGCGCACCGGTGTTGACTACGTCGTGGTCGTGCATTTCGACCTTGCGCTGGCATCGCTGAGTGCCCAGCAGTTCATGGAGTTGATTGTCCGTCAGCAGCTTCGTGTCAAGCAACTGGTCATCGGCTATGACAACCGCTTTGGTCACGACCGCACCGAGGGCTTCAGCGACTATGTGCGCTATGGCCGCGAGATGGGCATCGACGTGGTGCAGAGCGAGCCTTATTTGCTCCACGGCGTGAAAATCAGCTCGTCGGTGGTACGCTCGTTTATTCAGGCAGGCGAGATAGAGATGGTCAACGAGTGCCTGGGCTATCCCTACACGATAGAGGGCAAAGTCGTGGACGGCGTGAAGGAGGGACGCCGCCTGGGCTTCCCCACGGCCAACCTCGTCCCTTCCAGCCTCACTCAGCTTTTGCCAGCCGCCGGCGTCTACGGCGTGAAAGTGCGCACTGAGGGTAGTATGACGCTGCGGCCGGGCATGACCAACATTGGCATGCGGCCTACCTTCGGCGGACATCATCAGACGGTAGAAACCAACATCTTCGACTTCGAGGGCGACATCTACGGCCAACGGCTGCTCCTCTCGTTCTATTGCCGCATCCGCAACGAGCGCAGATTCGACAACGTCGAGCAGCTCATCCAACAATTGCGTCAAGACAGAAAAGACATAGAAGAGCGGTTCCACCACCATGGCACCATCGTGCCGACATCCCGTGACTGAAGCCGGACACGCTCAGCAACAACCCATAAAAAAAATTCAATCAGTCATTCGACCCATGAAAAGAAGTTTATTACACGATATAGCCAACATCGTCTTATACGTCATCCTGTTTCTGCTCATCCAGTTGGTCGTCACCTTTGCCGTCGCGATCATCGCCATGTGGATCGGCGGCACACCTTGGTCGGCCATCAGCCAGCATCTCCAAGCCGGTGCGCTGGGACTTGACAGCAAGGAACTGGTCGCTGCCACAGCCATCAGCAGCGTCCTCACCTTTTGTCTTTTTGTCGTCTGCCACTGGGCTCCTGTCAAGCGCGACTGGTTGGCCACACGACCTTGGACAGCGCTGACATGGGTAGTACTCCTTGCCCTTGGCACCATCCTGCCGTCGGAATGGCTTGTGGAGCGCATGGGGATCACACTGCCGGAGAGCACCGAGAAACTCTTTGAGAGCATCATGGGTGAGCCGCTCGGCTATGTCGCCATCGGCATTTTGGCGCCGTTGGTAGAGGAACTCGTCTTCCGCGGTGCCATACTCCGTACCCTGCTTAAGCTCTTCGACCGCAAATGGCATTGGGTGGCTATCGTCATCTCGGCGCTCATCTTCGGTGCCGTGCACATGAATGTCCCACAGTTTGTCCACGCCGCGCTCATTGGCTTGCTTTTAGGCTGGATGTACTACCGCACCGACTCTATCGTTCCCGGTGTGGCTTTCCACTGGGTCAACAACACGGTGGCCTTTGTGATGTTCCACATGATGCCGCAGATGAACGACGGCAAGCTCATCGACCTCTTCCACGGCAACCATACCACGATGATGCTCAGCCTGCTCTTCTCGCTCTGCATCTTCCTCCCCGCCCTGTTCCAGCTCAGCATCAGGCTGAAGCGGGCAGAGTGATCTCATCGGCCCGAAGTTCAAGCATTCCAAGCACATTGCAAACAACATTTTTTTACAAAGTGCCTTCAACTTTCTCTCTCAATCTAGAGAGCGAAAGATCAGCTCACCAGCCTAAAATCGACAAAAAGCGAAGTTCATCCATCGTTTTTTGCTCATTCTTGGGTATAGAAAGGTACTTTGATGCGATCATCTCGGCGTAATGACATGGTCAGAAAGGCAAGATGACAAGGTCAGAAAGGCGAGATGACTTGATCAGAAAGCCTTTCTGATGAAAAATTCTCTAGAGAATTTGGAGAGAAAAAGATACTTTCATTCTTACAGGAAACTGATTTTCGTATAACATATTAATTATCAGAAAGATACGAAAAACGTGCTGATTTTCGCAAAAAACAGAGCAGAGGAGGTCTTCGTGGAAAAGAATCGATTCTCAGCGCCCGTTTTTTGTCAGTATTCACAACAAGGAAGGGTATGTATAACGAAAGGAGAATGATCATCAAAACGCATAAGATGCTCGTGTGCCCCCCTCGGGGCACCTCAGCAAGAAACAGAGAAGGATTTTAAATCCCCGGTCTGCGCTCCTTCGTCGCTTGACCGGGGTTACCTATGATTCAGCCCCCGTTGGGGCTGTGAATGATGTGTTACTCTGCCGAAATACCGACCATCTTGCTTTGATAGCTGTCTATTGCCGCAGAAAGGGCAGCGTTGATAGCATACGAACTATCATCGGAAGAAGTAAACGTCCAGCGAAAGTCACCTTTACCTAAGCGGCCGGCTCCCGTCCATCCCATGACCACAGCAGGCACCTGCGTGGCAGCGTCGGGCTTGTAAGTGTACATCAGCGTGCTGTTGGTATCGAAGTTGTTGTAAGTCGTACCATCCACGAGCGCTTTCACATCAGCGGGCACCTGCTCATCGCGCAAAGCCACCTCATAGCAATCGAAACTCGTAGCGCTCTCATACTGCGTGATAGGCGTGAAGTTGAAACTTGAGCCTTTGTCAGCGTAGACATTGCCATAGCTCTTGATCATTCCACCCGTCTCGCCCGAGAACGTTCCTTCGCCCTTGGCGTCCGTACCCTGCTGAGAGATGAGCATCGGATCCTTCGTTGCGCGGAAATAGTTGTTTTCCACAAAGACGCTCGAGCCTGTCGTAGCACCCACACCATATTTCGCACATCCGTCGTAATAGTTGTTCCATACGTGCACACTCATCGTACGCACACGCGGATGACGCGAGTCACTGTGATCAAACCAGTTGTGATTGTAGTCGATATAATTTGGTCCGGACTCACTCGTCATGCCGCAGAGCGACGACTTGCCACTGTCGAAATAATGATTATAAGCCACGGTGATATATTGCGAATCGCCTTTGATGTCAGTCGTGCCGTCGCCTTTCACCTGATCAGCGTCGCTTCCCTTCTGTCCGTAGAAGAAGTCGAGGTGATGCACCCAGATGAATTTGTTGTCAGTATCTATCGACACGCAGTCGTCCATACAGCGCATGATGGCGAAGTTGCGCATCTCCACATTGGCAGCATTTCTCAACAGCAAGCCAAAGCCGCGCAACGTAGCGTCGTCGCCGATGCCTTCCAAGGTGATATAGAGATTGCTGCAGGCGTTCTTTCCCTTTATTTGCAAGCCTTCTGACGAAGAAGAGATGGCATCGAGATCGACTTTCTCCACCAAGCCGATGAAGCGTACGTCGAGTGGCCGCGTCTCATAGCCTTTTTGATAAGCGTCGAGGATGGCCTGCAAACCGGTGCATTGAGTCATGTTGGCAGCCTTGGAGCCCGTCTTCACCTCACAGGTCACAGTCTTAGCCGTCTGCGCCGTGACATAGATGACGCGCGCGTCGGACTTCAGCGATCCGTCGTCGTTGTAGGCACCAACACCCGTATTGTTGAGATGAGCAAAGCCCGAGCGGTCGTAGTTCTGCACCGTCATGGCCGTAGCCTCGTTGGCGTTTGCCTCCAGCTCTTTGCCTTTGCTCACCGGCACCACCTTCATGTCGTAACTTCCAGCCTTGAGTCCTACCATGTCAACCCGATAGAAGTCGCCATAGCTGCGCACGAGCATGGAGTCGATGCGCGTGTAATCCGTGTAGTCGCCACCTTTTATATACACGTGATAGAGCGTGCAGTCGCCGAACTTCTTAAACTTCATGTAAGCCGACTCCAGCCAGCCTTTTGTCTCCGTGATCTCCACCTTGCCATCCTCGTTACTTACCTTTCCGCCTGTGTTGCTGCCCGAGGCTTTGGCAAAGCAGACGTTCTTTGGCGTGTAATAGACATCCTGCCAGTCTGAGCCGCGGACATAGAGCGTGTCCTTGTCAATGGTCATCTTGGCGATGTCAGCAGTATTATAGTATTTCAGACTGTTGTCGCTGTTGGTGATGAGCGCCTGGTTGGCCTGGCTGTCAAAGGCCACAGCGTGGTCTGAGACATCGGCTTTCGTACCCGAAGAACTGCCGCCCCCGTCCGTCACCATGATGGAGAAGAGATAGACACCGCCTGTGGTGGTGAGCGTCACGTCGCCATCGGCAACTACCGTGGCCGAATAGTCTGTTCCCGTATTGGAGCTGCTGGCAAACGCCGTCTCGCTGAGATTGGTCAGCATCAACGAGCGTTCTGTTCCACTTGACGACGAGCCAAAACTCACCTTTACGGTAGCTCCGGCCGTAAGATTCGGTATACGCACCACAATGCCTGCGCCGTTCAGACCTAACCGTTTGTTCACATCGACACGAATATTCCCTGCCGTGTTGGCCGTGAAATAGAGTCCTGATGCCATCATCAGCGTCTGCCCGTTGGCAGCGAGCTGCTCATCGGCGACAGCTTGATTGTTGGCATAGCGATTGTTCTTTGCTGTGTAGGTCCAACCTGTCGCATCGGCCTTCAAAGCAGCCTTATCTGTTGATGGCGTGGAAGTAAAGTTCCAGGAAGCATCAGCCCATGCCCAGCCGGGAAGCAGCAAGAGGGCGAACAGCAGTAACAGCGTATTGGGATGGTATGTTTTCATCGTCTGTTCCTCCTTATTTCTTTATTTCCTTTTTACCATTCACGATATAGACGCCCTTAGGCAGACGGGCCTTGCCCTTGCCCATATACTGTCCGGAGAGCGTGTAGATACGGCCGTCAGCAGGACGTGGCGTGTCTTTATCCACGGTTTTAATGCCGGTCGGCGTATCAAAAGCGATGTTCACGGTGGCCATATCCGCCGTCTGCGTAGTGCCATCGGCAAAGGATAATTCCACGTCCGTACCGCTGAAAGTGATCTCCTTCACGGTTTTGTTCACGGTCTGACCACCGATGGTGACAGTTTGCCCGTTGTCTGCCCATGCTGCGAAAGGCAGGGCGGCAATGGCTAAAGCAATGATAATTGGTTTCATATAATGGCTTTTATTAGGTGATTGTTTCCTTTCACTTCCCTTGTGGGCAAAATTAATAAAAAACGATTAATGCTGAAAATCAATGCATTGAAATTATTACGCACTCATTCGTAATATCATTCTAAAATGTCGTACTTTCGTCCAAAGGGCAGTTTCTCGCGTTTCTGTTACTTGCAACATAATGGTTTTTACTTTATATTTGCAGCAAAGAAACAATCAATCCTAATTTAATCAACAACCTAAAAAATCAACGCTTATGAAAAAGCTTTTTACGCTCGCAGCATTTGTTCTTTGCGCATTAACCCTCAGCGCACAGACCACCATCTCGTTCTCAGAAGAGAAGAAGGCAGGCTCTTTGAACGGACAGACCATCACCAGCACGCTTGAAGGATTCAGCCTGACCGTGACCGACACGAAGGGCAAGGCGTCCGTTGACGCCAACAACGCCCGCTTTGGCACGGCAGAAAGCAACACAGCCTACGACCATCGTTTGAAGTCTGGCGCAACGAGTGATGATGCCAACTGCATGTCCATCGCCATCCCTGCAAGCGGCACCTTGCAGGTATGCGCTCGGTCAGCCTCTGGTAGTGCCACCGACCGCAACCTGGTACTTACTCAGGACGGGAAGGAACTGTACAACCAGGTCATAAAGGATGCAGATGTCATCAAGATAACCGATGATGATGGTAAAACCATTAAGGTATACCCTGTTGTCTCTGTCGCCGTGAACAAAGGTACGGTGGATGTCACCTACCCGACTGGTTCACTGAATTTCTACGCGTTCACCTTCACTCTCACCACCACCGGCATCAGCAATACGCTACAAACAAAGAAAGAAAGCAATGGCGCAGCTTATAACCTCGCCGGTCAGCGGGTGAACAAAAACTACAAGGGCATCGTCATCTGCAACGGAAAGAAGATAATCCAAAAATGATCTAATAGCGCAAAAAAATAAAGGGACCGAACTCACGATTGAGTGTCGGTCCCTTTCTACGTTAGTATGTTATGAAAAATTTGAGAGAATAGAAACTTCACAGCTTCTTAATGTTGTTTTACTAAACATGATTTTATAGAGAAAGCATAGAAATATCTTATTTAATCATCACCTGCCCCGTGGAGTTTTGCGTGCTTGTCATCGCTCTCGGAACGGAGTCGATGCTCACGCTGTCGCTCATGGCTACCGATGTGCCTTTTTCTATCTCAGGTTTGGAATATCCGTCATAGCTGCTGATCGGATCTTGACTTTTCTGAGCGAAGGGCACCTGGATGGCATTGCCAAGGGTCAGGACGATGGCGACAATGGCAGCAGCCTTGAAGAGCGGACGCAGGCGCCGGGGCATCGAGACGATGCGTGCCTTGACCACCTTGGGCTCCTCTGTCATGGCGAGAATCTTCTTGTCGAAGTCATCACCGAGCACATCAGCCTTCGGCTCTTCGCGCTGGTAGGCGAAAAGCGGCTGGTAGCGCTTCAAGTCGGCAGGAATGTCGGCCTGACTAAAGAACGCCCGCAAGATGTCTTCCTCTTCCAAGGAAGTCTCGCAGCGCCAATAGCGCTCCAAAAGCTGATTGATATACTTGTAGTCCATCATTATTCTTGCATTTACACAATAACGACGAGGGAAATGGATAAAAGTTACAGGGGAATTCTATATTTAACCTTTGATAACAAGAAAAGGCTAAACAGTAAGTGACCGCATCGCGAGACACAGGGCTCAGCCTCGCGCCTCAAAGCCGTCAATCGCCTGGAAGCGCTGCTTGACGGCCTGGCGGGCCCGGAAGATATTGACCTTGACCTGCTCCTCCGTCATGCCGAGCAGAGCTGCGATGTCCTTGTAGGCTTTGCCCTCGAAGTCGCGCAGCTGGATGCATTCCCGCTGCTTCTCGGGCAAGCTGCCGACGATCTCACGCACAATGCTCACCTGATCTTTTTCAATAGCCTTGTCAGCTGGGTTGAAGGTATTGTCGGGCTTTTCCACCGGTTTGTCGTCGAGACTCTCGGTCTGACTGCGTTTGTTCTTCACACTATCCAGTGCCAGGTTGCGGCAAACGGTGAAGCAGAACGCCTCGATGTTGTCGATCTCGTCCCACGTGTCGCGCTTGTTCCAGACCTTGATGAGCGTTTCCTGCACGACATCCTCAGCCTCAGCACTGTCGAGCGTGATGCGCAGCGCGAAACGATAGAGCTGATTTTTCAGTGGCAGGATGTCGTTGCGGAAATCTATTTTCATTCTCAAGCCTTTCTCTTAACAAGCGTTTTGTGGTTCATCGTGTGATGACGGTACCCGTAGCGGTGCCGATATTCTCGGCCTTGGTGATGATGACGCGGTCCACACCGGCGTCTACAGCAGCCAGGGCGTTGGTGATCTTAGGGATCATGCCCCCCCTGATGGTGCCGTTGGCTACCAGTCGCACGAACACATCGTGGTCGATCGTGCCGATGACACTGTTCTCGTCATCGGGATCAGCCAGCACGCCCGCCTTCTCAAAGCAGTAGACGAGCGTCGTCGGCGCACCCTCACGTGCCAAGGCTTTCGCCGTCTCGGCCGCGATGGTGTCGGCATTGGTGTTGAGGATATAGCCCATTCCATCGTGAGTCAGCGGCGCCATGACAGGCGTCAGACCGTCATGGATCAGTGTGAGCAGGCGATGACCGTCGGCCTTGTCCACATCGCCGACGAAGCCATAATCCACGCCGTCTTTCTTCGGACGCTTATGGCTGCGGATCACATTCATGTCGGCGCCGGTCAGTCCCACGGCATTCACACCACGTGACTGCAACTGCGCCACAATGTTCTTATTGACAAGGCCACCATAGACCATGGTCACCACTTCGAGCATATCGGCGTCGGTGATGCGCCGTCCCTCCACCATCTTGCTCTCTATGCCCAAGGCTGATGCCACCTTGGTGGCGCGACGGCCTCCACCGTGCACGAGTACCTTCTGTCCCGGCAGCGCTGCAAAGCGGTCGAGCAACTGGGTCAGACGCTCCGTGTCCTCCACGATGGCACCGCCCACTTTTATGACTGTCACTTGTTCCATTCTCTATACAATAATCAAAACAATAGTATTTATCAGCCGCCCCCACGCCTCTGTCAGACACAGAGACATGGGGACGGTCTGTAACATCTTACTCCAGATAGGTGTAGCCATAGAGTCCCGAGCGGTAGTTGCTGAGGAACTCCTTGCCCTCCTCTAATGAGAGCTTGCCCTGCTTGACACTTTTGGTGACCCACTGCTCCAGCTGTCGGACGAGTTTCTTCGGGTTGTACTGCACATACTCCAACACCTCCTCGACAGTCTCTCCGTCAATGATCTGATCGATGCTATAAGTGCCGTTCTTCACCGAGATGTGCGCGGCGTTGGTATCACCGAAGAGGTTGTGCATGTCGCCGAGGATTTCCTGATAGGCACCCACGAGGAATACACCTATATAATAAGGCTCATCTTTCTTGAGCGCATGCACGGGGAGCACGTTTGACTGCGTGCCGTTGACGGCAAAGTTGGCCACCTTGCCGTCGCTGTCGCAAGTGATATCCTGCAACGTGCAGTTGCGTGTGGGCCGCTCATTGAGCCGTTCGATCGGCATGATGGGGAAGAGCTGGTCGATCCCCCAGCAGTCGGGCAGACTCTGGAAAAGCGAGAAGTTGCAGAAATATTTATCCGCCAAGAGCTTGTCGAGACCGCGCAACTCGTCGGGCACATGCTTCAGCGTCTTGGCGATGGAGTTGATCTCATGGCATACGCTCCAGTACATCGACTCCACCTCGGCACGCGTCTTGAGGTCAACCATGCCGTGGGCAAACATGTCGAGACAGTCCTCACGGATCTGGTCAGCGTCGTGCCAGTCCTCAAGCATCGACTTGGGATTGAGGTTGCACCATATATCATAGAGATCACGCACAAGCTGATGATCAGACTCCTTGGCTTCAAACTCCTCCGGCATCTCGGGCAGTGAGGCAGCACCGAGCACGTCGAGGATAAGCACCGAGTGGTGCGCAGCCAACGAGCGACCGCTCTCTGTGATGATATTCGGGTGCGGGATGTTGTTGCGGTTGGCGATGTCTGCGAAGGCATAGACGCAGTCGTTGATATACTCCTGGATGGAGTAGTTGACCGAACTCTCGGAGTTGCTTGAGCGTGTACCGTCATAGTCAACACCAAGTCCACCGCCACAGTCGACATACTCGATGTTGTAACCCATCTTTCTGAGGTTGCTATAGTACTGTGCCGCCTCTGTGAGTGCATTCTGAATACGGCGAATCTTGGTGATCTGACTGCCGATATGGAAGTGGATCAGACGCACGCTGTCGTGCAGCCCTACCTCATCGAGTTTCTTCAAAGCCTGCAAGAGCTCCATTGGCGTCAGTCCGAACTTCGAAGCGTCGCCGCCGCTCTCAGCCCATTTGCCCGATCCTGAGGATGCAAGCTTGATGCGAATGCCGATGTTTGGCTTTACGTTCAGTCGCTTAGCCGTCTTTGCGATGACATCGATCTCGTTGAGTTTCTCCACCACGATGAAGATGTGCTTGCCAAGTTTTTGGGCCAACATAGCAAGCTCGATATAGCTTTCGTCCTTATATCCATTGCAGATGATGAGCGAGTCGCTCTTGCACTGCACGGCGATGACGGCGTGGAGCTCAGGCTTGGAACCGGCCTCGAGGCCGAGATTGAACTTGCGTCCGTGAGAGATGATCTCGTCGACGACGGGCTGCATCTGGTTGACCTTGACGGGATAAATGATATAGCTTTGTCCCTTGAAGTTGTACTCTTTCTTTGCTTTCTCATAGCACTCAGCCATCTTCTCAATGCGGTTGTCGAGAATATCGGGGAAGCGAAGCAGCACCGGAGGGGTGACATCGCGTAAGGCGAGCTCATCCATGACATCGCGCAAATCGATCTGCGTGTTATCCTTGCAAGGCGTGACATAGACATCACCCTTCTCATTTATTCCGAAATAAGAAGTGCCCCAACCATTAATATTGTACAACTCCTTGGAGTCATCGATGGTCCATTTTTTCATCTAATCAGCGTAGTTAATTTTATTGCCGACTCATGGCAAGCCGAGTTGTTGTTTCAGTTGCTCTACTGTAATCTGTATTTTGTCGAAATTATCCATCAGGCTCACGTCGAGCGTGTGTTTGGCCTTAGTGTAGAAAGGCTCGCGCTGACGGAGTTGCTGCTCTATAAACGTGATGACCTCCTCGGGAGTCTTGTTAAGCAACAGCGGGCGTACGGTCTTTCCCATCTTCAGATGCTGCACGAGCACATCGGTGGTGCACTTGAGATAGACCGACTCTCCCTGCTGGTTGATATAGTCCATGTTGTCGAAGAAGCACGGCGTACCTCCGCCACAACTCAGCACGATATTCTCAAACTCAGCCACCTCGTGGAGCATGTTGCGCTCTACTTTGCGAAAGCCGTCCTCGCCCCGTTCGTCAAAGAGTTGCTTGACGGTCTTGCGCATACGGCTTTCTATGTACCAGTCGAGGTCATAAAAGGGCAGCCCCAGGTTTTTGGCGAGGGCCTTGCCGACCGTTGTCTTTCCAGAGCCCATGTAGCCCAAAAGGATGATGCGGACAGGTGTTTCCATCAGCTTAAACGTCTATTTTCTTCTTCTGGCCTTGGCTTTTGGCTCCGGCGCGTTCTTGATGATCTCCATACACTCGTCGTAGCTCAGGTCTCCGGCCAGCGCACGGTCGTGAAGACTCTTGTCGATGCGGTAGTTGTTTCCGTCGAAAGCGAGGTAAGGGCCAAAGCGTCCCTTGAGCAGTTCCAGCCGTTCATCCTCCTCAAACTTCTTGATTTCGCGCTCACGGTCTTTCAGACGCTTAGCAAGGATCAGCGAGATGGCATGGTCGAGGGTGACCGTCATCGGGTCGTCTTCCTTGGGCAGTGACACATATTTCCTGTTGTGCTGGACATAAGGACCAAAGCGTCCGGCACCGATGGTGACGGGCATACCCTCGAACTCTCCGAGCTCCCGTGGCAACTTAAACAGATCCAAAGCCTCTTCGAGCGTTATAGTTTCAATACTCTTATCCTTAGGTATCTGGGCGAAGCGCGGCTTCTCGTCGTCGTCAGCAGTACCGATCTGAGCCAGCGGACCGAACTTTCCTATCTTCACCAGCACGGTTCTGCCTGTCTTAGGATCCTTACCGAGGATGCGCTCGCCGGCCTTATGCTCAGAGCGCGACTGCATGACCTGGTCGACAGTCTTCTCAAAAGGCTTGTCAAACTTGCTCATCATGTCCTTCCACTCTTCCTTACCCTCAGCGATCTTATCAAACTGGTTCTCGACCTTCGCCGTGAAGTTGTAGTCCATGATCTCGGGGAAGTTCTGCAAAAGGAAGTCGTTGACCACAATGCCGATGTCGGTGGGGATGAGCTTTCCTTTCTCTGAACCGGTGAACTCAGTCTTTGTTGTCGACTTCACCTGGTTGCCTTTCAAAATATCAACGGTGAACTTTGTCTCTTTTCCGCCCTTGTCGCCTTTCTCCACATAGTCGCGCTGCTGGATCGTGGAAATCGTCGGCGCGTAAGTAGATGGGCGTCCGATGCCGAGCTCCTCCAGTTTGTGTACGAGGCTGGCCTCGGTATATCGTGCCGGCCCTTGAGAGAAACGTTCCGTAGAGGAAATGCTTTCACGAGAGAGTTGCTCGCCCACTTGCAGTGCGGGTAGGGACGCAAACTCCTCCGACTGTTCGTCGTCGTCAGTCGACTCCTTATAGACTTTCAGAAATCCGTCGAAGACGATGACCTCACCATGGGCCACGAATTTTTCGGGCTGACCGCTGATATTGATGTTGACCGCGGTCTTCTCGATCTGTGCCTCAGCCATCTGCGAGGCGACAGAGCGCTTCCAGATCAAGTCGTAGAGGCGCTTCTCCTGTGCTGTACCGTCGATAGAGCTGTTCTCCATGTGGGTGGGTCGAATGGCCTCGTGGGCTTCCTGCGCACCCTTAGACTGTGTGTGGAAGTTGCGGGGAGAACTATATTGCTCACCATAGAGTTTGGTGATGGCATCCTTACTGCTGTTGATGGCGAGTGCCGAGAGGTTGACGCTGTCGGTACGCATGTAGGTGATGCGTCCATTCTCATAAAGCTGCTGCGCGATGCGCATGGTCTGCGACACGGTGAATCCGAGCTTTCTGGCAGCTTCCTGCTGCAAGGTAGAAGTGGTGAAAGGAGGCGCGGGGGCGCGCTTCAACGGCTTTTTCGACACATTGTCCACGGTGAAGACAGCATCCTTGCACCGGTTGAGGAAGTCGAGCGCCTCATCGTGTGTGGCAAAGCGCTTGTCGAGTTCTGCCTTGACTTCCACGCCGAGGCTGTCGCCATTGACGGGCGTGAAGATGGCCGTGACACGGTAGTAAGGCTCACTCTTGAAGGCCTGAATCTCACGCTCACGCTCCACGACAAGTCTGACGGCTACGCTCTGCACACGTCCGGCCGAGAGCGAAGGCTTGACCTTGCGCCACAATACCGGTGAGAGTTTAAAACCGACGATGCGGTCCAGCACGCGTCGGGCCTGCTGAGCATTGACGAGATTCATGTCGAGATGGCGGGGATGCTCGATAGCGTAGAGGATGGCGGGCTTGGTAATCTCATGGAAGACGATACGCGAAGTCTTTGCCTCATCGAGTCCGAGCACTTCACAGAGATGCCAACTGATGGCTTCTCCCTCGCGATCCTCATCGGATGCGAGCCACACTTTTTTGGCGCCCTTGGCATCTTTCTTGAGTTCTGCTACAACCTTCTTCTTATCCTCTGGTATCTCATAGTCTGGTTCAAACGTCTTTTCGTTGATACTGAGTCCACTTTTCTTTAGGTCTCTGATGTGTCCGTAGGAAGACATCACTTTATAATCCTTGCCGAGGAATTTCTCAATCGTCTTGGCCTTGGCAGGGCTCTCTACAATGACTAAGTTATCTTGCATGCTTGCGTGTAGTTATATAATGTCGGGGACAAAAGTAATAATAACTTTGTCTTACACCTTATTATATATGTATGATTTTAGAATTTTTAAGAGACTCCGATGCAAAAAGTTACATAAATGTAAGTTACATCCATATAACTTTTATGTTAAAAACCGAGTTTGCCAGCTTCAAAGTCCTGCTGGAAACGGACCACGGCCCGACGGATGGAGTCCAAGCCAAATCTTTCGGGACGCAGATCTCTGACGGCGACCCACTCATAACCGGCCGCATCGTCGCGTGCCGACAAAGCATAGAAGTCTTCCACACGGCAGAGGAAAAAGAAGTCGAGCGTATGGACGGCGAAGCCGGAATAGAGATAGGTGTTGGGATAACTGAAGAGCAGACGTGAGGAAACGACGGTGAGTCCGGTCTCTTCCTTCACTTCGCGAGCAAGCCCCTGGCCAGCAGTCTCGAACAAGTCGTAGAAGCCGCCCGGAAAATCGAGCGTGCCCTTGGCGGGATCGTTCTTGCGGGTGATGACGAGCAACTCGTCGCGGCTGTTCATAATCAGCGCAGCGTTGGCTGCACTGGGGTTGAGAAAATACTCAAAGCCACAGTGCCGGCAACGCTTGCTCTTCACCGTGCTGGGCTCAAACTCAGATGATCCGCAGACGGGACAATAGCGAAACTTATCAAGAACGTGCATGATTTTTATTTCGCCAACAGACCTCTGATCTCTGCGTCGAGGTCCTTGACCTGTACATCGCGCTTCTGCAACACGTTGTTGCGGTCGATGAGGAAGAAGGTCGGCACGGTCCGCACATTGTACTGTGAGGCGAATTGCGAATTAGGACCGTCGCCGTCGTGGACACAGATCCATGGCAGGGCGGCCACGCTCTCTTTCCAGAAGTGCTCGTCGGAGTCGAGACTTACCTGATAGATCTCAAAGCCCTGAGCATGATATTTGTTGTAGAGGTCGCGCAAATGCATGACGCGCTCGGTGCTGCCCTTGGCGGCAAACATGTGGAAGTCGAGCATCACCACCTTACCCTTGAGTTGTGTGAGTCGGCGGATGTTGCCTTCACGGTCCGGAAGGGAAATTTCCAGCACACCAGTCGTCTGCACCTTGCTGGGGTCGATCTGTCCCTGAGCCTGCTCGGCCTGGATGATGCGCACATTCTTCATGCCTTGCAGGGCGATGTTATGGAGGTTGACACCACGCTCGGACTTAGGGTAATAGGTATCCCAACTCGTTGCAACGGCGGCGAAGACCTGCACGTCTTCCTTCTTGCTACGCGGATCGAAGATGAGCACCGTCTGATTTCCGATGTTCACCGTTTGGAAGAGCGCGAAATAAGCGTAGGCTTTCATCGGTGCGGTGAAGATATACAGGCGCTTCACCTTATCCTTGTAGCTGGCCATGGTCTGCTGGATGGCAACGTCGACCTGGTCGTAAGACAGGTTGGGATTTTGCTGGACGGCGTTGATGGTAGCCTGCAATCCCAACTGCATCTGCGACAGTTCCTTCATCTTTGAGCAGTCGTCGGAACCTTTCACCTCGTACTGTGCCGACATCGTCGGGTAAGAAGCTTTCACCGTGATGTTCTCTGTGGAGTCAACAGCAATATTGATGATCTGCCGTGCGATACGCAACCGATAGTACTCAGGAGCGTCCGGTGCCTTGCCGTCAAAGGAGAACGATCCGTCCTTGTCAAGTTTCACGGAGTCAACCGTCACCGGCCCGTTGAGGCTCATATTCTCGAAATAGAGCAACGAGTCTTTGGCATCAGTGATGACACCAGAGACGTGGAATTTCTTTCCCGTGCAAGAGGCGAGCGCCAATGCGGTAAGAACGATCAGCACCGCCGAGAGTACTTTGTTTGTCTTCATTGTATAATGCGATAACTTGTTTGCTTGGTTTTCAACTTGCAAACTTACATATTTTTTTTGTATTTCACGTCTATTTGCGGAAGAAAATGGCAATATGCAGCACAACGGAAGCTACACAGCCGACAACAGGAAGCCTTGACGCACCCAAGAAACGCAACGAAGCCGCCGGAGAATCTACTTCTCCGGCGGCTTCTGAATGATGATAGAAGGTTTCAATTACTTTATGCAGAAAGACTCATTACTTTCTGCTGAAGCCCATTTTACTTTCTACTGAAAGTCTCATTACTTCTTGCTGAATCCCTCATTACTTCTTGCTAAAGGTCTCATCGAGCAAGGTATAGAAGGCGGGATCCTCGCCGACGACTGTCTTCACAATCTTGCCCTGCGGATCAATGAGGATTTTTGTGGGGAAGCCCTGAATGCCGTAAGCGTCCAAGATCCGGCGGTTGTCGCGTGGACAATAGACGTGGAGCCAAGGCAACTCATGCTTCTGCACGGCAGCTTTCCACTTCTCCTGCGTGTCATTGCAGTCGACGCCGAGGATCTGGAACTTACCCTTATACTTATTATAATACTCCTTCATCTCGGGGAAGCCTTTGATGCACCATACACACCAAGAGCCCCAGAAGTCGAGAATCACGTACTGACCACGCAGACCGGAGAGACTCAGCGGTTTGCCGTTGATGTCATTGAGGGTAAAGTCGGGAGCAGCGATACCTGATGCCTGCTTCTTTGCAGCCTCAGCCTCAGCCTTTGCCTCATTCTCCAAAGCAGTCATGATGCCCGTGTAATAGCTCTTCATGCGGCCGTCGCGTACAGCGGGAGAGAGCAGCTTCACGGCATCACGCATCCAGCCCAGCTCTCCCATCTGAGGAATCAGATAGGCGCAAGCCTCATTGTCGGGATGCTGCTTGATGAAATTCAGCATTTTGTCGCGCATCTCCTGGCGGAGCAAACCACCTTTCTCCTGATAGACTTTCATCACAGCCTCTTGGCTCTCACCAGCTTTCATGCGTCCCTGCAGGCTGTCGACCAACTGCTGCATGGGCTTCTGGGCTGCCTCCATCATACGATCCACCTCATTGAACTGCTGATAGAACTTAGAACCTGTGAGATAATAGTTGGATGTCAGGTCCCCACTCATCACAGCGCTCTCGCCCGGAACGGCGATCACCTGAAAACCGGCGCGCTCTGTACCACGCATACTGCCGGGCGTATAGGCACGGATGTCGGTCGGCTCACTCACATGTACCGTAAAGTCGAACTTGCCATTCTTTACCAGCACCGTGTCGGTCTTTGCCTTTTGGTCACCCTGCGGCACGATCACCAGCAGTGTGTCCTTGACTCCCTTGACGTCGCCTTTGAAGTGGACGGCATCACTTGCGACTTTCTTCTGTGCCATAGCGGGCACGCAGGCCATGGCCATCAGGGCCAGGCTGCATAAAATGCTTTTCATCATATTTTCTTTCAAGTTGTGAATAATAATCTTCTTTATGATTTAAAAGTAACGATTTACCTTATAAGGACGTAGTAACAGGCAGAAGAGTTACCTTCTGCCCGTTAAAAAAGCCTTATTTCTTTTTCGGCCGTCGGCGTGCCCAGCCTTCTTCGCTGAAATCAGGAACCTCGCCGCGCAGCTTAATATTGCGGCTGTCGGCCATCAACTGCTTCCAGTCGTCACGCCCGCGACGGCTGTCATCGTCGTGGGCTCTGCTGCTTTGGCGGCCTTTGCCACGTCCGCTCTTGCCATAGCTGTGGTCGCCTTTGTCGGCGCCACCGCGACTGCCGCGTGCCGAGCGTCCGTGTCCACTCTCGTCGGCATCGTTGCAGCGTACCTCGCGACCTTTGTAGGCCGTGCCGTCCAAAGCGCGCATCACACGCTGGGCATCTTCCTCGGGTACTTCGATATAGCTGAACTTCTGCAGCAGGTCGATATGTCCCACTTCCTGATGGCCATGGATATGCTTGTTGATAAACTGCATGACCTCACCGGGATAGAAGCCGTCTTGCTTGCCCAAGTTGATGAACAGACGGCGATAGCCGGCCTCTGCCTGACGCGGCCCGCGCTTGCGGTTGCGCGTGTCCTTGCCGCCACGTCCGTTACGGTCGCCCTGTTCCGACTTGTCACGGCCCTTCGTCGTAGGCTTGACAATCTCGGGCGCATTCTTGTAGTAGTCCAGGAACTTGCCAAAGGTGATGCTCACCATCTTCTTGATGATGTCTTCCTTGTCGACATAGTCAAACTGTCTGTTGATCTCAGGCATGTAAGGTGCGATGAGATCCTCGTCGACGTCAGCCTTCATAATGTCGTCCATGGTCTTGAAGAGTTGCTTCTTGCAGATCTCCTCAGGCGTGGGCAGGGTGCCGTCGACAAACTCTTTGCCGATGATCTTCTCGATGTTGCGCACCTTGAACTTCTCGCGCGAGTGGATGATGGAGATGCTCGTTCCTTTCTTGCCGGCGCGTCCGGTACGGCCCGAGCGGTGGGTGTAGTTCTCCACATCGTCGGGCAGACCATAGTTGATCACGTGGGTCAGGTCGTCAACGTCCAGTCCGCGGGCGGCCACATCAGTGGCTACGAGCAGCTGGGTCAGGTGGTTGCGGAACTTCTGCATGGTCAGATCACGCTGTTGCTGACTCAGGTCGCCATGGAGCGCCTCGGCATTGTAACCGTCCTTGATGAGCTTATCAGCTACTTCCTGCGTCTCGATCTTCGTACGACAGAAGATGATAGCGTAGATGCGGGGGTAGAAGTCAACGATACGTTTCAGCGCAAGATACTTGTCACGCGCGTTGACCATATAATAGATGTGGTTGACGTTCTCGGCACCTTCGTTGCGTGAGCCGACGACGATCTCCTTGTAGTCGTGGAGATAGTTCTTGGCGATGGCCTCAATCTCTTTGCTCATCGTGGCTGAGAAGAGCAGGGTATTGCGGTCAGCGGGCACGCCTTCAAAGATCTCGTTGATGCTTTCCGAGAAGCCCATGTTGAGCATCTCGTCGGCCTCATCGAGCACGACGTTGTTGACTTGGTCGAGCTGAGCCACGCCACGTTTCATCAGATCGATGAGCCGGCCGGGGGTAGCCACGATGATCTGCACGCCATGGCGCAGGGCATGGATCTGTGTCTCGATAGACGCTCCGCCATAGACGGGCACGATGTGCATGCCGTCGATATACTTGGCAAAAGCGTTGAGGTCATCGGCAATCTGCAAGCACAGCTCACGGGTGGGGCTGAGGATGAGGGCCTGGGTCGCTTTGTTGGTGGGGTCGGTCTTCTGCAACACGGGAATGCCGTAAGCGGCGGTCTTGCCTGTTCCTGTCTGTGCCAATGCTATGACATCGTTGCCGTGACCGAGCAAATAAGGGATTACTTCTTCCTGTACGGGCATGGGCTGCTCAAAGCCCAGCTCTTCGATGGCGCGGCGAATCTCTTCGCTGACGCCCAATTCTTCAAATGTCTTCAATCTTTAAACCTTTAAATTTTCAATGACGCATGAGGAATCAACCGCCCTCCCAGCCATTGAAAATTATCGGGCGTATTCCTCCATTCGTGTAAAAAACGGTGCAAAGTTACGAAAAAATCGGCACTTAGCCGTCTATCCACGATTTCTTTTAAAGTTCTTTATAACGTTTAGCCTCCTTGAAAGGTATGCTATAAGCATCCGTCTCACCCATTGCTGACCTTCATCCTTCGCCATATCCAACGGGGCACGCAACGCCAGAGAGCGGTGAGCAAACGGTAACGCCAGTCGATGACCACAACATGACGACGGTGCAGGATGGCCTTGACGATGGTACGCGCCACGGTCTCCGGACTCATCAACAAGGGATAACGGCGACCGTCGCCAAGCAGAGCGGTACGGACAAAACCCGGACGGATGTCGGTGAAATGGATGTTTTTGCCTCGCATGTGGGCTTGTTGCTCCAGAGCTTCGACATAGGTGGCGTCGAAGGCCTTGGTAGCACTATAGGCCGGAGCCGCCCCCAAGCCTTTGGTACCAGCGATCGATGACACCACGGCAATATGGCCTTCGCTACGAGAGACAAAGTAGCGATAAGCCTCACTGACCATGCGCGTGAAGCCCAAAGCATTGGTCTGCACCGTCGTCAGCTCCTTGTCGGCATCAAGCACCATGTTTTGCCAACCCACGCCGGAGACATGAAGATAGAGGTTGATTCCCCCCATTTCATCGATCAACCGGCGCAATTGTACTTCGCTTCCAACTTCCGTGATGTCGATGGAGGCGTATTTCACCTGATCGGGATATTCCCGGCTCAGTGCAGCCAAAGGCTCGGTGCGCCGTGCGGCCAGTCCCAAATGCCAGCCACGACGGAGCAGCAACCGGGCCACCTCCAGGCCTATGCCCGACGAGGCACCCATGATCACGGCCGCAGGACCGTGCTTTGCTTCTGTTGTTTCTTTACGGTTTGTCATTGCCTACAACCTTATTATATTATAAGTGACTGTGCGATTCACCTGTACTCACACCTTATTGTAATAGGAGTCTGCACCCGTCATTTCCGGAACTTCTTCCCGATGACGGGCAGAGAGCTCAGCGGCAGATCCCTCTTCACGATGAAAGCTACGTCCGCGATCAGCAACAGCGTGTTGACAAGCAAGGCCGGCAACATCGGCAGATAGCGGTTGGAAGCCGTCATGCCCACAAAGAGCACTATGGCAAGCAGCGTGTAGGTGAAGATCGACTTCAACGGATAGGCGATCGGATAGTATTTCTGACCGAAGAAATAGCTCAGTACCATGCTCACCGCATACGAGGCGAAGCCGGCCCACGCACAAGCCCAGTAGCTGAAGCGCGGGATGAAGATGATGTCGAAAGCGATCAATACGACAGCACCGATACCTGAGAACCAGGCACCCCAAATGGTTTTGTCGATGAGCTTATACCAGAAGCTAAGATTGAAGAACACGCCGAACATGATCTCAGCGGCCATCACGATCGGCACGATCTCCAAGCCCTCCCAGTAGCTACGACCAATGATATAGCGGATGATGTCCATGTAGGCCACTACGCAGAGGAAGGCGAGAAGGGTGAAGATGATGTAGAACTTCATCACCCGGGCGTAAGTCTCCTTATTGTTTTTCTCTTTGGACTGTCCGAAAACAAATGGTTCGTAGGCATAGCGGAAGGCCTGGGTAATCATCACCATGATGGTGGCTATCTTGATGCAGGCGCCATAGATGCCAAGCTGCACACGTGCGTCATGGGCGTTGCCATTGAAAACATAGGGGAAGATGATCTGCGAGGCACACTGGTTGAGCTGTCCGGCCAGTCCCATGACGAGCAGCGGCCAAGTATAGCGGAGCATGCGCTTGCAGGTAGCCTTGTCAAACGGATTGCCCATTGCCTTGAGTTCCTTGCCCAGCAAGAGCAGGGTGAGCACAGAACCGGAGAGCTCTATCCAGAACACCCACACCACTTCCAAGTCGAAGTTGGCGTCGTAGATGCCGAAGAGATTGACGTGCATGGCAGGCAACACAATGAGATAGAGCGACACGCCCACGATGTTCACGGCAATACTCACCATCTTCAGCAATGCGAACTTGACAGGTTTATGGGCATAACGCAGATAGGCAAAGGGGATCGCCGTGAAGGCGTCGATGGCCACGCACACGCCCATGATCATCAGATATTCGGGATGGTCAGGATAGCCGATGGCGCCGGCTACAGGATGTATAAACAGCGCCAGCAACACCACGAAGAGCAGTGAGGTGAAGCCTACGGTGTGGAGCGTGGTGGGATAGACCTTTTTCGGATCCTCGCCGGGCCGGTTCATAAACCGGAAGAAGGTGGTCTCCATACCGTAGGTCAGGATGATGATGAGCAAGGCGATGTAGGCATAGATGTTGGTGATGATGCCATACTGTCCTCCGGCAGCGTTGAACTTCGCCGTCTCAATAGGTACAAGCAGATAGCCGATGAAACGGGCTGCAATACTGCTCAGGCCGTAAATGGCCGTGTCTTTTGCAAGAGATTTTAAATTCTGCATATTTTCTTGATGAGCTTATGTCGTTTTTAATGTCAGAAAATCTATTTTTCAAAAGAATAGATAAGCAATGGCTATTGCTGCAATGGCGCCTGCAAGGTCAGCGAGCAGGCCGCAAGCCACAGCGTGACGTGTGTACTTGATATTGACAGAGCCGAAGTAGACGGCAAGGATATAGAAGGTGGTGTCGGTGGAGCCTTGGAAGATACAGCTCAGACGACCCACGAAGGAGTCGGGACCATAGTTCTTCATCGCCTCTAACATCAGTCCGCGAGCGCCACTGCCAGAAAGCGGCTTCATAAAAGCAGTAGGCAACGCACCCACAAAGTCGGTGTTCAGCCCACACTGCTTCACCACCCAGGCAATGCCGTCAATGAGCATGCCCATAGCACCTGAGGCGCGAAATACGCCAACGGCCACCAAGATGGCAACAAGATAAGGGATGATGCGCACGGCAGTGTGGAAACCTTCTTTAGCTCCCTCAATAAAGGCATCGTAGACATTGATGTGTTTTCTCACGCCCGCAAGGATGAACAGCACGATCACCGTCATCAGGATCAGGTTACCGGCTACGGACGTCACAGAGCTCATCGTGTCCTTGTCCATCTGACCGAAGCCCCAGATGACCAAAGCAACAAAGGCGATGAGTCCGCCCAGGGTAGCCAGCAGGACAGGTTGGAACAGGTTGATGCGCTGCCACGCCGCCGTGATAATGATCCCCGCCAACGTGGCTACGCTCGTCGCCAAGAGAATGGGGATGAACACATCGGTGGGTTGCACGGCACCATAACTGGAGCGGAAGGCAAGAATAGTGGTAGGGATGATGGTCAGTCCCGACGTGTTAAGCACCAGGAACATGATCATCGGATTGGTAGCCGTATCCTTCTTTGTGTTCAGCTCCTGCATGCCGGCCATAGCCTTTAAACCCGTCGGCGTGGCGGCATTGTCGAGTCCTAACATGTTGGCAGCAATGTTCATGAAGATAGACCCCATCACGGGATGATTCTTAGGAATATCGGGGAAGAGCTTGGTAAACACCGGACTGAGCAATCGCGCCAGCGCGTTGACGGCGCCAGCTTTCTCTCCTATCTTCATGATACCCAGCCACAAGGCCAGCACGCCGGTCAGTCCCAGCGAGGTTTCGAAAGCTGTCTTCGACGTGTCGAACGTGGAGTCCACCATCTTCTGAAAGATCGTGGTGTCGCCCATCAACAATTGTACGCCACCAAAAATGAAGGCAACGACAAAGAATCCAATCCAAATATAATTGAGTACCATACTATATTTTATGATTCATCTTTTGATTTGCAAAGTTACTAAAAAAAAGCTATATGACCTTTTTTAGTTATTATTATTTGTATAATCTAAAATAAAGTGGTAATTTTGCCAAGGGAACGAAAATGCAAACAATGAAGATTTTCCTTCTTATAAGAAAGAAGTAAGCAGATTTAATGATATTTATCCGTGAGCAGTATCAACATTGACAGGCGCAGGACGCTCTTAGCTACCATTACACTTTGTGACTTTATCATTGTCAACTTAGTGGCTTGGCTGATTTTCTTAGAATTGGGTTCAGACATACCGGCTTATTTTCACACATACACCCGTATAGTAGTTGCCCTCATGAATGTGTCGGTACTGATCAGTGAACTCTTTTTCCACAGCATCATCCACTTCCGACTGCTGCGCCTGGCCGACGTGTCCCTTAATGTCTTCCGACTGACACTAACATTCACGTGTATCTTTGCCGTGCTGACGAAGTTTGTCTTCAATGACGTTCCGACCATCTTTTCCGTGTTCTTCTTCTTCAGCGCTTACCTGTCGCTGATGCTTTCGCGCATCTGCGAGCGTGGCGTGCTGAACTATCTGCGCAGTCACGGCCACAACGTGCGGCGTGTGCTCTTTGTCGGCGACGATCCGGCGCTGGTAGTGCTGCACAACGAGATGATGGAGAATCCAGAGCTGGGCTACCGTTCGCTGGGCTATTACAGCGATGCCACAATCACCGATTGTCCAGAATCATTGCATTATCTCGGCACGCTGACTCAGATGAACAAGAAGATGAACGAGAACGATCGCTCGCCACTGAGCCAGTCGGGTATCGACATTGTGTTTTGTAGTCTGCCGCATGAGATGGGCTTTGAGGTAGAGCGTGTCATGCGCTCGTGCGACAAAAATGTGGCTCGTTTCTATTATGTGCCGCGTACGTTTGCCGATTCCAAAATGCGACTCGGCCCGATCCGCATGGGTGAGCACATATTCTTCACTAACCACCGCAGTGCACTCATGCAGCCTTATAACCGCATCATCAAGCGCTCGTTTGACTTAGTCGTGAGTCTGACAGCCTGCGCGTTCCTTGTTCCGCTGACCTTAGTCGTCGGCGCTATCATCAAAATACAGAGCCCCGGCCCCATCTTCTTCAAGCAGCAGCGCACAGGCCTCAACGGTAACGCTTTCTGGTGCTACAAGTTCCGCTCGATGCACGTCAACAAAGATGCTGACTGCAAGCAAGCCACAGAAAACGACCCACGCAAGTTCCCCTTCGACAACTTCATCCGGAAATACAATATCGACGAACTGCCACAGTTCTTCAATGTGCTCATCGACGACATGAGCCTCGTGGGTCCACGCCCGCACATGCTTGCGCATACGGAGATGTACGGAAAGCTGATCGACAAATACATGGTACGCCACTTCTGCAAGCCCGGCATCACAGGATGGGCACAGGTCACCGGTTGCCGTGGTGAAACCAAAGAACTTTGGCAGATGGAGGAGCGCATTCAGCGCGACATCTGGTATATGGAGCACTGGAACGTGGGACTGGATCTGAAGATCATGGCCATGACTTTCCGCTCCTTCTTCGTCCACGACGAGCACGCTTACTAAGTTCCGCCTATCCTCAACAACAGCACCGCTCATCGCTAACAACAGCGCCCTTGGAGTTATCCATCATAAAGAAAGATGGCTCCAAGGGCGCTCGCTGTTTATATTTGCAACAATCGTCTTCTGCTATTCATCCTTGTCTGTGCGGAACGGCATCAACGGCAGATTGGCACAGTTCTTCAGGTTGCCCAACTCGAAATTGCGGAAGCAGTAGCGCACGTACTTCGGCTGCTTCACCTCTGGCGACGTGACGTAAATCGTCTCGTTGCGGCGGTCCTGTCCCGACACCCAGAAGTGTCCGGCCACAGCACGATGGAAGACCTTGTCGGCTCCGGCCACCTCAAAGCCCTGGATGCCCTCGTAGCGTGACACACCGCCATAGGTCTTATCAAGGCTGACATAGCAGGTGTCGCCCTCGATGAACATGCTCTTATAGACCGGACTCTCGCACCGGAGCCCTTTGAAACCGTAATCGCGGTTCAATGCCAGAAACGCCAGGCGCTCTCCCACAGGTTGCTTCTGATGGGGATGAATCTGAGTGCCCTCCCAAGGCTCAACAAGATCGTTGGTGCAGACCAGCGCACTGTTGGGGATGATGCTTGCCGCACGCTCCTGCTGTTCACGCAGCAAGGCGCCCGAAGTGCCGTCAGCACCGTCACCATATATATAAGGAGCAATCTGCACAAAGTAGAAAGGTAGCTCGCCCTGACCGAAATCGCGACGCCACTGCTCCACGAGGAGCTTCAGCCGGTCGGAATACTCATTGCCCGGCGCACCTACATTGGAGCAACCCTGATAGAAGAGAATGCCCTTGACGGTGTAGTTGAGGATGGGATGGAATGTGCCGTTGCCCCACAACAGCGGGCGCAGATAGTCATAAGGGAACTTCTTCACCATCTTGGCGGAGTCGAGCTCCTCGTTGGTATATTTCTTCAGGTTGGCCTCGTCAAGCCAGCTCTCTACGCGCGAGCCGCCCTTGTTGGCAAGGATGAGTCCCACGGGTACGTCGGCCACGCGGTTGACCATGCGGGCAAAGAAGTAGCCCACGGCGCTGCAGTCTGCCACATTGTTGGCATCGGCAGCCTTCCACTCGCACTGCGCGTCGTCCTGCGGTGTGGTCCGCATCACGCTCGGTACCTTCACAAACCGTATGCCTTTGTTTTGCGCAGCCTCAGCCACCACATTATTATAGTCCTTCACCGGACAGTTGTCAAAGCCCCGTACGGGAAACTCCATGTTGCTCTGCCCGGCGCAGACCCACACCTCGCCACTGAGCAGATTCTTGATGGTGGTCTTCTCGCCGTCGTCGAAGGTCACCGACAGCGGCGTGAGACTGGCCTTGGGCGTCTTCACCTCAACGAGCCACTTGCCGTCGCGCCCTGCCTGAGCCGTGTAGACATCCTTGTTCCACGATGTTGTGACCTTGACGGTCTTTCCGGGTTTGTCCCAGCCCCACAGGTGGGCACCGGACTGTTGTTGGAGCACCATGCCGTCGCCGACGATATGCGGCAGACGCACCTTGGCCTGAGCGGCTGAAGCCGACAGAAGACCAGCGGCAAAGATGAGTAATGTTGTCGTTTTCATATTGGTTTTATAGATATTTGATTCGACCATCGTAAGGGTAGTCTTTGACACACAAAGTTAACAGGAAATCACGAGAACAGCAAACCTCAGGGATGGAAAGAGCCATGACAGTACGTTAAAAAACGTCGCTGTCATGGCCACACCCTGAAAAACAATGAATATAGGCCTAATTACCTACCAAAGTAATAAGGAGAACCTATTCTTGTCAGTTAGCTGTCCCGAAGAGCGCATTGACGAGGTCCTCCTCGTACCATACGCCCGTCGAACGGTTATAGAGATTGCTCCACCACAGTCCAGAAGTGCCATATTCGGCAAACTTCTTGCGCATATACTCGGCATATTTCACACGCTCGGCCATCTCGGGATGGGTGCCAATGGCACCGAACTCGCCAAAGAAGTAGGGCACGCCCATTGCGTTGCAACGTGTGCTGATGCGGCTGAAGACGTTGTCGATCTCGGTCTGGCAGCTTGTGTCGAAGACCTTGATATAGTACTGCTCGTCGTCCTTGTTGTTGGAGTCGTTGCAGAACCAATAAGGATCATAGCTGTGGATGGAGACGATGATATGGTTCGGATGGGCATCCTGCGGCACGGTGAAGGCGTCGAGGTTGGCCTGTGCCGACGAAGCGGCATAAGGATTGACCACAAGATTGCGATAGGCATTGTTGCCGCCAGTGGCGCGCACGGTATTGACGAAGTCCTGCTCGAGCTTGTTGACGGCCTGGAGGTCGGTGATACTCGGCGTCGACGCCCACGACTTGTCCTTGTTCAGGATTTCGTTGAAGGCCTCGAAGAGCAGGTGGTCGTCATAGTCCTTGAACTCGGTGGCTATCTGCTTCCACAACTTCTGGTAGCGTTTGGTGATCGTTGGATAGTCGTCGAGGTTGGCGTAGAGCCATCCGGCATCGTCCTTGCGGCTGGCTTCCTTGGCACCCGTGTCGTGCTGCACGTTGAGGATGCAGTAGCAGTCGGGATGCGTCTTGACCACATAGTCGACAACCTCCTTGACACGGGCCATCCACGCGGCGTCAACCCTATCATTGGCATCCATGTGTGCGTGCCACGAGACGGGGATGCGGATGACGTTGAAGCCCTTGGCTATGATGGCATCGATGATGGCCTGCGTGGTCACGGACTGTCCCCACGCCGTCTCCCAGGCCGACGTGCCCTTGGTGAAGTCGATCCATGAGGACGTGTTCACGTCGGGATCACTGTCAAGCGTATTGCCGAGGTTGTAGCCAAACTTGATGCTCTTAACAAAGTCGTAGGAGCTTTGGAAGGTGTCGCCCGGGTCGAGCTTGACACCTTTCTGTGTGACGGTGACGACCTTGGTCAGCGCACCAACTGTGAAGGTCAGCTGTGAGCTGCGCTGTGCACCGTCGTTGCTGGTGACGCTCACCTTGACGTAAGCCTTCGTGTTGGTCGCCGCCGTGTCGTTCACAGCCCAGCCATAGCCGGCGTGCGGCGTGATCTTCAACCACGTGGTGTCGGCGTCGGGCACGCTCACCGTCCAGTCAGCATCGGTGCTGACGCCCAACATGGTGTTGCCCTCAGAGAGTTGGAACGTGATGGCGTCAACGACCGATCCGTTTTGCGTGACGGAGAGCGTTGAAGCCTTCTGGACATCATCGTCGCTGCTGCACGCTCCCACGAGGAGCGACACAAGTAGCAGGAACAGAATGGATAAACTATTCTTGTATTTCATGGTTTCGTTGCATTGAGATTATTTCTTGGGCAGATAGATCACACGCACATTGTCGATTTTGACCTTCACATTGCCCTCTGTAGTGCTCTGGTTGATGTTCATGATACGGAACTGGTTCAGTCCGGTGGTGCGTATCTGACTCATCGTCTTGCCGACATAGCAAGCGAACTTGCTCAACGGCACGATGGCACGGTACCACTTGTTCTTATGTGCCACACCATTGAAGTCCTGACAGACAGGGCCGTCGGGGAAGCTGCCCACCTGCGGGCTGGCATCGTAGCCGCCTTGTGGCCAGGCGAAGCTGTCGTACTGATTCTCGGCGTCGCCAAGCGGGAACAAGGTGTAGCGCAGATAGCCCCAGAAGCTGCCGTTGTTGAAGTCGCCCTCGTCCTCCACCTCGTAAGCGAAGTAGAGCTCGTCGGCTGTCGCCGTGGCGGGGATGTTGTTGGAGAAGGCGAAGCTGTTGCCGCTCCAGTCTTTACGGAAGAAGCACATCGTGCCCCACCAGCTCTGCGACTCATGGAAGTCGAAGAGACAGTACTTGCCATCGGCTGTGCCGCCGTCGACATAGGAGGCATTGGGACCCCAACCGTTGTCTGTGGCATCGCCGTCGAAGGTGGTCAGCAACGTAGAGTAGTCGTAGAAGCGGTCGGCGCTGGCCGTGCCGCCGGGAGTTGTCACGGTGAGTGTGGTAGGGCTGCCCTCGGCAGGCTTCTTCTTAAACGGCACGTAGACAGTGTCTTGCGTTGCCGATACGGAGAACTCTCCTGCCTTGAGCTCGATGTCGCCATACTTCACTTCGGGCTGAACAAACTCACGGCCGGTGATGATGAGCGTCTCACCAATCTGCGGCATGTCTGACGACACGGAGCTGATGACCGGCTTGCCGGGCAGACGATAGTAGGCGATGTAGGTCGTACCGGCTGCGCACTCCACGACGAGGGTGCCAGAGTCGGGTGCGTTCTCCGGCACGATGGCACCAACAACAGAGGAGGTCTCGTAGGCCTGATTGCTGTTGAGATGGTGATCCTGACTGATGTCGAAATACTTTGTCACCGCCGTGTGGTTGCCGCCGACAGTCGTCCACGTGGTGGTGTCGAGCTGTGCAGCCTGCAGGTCAGTGATGTACATATCGTTGATGTCCACGAGATTGAGTCCTTTCAACGTAAGCGTGTCACCGGCATTTCGCGGATAGTCAGCCACGAGGGTCTGCAACTGTGGACCGGGTGCAGTGACCTTGAAGGCAAACGTCGCGGTTCCTCCGTTGGTGGTCACCTGTATCTCGTCGGGGATAGCCGAGTCGAAACTGGAGAGCTTGAAGCCATTCTCCTCTGTCGGAATGGTGACCACAATGCTGTGGTCGGTGTTGAGTGTGGGATTGATAAAGACGCTCTGTCCGTTGATGGTCACCTCGCGAGCATTGCCAAGGTTGTTGCCCATGATGGCGATGAGCGTGCCTGCGCCCGCCTTGGTGTAGTAGTTGTCGTAGGAATAGTTGAGCGTGTCACTGGAGAGAATCTTCACACCAGTGATCTCCGGCTGCCCGCCCGTGGAGGAGTCATCGCTGCAAGAGGTCGCCGTCATGGCCAGCATGAGCAGGGCCAACACCATCCATAGAGCGGTGCGCATGTTTCTATATTGCGTTTTCATGATGATATGTTCTTTAAAAAATGATGGTTACTTCCCGTTGCCGAAGTCATATGCTTCTGTCGGAGCCGAATGAGAGAGGTTGGGGTTCTGGATGACATCACTCTCCGGATAAGGCATGAAAATGTTGGCCTCGCTCAGCTCGATGGGCTGGTAGGTGGGCACATACTTCTTGACGATGGAGTTGAAGTCATAGCTGTAGCCTTGCTTCTTGGTCTGCACAGGTGTGTTGTCCTGCTCGGAAACAGCGAGATGATCGTTCCAGAACACATGTCCCTCGCTGTCCGTGATGTACCATGTGTTGACCCCCGGCGGGATACAACGGTAAGAGAAGGTGTGGTCGGCATTTTCAAGGATGTCGCCCTCACGCATCTCGCAGGCACGGTGCTGAGTGTTGTTGAAGTACGAGAGCATGGTCTGCGGTTTCCAGCGGTACCATGTCACCATGTTCCACCAGTTGCTGTACTCCATACAGAACTCGATGCGGCGCTCACGGACCAGGTCCATAAATGTCAATGAGGTCAAAGGCTTGACATGAGCGCGTGTGCGCACGGCGTTGACAGCAGCCAAAGCCTCCGGGTCTGTCGTGGACGCGCTGTTGCCAAGGATGGCCTCAGCCTTCATGAGGTAAACATCAGCCAGTCGCTGAATATAGGTGTTCAGCGGGGAAGCCATCTGTGCCAGACCATGGGAGCCGACATCGGCCTTTGCGCCGACGACGCCTTTCTTCAGCTGCATCCAGTTATGCTTGTAGGTGTAGCCGCCCCTGTCGGTGCGGATATAATCATAGTGTCGGCCCGGTGTGAAGAATGTGCCGCGGATACGGAAGCTGTCGGCGGGGTCTTCGTTGTACAGGTCTATCATGTCGGTAGATGCCGTGAGGTTGCCGCCCCAGACATTGACATCAGAGACCTCGGAGAAGGCCAGGTCGGAGTAGAGTGCGTTCATGGCTCCCCACTCGCCCGTGTTCGGGTCGGCCCAGCGCATGGCGAGGATGGTCTCGCTATTGTCGTTGTTCTGTGCTTTGAAGAGATCCTCATAGTTGGCCATCAGACTGAATTTGCCGCTGTTGATGACCTCGTTGCAGAGGCTCACCACTTCCTTCAGCGTGGCCTCGTCGCGATTGTGGTCTACCTTGGAGCTGGCGTCCCAACCGCTCTGTGCCAACAGTGCCTTGGCAAGTGCAGCCTTGGCGGCGTATTTGTTGGGATGGTTGTCGGTACCTGTCTCTGGCAGCAGGTCAGCAGCACGACGGAAGTCACGCACGATGAACTTCAGCACGTCGGCCTCGGAGTTGAGCTTCTTGATAGGATTGTCGACCATGCTCTGGTTGCCTTCAAACAGGATGTTCGGTCCCCAGCCACACAACAGATAATAGTATGCCCAGCCACGCATGAGGTAACACTCGCCCTCGGCGGCGTTCTTGGCCGACTCGGTCACAGCCGACGAGCAGTAGTTCTCGATGTTGCTAAGAATGGCGTTGCTCATCGTCACCACATTGTAGAGCGACGACCACGCGTAGCCCATGTCCTCGGTGAGTCCGGTGACCTGGAAGCGTGCAAACTCAGCACTCACATAGGGATTCCAGCCGTCGTTGGCACGGTAGGAGCCCATGCCGATGATGGCACGACGGTTGAAGTCGAACCATGCACGGTTGTATAGAGGCTCCGTGCCCTTCCTGACAGCATTGTCGGAAGCATAAAAAGTCTCGGACGTATAGTTGCCCGAAGGCGTCTTGTCGAGAAAATCGGAGCCGCACCCCGTCAGGGAGAGCAGCGAGCCGGCCAGGACAGAGGCCAAAAGAATATGTCTTGTATTCATAAGAATGTTCATGTTTATGGTGTTGATCACATGTTTTGAAACGTACGGCTTGCCACTTAGAACTTCATCTTCAGTCCAAAGGTGTAGATACGCTGCGAGGGATAACGGTAGTTGTCAATGCCCTGCAGGATAACGCTCTGCCCGGCAGCACCGATCTCTGGGTCGTAACCGTCGTAACCGGTGATGGTGAAGAGGTTGGAGATGTTGCCGTAGACCTGCAGCCAGTCGATGCCGAGCGGCTTGAGCCAGCGGTTGGGGAGGTTCCATGCCAGGCTGAGCGTCTTCAGTCGCAGGTAGGAGCCATTCTCGACAAAGCGGTCGCTGATACGGTTGTTGTCGTTCTGAGAGCTTCCGGCAGCACTGATACGCTGCACAGAAGCGGTACCGGCGTTGGAGACATAGACGTTGCTGATGTCGGTTGCCGAACCATTGGGGTCGAGGAGTGCCACTTGGGCATAGTTGCTGACCTTGGAGAGCATGTTGCCGTATTTCTGCGGATCAGTATGTTCCTGGGCGACGAGGTTGTAGATGTCACCGCCCACGCTGCCATTGATAAAGATGGAGAGTTCGAAGTTCTTCCATGTGATGACATTGTTCAGACCGAAGGTGAAGTCAGGATTCGGGTTACCGATATAGGTACGGTCGGCCTCGGTGATCTTGCCGTCACCGTTGATGTCCTCAAAGATATAGTCACCCACCCAGATCTTGTTCTGTGCGATGGGCAGCAGGTTGCCCTGCGAATCGACAGGACGAGCCACTGGCACGCGGTTGCCGGCAGCGTCGAGCAGGAACTCGCCCCGGTTGTTCTTCTGATAGAAGTCGCTCTCGTTCTTGAACATTCCGATGACCTTATAACCATAGAAACGTCCTACGGCACCGCCCACGGAGCTGAGGGTATAGGTGTTGGTACCGATGGTACCAGAGATGGTAGAGTTCTCACTGTTCAGTCCCGTCAGCTTGTTGCGGTTGATAGACAGCGTGGCTCCTGTGCGCCACTGCCAGTCGTGTTTGTTCAGGTTGACGGTGTTGAGGGTGAACTCGATACCTTTGTTCTGTATGGAACCCGTGTTGACCCAAGGTGCCGACATGCCCATGTAGTCGTTGTTGATGACGTATGAAGGCAGTGCGGCCTGCATGAGCAGGTTGTCGGTCTTCTTCAGATAGACGTCAAGGATGAACTCAATGCGGTTGTTGAGCACGTTGAGGTCGATACCAGCGTTCCAAGCCTTGGTGCTTTCCCATTTCAGGTTGTCATTGGCAAAGTTGGCGGGATAGTAGCCTGTGCCCCATGCCGTGGCGGTGTTGGCCATAGTGACACCATAGGCATAGGAACCTGTACTTTGGTTACCGACGAGACCCCAGCCAAGACGCAGCTTGAGGTTGTCGACCCACTTGACGTTCTTCATAAACTTCTCGTTGCTCACACGCCAAGCGGCGGCGGCAGAGGGGAACCATCCCCAGCGATGGTTCTTGCCGAAGCTGGAGCTGCCATCGGCACGGAGCGTTGCTGTGAGGAGGTAACGGTCGAGGAGGTTGTAGTTCAAACGGCCATAGTATGACTCGATGGCCCACTGTGTGCCGTCGTCACCACTGTTGGTGGCTGTGCTGGCATCACCGACATTGAGCGAGTGAAGGGCGTCAGAGACATAGCCCTTGCGCGATCCGGAGAGGCTCTCCCAGTTGCCCCACTGTGCTTCATGACCAAGCATCACTTGGAAGTGATTGTGCTTGAAGGGATCGAAGTCATAAGTGGCGTACTGCTTAAACGAGGTGTATTTGCTGAGGTTCTTCGTGCGGGTACTCAGGCTCTCCACCTTGATGGTGCCATAGGTGTACTCCGGTGTGAAGTAGTAGGTGTTCAACCAGCCACGGTTGCCGCCGTACTCAATGCGGATATTCAAGCCTTTGATCGGCTTGATGTTGGCGAAGACGTTATAGTCGAGCTGGTAGTTGTTGTTTCGGTTCTCCTTCATGTTGGCCTCGTAGACGGGGTTGCTGTAATAGGTATTAAAGGAGTTGACCTGAGGCACGGCATAAGTTCCGTCGGCGTTGTACACAGCGGCGTCGGGGAACTGATTGAGGGCGGTCTGTATCATGCTGCCCTCGGAGAAGGTGATTTCCTGGCGTGTATTGGCATAAGCCACGTTGACGCCTACCTGAAGCCACTTCTTCAGATTGGTATCAAAGTTGGCGCGGAACGAGGCACGGTTGAATCCTGATCCGATACCGATACCGTCCTGATCGAGATAACCGCCACTGAGGGCGTAGTGCATATCCTTGTTGCCACCACTGATGTTGACGTTGTGGTTCTGCATGAAGGCAGTCTGGAAGAGCTCGCGCTGCCAGTCGGTACCGTCGGTGAGCAATTCGGGATGCTTGAAGTCCTCACGCTGTCCCCATCCTTGTATGGCTGCACGCACATTGTAGAAGTCAGCATATTGCTTGAGGTTCATCATGTCGAGATATTTCGGCATCTGCTGCCATCCGACATATCCGTCGTACTGTATCTGCGCCTTGCCTTCCTGGCCGCGCTTGGTGGTGATGAGTACCACACCATTGCTGGCGCGACTACCATAGATGGCCGTTGCGGAAGCGTCCTTGAGCACCTCGATGTTGGTGATGTCCGAGGGGTTAATACCTGAGAGCACGCTGCTGTTGTCGCTGGTCTGTCCGCTCATGGCGATACCATCGACGACATAGAGCGGCTCGTTGCCGCTGAGCGAGTTGATACCACGTATCTGCACCGAGATGCCGCCACCGGGCGCACCGGAGTTCTGCATGACCTGCACACCGGCGATACGTCCTTGCATGGCCTGCTCCAATGAGGTGTTCACACCTTCCTTGATGGCTTTTTCGTCGATCGACGACACGGAACCGGTGAGGTCGGAACGCTTCATCACACCATAGCCGACGACGACAACCTCATTGAGCTTGCTCACGTCGCTCTGCAGCTTGATGGTGACGCTCGACTTACCGCTGACGTCCATCGTCAGCGTCTTGTAGCCTACGTAGGATACCTGAATGGTGTTCTTACCCTTGGGCAGTTGAAGGGTGAAACCGCCATTCAAGTCTGTGGCAGTACCACTGCCTGTTCCCATAACCTTGACAGTGGCTCCGATAATGGTCTCATCAGGATTGTCGGCATCGACAACGGTTCCCGTCAGAGAACGTTGCGCATAGAGCTGACACGTGGCGATGAGGGCCATAAAAAGAATGATGACCTTTTTCATGTTGTATAATTGTGACAGTTAGATATACATATTATATATAATGAGTGCTTCACATCATGCTATTGTCTTTGTTGGAAAAGAAGGCCGTCTCACGACGCCCTTCCCCTCTAAAAAACTACCTATATATTATTATTTACATCCTATTGTATGAAACAAAACGATTACTTTGGTAAGAATATGGCCTCTTTCTTCTGTTAAAGGCCATCATAATTGATTGTTGTCAGCAGTCCGGCACGTTGTCCGGACTACCGTTAAGATGATTATTTCTGCAAATACTTGCGGCCGTTCTGGATGACCACACCCTTGTAAGTCTTGCTCACACGCTGTCCTGCAAGGTTGTAGATGGGGGCAGAGGCGGAAGCGGCAGGAGCAACGACGCGGCTGATGCCAGTCACCACCTGGTCTGTGGTCTTGCTCGTTGCGTAGACCTTGGTCACGACGATGGTCGTCTCGGCGATGTCGCTCTCGCCATACTCGTCTCCATCGGGCTTGTTGAGGTTCTGGTAAGCATACTGCTGGAGGGTCTTCATCTTGGAGATGTCACAGGCGTATGTCTTTGCCTCTGTGGTCTCCGGCAGGTCGATGACCATGTCGCCGAGGCTGGCTCCAGCATCGTCAGTGCCCTGGATGGTGATCTTGCCATGCCCCTTCACCGAGGCAATCTCGAAGACGAGCGTATTGAAGTCGGACACGTCCTTGTTCTGCCACATCTTATCCCACCCCCAGGACTTGGCGGCCAGGGTGTGCGTGCCGCCCGTAGCATCAAGAACGGTCTGCTTCTCTATCTTGTCGGCCTCAGCCTTGGCAGCCTCGTACTCCTCCTCAGAGGCGAAGTAAGCCTCCTTGACCACGAGGGTGCCCGCGGTGTTCTGGTTCTGGAAGGCGATGGAGTTGATGGTGTTGGAATGAGTGGCATCCAAAGGCACGGCAATCAGCCCGCCTGCCGCATTGACAGAGGCCGACACGGTCGTGTTGTAATAGTTGGGTCCCCACTGCCCATCGGTGCCGTCGGGATTGTATTGGGCGATGACGTTCACAGCGCCGCAGGTACCGCCGCTGTAGACGACCAACACGTATTTATAGGTACTTTTGTCGGCATAGACAGTTTTGCCAGCATCGTCAGTAGTGGAATAGGTGATTCCTTTCCATTGCCATGCACCTGTGAAAGTAATGGTGCCATCAGTAGCAACCGGCGACAGGTCGATGGCCTCCTTGGCATTCACCGTGACAGCCATCAAGGCTACTGCGATCAGAGTAAAAAGCTTCTTCATACACTTCGTTTTTAGTTTGGTTTTATATAATTGATTTAGATGTTGCAAAGTTAACGAATTATTGTGATAAGTCTATAATACTATATTGTCGAAACTTTATACTTTTATCGCAATATGCAATAAAAACATTATTATACTACCATTACACTATGATATAAACTATAGTTTCACCTCTTGTTTCGTAGGTTAATGCGCTATTCTTAAAAAGAATGTCACATGGACAATTGTTCCGAGACAGAACGGCTCAGGTGCAGAAGTCCGTGGCTGGACGCCCCGAAGGCCTCATCAAGTTCTGGAATCAGTTGATGCCAGCGAGCTGGTCAATGCGAGGAACTTGATTTTGCTGCCTGACAAACAATCGTTCGCTACTTAGGAAAAGATCTTTCCCTACGTAGCGAACGATCTTTTTCTATAGCGTTACAATGTTGGGAACCTTGTTTCAACCTCACAAGAACACTACTTTGTCCCCTTGGGAACACTGCTTCAACCCCACAAGAACACTGCTTTGTCCCCTTGGGAACACTGCTTTGATACCATAAGAACATAGCTCGTCATCAACGACAATGGAATCGCGACAGCCTGTTTTCACGATTTTCCTTTGGTCTGCGCCAAGATTCGACGGAGGAGAATCTGGTGCAACGGATATTCACATTGGGGTGATGGTGAGAGGAAACAGCTATTCTCTGTATGTTGTTTGAAGCGAGAGAGTAATCCTTATATTGTACAGGCTTCTCCGATGTGTGGTCATTCTTCACCACAAAGGAGAGGAATAGCCGATCACAGGAAACATCCACAGCACCAATAAAACCTTTGATTCCTGACATATTTTTGCCTATAAACCTGAGTTCGGGATAAGAAAAGGGTCTTAAAAGTTTGGTAATCTCGCATAATTT